>Ga0190275_10001789_pt1 | contig 15771 bp, 12 predicted proteins | sample Popmic550T_FD_133745 | JGI IMG/M metagenome (GOLD analysis project Ga0190275, IMG submission 133745) | Populus adjacent soil microbial communities from riparian zone of Yellowstone River, Montana, USA - 550 T | ecosystem: Environmental > Terrestrial > Soil > Riparian zone > Trees stand | place...
CGGTCGTTCTCGGCAACCTGCTGCGACGGGATGGTACCGGCCACGATCCCGCAGAAAAGGCAGTTCTCACTCATCGCCTCAGCCTAGTGCCCCGGGACCTGGGCACTAGGCTGAGAGTTCGGGTCAGGCGGGAACGATCCAGCGCGGGGCGAACCGGCGGAGCACCACGGCACAGGGCGACCTGTTCAGTTCGCCGATCGTCGGGTTGGCGGTCTGCACCCTGCGGGCCTCGACCAGCGCAAGGACGATGCCGCTACCGGTCGAGGTCAACGCCGCGTAACCGCCCTCACGCAGGTCCCCGGCCCGGTTTCCTTCGCTCGCCAGCGGGTCAGCACTCAGCGGCCGCTGGTACGACCAAGTCTCGCCGCCGTCGGCACTCGCGCGCAGCGTCATCAGGTAGCGGTTGCCGATGTCCCGGGTGGCGGAGTTGAGGTGAAGGAGATGCGGAGCGCCGTTGATCGTGTGGGAGATCTGCGCGGCGTGGGCGCCGGCGTCGATGATCTGAGCGCGCCAGTACTCCTGGCCGAATCTCTGCCAGTCGCCCGGATTTCCGATGGCGACACGGCGGGTATGCGGGTAGGGGGCGCCGTCCTCGACCTCCGAGTCCAGGGCGCGGTAATTCAGGATCAGCTGACCGTCCGGCCGCTCCGCAACGGTTCCTTCGCCGTACGGCAGGTTGGACAGCCCTTGGGGAAGACCATGGCCGGCCCAATCCCCACCGGGTGCCTTGATGATCAGGCGGCCACGGGCCGGGACCACGAGGGTTCCGTCGGCACGCTGGATCCCGTTGCCGGGCCCGATGAAGTCGTTGCCGCCCGCCGCGCGGTCCAGGTCGGGACGCGCGATGGGGTTCGTCCAGCTCGCTCCGTTGTTCGTCGACGTCGCGATGTAGACCTCGGGATCGCGTTCGTGGAGCTCTCCGAGTTGCCGGCGCAGCATGAAGCAGGTCAGCCGGCCCGTGGTGCGATCGTGGACCAGCGTGGGGTTCGTCCAGCTCTGCAGGCCGGCTCCGGCCAGCGCGGTCGCAGCGCTCCAGGTCAGCCCGGAGTCCGTCGACCGGCGCAGCAGCAGGTTGAAGTTCCCGCTGGCATCGAGATTGCCGTTGGGCCGGCCCTCGACGATCGCGATGACGACGCTGGTGCCCGGGATGGCGAGGATCGAAGGGATCCGGCAGGTGTGGTAGTTGCCGGTGCCGCCCTCTTTGGGAATCGCGGCGGCTCCTGCCTGCGCGTCGCCGAAGAGCATCTTGCTCTCCATCCCGTCGGGGTCGAGAGCGAGTGCCCGTTGCGGGAACACCACCCCCGCTCCCGTGATTCCGAGCGCGGCCGTGCTGGCCACTCCACCGATCAACGTCCGACGCGACAACGTCATGACCCATACCTCACAGACCTGGTTGGTTGCCGTCGACGGCGAGCGGGCGGCTTGGCATCGAGGCTAGGAATCGCCACTGTCGCCGCACTGCCCGTACTGCGCCCGTACCGCTGGGTGGCCGGTCCTCGAAGGGCTAAACTGCGCGAGCCTGATCCAACCGAGGAGCCTCATGTCCGACGAACTGCTGCGGCCGACCATCGGCGCGGACATCGATCTGTCCACGCGGCCCTGGCGGTTGATGTCCCAGGCCTATGTCGCGTTCTTCGGCGGAGTCATCGCCACCACGGTGATCGCCACGGTGAACGCCCGCCGGCTCGGCGTACCGGCGAGCGGTCGCCGGCTGATCCTGCTCGCCGGTGGGATCGGGCTGGTGCTCGCGGCGATCTCGCTCGTGCTCCTGACAGACGAGTTGACCGCCTCATCAGGCACGCGGGTCGCGATCCGCGTGATCGCGGTGCTGACCTGCCTGGCCCAGTTGCGGATCCAGCAGCCGATGGATCGCGCGTTCCAGTTGCGCGGTACGGAGTACAAGTCGCTGTGGGGGCCGGGGATCGCCGCTGTGATCGGATGTGGGCTGCTCGAGGTTCTCCTGCTGGCTCTCGTGGTGATCGCGGTATGAACGAGCCGACCGAGGCCAGGCTGCAGATGGCCGGCCACTGGCTGCAGATCGGCCACCCTGAGCGGACGCTCGACGAGCTTCAAGGACTCTGGGGCGATGCTGCGGTCGACTACCGCGCCTACCTGTTCCGCGGTGCCGCGCTTCATGCGCTGGACCGCAACGACGAGGCGATCGCCGTACTACGCGACGGCCTGACCCATTACGGTCCTGCGCTGCCACTGCTGCAACTTCTCGGCTCCGCGCTCCGTGCCGCCGGTCAGCTCAAAGAGGCTGAATCGGCCTACCTGCAAGGCCTCAGTCTCGACCCGAGCGAACCCGACCTCCTGCTCGGCTATGCCTTGGTCTGCCTGGCCGCCGGACAAACGGAGAAGGCGGCTGCTCTGGTCGAGCGCGCGGCCTCCTTCGCACCTGAGAGCGCGGCGGTGTCGTCGGCGCGGGCGCAGGTCGCCTTCGCGCAAGGCCGGCACAAGGACATGCGCCGGCACAGCAAGAAGGCGCTCTCTGTCGATCCCGAGGACCCCGGTGCACAGGCGCTGCACGGTACGGCGTCCATGCTGACCGGCGATGCCCGGACGGGGTACCGCTCTCTCGCCTCGGCCGCGGCGTCCAACCCGTCGGACGCCGATCTGCGCGCTGCAGCCCGGGAAGCGAAGCTGATGAACCATCCGCTGCTGCGACCGCTGCGCCCCTTCCAGCGGTTCAACCCGCTGGTCGTCTGGATCGGCGCGGTCGCGATCATCTACGGATTGCGGTTCGCCGGGCTCCGGCCGCTCGCGATCCTGTTCGCCATCGGCTGGTTCGCGTTCTGCATCTACTCGTGGGTGGCACCGCCGCTGGTACGCCGCTGGATCAACCGGAGATGGGGCTCATGACGAACGACCGGATCGCGGCCCTGCGCAAGGCGGTCGAGGCCAGCCCGGACGACGTCCTGCTCCGGCTCATCCTGGCCGAGTCACTGGTCGCCGCGGGCGATACTGAGCCGGCCTTGGATGAGTACGTCGTCCTGATCGATCAGCAAGGGCTTCCGGCGGATCAGCTGGTACCGGTCGGTGAGCTGGCTGCGGCGAATGGCCGGCTCGCGTTGGTACGGAGCTGTCTCGAGGCGGCCAGGCAGGCCGGCATCGTCGAGGGGACCGGTCGGCTGCAGCAGTTGGTCGACGAGATGATCACCGAGCGCAGCGGCGTACGGGTGAAGGTCGGGCCGGAGGACGAGCCGTCGTTCGAGAGCGATGCGGCGAAGGAGACGACGACCTTCGATCAGGTCGGCGGGATGGAAGAGATCAAGCGGGTCATCCACCGGATGGTGATCCTGCCGCTCAGCCGTCCCGAGCTGTATGAGAAGTACGGGCGGAAGTCCGGCGGTGGCGTGATGCTCTACGGGCCGCCCGGTTGTGGCAAGACGCTGCTCGCGCGGGCGACTGCGGGGGAGTGCGGGCTGCCGTTCGTCAACGTCCGGATCGAGGACGTGATGGACCCGTACCTCGGGGTCTCGGAGCGCAATCTGCATGCGGCCTTCGAACGGGCGCGGGCGAATGCGCCTTGTGTGTTGTTCCTGGACGAGCTCGATGCGCTGGCGTTCGCGCGGCACAAGCACGGCGGGTCGGAGTCACGGCGGCTGGTCGACGTACTGCTCCAGGAAATGGACGCGATCGGCTCGGACAACGACGGATTATTGGTGCTCGCGGCAACGAACGCGCCGTGGGACGTCGACGAGGCGATGCTGCGACCTGGCCGTTTCGACCGGGTGGTCTTTGTACCACCACCGGATGAGCCTGCTCGCGCGGACATCCTGTCGGTGGTACTGAAGGACGTACCGGCGGCGGCTCTCGATCTGAAGTCGCTCGCTGCGCAGACGCCCATGTTCAGCGGCGCCGACCTGCGTGCGCTGGTCGAACGTGGAGTGGACCGCGTGATCGACGAGGCGCTGGCAACCGGTGGAGAGCCGCCGTTGTCAATGCAGCACCTGTCGACGGCGCTCTCGACGGTCAAGCCGTCCACCTTGGACTGGCTGCACCGGGTCCGCTCGTACATCGAGTTCGCCAACCAGTCCGAGCGCTACGACGACGTCGCCAGCTACCTCCAATCCAAAGAGATCCGGCGCCGCCTCAGTTAACTTGATTTGATCCGCTGGGCCGCGGAGTCGGGCATGGCTTCGTAGCGGGCGAAGGAACGAGTGAACGACGCCGCGCCGTGGGACAGCGAGCGGAGGTCGATGGCGTAGCGGGTGATCTCCACCTGCGGGACTTCCGCCTTGACCAGCGTGCGGTTGTCACCGACGCGTTCGGTGCCGAGTAGCCGTCCTCGGCGGCCCGACAGGTCGCTCATCACCGCGCCGACCAGGTCGTCCGGCGTCAGTACAGAGACGAGATCGACCGGCTCCAACAGGTTGACCTTCGTCGCGGCCGCTGCCTCGCGCAGCGCCAACGCGCCGGCCATCTGGAACGCCATGTCGGACGAGTCGACGCTGTGCGCCTTGCCATCCAGCAACGTGACGCGGATATTCACCATCGGGTACCCCGCGCCGACGCCCCTCTCCATCTGCGCCCGGACACCCTTCTCCACACTCGGGATGAACTGCCGCGGCACCGCCCCACCGACCACCTTGTCGACGAACTCGAACTCGTTCCCCTCCGGCAACGGCTCGACCTCGATGTCGCAGACGGCATACTGCCCGTGCCCGCCGGACTGCTTCACGTGCCGCCCATGCCCCTTCGCCTTGCCGCCGAACGTCTCGCGCAACGGCACCCGCAACTCGACGGTGTCCACGGTCACGCCGTACCGATTGGCCAGCGCATCGAGGACCACGTCGGCGTGCGCCTCGCCCATGCACCACAAGACGATCTGATGCGTCTCGGGATTCTGCTCGATCCGCAACGTCGGGTCCTCGGCAGCGAGCCGTTGCAACCCGACCGACAGCTTGTCCTCATCGGTCTTCGCGTGCGCCTGTACTGCGATCGGCAACAGCGGCTCGGGCATCGTCCACGGCTTGAGCAGCAGCGGGTCAGCCTTGTCAGAGAGCGTGTCCCCGGTCTCCGCCCGGGTCAGCCGGCCGATCGCGCAGAGGTCACCCGCGATCACCGCACTCGCCGGGCGCTGCTGACGGCCGAGCGGGAACGAGAGCGTCCCGATGCGCTCGTCCTCGTCGTGGTCGGCGTGACTGTTCGCCTCTCCGAAGAAGGACGTGAAATGGCCCGACACGTGAACCGTCGTGTCGGGCCTGATGGTGCCGGAGAACACTCGCACCAGGCTGACCCTGCCGACGTACGGGTCCGACGTCGTCTTCACCACCTCGGCCAGCAACGGGCCGGCGGGATCGCACGCGAGCTTCGGGCGCGCTACGCCGTGCGGGGTGAACACCTCGGGCAGCTGATGCTCCGGCGGCGACGGGAATCCACTCGTCGCGACCTCGAGCAACTCCATCGTGCCGACGCCGGTACCGCTGCAGACCGGGATGACCGGGAAGAACGATCCGCGAGCAACAGCTCTCTCGAGGTCCTCGATCAGGACCGTCTGGTCGATCTCCTCGCCACCGAGGTAGCGCTCCATCAGCGACTCGTCCTCGGACTCCTCGATGATGCCCTCGATCAGCGTGCCGCGGAGCTCCTCCAGCTGATCGACGTACTGCGCGTCGGGCTCGCTCGTGGTCCGCTTGCCGCCGGAGTACTCGTACTGTTTCTGCGAAAGCAGCCCGACCAGGCCGTCGCCGGTGGGCAGGTAGAGCGGGAGAACCTTGTCGCCGAAGGCGTTCTGCGCGGCAGAGAGCGCGTTCTCGTAGTTCGCGCGGGCGTGGTCGAGCTTGGTGATCACGACGGCGCGCGGCATGCCGACCTGGTCGCACTCCTGCCAGAGGGCCTTGGTCGGTTCGTCGACGCCCTCGTTGGCCGCGATCACGAAGAGAGCGCAGTCTGCCGCTCGCAGGCCGGCGCGGAGCTCACCTACGAAGTCGGCGTAGCCCGGGGTGTCGATCAGGTTGACCTTTACGCCGTTGTGGGGGAGCGGGGCGAGCGCGAGCCCGACCGAGCGCTGCTGCCGGATCTCTGCGTCGTCGCAGTCGCACACCGTCGTACCGTCGGCGACGGTGCCAGGTCTGGACAGCACTCCGGAGGCCACCAGCAAGGCCTCGACGAGAGTGGTTTTGCCGGCACCCGACGGCCCGACAAGCACCACGTTACGAATGGCGGCCGGGTGCTCCGCGACGGGAGCAGCACCACCGCCCTGGGAAGTATTCGCCTTGTCTGCCATGACGTCCCTCCTGGACCACCAACCATTCCCCCAACCCCCCACCCAACACAACCCCACACGCGCGCCACTTCGGCTGGGCTGGGGTTAGGCGGGACTGAGCGGGTGGCTCGGGGTGGGTGGCGTGACTAGGTGGTGGGTTCGGGGATGGGGGTGGGGGTCAGCGCGGCGAGCATGGCTTGGAGGTCTTCGGGGTGGAGTCGGGGAGGTTGCTTTTCCGCGAGGGCGGTACGGAGGCGGGTCAGCTCGGCCTCGGTTTCGGTGGTGCTCTGGCGGAGGCGGGCTAGTTCCGCAGCGGTTTGGCGGAGGTGCGTGAGCTCGGCCTCTGATTGGGCCAAGGCAGTGCGGAGATCGGCCTCGGTTTGGGTGGCTGTTTGCAGGGCAGCCCGGTGGTCGGCTTCGGCTTGCTCTTGGGTTGCGCGGTGAGCGGTAGCCGCTTCCGTGGTGCGCCTGCGCTCGGTGGCGAGTTCCGTACGTAGTACGTCGAGTTCTGCACGACGCTCCTGCTCGCCGCGGAGGGCGATGTCGCGTTCGAGTGAGACCCGCTCAAGTGCCGCCGCCAGCTCCAGCCGCTCGCGATCTGCCGCCCGGGCCTGTTGTTCTGCAGCGGCCAGTACTGCGGTCGCCGCCTCCGCCTGCTGGACGGCGTGATCTCGCGCGGTGACCGCATCCTGTGTCTGCTGACGCGCAGCGCCAAGAGCCTCGGTGGACTCCAGCGCCTGCCGGGCAGCCGCAGTAGCGCGATCAACCGCATCGGCTCGTTCCTTAGCGGCCCGCTCGGCAGCGGCCGTCGCCTGACGTGTCCGTCGCTCGGCATCCTCGCGAGCCTCTTCAGCCGCCAGTCGCGCTCTCTCAGCATCAGCGACCTGTGCGTGAGCCGTCTCCACAGAGGCAACCGCCGCAGCTTCCACTTCATTCAGGCGAGCAGTCACTCCAGCTAGCGCCGCCGTCAGCGCGTCCACCGGCCCGCGGATCGTGTCCAGGTGTTCCCGCAAGCGCTCAGCGTCCAGCCGGAAGGTGCTGCTCCCCGCATCCAGCCCAAGCGCTCCCAGCGCCTCCCGCTCAGCCCGAGCCATCTGCGCGCAGGTCCGCCCGCCCTCCCAGCGCGTATCCCGGCAGAAACTCCGCGGCCTCCCGCCTTGCATCCCTGGCGCCGGCAACTCCTCCCGGCACTTGCTGTATCCGCAGCGCCCAGTGTCCTCACTCATGCCCGTGAGCGTAGAGGTTAGAAGTTATAAAACCTGGAAACTGATCCGGCGTTTCTGAAACCAAACCACGCACCAACGAAACCAGTGTTTTGTTGGTGCGTACGGCGAGCCGCCCGACGGAGAGTGGCCAGCCGCGAGAAGATCGCCAAATGCCCGCAGATCTGGACGCATTGGTTCTCCTGGAGACGCTCAGGGAAGCGCCCGCCCTGAGCGAGCCGGTGAGGGACGAGGAGTGGCCGGGCGTTGAGGACCCGGGGGAGCTGCAGGCGCAGATCGCTGACTGGTTGATGCAGTACGCCAACGCGGGCACTCGGAAGACCTATGGGTATGCGCTCGGCCTGCCGACCGCGTGGGTCGATGCCCTGGCCAACTCGCTGGGTCACAGTGAAGGTGTGGGCGGCCTGGACGACACTGCCGTGAAGGGGAACCGTCCGCCGGTGGGGCGGGCGGGGGCGCTGCATGGGTTGGCTTGGTTTCGGTGGTGTGCGGGGCGTGGGGTCGATCCGCGGGCTGTGACCGGCGCCGAGGTGAAGGCGTGGTTGCATCAGTTGGAGGCGGCTGGGGCCGAGAAGCGGACTCGGCAGCGGATGCTGTCCACGTTGTCGGCGTTCTACGGGCACCTCACCGAGACCGGCGTCGTACCGGCCAACCCGGCAGCCCTCAACCGTGCTCGGCTCGGGCTCAGTAGTACGGCTCGTGATGCTTCCCCGACGATTCGACTGACTGCTGGGCAGCTCCGAGCCCTCCTAGACGCCGCAGCCGAGTTGCCCAACCGCACGCGGTACCGAGACCTCTACGCCCGTCGGGCGGTCGCAGTCGTCGGTCTACTCACCCTCGGACTCCGTGTCTCCGAGTTAGTCGGTCTAGACCGCGACAGTCTCGTCCTGTCCGGCGGAGAGCCAATGCTGCGAGTACTAGGCAAGGGCGGCATCCACCGCGAGGTGTACCTGACCGACCTGGCGGCCACCGCACTCACCGCCTACTTAGCCGAGCGCGACCGCTCCGGAGACGCCGCCACTCCAGCACTGCGCGGCAGGACCAGCGCCAAGCGCGCACCGCTCATCGCCACCCGCGACGGCGGCCGGTGCTCCCGTTTCGACGTCAACGCTTTGCTGCGGCGGGTCGCAGTACAGGCCGGACCGACTCTGGCCGAGGTCGCCGACCGGATTCATCCGCACGCGCTCCGCCACGCCTACGTGACGATCGCGCTCGAGCAGGACGCCCGCATCCAGCACGTCCAGGCAGACGTCGGCCACGCCACCATCTCCACTACCCAGTACTACGACCGCGGCCGCCGTACCCGCGACACCACAGCCGCCGACCTGGTCGCCGCAGCCATCGAGGCGGCCGGACCCTCACCCTCGGTACTGTCGCGACATGCGTAGGGGATTCTTCACCGCCGTCGCGGCCGCGTTCGCCGGCCTGGTCCTGGCTGGTTCAGCAGTGCCGTCACAGGCTGCGACGGTCGGCAGCACGGACGTCATCGACTCGATGCAGTTCACCTACGACGTGACACCGGACGGGGTGCTGAAGGTCCGCGAGCAGATCGTCTACCGCTTCCTTCCGGCGGCGGACCGGCACGGGATCATCCGTGACTTGATCACTCGTGAGGTCTACGCCGACGACAAGTCGAAGGACCAGGAATACCAGATCTCGAATGTGCGAGTCGCCAGCCTGTCGGGGGACAGCGCTGAGTTCACCCAGACGGTGATGAAGGCGAACGACGATCGCGACCAGAGTCTCCGGATCAAGATCGGTGCCGCGGACCGGACGGTCAAGGGCCCGACCGCGACGTACGTCCTGGAGTATGACGTCCGTGGCGCCCTGCGTCATTTCGACGATCGCAGCGAACTCTATTGGGATGCCACCGGGACCCTGAGCGGCGCCGTGACCAGGAACGTGTCGGTCAAGGTCACCGTGCCGCAAGGCGTGCAGCGAGTGACCTGTTTCGCGGGAGCGCAAGGCACCTCGACGCCGTGTGATCGCGCAACGGTGACGGCCGGCACCGGCATCTACAGCCAAGCCGAGTTGCCGCCGAGAAGAGGGCTGACCGTCGTCGCGGCGATCCAGGCCGGCGCTGTGCGGAACGATTCCCCGATCGTGGTGGACGCGCCCGGTCTTCTGCAGCGCAACGGACTCACCGTCCCGGCTCTGGCCGGAGCAGGTTTTGTCACCTTCGGGGCCATTCTCGCCGCCGTGCTCTACCGCAAGAACGGCAACAAGGATCTCCGCTTCGCCGGACTGCCGCCCGGCACCTTCCCGCCGGACGGCGTGGCCGCGCAGGAGGTCAAGAACGACCTGAAGGACGACCAGGTCCCGGTCGCGTTCTCGCCACCGCGGATCCCGGTCGCCGAGGGCGGGCTGCTGATCGACTCGAAGGCGAACACCACCGAGACCGCGGCGACACTGATCGACCTCGCGGTCCGGGGCGCTGTACGGATCGACAACACCGGCAGCGAACAGCTGGCCGTCCTGCTCGATCCTTCGCGCGCGACGGTTCCGCATGAGCAGTACCTGCTCCAGGGCCTGTTCCCCTCCCAGGAGCCCGGCTCCGCGATTGCGCTTGAACGCCGCGGAGTCGGCGACACGTCCATGCGGCAAGCGCATGACGCGATGATCAGCCAGGTGCGGGAGCAGATCAGACAACGAGGCTGGTACCTGCGGCTGCCGCGGGCTGGCGGCGGTTCGAGCTTCTCCAGCGGTACCAAGGTCGCCTGTCTGGGCATCGTCGGCTTCTGGGTCTTCGGCGGACTCCTCGGCGGTACGGCGCTCGGGGCCGCTACCGGCGGTCTCGGGAGAGCCGTGACGATCGGGCTTCCGGCCGTGGCAGTCCTGGTTGCGATCGGTAGCTGGATCGGTGTTCGGGGCCGGGGGCAACGAAATGCCGCGGGCCGCGCGGTGACCGACCAGTTGCTCGGCTTCCGGACCTACCTGGCCACGGCCGAGGCGGAGCAGCTGCGGTTCGAGGAGGGCGAGGACATCTTCAGCAAGTACTTGCCCTGGGCAATCGCCTTCGGTCTGGCCGATCGCTGGCAGCGGGTCTGCGCCCAGTTGGTCGCAGCCGGCCGGATCCCAGCGGATCCTTACTGGTACACGGGTCCGTCGTACTACAGCTCAGGCTTTGCCGCCGGCAACATCAGCCAGACAGTGGCCAACACCTTCGACCCGCCACCGGCTCCCGCAGGAAGCGGCGGAGGCGGGGGTAGCTCCTCCGGTTTCAGCGGCGGCTCGTCCGGCGGCGGTGGCGGCGGAGGCGGCACCAGCTCCTGGTAGCGGCCAGGCCGGGCCGCCGCTACGCATGGCGGCGGCCCTGAGCACGGTATTCAGTACTACTGGTAGATCAGACCTTGCCGCCGGCAGCCGTCGGAGCGGTCGGGTCGGAACCCGCGTCGCCGACGACCTCGCGGGCGAGGAAGTCCTCCAGGTGGAACAGGTTGTCGCCGGCCCGCTTCGCGACGTTGACCAGCGTGGTCATCGCGGAGACCTCTTCGACCTGCTCCTTGAGGAACCACTGCATGAACTGCTCGCCGACGTAGTCGCCGTCGTCGCGCGCGGTCCGGGCCAGCGTCTCGATCTGCTTGGTGACCGTGATCTCCTGCTGCAGAGCGAGTTCAAGCGGCTCCAGCGCGGAGCCGAAGTCGTTCACCACCTCGCCGACGCCGGGGATCTGCGGCCGGATGTCCATGTCCAGCAGGTACTGCACCATCATCATCGCGTGGTTGCGCTCTTCCAGCGACTGCTTGTAGAAGTGCGCCGCGAGCTGCGGCAGGTCCTGATCGTCGAACCAGACAGCCACCGCCGTGTACTGGTGGGACGCCGTGAATTCGTTACGGATCTGTTCTTGAAGGAGTTTCGCGTACGTGCTCATGAACGCCAATGTAGTGCGCGCGGACAGAAATCTCACCGTTGGCGAGGCTGGCCTAAGACCGGGGTGGTGGGGCGGGAGATGTATCGAGCACAGCGTGTCAGGCCAGGCTGCGGACATGGCCCTGAATCGCCGGGAGGTTGCCCAGCGGTGCGAAATAGCCCGCGATTCCGTGGTCGAAGGTGATCGCCGCGATGCCCTGCTGCAGCCAGATCGGCGCCTGCGCGACCGCGTCGTCCGGTGCCAGTGCGAGCACCAGCACTTCGGCATCGGCCGGGCTCAACCCGTTCTCGATCGCGAACCCGCGAGCACGCTGAGCGGAGGTGAACGCCATCAGGAACGGCTGGTCCTGGTGCACCCCGACAAACGGCTGCGGGTTGTCCGGCTCGCCCCGCTGCACGAACCACCAGCGCTCCAGCGCGAAGGTTGCCCCCCACAACTTTTCCTGGTTCGCCTTGCTCGCGTCGGCCGCCACTGCCGCCGACAACTCGTCGGTGATGGCGGGTTCGATTGTTTCGGTCATGTCACAACCCTAGACAATCAACGGTTCCCCAGCCGAACCAGCTCGGTGTCGTCGCCGGGCAGTGTGACTGTGATCTCGTGACCGTCGACCGCGATGTCGATGCCCTCGGCAAGCGCCTCCGGGCGGATCGCGTCACGAGTCAGCAACACCGCGTGAACGAGCACCAGCGGCTCACCGGAGTGCGCCGCCGTCAGGTACGGCGTAGCAGAGTGCGGCCCGAACGGGTTCGCCCCGAGATCGCGATGCACCCCGGCCTCGTCGTACCCGTGCAGGTTCACCACCGCCGACATCAGCCCGTCGGAGTTCCGCGCCGACGCCCAAGCCGGCTGCTCGCCAACTGTTGCCGCAGGCAAGGAGTCACCAGCGACCGCATAACCGCCACTCCGCACGATGACACCGGCCGGCCCGTGCACCAGTGAGCAACGGATCTCCCACCCACCGTGCACCACCGATGCGGTCTCGATCGGCCAAGGCCCCTCAGCACCCACCCACGCGTTGTGCCAGGACGCCGCCGAGCGCACGCCGACCCCAAGTCGCCGGATCCGGCCGCGGTAGCTCGGCTTGCCGTGCTGGTCGACGAGCGACGTCAGGTTGTCCACGCGCTGCAATGAGGCAGCGTCTGAGATCTCAGGCCCAGCGTGGTTGGCATACGCCAGCCGGTCGTAGTGCGGATCGACCGCGGGCTCAACGCCCGCCGGCTCGGCCGGGGGAGCGTGATCGGCGCCGTGGTTGATCAGCCGGACCACCTGGTCGTGCCGACTCGCGTGAACGAGCCAGCCCGGCGCAGGCATCGCCCTGACCTGGTCAGCCTCATCCAGCGGTATCGAGTCCTCCGGGTCTGACCAGACCGGGTGCTCCGGCGGCATGAGCAGCCCGATGAAGCCCTTCGACGCCCAGTACGGCGAGCCCGGCCCGGAGTACGCCTGCGTGGTCGGCAGGAACGTGTCGTACCACCCCAGGGTCAGCAGTCCGCGCTCATCCGGCACGCCGTGCTGCACGAAATGACGCGCGATCCCAGAACACAACCGGCGCGTGGCACCTGGCGTGAGCGGGGTGGCGTCGAGGAGTTGGCCCATCCAGTACGGCGCCGCGGCCGCCATTCGATACGTCAACGACCGGCCCTGGTAGATGGGCGCTCCGTCGTTGCCCACCAGGTGGATCGCGTCCTCCAGGAACAGGTTCAGCCGCTCCCGATAGACCTTCAACCGATCGTCGTACTGCGCGCCCGGAGTCGCTGCCGCCATCCGGGTCCAGAGGCCCGGGTAGAGGTGCATCGCCCAGCCGATGTAGTTGTCGAAGTTCTGCCCGTCGCCATCGGAGTACCAGCCGTCGCCGACGTACCAGTCCTCGATCCGGTCCAGCCCGCCGTCGATGTCCTCCTGGGAGTACGGAGCGCCGACGGAGGCGAGGAACTGCTCGCTGACGACCTGGAAGAGTCGCCAGTTGTTGTCGTGCGTGGTCGAGCCGATGAAGCCGCCGAGCCATTCTGCGACGTGCTCCTGGGCGCGAGTGTCCAGCCGATCCCAGATCCACTCACGAGACTCGTGCAGCGCGACCGCGATCGCAGCGGCCTCGACCATCTGCTGGGAGCGCGGGGTGAGTCGCAGCCACGCCTCGGGGTGATCTGGATTCGCACCGTTGGCGACGCCGCGCGCGTACCGCTCGATCAGCTGCTCGCACCCCTCGCCGCGGACCCCGGCGATCCGGAACGCGGCCAGCATGAACGAGCGCGCGAACCCTTCCAGCTCGTCGGACGCAGTACCGGAGCGGCTGGGTCGCCCGGGCAGGACGACGCGGGCGTTGCCGGGGGAGAAGTAGGGGACCAGCGAGTCGAGCAGGTGGTCGGCCAGCGCCTCCCAGTGGGCCCGGCCCCACCCGGTCTGACGAGACAGGACACGGTCGGTGTCAGGCAGCACGAGACGGCTCATGCGATCCTCCCGAGTTCGGCGGAACTGATGACATGGTGAAGAGGAGCGCCGGCGGCAAAACGTTCCATCTCACTCACCGCCAATTCGCCCAGCCGTGCGACCTCGTTGCCGACGGCACCGGCCAGGTGCGGGGTCAGGAACACGTTCGGCAGGTCCAGCAACGGCGAGTCCGGCGGCAGCGGCTCGGGATCGGTCACGTCGAGGATCGCGTCGATCCGGCCGGCACGGCACTCCCGCTCCAGCGCGGCAGCGTCCACGATCCGTCCCCGCGCGGTGTTGATCAGCACGGACCCGTCCTTGAGCAGCCCGAGCAACCGGGCGTCGACCAGGCCCACGGTCTCCGGCAACAGCGGCGCGTGCACGCTCAGGATGTCGCTCCGGCTGAACAACTCATCAAGCTCGACCAGCTCAGCACCCAGCTCCCCAGCTTCGGCCTGAGTCAGGTACGGGTCACTGATCAGTACTTCGAAGTCGAACACGCGCAAGCGCTCCGCAACCATCCGGCCGATCCGGGACGCGCCCAGCAACCCGACGGTGCTGCCGTAGTTGCCCGGCGCCGAGCTCGCATCCGGCCGCTGTCTGGTGAGCTTGTACTCCGTTCCGAGCCGGAACGCCCGCTTGCCACTGAGCACGATCGTGGCCACGGTGAACTCGGCCACCGGCAGCGCGTTCGCCACCACCGCCGACGAGACCTGAATGCCCCGATCGAAGGCGGCGGGGTCGACGAAATGCTTGACCGAGCCGGCTGCATGGATGATCGCTCGCAGCTTCGGCGCCGCGTCGAGCACCTCGGGTGTGATTTTGGGGCAGCCCCAACCGGTCAGCAGCGCATCGACGTCGCCCAGAGCCTCCCGGACCGCGGGGTCAGCGAGGAAATCGCCACCAGGATCAGCCGGGAGAACGTGGGCGACTCGCTCGAGGCGCTCGCGGACCGCCGGGACCAGCACGCGGGCGCGACTGGACTCGTTCATCGCCAGCATGACTGTCGGCCGGATCGTGGCGGCATCGGTCGTGGCGGCATCGGTCGTGTCGGGCCCACGGTCGGCGGCCGGCTGGGCGGGGGAGGCGATCGGCTCGGATTCGGTGCGCACAGGAGCACGCTAGCAAGCGCTTTCCCAAAATGCTCGTCCGCGGGCAGGATTGGCGGGTTCCGGACAGCTCGGCGCATGTCGCTCAGCACCGGCGAGAAAAGATCCCGCGGACCGGAATTCCTGCCCGCCGCGTCGACGTTGTTGCAGGGGAAGGCAGGATAGAGGGGCCGACCGCCCTGAAGGCCACTGTTGAAGGAGACGACGATGCTGCGACCGGACGACCTCTACGAGATCGTCGACGAGTCGGTGGCGACCGGCCCGGCGGCTGCGCCGAAGGTGCTGGTGCATTCGCTCGACGGGTTCATGGACGCCGGTCAGGCCGGCCGCGTCACCGCCGACCACCTGCTCGAGGTACTGGAGAACAGGCTGCTCGCCAGGTTCGACGTCGACCTCCTGCACGACTACCGGGCCCGCCGTCCCGAGGTGACGTTCGCGGAGGACCGGTTCATCGACTACAGCCCGCCGCAGCTGTCGCTGCACCTGGTGAAGGACGACGCGGGCGTCGAGTTCCTACTGCTGGAGGGCGTCGAGCCCGACAACCACTGGAACCGTTTCGCCGGCGCAGTCCGCCAGCTGATCGAGCTGTACAACGTGACGCTGACTGTCGGCGTCCACGGCATCCCGATGGGCGTCCCGCACACGCGCCCGCTCGGCCTGACCGCGCACGCCACCCGCCCCGAGCTGGTGACGCGCTCGAACATCTGGGATGGCGAGATGCGTCTCCCGGCCAGTGCGGCGACGATGCTGCAGGTTCGCCTGGGCGAGGCCGGCAAGGACGCGATGGGCTTCGCGGTGCACGTGCCGCACTACCTCGCCGAGAACCGCTTCCCGGGCGCAGCGCTGGCCCTGGTCCACGCAGTCTCGTCAGCGACTGGCCTGCTGCTCCCTAGCAAGGCGCTGCTCGACGAGGCTGCCGTGACGGGTCGC
>Ga0190275_10001790_pt1 | contig 15770 bp, 18 predicted proteins | sample Popmic550T_FD_133745 | JGI IMG/M metagenome (GOLD analysis project Ga0190275, IMG submission 133745) | Populus adjacent soil microbial communities from riparian zone of Yellowstone River, Montana, USA - 550 T | ecosystem: Environmental > Terrestrial > Soil > Riparian zone > Trees stand | place...
CGCGGTCGCCCTCCTCTCGCTCGCCCTTGGCCTCGCTCTGCCGAAGGAGTTCTTCGAGGACTGGGGATGGCTCTCTGGCCCGGCCGCCTGGATGCTCTGCGCCGCTTTCACCGCCCGGGTCTTGGGGCTGCCCATCGGGCTGGCGCTGCTCGGGGCGGTGCTTGCCGGTCTGCCCAGCCTGCTCGCCGTGCTTGTTGGAGCTCACTGGGCTGGCGCGGTGCTGGCGGTGGGCCTGTTCGCGCTCTGGTGCGCGTGGTTGCGGGAACGTCTCAGCCGAGCTTGACGCCGACCACGGCGCCGGCCGGAAGTGAGCTGCCCGGCTGGCGGTACTGCTTCGCGACCTTCGCGCCTTTGGCGCGCTCTCCCCGCACCGGGCCGAGGCTGCAATTGGAACCGCGCAGCGCCCGCCGGCTCGCTTTCAACGACTTCCCGCCGAGGTTGGGGACGAGACATGCTGGCGCGATCACCGAGACCGGGGGTGGCAGCGGCGCGGAAGTTTCGGCCGGAGGCATCAGGACGCGATAGGTGACGAACCCTCCCTCCCAACCAGCCCCCGCGTTCACCGGATAATCGAAGGGGGCCCCACCCCGGGCTGGATTCCCGGCGCGATGGTGAACGGTGAGGGTGATGACGTTGGGCTGGGTGACGGTGAGGGTCGTCGGCACGTCAGTGCCGACGACGTCATGCGCTGCTCCAGGCCCGATCCCAAAGGCGAGGTGTTCGCTTTCGGTGTAGTAGACGGCCGCGCGCCGGTCGTCGATCTGGCGCAATTCCTGGCCTTCGTACAGCTGCACCTCCCAGGGGAACTCCTCCGGACCGGCGGGGTCCTGAATCGCCGGGAAGCTCATCGACCCTTCGTACGGGGGGATCTCCTCGGCAACCGCGCTCGCCGGCGCCAGCGCACAGAGCAACGCCGCGAAGACGGCCAGCGCCGTCGCCCGCCTCACTCGACCACCGCCAGCTCCGCGACCGCCTCGCTGCGACTGGCGAAGACGATGCCGGCGTCGGTGAGGCCGGCGACGGTGAAGATCCGCAGCACCTGGTCAGAGCAGCCGTAGAGGACCAATCGGCCGCCTTTGTCTTCGAGCTGACGGCGCGCTTGTAGGAAGAGGGCGATGCCGGTGGAGTCTACGAAGTCGCATCCGCTCAGCCCGACGAGGGCCGCGTCGTTGTCGCGCGTCACCCGTTGCAGAACCGCCTGCAGCCGCTCGACGCTCCAAAGGTCGAGCTCGCCCTCGAGCTGGAGCTCGCAGCCACCGGTGCCGAGATCGCTCTCGGCGATCTGCAGGATCTGCCCCCCGCCCATGACGCCATTGTCCCAGGCCGGGAGACCGGGCTTTCGCGGCCCCTGCTGGCGCCGGCGCTCAGGTCCGCAGGTCTTCGGCCTCGGCCCAGACCTCGAGCACCAACCGCAGCCATTGGGCCTCGACCCCGAGGGCCCAGCCGCAATGGGCCTCCTGCGCCCCCTCGCCGTCGCCGCGCACCGGCCGCAGGATGTCTCCCCTCGCCAGCGTCTTCAGGTGGTAGTCGACCTGCCCCACCCGCTGGCCCATCGCCGCCGCCAGCTCCCGCGCTGAGGCGCACTCGACCGTGCCCTGCGCGTAGGCGAAGAGGATGCGCCGCCGCAGTGGGTGGCTGACGGCGCTGATCAGCTCTGAGGAAGTTGGCGGCATGAAGAGGACCGAACTCGACTGCTCAGTCGAATTCCGGCGCTCGACAGCTTAAGGCATAAATACCCTAACACCGCGGTTTATTAATAGGGAGGCTCCGGGAGCGATGCCGCCCAAACGCCGCTCCAAACCCCGTTCTCCCGAGCATGCAGCCCTTGGTGAGGCCGTCCGCCGCCTTCGTCTGGAAGCGGGCTTCAGCCAGGAGCAACTGGCGGAGCGGGCCGGCACCGACCTGACCCAGATCGGCGGCATCGAGCGCGGCGTCAGGAATCCCAGCTACACGACGCTGGTGCGCTTGGCGGTGGCGCTGGAGACGAGCGTCGGCGAGCTGACGAGCTTCGCCGATCGCCTCTGCGACTGATTGCAGGCAGGGAGCTCCCCGAGCAGCGCCTCGACCTGGGAGGGCGGGCATTCCCTCAGCGTGATCGTCGTTCGCCCGTCGCCGACCTCGAGGTAGTCCATGATCGATTCGACGCTGCGCACCTCCGCGAGGGGGATGGCGACGCTCGATCGCCCGGCGCCCCACGGCCACGCCGGGATGCTCACAAACGAGCGCTCGCTCACCGCCACCACGTGGGCGCCGAGCAAGCCCCGTCCGCCCCGGCCCAACCCCTGCGCCAGGACCCGCTCGCCATCCACCGTGACGGCAGTCGCGCTCGCCGTCCGCCGCAAGCCGACGAACAAGGCGCTGCCGACGCTCGCCACCACGGTGGCGAGGCCGAGGATCACCGTTAGGCCGCCGAAGCCCGGGAGCAGGATCGAGGCGACCGCGGCAGCGCCCGCCACGACCGCGGCGGCGGTCGTCCTCCTCGCGGCTGCCGCGACACCCGCGGCGAGTGGGGGACCAGGAGAGTGCGGCCCCACCACCCGTCGCGAGTCAGCCCTTGGGGGTGCAGGAGAAGGGATGGACGATCCCCAGCCTGGTCCCGTCGCCGAAGAGAACTTGGCCCTTGGCCAGCCAGGTGCCGGTCGGGCAGCCTGCCATCAGGAAGCTCTTCTGCTTGCCCTTGTAGGTGTACCGGCGGCCGACCGTGAGCTCGAACATCGTCGCCGAGCCGGCACCGCCGGCGATCTTCGGAATCTTCGCCGCGATGTGGAGGCCGTAGCGGCCACTGTTGATGCGGGTGATCGTCGCTTTGACGATGACGGCGGTCGGCGCCGGCACGTTGACGTAGGCGTGGAGGAAGACGGTGGTGGTCTTCCCCTTGACGCCGCCGTTGAAGAGGACCAGCGGCCCGGTCGCCCGGAACGGCGTCTGTTCGGGAAAGGCGACCTCGACTTCGGCCTTGCCCGAACCGACGATCGCGTCGGGACAGATGCGTTTGACGGTGTCCGACGAGCGCGCCTGCAGCTGCGCCATCCGGCAGACCGGAAGCCCAACCGCGTCGATCGCGATCGTCCGGTCGATGTCGAGATCGACGCTCTCCAGCGGCGGCAGATGGGTGCCGTCGCGGGTCTCGATCTCCCCGTTGATGCGAGCCGTGATCGGGGCTTTGCCGCGCTTCGGCAGCGCCGAGGGGGCGATGCCGCCGTCGTCGGTGACGCAGATGTTGCCCGCGCACCAGACTTTCTTGTCGCCGCCGAGGGCGGCGAAGGCGGCTGCGCTGCCGATCAGCGCCAGGGCCAGCCCGATGACGCTGATTCGAATCAAGTTCTTGCTCATGTTCCCTCCCAGCTCGCAGTAGCGCGATTGGGTCGATCCTCCCCGCCGGGGCGGGCCGGCTCCTCCCCGAACTGGAGCCTCGCCCGCCGCGGATTTACCAATGTGGGAGGCGGGCGCGGGAGCTACTCGTCGAGGCGCAGCGCGATCTCCAGGTCCGCCAGCGATCCCTGGAGGGGGCGGCCGAGGAGCTCCTCAGCCGCCTGGAGACGGTTGCGCACCGTGTGGCGGTCGACGCCCAGCGCCGCCGCCGCCGAGGAGACGTTCCGTTCGGCCTCGAAGTAGGCGCGCAGGGTTTCGCGAACGATCCTGCCGCCGTCCTTGGTCTGTGCCAGCGGCACCAGATAGAGCTCCCGCAGCGAGGCGGCGAGGAGGTCGTCACGGGCGATCGCGGCCAACATGGCGACGTCGGCGTAGCGGACGACCGGCTCCCCCCGACGCTCGGCGATCGGCAGCGCCGCCTTCGCCTGGAAGTGGCTGAAGCGCCACCCCGCGAGCCCCGCCGCGGGCTCGCCGACGGTGACGAAGGCGCCGCTGGGGGTGCGGTCACGGAGCGCCCGCACTGCCTCCTCGGGGGGAAGCGGATGGCGGCCGCCCAGCCAGCCGGCCCACTGCGGCTCTTCCTCGCGCTGGACGAGGAGCAGGGAGCGGCCGAGGTCGTCGGCCAGCGTCCGCATCAGCTCGCCCGCCTGCTCGCCCCTGGCCATCAGCGCCAGGTGGTGGGCATCGAGGTCGTAGCCGAGCTCGGAAGGGTCGACGAGCTCGCCGTCGAGCAGGGCCTTGACCGAGCGGCGGCGGCGCTCGGCGGGGCTGCTGGGCCGGTCGGCCATCGCCCGGGCGTGCTCGGCGCTGACGGCGGCGATCAGCCGGTCGCCCTGGGTCGACTGCTCGCCGAGCAGACGCTGCAGGGTCGAGCGCGGAACCTCCACCCGCTCCGCCTCTTCGACGAGGAAGTCGCCGAAGTGGGAGTTGCCGGCGAAATAGCGGCGCAGGACGGTGTCGAGGGGGATGCCGTCGCGGGCGTCGAGACGGGCCTGGGCGAGCAGGACCTCGGGCACGGCCGGGGCCTGGCGCTCGCCGGCCTCGAGCACCTCGAGCCGGTGCTCGACCGCGGCGCCGACCGCCTCGTTAAGGCCCTCGAGGTAGGCCGGGTCGGAGACCTCGCGCGGGTCGGAGATCGCATAGACGCGGTTGGCGACCGTGCCCTGCAGCTCCGGCAGCCGCTCGCGCAGGCGGGCCGCCAGCGCCGCCCGCACCTGCTTGGTCGAGCTCGCCCCCGAGCCCTCGCCCCGCCGCTTCACCCACCCGTCAGCCATCGATCCACCTTAGCCTCCCGGCAAGCGCCGGCTTCCGCGAGTGAGGTAAGGAAAAGGCCCGAAAGGGTCGATAGCTAGAGGGTGAACACCTCTGACTCTGCCTGGACCGAGGGGCGGAAGCGCATGATGGTCTCGAGCGCGGCGCTGATCTTCGTCGGAGCCGCTGCGCTCAACCTGATCGAGGTTGCGGTTCCCGGCGGTCCTCCCCTCAGCCTGCTCCCCGGCGTCGCCTCGCTCGGGTTGGCAGCCGTCCTCTACTTCTGCGGCCGCCGGTTTCCGGTCGCGGCGATGGCGCTCCTGGGCCCGATCGGCGCGGCGCTGATCGCCTATGCACTCGCGACCACGCCGGGGGTCAGCGACGGGGCGGTCCTCTACCTCTGGCCGGTCCTCTGGGAGGCGTACTTCTTTGGCCGCCGAGGGGCGATCGGGATCGTCGTCTGGGTCGCCCTCGTCCACGGCGTCGCCCTCGCGACGATGGTGAACGGCGGCAACTTCGATCGCTGGCTCGACGTCGTCGTCGTTGCCGCTGTGGTCGCCGCCGTGGTCGAGCTGCTCTCGGCGCGCAACCGCCAGCTGCTCGAGGAGCTCGCCGCCGAAGCGCAGGTCGACAACCTCACCGGCCTGCTCAACCGACGCGGCTTTGCCGAGCGGGGACGGGTCGAGCTCGCCCGCGCCAAGCGCGAGGTCGACTGGCTCGGCGTCGCCTCCTTTGACCTCGACCACTTCAAGGCGGTGAACGACGAGTTCGGCCACGACGTCGGCGATCAGGTGTTGGTGCGGGCGGCGGAGCTGTTCCAGGGGCAGATGCGCGACACCGATGTGCTCGCCCGGGTAGGCGGCGAGGAGTTCGTCGCCCTGCTGCCGGGTGACGGGATCGCCGCGGCGGAGGCGCTGGCCGAGCGGGTGCGCACGGCGCTGGCCGAGTCCGAGCATCCCTCGCTGCCGAGGGTGACGGTAAGCATTGGCGTCGCCTCGGCCGTCGCCCCCGACCGGCTCGAGGAAATCCTCAAAGGAGCCGACCGCGCCCTCTACGAAGCGAAGGCGGGCGGCCGCAATCGAACCGTTGCCCAGGTCGGGTCCACGGCGGTCCTCGGCGGCTAGGCGACCGCTGCATCAGGGGCGCGAATCTGGGTAGGGGTCCGAGGATGAGCGAGAAGGCGCTCGAGCTCGAAGACCTGCACAAGCGCTACGAAGAGACCGTGGCGCTCGACGGCGTTTCCTTCGCGGTCGGCGACGGCGAGTTGTTCGGCTTCGTCGGCCCCAACGGCGCCGGCAAGACGACGCTGATGCGGATCGTCCTCGGCGTGCTTGCCGCCGACTCCGGCGAGGTGCGCTGGCGCGGGGCGGCGATCGGCGCCGAGCAGCGGCGGCGGATCGGCTACATGCCCGAGGAGCGCGGGCTCTATCCGAAGATGCGGGTGGGCGAGCAGCTCGTCTTCATGGCCCGCCTGCACGGCGTCGAGGAGGCGGCGGCTCGGCGCGAGGCCGACAGCTGGATGGAGCGACTTGGGATCGCCGAGCGCGCCGAGGAACCGGTCGAGGCGCTCTCGCTCGGCAACCAGCAGCGGGTGCAACTCGCGGTCGCCCTCGTCCACAAACCTGATCTGCTCGTCCTCGACGAGCCCTTCTCCGGCCTCGATCCCGACGGCGTCGACGCGCTCGGCGAGGCGCTGACCGAAGAGGTGCGGCGCCGCCGCATCCCGGTCGTCTTCTCCTCCCACCAGCTCGACCTGGTCGAACGCTTCTGCGACTCGGTCGGGATCATTGCCGGCGGCCGACTCGTCGCCAGCGGCCGCCGCGAGGAGATCAAGGGCTCGCTGGCCGAGGTCTACCGGGAGGCGACGCGCCGATGAACGGCCGCCAACCGATCTGGCTCGTCGCCCGCCGCGAGCTCTCCGAGGGACTGCGCTCGCGCGCCTGGCGGGCCTCGCTGGTGGTCCAGATCCTGGTCGTCGCCGTGATCGCGGTCGTCTCGATCGCCAGCGGCGGCGACGACGGGCCCAGCGAGCGCAAGCTCGCCATCCACGGCGCCGCGGCGACCCAGATCGAGGCGAAGGCGAGCGGCGCCGAGGCCGACTACGGGATCCGACTGGAGGTGAGGCGCGAGCCAAGCGCCGCGGCGGCGCTGCTGGCGGTGCGCGACGAGGAGGTCGACGCGGCGCTGACCGGCGCCGGGCTTGCCACCGGCCCCGACGCCGACCCGGCGCTGGTGGCGCTGCTGCAGAACTCGGCCGCCGCCGTCGCCAGCGAAGCGCGGCTGCGCCGGGCCGGGCTCTCACCGCAACAGGCGCGGGAGGCGCTGGAACCGCGGCCGCTGCGCACGACCGTCGTGCAGCCGCCCGAGGGCGAAGGTGGCGAGGGGCTCGCCTACCTCGGCGCCCTGCTCCTCTACATCGCGATCATCTCCTTCGGCTATGCCGTCGCCTCCAGCGTCATCTCCGAGAAGAGCTCGCGCGTGGTCGAGATCGTCTTGAGCGCGATCCGCCCCGAACAGCTGCTCAGCGGCAAGGTGCTCGGCAACGGTCTGCTCGGCCTGATCCAGATCGGGTTGATCGCTCTGGTCGGGCTCGGGATCGCCTTACCCAGCGGCGAGATCAGCCTCCCCGACAGCACCGCCGAGACGGTCGTCCTCGTCTTCGTCTACTTCGTCCTCGGCTACGTCTTCTACGGCTGCGCCTTCGCCGCCGCCGCCTCGCTCGTCTCCCGCCAGGAGGACTCCCAGAGCACGACGATGCCGATCCTCGTCCTCCTCATCGGCGGCTACCTGCTCGCCAACGCGGCGCTCAACCAGCCCGACGGCGGCCTCGCCACCATCGCCACCTTCCTGCCGCCGCTGGCGCCCATGGTCGTCCCCGGCCGCGCTGCCCAGGGCGAGCTGGCCGGCTGGGAACTGTTGCTCTCGCTGGCCGTGATGGTGCTCGCGATCCTCCTCATCGTCCGCCTCGCCGGCCGCATCTACGAGCGCTCGGTCCTGCGCTTCGGCGCTCCGCTGACCCTCCGCGACGCGGCGCGGCTGGCGCGGCGCTAGCGCACAGCAACCAGGGGAGGACGCCTTGATCCCAACGACGCGTGGCTGTATAGTTAACCCAATGGTTAACGATCCGTTCAGGGCCCTCTCCCACCCGATCCGCCGGGGCATCGTCGAACGCCTCGCCGTCGGACCGGCCACGGTCGGAGAAGTGACCCGGGACTTCGGCGTCTCCAAGCCGGCGATCTCCAAGCACCTGAAGGTGCTGGAGGAGACCGGGGTCGTCAGCCGCGTGGTCGAAGGCCGGACCCACCGCCTCTCGCTCGAGCCGAAAGCGCTCGAGGGGGCGGCCGAGTGGATGGAGCGCCAGCGCGAGATCTGGGAGCGCCTGTTCGACGTCGTCGACGAATACCTCAAAGAGAAGGAGCCGAAATGAACATGCCCCCGGTTGTCTCAGCCGATCAGTGGAAGGCCGCCCGCGAGGAGCTGCTGGTCAAGGAGAAGGAGCTGACCCGCGCCCGCGACGCGCTGGCCGCCGAGCGGCGGCGGATGCCGCGGCAGGCGGTCGCGAAGGAGTACAGCTTCGAGGGGCCGAACGGGCCGGCGAGCTTGGCCGACCTCTTCGAGGGGCGCCGCCAGCTGATCGTCTACCGCTTCTTCTTCGACCCCGACGTCAAGGGCTATCCCGAGAAGGGCTGCCCCGGCTGCTCGATGGTCGCCGACCAGGTCGCCCACCTCGCCCACCTCAACGCCCGCGACACCACCCTCGTCTTTACCTCGCGGGCGCCGCAGGAGCACATCGCCGCCCTCAAGGAGCGGATGGGATGGGACTACCCCTGGTACACCATCACCGACGAGTTCGACAGCGACCACGACGTGCGGGAATGGCACGGCACCAACGCCTTCTACCGCGATGACGAGGGGCAGATCTTTCGAACCTACTTCGTCGACGGCCGCGGCGACGAGGTGATGGGCGGCACCTGGGCCTACCTCGACATCACCGCCCTGGGGCGCCAGGAGGAGTGGGAGGACTCGCCCGAGGGCTACCCGCAGACGCCGCCCTACACCTGGTGGAACCGCCACGACGAATACGACGAGGCGACGGCCCCGTGACCCCGATCGCCCACGTCGGCGGGGTGCCGCTGGAGGAGCTGCTGCCGGCGCTGGCCGGCCCCGCCGGCGGCCTCTTCTTCGCCCGCGCCTGGCTCTCCCTCCACCTGCGACACCGGGAGCCGCACCGATGATCGAAGGCCGCACTCTCCAGATCGAACGCACCTACCAGGCCCCCGCCCAGACTGTCTTCGACGCCTGGACCAGCGAGGAGGTAATGCGCCGCTGGTTCCACGGTGAAAAGACCTGGGAAACCAGCGAGGCCCAGGTCGACCTCCGCCTCGGCGGCACCGTCCGCGTGGTCATGCGCGATCCCGACAAAGACATCACCTACGGCGGCGGCGGCCACTACACCGAGATCGATCCCCCCACCCGCCTCGCCTTCACCTGGACCTGGGACAACGAAGGCCGCGAGACCCTGATCGAGCTCGACTTCATGGAGGCCGACGGCGCCACCACCGTGCGCCTCACCCACAACGGCCTCCGCGACGAGGAAAAGGTCCTCTCCCACGAAGAGGGCTGGAGCAACTGCCTGGACAACCTCGGACGGGAGCTGGAGGACGCCGCTGCCTAGGCATCGCATTGCCGTCCTAAGGAATCGGCAGGTCGGTGCCGATGGAGCAGTCGATGCAGAGGTCTCGTCTGATCGTTATCGCGCTGGTTGCGCTGGCGGCGTCGCTCTTGTGCGCCGCCCCGGCGACGGCGCAGACCGCCGCCGCGGAGAGGGTCGGCACGCCGCCGGATCTCCCCCAGGACGCGGCGGTGACCAGCGCGGTTCCGCCGCAGCGGCAGCTGCAGCTCTACGTCGCGCTGGAACCGCGGGACCCGGCTGGGCTCGAGCGCTTCGCCGCCGAAGTCTCGACGCCGGGCTCAGCGGCCTATGGCCGCTACCTCACGGTCCCCGAGTTCGCCCAGCGCTTCGGCGCCGCCCCAGCGCAGATCGCGACGGTGCGCTCAGCGCTCGCAGCGCGCGGCCTCGACGTCGGTCCCGCCGCCACCAACGGGCTCTCGCTGCCGGTGACCGCGACCGCCGCGCAGGCGGAGTCGGCGTTCGGCGTCTCCCTCAACCGCGTCCGCCTCGCCTCCGGCCGGGTCGCTTACGCCAACGATCGGGCGCCGGCGCTGCCGGCCGCGGCCGCCCCCTTCGTCCAAGGTGTGCTCGGGCTCGACGACGTGACCCTGTCCCGGCGCCGCGACGCCGACGCGGAGGAGTCTCTGCTCACCCGCTCGGCGACCGCCTCCGCCACCACCTCGGCCGCCGACAGCGGGACCCAACCGTGCGCCGCGGCGCAGCAGACGGGCAAAGACGTGGGTGGCTACACCGCCGACCAGGTCGCCGCCGCCTACGGGTTCGACGACTTCTACGCCGCCGGCAACTTCGGCGCCGGCCAAACCGTGGCCCTGCTCGAGCTCGAACCGTTCCTGCCCTCCGACATCGCCACCTACCAGTCGTGTTACGGCACCAGCGTCGACGTCTCCACCGTCGACGTCAACGGCGGGCCCGGCCCCTACAAAGGCGAAGACGGCGAGGCGGCGTTGGACATCGAGCAGCTGATCGGGCTCGCGCCCGGCGCCGACATCGTCGTCTACCAAGCCCCGAACGGCGGCGGCGCCGAAGCCGAAATTCTCTCCGCCTTCGTCCAGCAGGACGTCGCCAAGGTGATGTCGAGCTCCTGGGGGATCTGCGAGAAGTGGGTCGAGAACGAGTCAGCGGCGGCGATGGACACCCTGCTCCAGGAGGCGGCGGCGCAGGGCCAGTCGTTCTTCGTCGCCGCCGGTGACGAGGGCTCGACCGACTGCTACGAAGCCGAAGGCGACCACGACAAAGCGCTCGCCGTCGACTTCCCCGGCAGCCACCCCTTCGCCACCGACGTCGGCGGCACCCGGATGGAGGAACCGACCGCGACGACCCCGACCGAGTACCTCTGGAACGAAGCGCCCGAATGGGGCGCCGGCGGTGGCGGTCTCTCCGAACACTTCCCGATGCCCAGCTACCAGCGGCAGGCGGCGGCGGGCCTCGGCGTTGTCGGCGCGCTCTCCAGCGGCGAGACCTGCGGCTTCTCCTACTGCCGCCAGGTGCCCGACGTCTCCGCCAACGCCTCGCTGGAGACCGGCTACGTCACCCACACCGAAGATCAGTGGGACGTCTCCGGCGGCACCAGCGCCGCGGCACCGCTGTGGGCGGCCTTCGCGGCGCTGACCAACGCCAGCCCGTCGTGCCACGGCCACTCGATCGGGTTCGCCAACCCGGCGCTCTACGCGATCGCCGGCAGCGACTACGCAGCCAACTTCCACGACGTCACCGCTGCCCGCCCCGGTGGCCTGCCGACGAACAACCGCTTCGACAGCAGCCAGCCCTTCCCGGCGACGGCGGGCTACGACATGGCGACCGGGCTGGGCACGCCGAAGGCCGGTGCCCTGGCGGCCTCACTCTGCGCTCTCGCCGCCCCCGCCCCGCCAGCGCCGCCGGTCGCCGGCAGCGGCGGCCCGGGAGCCGCGCCGGTGCCAGCGGCGACGACCGCGCGGCTGGTTCGGGTCTCGATCACGGGTGTCGCTCGCGGCAAACCGAAGCTGACCTTCACCCTCGCCCCGAGGCCCGGCGCGATGCTGCGCAGCGTCGTCGTCAGCCTGCCACCGGGGCTGCGCGCGGCGACGGAGCCGACGGCGCTCGCCAAAGGAGTCAGCGCCCGCGGCGCCGACGGCACTGCACTGGGGAAGCAGGTCCGCGCCAGCGCCCGCACCCTCCGCATCCACCTCGCCGACCCGCAGCCAACCGCCAGCTTCAAGCTCGCCTTCCCAGCGCTCGAGGCTGCCCCGAACCTGATCGCCAACGTGAAGAGCGGCCGCGCCCGCACCCGCGAGCTGCTGCTGGGGATTCGCGAAACGGGCGGCAAGGGTGCCCGCCTCCCCGCGGTGCTGCGGTTGGGCTCTTAAGCCCGCTCCTCGATCAGCGCCGCCAGCCCGTCGAGCACCCGCTCGACTCCGAAGGCGTAAGCCCGATCGGGGTCATAGGCAGCGCCTTGCTCGACCCCGGCGGCGGTCCCCACGCGCGAGGCGAGCGGGTAGGCCTCCGCGGTGACGAAGCGTTCGAGGATCGGCGCGACCTCGGCCCACCAGCCGGCGTCGTCGACGCCCGAGTCCCCCGCCAGGCCCGCGGCCTCGTAACCGGCGATGGCCGCGGCTTCGACGAAGGTGAGCAGGTAGGTGAGCGCGGAGTCCATCTCGACGTCGCTCAGGCCCAGCTCGTCGAACGCACCCAGCTCGTATTCGTACTTGGCCATCATTCCCGGGCCAAGCGGTGGGCGCGAGGTCGAGACCTGCGCCACCCAGGGGTGCGCCTGGAGGAGGGCCCGGTTTCGATCGGCGACGGCGCGGACGCTCTCCCGCCACTGCCCGGTCGGAGGCAGGGCCGGCCGCGGCATCGCCAGGTAGAGCGAATCGACCATCAGGTCGAGCAGCTCCCCCTTGCCGGGGACGTAGGTGTAGAGGGACATCGGCGAGATCGAGAGCCGGTTGGCGACGGCTCGCATCGTCACCGCCCTCAGCCCGGCTTCGTCGGCGAGCGAGATCCCCGCGGCGACGACCGCGTCGACGCTGAGCCGCGGGCGTGGGCCCTTGCGCGGGGGGGCGGCGTCGGCCTCGCTGTGGTTGCGCCACAGCAGGGCGAGGGTCTTGGCGGGGTCACCCTGGCTGGTCCGGTCCGACGCCATCCACGGATCTTGACATTTTCTCCTTATCCTGTACAACGTACGATGTACGGAGAACCCCCAAGAACAGAGAAGGAGCTTCATGCAGATAACTGCCTCGGCGATCTCGCTCAACGTCCAGGACCCGGCGGCCTCGGCGGAGTTCGCAAAGACCCATTTCGGATTCGAGGAGGAGATGGCGGCAGACGGCTTCGTCTCGCTCAAACGGCCCGACGCCGGCTTCAACCTGATCTTCCTGCGCACCGGCCTGCCGACCTTCAAGCCACCGGCCCTGGCCGGCCACGACGCCGACGGGCTGCTGGTCGTCTTCGTGGTCGACGACATCGACACCGAGTACCAGCGACTCACCGCGGCCGGGCTCGAGTTCACCACCCCGATCGAGACCGAGGAATGGGGCGAGCGCTACTTCCAGGTCACCGATCCCAACGGCGTCGTGATCCAGCTGGTCCAGTGGATGGGAGAGCCGCAAGGAGGGTAGAAGCTGGGCGTGAGCAAAGACGAGGGCACCATCGGGGTGGACGGGGTGATCGAGTGGCGCGATGCGGAGGGCGAGCTGCATCGCGCCGGCGGTCCCGCCCGCGTCTTCCCCAGCGGCCGCCAGGAGTGGTTTCAGTACGGCCGCCTCCACCGCGAAGACGGCCCCGCCGTAGAACACGCCAACGGCTCCTTCAAGTACTACGTAAACGGCGTCCGCCACCGCGACGGCGCCCCCGCCTGCGTCTACGTCAACGGCACCGAGAAGTGGTACCGCGAAGGCCTACGCCACCGCGACGACGGCCCGGCGGCGACCTACCCCGACGGCCGCAAGGTCTGGTTCGTCGAGGGCGTCAAGGTGCGGGAAGAGCGTTAGAGGCCTCCGGGCCGGTGCGGCCGTGGACGCAAGTTGGAAGGCGGAGGAGAAACCCGCTGCCATCTCCCGGATAAACGACAACCGCCCTCGAGTACCAACGCCGGCCGTCATCGCACTCGACAAGCCGGTGGGCAACTATTCGGACAGCTTTCGCTTCGTTCTTGTCGAAGCCAAGCGCGGCGCGCGTCGGATTGGAGCCCCAGTGCCCCCACTTCATCCCCTCGATGGGAACTTCGACGAATTCCCCTCCCCGGTACCCAGCAATATTGCACCGACTGGGAGCCGCCTGAGCAGTGAACCGATTGATCTTTGGGTGGAAGCAGGCGATCGCGCCCCCGGACTTCGCAGGCCGCGCGTGTGCAAGCGAGGACAATTGCTGGGATAGCACCAGAACGATGGTGAGGGCAACACCCGACCAGAACAGCCTTGGCGAGCTGCGCTGTCCGAGCAAGCCTAAGTTAGTTGGCAAGTGTACGGCGGGCCATTTCCTCATAGTCGCAAACACTCCTAATAGACCGAGAGTCGCAGCTGACAGTCGCATCCTCTGACAAGCAACCGCTCAAACAAGCTAGCAAGGGGCGTGCGGGCAGGGTTTACCACCGGCAAGTTCTGAGTAAGGAGACCATGCGGGCCGTGCGTTACCTTTTAGCGTCAGCAACCCAGAATGATATTCCCATCCAGCTTTGGCGTCATCCTGGATATTGTAGTAGAAGGCGTGTGGGATGTTCAGGTGAATGCGATAATTTTGCATCATCGAGAACGTTGCTTGCACGAGCAATCTCTGTATGTGGTTGGTCACCGGTGGTACTTTTGCTTTGTTTCCGGGGTTCGCCACCGGAAAGCCAATCTCAGTGATCCACAGGGGCTTATCAGGGTGGAGCTTGTGCACGCCGGCGATCACACGCCTGATCGCTATCGATAACTGCTTGACATCCGCCTCGTCCCTCGGGGCGTGCTGTCGTCCCCTTTCTCCGATCTTGAATACATAGGGATGGAGGGCCATCCCGTCATATGCATTGCTGTAACTCAGTGCTTTTAGTTGTTCGTCCATCCTTTTCAAGAATACGCGGGGAGTCAGGTGGCACTGCGGATGGCAGCCGCCGACCCTATAGCCGTAGAAGCCGGGCGTCAGAATCTGAATTTTGCCTTTGCTTGCAGACCGAAGGGCTTCGGACATTTCCTTAAAGAATTCTGCAAAGCCCTCGGGATTCACAGCCCCTTCCTCTTCATTTGAATTAGTCACTTTGTCGAGATGGGACATGTTTGGCTCGTTCCAGATCACCCACGCTTTCGCTGGGTGACTGAACGAACTGCCGGGGCCATAGGCTTGAACCATGTCTTTCGCATATTGAAGCCATTTTGCACGTGCTGGAGTCCCCGGTTTGGGATAGGGACCGCCACCTAGCCCTGGAAGTACAGTGATGTCGCTTTTCGCAGCAGCTTTGAACGCGCGGTCAATCTCGACTTGGTCGGCATAGGGGCTGATCCCAATGTGATGCATCTTCGCCCCGGAGCGCTCTACTGCTTCATAGATACTTTGCTCCCGCATCTTTTTTAGATCGCCGGTCCACATCATTCCGTAGAAGTCATTGGGACCAGCAACTTCCTCGCTGGGGGTCAGGCCAAGGGTGTCTGCGGCGTTTTTGAGTTCTGCTTCTTCGGCAAGACTCAACGTCCGTTTTACGGTAGTGATCAGTTTGTCTCTGCCATATACGGTTCCAGCAGCGTTGTTAGACACCAGTCTGTAGTGGTAAGTAGTTTCTGGCGCGAGATCGACGACGGCTTCGGTGATCTCCACTGCTTCCCGTTTGCTGCCAAGCTCTTCTCCGGCGATGGTAGTCCCGTAGGCTTTGCTCGGTCCGTATTCGAAGAAGTATTCGGTTGCTCCGCCGTTCGCATTTGCAATTCCGTTGAGAATGGCGTCATTGGCTTCCACTTCGGTTGCGGCTTCGGTGATCGCTATGGGAAAGCCAGTAGTCATGGTCTGCTGAAGCTCTCCTGCCCCCAGCGCCCGGTTGTAGAGGCGGGGCTCGTCGATCAGGCCTTGAAAGTGTTCGTTGAAGATGTCGGCGCAGCCAATCTGCAGCGGCCCGCTGCTCGGCATGTTGGCGACCGCGGTCGGATTAGTGTCGATGAGCTCGCCGTCGAGGTAGAGGCGCATGTGGCTGCCGTCATAGGTGACGGCGACGTGGGCCCAGACGTTGGCCGCCAGCGGTTCGGGTGAGACGACTAGGGTGTGGCCTTCTTCTTCCTCGCCGATATAAGCCTCTACTTTGCCGCTGCTGGCCAGTCCGAGCCCGAGGGAGTAGCTGAATAGGCCTTCGGTTTCCTTGAAGATGATCGGATCCGATTTGACTTCGCCGCGAGGCTTAACCCACGCCTGCAGAGTGAACTCTTCGGTCAGCTGCAGTTCGGGGGAGTCGGCGACGGTGACGCAGTCATCAGCGCCGTCGAAGGAGAGCGCTTTGCCGTAGCGGCCGTTGTCAAAC
>Ga0190275_10001791_pt1 | contig 15766 bp, 5 predicted proteins | sample Popmic550T_FD_133745 | JGI IMG/M metagenome (GOLD analysis project Ga0190275, IMG submission 133745) | Populus adjacent soil microbial communities from riparian zone of Yellowstone River, Montana, USA - 550 T | ecosystem: Environmental > Terrestrial > Soil > Riparian zone > Trees stand | place...
GTCCAGGCGGCCGAGGAACTCGAGGGAGCCATCGCCCCGCCAGCGGACCCGATCCCCGGTCCGGTAGAGGCGACCCGCGGGCTCGGCGCCGAAAGGGTTGGGCACGAAGCGCTCCGCGGTGAGCTCAGGCTGGCCCACGTAGCCGCGTGCCAGTCCATCCCCACCGAGGTAGAGCTCGCCAGCCACGCCGATCGGCACCGGCTGCATGTGCCCATCCAGGACGTAGACGGTGGTATTGGAGATGGGGCGACCCAGCGGCACCGGGTCCTCCACGCGGGAGTGTGGCTCCATGCAGCAGGCCACCGCGAAGGTAGTGCACTCCGTAGGGCCGTAGCCGTTCGTGACGGCCACTCCCAGCTCCACCATGCGGCGAGCGTGGAGGGCGGACAACACATCCCCGCCGACGACGATGCGGCGCACGCTCGCCAGCCGCTGTGCAGCCACGTCCACCACCTGGCTGAAGAGGCCGGACGACAGATAGAGGCAGGTGACGCCATGGCGAGCGATCACCTCGGTCAGCTCCAGCGCATCCGCGGGAGGGTGAGGCGGGAAGACGGCCAGGCTGGCACCCGTGAGCAGGCTGCCCCAGAGCTCGAAGGTGGAGGCGTCAAAGGAGAGAGGCGAGGCCAGCAGGAGCGTCTCCCCTGGGCCCAGCTCTGCGTATCGGATGTTCTTGACCAACCGCAACACCGATCGGTGCTCGATGCAGACCCCCTTGGGCCGGCCGGTGGAGCCGGAAGTGAAGTCGATGTAGGCGAGGTTGCGAGCTGTCACTCCAGAGTGCGGGGTGGAGTCAGGTTCTTCTTCCAGACGGGCCTCGTCCAGGAGCAGGTGATGCAGCCCCTGCGCGGGGAGCTTCGGCAGCAGGGCCATGGTGGTGACGAGGGCGTCGGGTCGCGCATCCTCGAGCATGAGGGCCAGGCGCTCGCGAGGGTAGTCGGTGTCGAGAGGGACATAGGCGCCGCCTGCCTTGAGAATGCCCACCAGGGCGACGACGAGCTCCAGGGAGCGCTCCACGGCGATCGCCACGCGCGAGTCCGGGCCCACGCCCATGCGGCGCAGTCGCCAGGCAACCTGGTTGGCACGCAGGTCCAGCTGCCGGTATGTGAGCTGCCGCAAGCCGAACTGCACGGCCACGGCCTCTGGAGCCCTGAGGACCTGTTCGGCGAAGGCTTCAGGAATCGTGGAATCGCGAGGGAAGTCGACGGCGGTGTCATTCCACTGCACCAGCAACTGCTGCCGCTCTTCTTCGCCCAGCATCGCCAGTCCTGAGAGCCTCGCATCCGGCTGCTTGACGGCCCCCTCCAGGAGTCTGCACAGGTGCCCCGCCATGCGCTCGAGGGTGCTCTGCTCGAAGAGGGCCGTGGAGTACTCCCACTGGCCCGCGAGCGTGTCTGGCTCCTCCCAGGAGAGCAGGGTGAGATCGAAGGGGGCGCGACCCGGATCCACTGCGAGCGGCTCTACTCCCAGCCCAGGCAGCTTCAGCTGTCCCAGCTGGGAGACCTGGGGGGCGAACATCACCTGCACCAACGGGAGCGTGCTGAGGTCTCGCTCGGTCTGCAACGCCTTCACCAGGCGCTCGAAGGGGAGCTCCGCGTGCTCATGAGCGCCCAGGCTCGTCTCTCGTACCCGCGCCAGCAGGGTCCGGAAGGACGGCTCTCCAGAGAGATCGGCCCGCATCGGCAGGGTGTTGACGAAGAAGCCCACCACGCCCGCCAGCTCCGACCGCTCCCGCCCAGCGTGAGGCATGCCGACGAGGAACTCCTCCTGGCCGGTGTAGCGGTGGAGCAACGCCTGGAACGCGGCGAGCAGCACCATCGTAGGCGTGACGCGCTCCTGGGCTGCCAGGGCCCTCAGCGCCAGGGTGGTCTCCCTGCCGAGCCGGAAGAGCACTCGTGCGCCGCGGAAGTCCTGGACGGGGGGCCGAGGCCGATCCGTTGGAAGCTCCAGGATTGGAGGGATCCCCGCGAGCTGCTGCTTCCACCAGGTGAGCTGCTCCTCCAGCGCTGGTGTCTCGGCCCACTGCCGTTGCCAGACCGCATAATCGGCATACTGCAGCGCGAGAGCCGGCAGGGCGGGAGGCTGACCCCTGGCCAAGGCGCCATAGAGGGCTTCCAGCTCGGTGTAGAGCACATCCATGGACCAACCGTCCGTGACCGAGTGGTGGAGGTTGAGCAGCAGCACGTGCTCGTCCTCACCCAGCGCCAGCAGGCTCGCTCGCAGGAGGGGTGCCCGATGGAGGTCGAAGGGGTGTCTCGCGTCGGCCTCAGCGCGTCGATGGACTTCCTGCTGCTGCTCTTCTGGCGGCAGAGCCCGCAGCTCGACGCGCTCGAGGTGCAATGGAAGACGCGCCGCAATCACTTGCATCGGCTGGCCATCGAGCTCGGAGAAGCGGGTTCGCAGGGACTCGTGACGGGAGACGAGCACCTCGAGACTCTTCTCCAGTGCGTCGGCGTCGAGCGGCCCGTGCACCCGGAAGAACGCCGGGCAGTTGTACGCGGCGCTCGCAGGGGCAAGCTGTTGAAGGAACCAGAGCCGCTCCTGGGCGAAGGAGAGCGGCACGACAGCGCCACGGGATGCGGAGATGATGGAGGGGGTGGCCTGCTCCCCGCCCTGAGCCTGGCTCAGCTGGGCTGCCAGCCCGGCCAGCGTGGGATGGGAGAAGAAGGAGCGCAGGGAAACGTCCACCTGGAAGTGCTGGCGTATCCGCGACGTCACCTGCAGGGCGCGCAGCGAGTGCCCTCCCAGCGCGAAGAAGTCGTCGTGGAGCCCGACACGGTCCAGTGAGAGGCTCTCCTTCCAGAGGGCCGCCAGCGCCTGCTCCGTGGGGGTGCGTGGGGCGACGAACTCTTGCGCCAGCTCCGGACGTGTCCCATCTGGGACTGGCAGGGCCCGGCGGTCCACCTTGCCATTGGGATTCAAGGGCAGGGCCTCCAGCACGACGAAGAAGGCCGGCACCATGTAGGACGGCAGCTTCCGCGACAGGTATTCTCGCAACTCCATGGTGGAGGGGTGCGGACTCGCCTGCGGGACGACGTAGGCTACGAGCTGCTTGTCACCCGGCCCGAGCACGCGGGCCGCGACGACGACCTGCCTCACCGCCGGGTGATCGCCGAGCACGGCTTCGATCTCTCCGAGCTCGATGCGGAAGCCTCGAATCTTGACCTGATGATCGATGCGTCCGAGGAACTCGAGCAGTCCCCCAGAGAGGTACCGGACGAGGTCCCCCGTCCTGTAGAGCCGGGCTCCGGGCTCTTGCGAGAAGGGGTGGGGGATGAAGCGCTCCTCCGTGAGCTCCGGCCGGCGCCAGTACCCTCGGGCGAGGCCTTCTCCTCCGATATAGAGCTCGCCTGGCACGCCTCGAGGAACGGGCTGCAGGTGGCGATCGAGCACGTAGGCCTGCACATTCGGTATGGGTCGTCCGAGCGGGATGGAGGTGGCTCCCTCCGGCACCTCCGTGATGGGGTGGAGGTGGGTGAAGACGGTGGTCTCGGTGGGACCGTACCCGTTGAAGAGCTGCGGGTGGCTCTTCTCCTGGAGCGCCACTCGGATCCAGTGGGGATCCAGGACATCGCCAGCGACGATCAAGGCCCGGAGGGGCTGGAAGAGCAGAGGCGCCTCCCGGATCAGGGTGTTGAACATCGCGGGGGTCAGGCAGCACACGGTGATGGCCTGCTGTCGCAGCTCCTCCCCGAGTGCCTTCGTAGACAGGGTGACATCTCGCGCGCCGATGACGATACGGGCTCCATTGAGGAGCGAGGCCCATATCTCGTACACAGACATGTCGAATGAGTAGGTCGCGCCCTGCAGGACGCGATCGTCGGGGCTCAGGTCGGCATGGAAGGCGAGCTGGACGACGGAGCGCTGGACGATGCCGACACCTTTCGGAGTGCCCGTCGAGCCCGAGGTGTAGAGGAGATAGGCGAGATTGGCGCTCCGAGCCTCGCTCGGCAGCGGGGCCAGCTCCTCGTCAGCAGAAGAATCTCCCGCCGCGTCGACGCGGAGGAGCTCGACGCCCTCGAGCGGAAGCGGGAGCGGGGACGAGCCCACTGCCACCACCACCCTGGCTTGGGCATCCTCGATCATCCAGGCCAGGCGCTCGGCGGGAAGCTCTGGGTCGAGGGGCACATAGGCTCCCCCTGCCTCGAGAATGGCGAGCATGGCGATGATCGTCTCGGGCGAGCGCTGGGTGAAGAGGGCCACTCGGTCCTCGGTCCTCACCCCCCGCTGGCGGAGCGCATAGGCGATCCCATGGACTCGGCGGTCCAGCTCCCGGTACGTGAGCTGTCGTTCGCCAGAGACCAATGCCACGGCCTCTGGGGTGCGACGGACCTGTGCCTGGAAGGCCTCGTGTATCGTCACATCCTTCGGATAATCCGCTCGTGTCTGGTTCCACTCGTACAGGAGCTGGTGCTCCTGCTCGGGGGACAGCAGTGGAATCGCAGAGATCCGCTGCTCCGGTGTCTCGAGGGCCCCGCGCAGCAGCGCCTCCCAGTGCCCGAGCAGCTGTGCAGCGGACTCCGGCAGGAACAGCTCGCGGTTGTATTCGAGCTTCAAGCTCAGGCCGGTCCCCAGGTCTCGGGCAGACGCGATGAGCTCATAGGCGACGAACGGGAGCTCAATATCAACAGGTGTGAGGGTGAGTGCCGGGCTCGTGAGGGGGGAGGGCCACGGGGCTCTCAGGGAGAAGAGCACCTGGAAGAGCGGAGGCCGGCTCAGGTCTCTCGCGGGTGCCAGCGCCTCGACGAGGTCCTTGAAGGACAGCTCACCCTGGGCCTGGGCTTGGATGAAGTCTTGCTGAGTTCGGAGGACGAGCTGACGGAAGGAGGGATCATCTCCCACTCGCCCGCGCAACACGACAGGATTGCCAAAATAGCCCAGGAGGTGTCGCACGCCGGGAAGCTGCCGCCCAGCCAGGGGGGTCCCCACGGGGATGTCATCCTGGTGGGTGTAGCGGTAGAGCACGGCCTGCAGGCCCGAGAGCAACACCGCGAAGAGCGTGACACCCTCCCTCTTCGCCAGGGCTCTCGCGGCCCGTCCAAGCTCCGGAGATACGGCCCGCTCCGCCGTTCCTCCTGCAAAGGCTTGTATGGAGGGGCGAGGCCGATCCACTGGGAGGTCCAGGGCAGGGGTTGCCCCCTGGAGCTGTTCCCTCCACCAGGCGAGCTGCCGCGCGATCTTCTCTCCCCGAAGATGCTCGCGTTGCCAGCTCGCATGATCCCGGTATTGGAGCTCGAGTGCCGGCACGTCTGCCGTTCGCCCCTCACAGCGCGCCGTGTACAGCGAAAAGAGCTCGGAGAAGAGCAAGCCAAAGGTCCAGTCCCCATCCGAGATGAGGTGATGCATCGTCACCACAAGCAGATGCCGGTGGCGATCCAGCCGCACCAGACAGACCCGCCAGAGGGGGCCGTGCTCCAGGTTGAAGGGGCGGGAGGCCTCCTCGCGAGCGAGGGACAGTGCCTTCGCCTCGAGCCCTTGAGCGCCCTCCTCCTCGGCCGCCCTCACGTCTGCCTCGCGCCAGGGCAGCTCGATCTCAGGCGCAATTCGCTGAGCGGGCTGCTCGCCCGTCTCGACCAAGGCTGTCCGGAGAATCTCGTGTCGCCGCGAGACTTCAACGAGTGTTTGTTTCAACAAGGGCACGTCGAGCTGCCCATGGAGCCAGGCACCCGCACGCTCGTGGAAGGCCGGAGCGGCACCGTGGAGCTTGGACAGGAACCACATGCGTTCCTGCTCGAATGAGAGAGGAAAGTGAGAGGGATTTTTCATGGTCAAGGCTGAGAGGTCAAAGCTGGTGCCTGAATTCTAACTTTTTTGAGATCTAAGTGCTCTAACACCTTCCCATTTTCATTTTCGTGCAGCGCGGGTGTGAAAAGAGCAACCGGGTTGCATTTGCTGGGCAGGGGTGCTCCATGGGCGCTCGACTCCTCACTTCTGGGGGTCGCCAGCCAGAGCCTCGTCCGTGGGGCCAAGCTCGAGGCTCTGGCAGAGTATGGCCCCGGATCGTCACCCACATGACAGTCGAGCACGGACTGGCGTATATTGGCGCACCTCGGGTTCTTGGGGGGTTATGCCACACTTCAGACACACTCTGCGGGCACCTGTGTGCCCGTGTCGGTCCGCTCACTCAGCAGGAATCGCTCCAGGCGTCGCCGTGTGGAGGAGGCCATGACCTCCACCGGGCCCGCAGCGCTCCGTGCGGCTCAGCTCGACGAGGAGCTCTTCCAAGCCCAACACCGGCAGCTCCTTCGATCGATCCTGACCACCCTGTCCGAAGGCGTCTCCATCGCCGATGCCAGGGGAACGCTCCTCTATTCCAGTCCTTATGCCGACCAGCTGTTCGGCGTCGGTGGCAGGGCCACCGCTCCCTTGCAAGGCAATAGCCTCGGGATCTTCCACTCGGATGAGCAGACACCCTTCCTGGTCGATCAGCTGCCCCTCTGGCGGGCGTTGAAGGGAGAGGAAGTCCGGGAGGTAGACATGTTCATCCGCAACGAGAACGTCCCGCAAGGCAGGCACGTCCTCTGTCAGGGTATCCCGCTGCGCGATGAGCAGGGTCAGGTCATTGGCGGCATGTCGCTCGTGAAGAGCGTGGACAAGGCCCGCCGGAGCGAAGAGCAGAAGCGCCGCAAGCTCAACGAGGAGCTCGAGCGCCGCATCGAAGAGCGCACCGCGCAGCTCGAGTTCGCCAACGGCGAGCTGGAGGCCTTCGCCTACTCCGTGGCTCATGACCTGCGCGCTCCGCTGCGCGCCATCACCACCTTCAGCGACGCGCTGACAGAGGACTGCGCCGACCGCCTGGACGCGATGGGCCTGGACTACCTGAGGCGCATCCGCGGCGGAACCCAGCGCATGTCCGAGCTCATCGACGGCATCCTGGCGCTCTCGCGGGTCCACCGCACGGCGCTGGTGTCCAGCCAGTGTGATCTGTCGGCCCTGGCTCGGACTGCCTCCGAGCAACTCCAGGCCCAGTACCCCGAGCGCACCGTGCGCTTCACCTTCCAGGAGGGACTGGTGGACTGGGGCGACCCGCAGCTGCTGCGCTCCGTGCTCGACAACCTGCTGGGCAATGCCTGGAAGTTCACGCGCAAGCGCCCCGTGGCCGAGATCGAGTTCGGCGCGACGCAGGAGCAAGGAGTCCGCGCCTACTTCGTGAAGGACAACGGCGCAGGCTTCGAGATGGCTTACCAGCACAAGCTGTTTGGCGTCTTCCAGCGGCTGCACTCGCAGGCGGAGTTCGAGGGCAACGGCGTAGGTCTGGCTACGGCGCAGCGCATCATCCGCCGCCATGGCGGGCGCATCTGGGGCGAGGGCCAGCCAGGCCAAGGCGCCTGTTTCTTCTTCACCCTGAACGAGCTTCCCCTCCCCTTAGCTACCGCCGTTCCCCCTGGAGCCCCCCATGACTGAGGCCCACCGTCGCATCATCCCTCGAGCCCTGCGAGGTGCGGGATGAGCTCACACCCCCTGCGGCTGCTCCTCGTGGAAGACTCCGAGGACGATGCCACACTGTTGCTGCGCGAGCTGCGGCGCAGCGGCTACGACGTCTCCCACACCCGTGTCGAGACGCGCGAGGAGGTGGAGCACGCGCTGGGGGCTGGGCCCTGGGATGTGATCGTCGCGGACTATGCGCTGCCCCACTTTGACGGCCTGAGCGCGTTCGCCCTGGTGCGGCAGCGGGGGCTGGATGTGCCGTTCCTCATCGTGTCGGGGACGATCGGCGAGGATGTGGCGGTGGCCGCGATGAAGGCGGGCGTCCATGACTTCGTGCTCAAGGATCGGCTGGGGCGGCTGGGCCCAGCCGTGGCCCGCGAGCTGCGCGAGGCCGAGCTGCGTGCCGAGCGCCGCAAGCTGCAGGAGCAGCTGATGCTGTCGGATCGGCTGGCCTCGCTGGGCATGCTCGCCGCCAGCGTGGCGCATGAGCTCAACAACCCGCTCGCCTCGGTGATGATGAACCTGGAGTTCAGCCTGGCCAACGCCCAGGAGCAGGGGGGCTCCGAGGAGACCCTGCAGGCGCTGCGCGAGGCCTCCTCATGCGCCGGACTCATCCGGGACATCATCCGCGACATCAAGATCTTCTCCCGCCCCGAGGGGCAGCACTTCGGCCCGACGGACGTGCACCGGGTGCTGGACTCAGCGCTGCGCATGGCGCACAACCAGCTCTTCCACCGAGCCCTGCTCGTGAAGGACTACGGGGAGCTTCCCCCCGTCTACGGCGGCGAGGCGCGGCTGGGGCAGATCTTCCTCAACCTCATCATCAACGCGGCGCAGGCCGTCCCCGAGGGCCAGAGGGACGCGCATGAGATCCGGGTGGTGACCCGGCGGGTCGGCGAGTGGGTGCGGGTGGAGATCCACGACACCGGGGCGGGCATTGCGCCGGAGCTGCGCGAGCGGATCTTCGAGCCCTTCTTCACCACGAAGCCGGTGGGGGTGGGCACCGGGCTGGGGCTGTCCATCTGCCGCCGGCTCGTCACCGAGATGGATGGCAGCATCGGCGTGGACAGCGAGCCAGGCCAGGGCAGCACGTTCTGGATCCACTTGCACGTGGCCCGGGAGCAGGAGGTCGCGCGGGAGGTGAAGACAGAGTCCTCCCGTGAGGGGCTGGGGGTGCTCGTGCTCGACGACGAGGCGGCCGTGGGCAAGGCCTTGCGCAGGCTGCTGAGCACGCGGCACCAGGTCACCACGTTCGACCGGGCCCAGGATGCACTGGCGCACATCACCTCCGGCCGTCGCTTCGACGCCATCCTCTGCGATCTGATGATGCCGGAGATGAGCGGTCCCCAGTTCCATCATGAGCTGGAGCGGCTGGCTCCGGAGCAGGCCCAGCGGGTCATCTTCATGACGGGAGGGGCCTTCACGGAAGAGACGCGCGCCTTCCTGAGCACGGCGCGCAACCCCTGCATGGACAAGCCCCTCGACATCCAGCGGTTGCTCTCCATGCTGGAGGCGCTGCCAGCAGCTGCCTTCTCACGGGGTTCGCCGGGGTTCGGGTCCAAGATGTGAGCAGGCGCCTCTCGGACAAGGAGTCCTGAGCGCGTCTGGAGGGACATTGGACAGACCGATGCTCCATCGGAAGGCGCGATTTCTCCCGAGGAGGAGGTAGAGGCCCAAGGGGCCCATCAGCCCTACGAGCGAGCCCAGCGCCAGGTGCAGCGCGGGCGGCGCTCCTGGCAGCACCTCCTCCAACGCCAGCCTTATCCCGGACGCGAAGTAGATGTGGAAGAGGTAGAGCGGCATGCTGATCGAACCCAGGTATACGATCCGGCTTGCCAGCCCCCTCCACCCAGCGCCCAGGCTCCGAGCTACGCCCAGGAGGAAGACGGCCAGGGTGAATTGCATGCAGAAGCCCAGCGGGCCGTTGACCAGGCGCAGATCACCATGCCCCTCGGCCAGACCTGAGGCGTAGAGCGAAACCAGCAGCCCCAGCAGCCCTACTGGCAGCAGTCCCTGAAGTGCCAGCGGCAGCCGGGACAGCCTGAGGTGCGCCGACACCAGCCAGGGGGACAGGCCCATTCCCAGGCCGAAGAAGCAGTTCCAGAAGAGGATGAAGCGGAGGTACCTCATCCCAGCGCCAGCCATGGGAGAGCCCCAGGCCTCGACGGCGGCATGCAACACCACGGACAACCCCAGGTAACCGAGTCCCTCCCATGTGCCCAGGGCCGGCGCGAGGCGCTTATACGCCCACGCCAGCCATGTACAGCCCACCAGCGCGTGAACGAACCAGAAGATGGCGTACGGAGGGAACCACGCAGTAGGGAACTGGCCCAGCAGTGCCAGCCAGCCTCCGAGGGTGTGTGGGCGCGCCCGGGAGAGCTCATGGACGCAGAGGAAGACGGGGGCCCACACCAACATGGGGACGACGAGCTTGCGCAGCTTCCTGTGTGCGAACTCCCGGAAAGAGGTGTCCGGCCCCCCGAAGAGCGACACCGCCGCTCCCGAACTGATGAGCATCACCGCCATGTTGAAGCTGTGGATGACCTCCGCTGCGAACCGCAGATCCTCGCGCTCTGGAGAGAACAGCTTGCGCACTCCATGGAAGGGCTCCACGCCAATCACATGGACGAGCACCACGAGTAGCAGGCTGGCGCCTCGGACGAAGAACAGATCATCGGAGAGCTCCTTGAGGATTATCGGGTTGCGCATTCACGTATGCCCCATGTGCTCCCTGCAGGTATCGTGCTCCAAGCTCTCACAGCCTCACCTCCGTCTGCCTGTCTCTGCTGTCTCATCCTGAGACGTCAGGCTGTCTCGGTTCGAGACCCTCCAGGGTCGCGGGGTCTTCCGCATGAGGGGGCACGACACCTGCAGAGCGTTCACGGAATGTACCGGCGCCCTCACTGATGGAACCGAAGAGCCTCCTGTTCCTGGCGTTGTGCTCGGTCGTTGTCCCCGCGGGTGTGGCATTGGTGAGGAGGTACCCACGGCTCAAGGATTTCTGCGCGGCCCTGATGGTCTTCGGAACTACCGAGCACGGCCTGGCGACCATCAACTTCTACAGCCGGGAGTGGTACCGGGGCACCACGCGTGGCTTCGAGCTCTGCTGGCTCGACTTCCTGTGGTTCTTCATTCTCGTGGACGAGTGGAGGCGCCCACGGCTCGCGCGCCCGCGCCAGCTCCCGTTCAGCCTGGGCAGCATGCTGGTGTTCTTCTCGTACAATGCGATGAATGTCGCCCTGTCGGACCCGAAGCTGTTCGGCCTCTTCGAGCTGTCGAAGGCGTTGCGCGCGGTCATGGTGTTCCTCGCGTTCGCGTACTACGTCAAGAACGAGAGAGATCTGCGCAGGCTTGTCTGGGCGCTGTGCCTCGCGGTCATCTACGAGTGGTCCTGGACGGTCTACGCCCGGCTCATCCTGGGACACGCACGGTCCGAAGGGACGCTGAGCCACCCCAACGCCCTGTCGATGTACAACCTGATCGCGGTCCCGCTGCTGCTGGCCGTGGCGCTCTCGGATGCCGACAAGCGGTTGCGGAGGGCGTGCGGGGTGGCGGCGTTTTTGGGCACCACGTCCGTGCTGTTCACGGTCTCGCGGGCGGGGTTGCTCTCTATCTTCCTCCTTCTGATTGCCGTGGGGATGACATGCGGCTCGTTGCGCATCACTCTGGCGAAGACCGTGGCGGCGGCCCTGGTGTTGGTGCCGGGGGGGGTGCTCTACGCCAAGCTCGCTCCCGCTTTCGAGGCCCGCTTCGCTACCGAGGGCGGACTGGAGAGGGAGTTTGGGGGCGAGGCCAATGAGGGGCGCGGTTCATACCTGGTCCTGGCGAGGATGATGTCAGCCGATAACTTCTTGGGATGCGGGCTGAACAACTGGTCGTACTATGTCTCCAACCGGTACGGCCCGATGATGGGATTACAGTACCTTCCGTACTGGGGGACGGACGAGGTGCCGCCGGATGGCCCCATCCCGGCAAACTCGAACATCGATGATCCACAAGCGCCGCCCGGACACAGCCTCTATGCCATCACCTTGGGTGAGACAGGTTGGCTTGGTGTCCTCCTCTTCGTATGGGTCTGGCTGCGCTGGCTGTGGATGGCGGGGAGCTTCTTCTCCAGGCGTTCGGCCGCGTTCCGTTCCCGCTTCGGCGTGGGCGTCTTCTTCAGCCTGGCTGGCGCCTTCTCTCAGAGCGTCGTCGAATGGGAGTTTCGCCAGACACCTCTGCTGTTCCTGGTTCACATCCTGCTCGGCGCGCTGGCTGCCGTGTATCCGGCCCGGCCATCAGTGCGGGTGGGCTCGCCATGAGCCAGTGGCTCTCTCGACTCGAGCGCCTGGCCAGACACCTGACCATAGGGCTGCTCTACCTGGGTGTGGCTCATGCTGTCTTCACTTGCTACGCCGTCGATCCTCCTACGGACAGTGATCCGCGCTTCACTTTCGAGAAGATGATCTCCGGTGAGGCCGACCGGCCCTTCGCTTACCGTACCCTGGTGCCGTGGGTGGTACGCCAGGGGAGCCGGGTTCTGACGCCCGAGGTCTTCCGGCTGTATGAGAAGTACCGCTGGCCCGAGAAGATCGACGCGGAGCTGCGGCATGTGCGCCTCGAGAGGAGCCTGGTGCGTGAGTGGACCGTCTTCTCGTGGCTCTGCACGGGGCTGTTCGCGCTCTTCGGGCTGTCACTCCATGGGCTCATTCGCCATGTCTATGCACTGGACGTGATGAGAAGCCATGCCTGCAGCCTCGTGGCGATGAGTCTGGTGACGCTCTTCTTTGACAAGTACAACCAGACCTATGATCCCGCCTCGCTCGCGCTGTTTCCCCTGGCGACGCTGATGTTCGTCCAGGGGCGCTTGGTGGCCTACTACCTGGTGCTCTGTCTGGCCATTCTCAACAAAGAGACGGCGCTGCTGCTGCCGTGTCTCTTCGGAGTGTGGTTCTGGGGCAGGTGGCCTCTGCGCTTCGTGGCCTCACACATTGCCGTGCAACTCTCCCTGTATCTGGGGCTCACTCTGGCAGTGCGTGCGCTTTTCCAGGAGAACCCTGGGGAATTCCTGGAGAGGCAGTTCCTGTCGAACCTGGCCTATGCCTCCACTCCCTCGATCCACCTGTTGCTCGTTGTGCTCAAACTGTCTGGCATGGCCATGCTGGTGAGCAGTGGTTGGAGCCGCAAGCCCGAGCCGCTCCGGCGAGGATTGCTCTTAGTCCTGGCGTTGCTCGGGCCGCTCTGGCTTCTCTTTGGCCGCTTGCAGGAAATACGCGTCTTCTACGAGGCGTGGTTCCTCATCTGCCTGTTGGCCCTCCCCGCATTCTTCGGCCTATCGGGCGAGCCCAGGCGCGAGCAATCGCAAGCGGCAGACCCAGCCGGCAACGGCCTTCAATCCCTCTAAGGGATGCCCATCAAATTGTTGGCCACGTAACAAAAAGATTGAGTATTCCACGGGAAGTGAGGCATCTTGGCTGGCTGAAGCAGGCCAATGGGGGGGCAGCGACAGCCTCCATTCCACTTAATCTTAATGGAGATGTCATGCACGCAATGAGAGCCGGCAGGGGGCTGCTGGCGTGTTGGGTTTGTGTTGCCGTGGGTTGCAGCAGCAAGCCGCCCGAGGAGAAGACGGTGGCCAGCAGCGCCTCGGCGCTGGTGACGGTGGGGTGGGAGGGGACAGGGGCGATGGGGGAGGCGCGCAAATTCCACGCGGGGGTGGTGCTGCCCTCCGGCAAGGTGCTGGTGGTGGGTGGGTACAACTCCAGCGGGTTCTTGTCCTCTGCGACGGTGTACGAGCCTGGGACAGGCACCTGGACGGCAGTATCTCCCATGCCTCAGGCCCGGCAGACGCACACGGCGACGGTGTTGAGCACGGGCAAGGTGCTGGTGGCCGGAGGAGAGAATGCCACGGGCCGCCTGTCTTCCGCGGTCGTGTATGACCCTGCCACCAATACGTGGGCCTCAGCGGGGAGTTTTGCGTCGGGAGTGGCGCGCGACTGGATGACGGCGACGCTCCTGCCGCTCTCCGGCAAGGTGCTGGTGGCAGGAGGCGGAAATGCCGCGGGAGCGCACAGCAAGGTGGAAGTGTTTGACCCGGCAACGGGGACATGGGCGGCGGGGCCTTCGATGAGGACTCCCCGGCGCAGCCACACGGCGACGGTGCTGGCCAATGGAAAGGTGTTGGTGGTGGGAGGGTCGAGTGGAGGGGCGACGGGCGAGGCGGAGGTGTACGACCCGGAAACAAACTGGAGCGCGACGGGAGCGCTGGCCACGGCGCGATATGACCATACGGCGACGCTGCTGCCCTCGGGCAAGGTGCTGGTGGTGGGCGGGCGCAACGGTACCAATGGTGCGGTGCTGGTGGGGACCGCGGAGGAATACGATCCGAGCACGGGGCAGTGGAGCGCGGCGGGCGCGCTGGGCAATGCCAGAGCGCAGCACACGGCGACGCTGCTGAGCACGGGGAAGGTGTTGGTGGCAGGAGGGTTGTATGGGAGCGCGCCGACGAACGCGCTGGCGAGCGCAGAGGTGTACGACCCAGGCACCGGGCAGTGGAGCGCGGTGACGGCACTGGGCAGTGCCAGGTACTTGCATGTGGCGCTGGCGCTGGAGACACAGGGCAAGGTGTTGGTGGTGGGAGGAGTGGGAGCCAGCGGCTCGAGCCAGAAGACGGCGGAGTTGTATGTGTACGACGCGTGCGCGGGGGTGAGCTGCAACAGCGCTCCAGGGACGTGTTACGAGGCAGCGGGCACGTGCAACAACGGGGTGTGCAGCTACACGCCGAAGGCCGTGGGAGCCAGCTGCGATGACGGGGATGCGTGTACGGGGGCGGACGCGTGCAACGGAGCGGGAGTGTGCGCGGGAAGTCCCACCAGCTGCAGCAATCCTCCCGGGCAGTGCTACGAGGCGGCGGGCACGTGCAGTGGAGGGGCGTGCGATTACGCGTACAAGGCCGCGGGCGCCGGGTGTGACGACGGGGATGCGTGCACGGTGGGAGAGGAGTGCAACGGGGCCGGAGGGTGCGCAGGGACGCCGGTGAGCTGCACCACTCCCCCGGGACAGTGCTACGAGGCGGCGGGCACGTGCAGCGGAGGCGCGTGCACCTATGCGCTGAAGGCTGCGGGCACTGCGTGTGATGATGGCAATGGGGGTACCACCAACGACGTGTGCAGCGGGGCGGGGGTATGTGCGGGAGCGTTGGCGTGCTCGACGCCGCCGGACGCTTGCCATGGCTCACCGGGGACATACGCCAACGGGGTTTGTACCTACCCACTCCTGGGGGCTGGAACCCCGTGCGGCGCGGGGCAGATCTGCACCGGGACGGGTACGTGTGAGAGCAAGTGCTGGATTGGTGGGACGATGCATGAGGCACAAGCCATCAATCCGAGCGGGGCCTGCCAGGAGTGCAACCCGAGCCTCTCGACAACCAGTTGGAGCTTCAGGCCGTCCACGGCACAGTGTCGTGGCTCTGCGGGGGTGTGCGATGTGGCGGAGTACTGCACAGGCAGCAGCAGCAGTTGCCCCGGGGATGCCTTTGTCTCCGCTGGCACCCAATGCCGCACCTCGGGAGGACTGTGTGACGTGACGGAGTCCTGCACGGGGACGGGAGCGGCTTGTCCTACGGACGCGGTGGCTGGTGCCGGCACCTCCTGCCGAGCGGCTGGGGGGATCTGCGATGTGGCGGAAGTCTGCAACGGCTCGGCGAAGACGTGCCCTGGTGATGGGTACGCAGCCAACGGGACGAGCTGTGGCACGAGTGCCGGAGGATGGGGAAGCTGCGGAGGCTTCAGCGACTACTGCGACACGACGGGGACGCAGACGCGGACGGTGACGGCTTCCACGTGTGGAACAGGGACATGCAGCGCGACGAGCACCAGCACGGAGACGCAGGCATGTACGCGGGCGGCCCCCAACACATCCTGTGGGTCGTCAAGCTACGGGGGGTGGAGTGCGTGCAGCTTCAGCGATGTCTGCTCGGAGACGGGGACGCGGTCGAGGAGGGTGACGGACTACGACTTCAACTGCGCAACCGGCCAGTGCGAGGCGTCCTCCTATACTGAGACGCAGAATTGCTCGCGCAGCACGGAGGGGAATAGTTGCGACAGCTTCACAGCCTGGAGCCAATGCTTTGGGACGGGCACCGGTGACTATTGCTCGACGGAGGGGTTCCAGTACCAGTCGAGGGCTGATCTTACTTGTCAGGCCCAGGAGTGCAGAGTCTCGCAAGTAACCACCATTGGGACTCGGTCGTGTCCGCTGCAGCCACCCAACACGACCTGCACGACGCCGCCGAGCTACGGGGCGTGGAGCGCGTGCAGCTTCAGCGATGCATGCCCGACGACCGGGACGCGGTCGA
>Ga0190275_10001792_pt1 | contig 15762 bp, 13 predicted proteins | sample Popmic550T_FD_133745 | JGI IMG/M metagenome (GOLD analysis project Ga0190275, IMG submission 133745) | Populus adjacent soil microbial communities from riparian zone of Yellowstone River, Montana, USA - 550 T | ecosystem: Environmental > Terrestrial > Soil > Riparian zone > Trees stand | place...
ACGTGGAGTGGCTTTCGTACGAAGACCATCATGAGCTGGCTGCTGCGCAGGCGGCTTCTCTCAAGGAGAAAATGTGGACAAGCGACACCCTCTCTTCGGTCCTGGCGGACTCGCTTGGGCGCGTGCACAGCTCACGGAAGCGGGCTACGACCAAACCCAAGTCGCACACCTGACCCGCAAGGTCTACGAGGCGTTGATTCCCTACGGCGAGGCCGACTACGAACGCACCGTGGCGGCAATGCCGGTGATCGCCCAGCTGCTGCTGGGCAAGCCGCTGACCGAGGAGTTCTGGGAGCCGGGGAAGCTGGCTGAACGAACCCACACCTGGGCACCGGTACGCGCCCGTGGCATCCACCCCGGCGACACGGTTCGAGTCCGTCTGGACGCCTATCCCGGCGACGACCGGATGTACCCGCACAACGGACGCAAGGGAACCGTGTCGGCGCTACGTGGTGGAGTGCTGGTCATCTACGATGGCGCCTCGCGCGCCAGCATGGGCACCCGGCACCCGCCGGACAAGCTCGAAGTACAGGTGGCGATTCTGAAGAAGAGGAAGTGACGCAATGACTGGTGGAGTGAAGCTGGAGTTCCCAGCGATGACGCTCAACGAAGCATTCATGACCGCGACCGAGCAGTGGCGGATCCTGGCCGAGGACCCGGAGGCAACGCTGCCGTGGTCTACGCACGTGGAGTTCTACGAGGACACTCCGAACAAGATCGAGGACGGCCGGGTCGTGGAAGGCGATACCCGGATGATGGCGCTGGTGCGGATCGAGTTCGACCGCAAGGTCGTCGACGAGCTGACCGGCGCAGCAAGCGCGGATTAGACCATCAACAGTGCTAGGGCGGGTGTCGTGGGCGGCGGTGGGGGCGGTGCTGTTTAGCGTCCTGGCCATTGTCTGTGCCGCCTACGACCGGCAAGCATTGACCATCGCCTTTGGACTCGGCGCGATCACCTGGGCGATTCTTTCCCTGAAGCAGACCTAAGCAAGGTAGGTATGTAAAGATGGCGAAGTCACAATGACCACTACAACCAACGACGGAAGCGACGGACCCATGGCATCAGCCAAGAACGCCGACCCCAGTCACATCCTGGCCTCGGCTTTGCGGGACTACTCAGACATCTACTTGCAGTGTCGAGGCATCCAACATCGGTGGGACGTCACCATCGACTTGCACATCACCGAGAAGCTCGAAGACGGCGACCTGGTGGAGCGGCACTTCACCTGTGAGAACTGCGAGACGATGCGTAAGGACCGGTTCCTCATGCGTCAGGACCGATGGAGCGTTTACCGGCTCGAAGTGCTCGGAGCCCAGTACAAGTACCCCGAGGGCTACCTGATGCACGAGATGGGGATCGCCGAGCACCCGCGCGAGATCCTGCGCCACGAGCAGCTACGTCGGGCCATGGGCAGCCGCAAGCTCAACGCCGCGAAGAAGCAGCAGCAAAAGGCGTCATGATCTGGCAGGTCACCGACGAGGGCACGATCGAGATCCGGTTGCGTGCTTCGGGCGAGCAGGCGATTCGCGTCGCTCGCGTGAAAGCCGACGAGTTCGTGGCCAACATCGTCGGTGACCTGAACGCCACCATGGGGATCGAGATCGTCACCGACGAGCTGCGGTACTCCTTCCACAAGACCCGGCCCGAGGTCACGGTGAAGTGGCGAGCCCAGGTCCCGGTCGACCAGGTGACCGACGTCCGGGAGTACATGGCGCGGCTGGCGCGCTCACAGGATCCAGTACAGGGGGAGATCGTTGAGCCACCGGATCAGTGAGGAGGACATCGCCTACGGCGCGATGTCGACGTTGGAGGAGTGGTTCCGCAGCTACTTCACCATCGACGACGGACGGCAGTACAAGGTGGTCCAGGTCGAGCACGACGGCACCAGGATGGTGGTCGAGGTGCAGGGCACTCCGCACCTGCCGGTCGAGGAGGAGCAGTTCGAGGTCGAGATCAGGGTGCGGAGAGTGGAATGAGCCCGAACGGCAATGCCGAACGTGACGCCGAGGAACGCCAGCGCAGAGAGCGCGACCCCCGCGACGAGGAGCAGTGCAACTCGCGTCGCAGCGTGCAGATGGGACCCATGGCTGCGGTCGACCTACGCTGTGTGCTGCTGCGCTGGCAGCACGACGAGCCGCTGCACATGACCACCCGCGACTTCGGCACCGACGTGCGGATGGTGGCGCGCTGGCCCGGTGAGTTCGAGGAGCCGGAGCCGACGTGACCCGGATCGTCGTCGAGTTCCGGGCCGAGGACGAGGAGGGCACCGCGATCCTCAACGCGGTCCGGCAGTTCCCGAACTACAGCGTGGAGCGCGCCGAGATGGAGGCGCACCTGTTCATGGTGCTGGCCCGCGTCGCCTGGCGCGAGGCCGACCTGTACCGGGCCTCGGAGCGGAAGCGAGCAAACCGCCGCCAGCGATGATGGACCCATGCTGCAACGTGGGCTCTGGGACGAGCTGGACCTGGCCGACGAGCCCGACGCGCTGATGATGTTCCATCCCGGCTGGACCAACGACCGGGAGACGCTGGCGTTCGCACTGCGCGAGACCGGCTGGTTCACTACCAACAGCGAGCCGTTCTGGGCTGCTGAGGACGCCGAGCTGAAGTGGGGCTGGATTGGGGTCACCGAGGACCGCACAGTGGTGATCTGCAACTCCGAGGGCGTTGCCACCGGGACTGGTGCACTCGTCAACAACATTCTGCAGGTCACGCTTGCCAGGATCCCCAGCGCGCCCTGAGACTGTTTCTAATGACACCCCTCGGCCACGGCATCCTCACCGGCATCACCGAGGTTGATGATCCACTGATCAACGACGCGATGACGAAGATGCTCAGCTCGTCGTCGACACAGGAACTCAACCAGACAGTGCTGGAGCTTGCGGCACTGACCACCGCGTTGTGCGGTGCCCTCGGCGACTGCTCGAACACCTCAGCACAAGACGTCCTGGAGTGCGTGCTCGACCGCTAACCAGGCTAGTCTGTGTTTGACTAAACCCCATCCCTGCACGCGGGAGGTGTTCGCATGGCCACAACGCCGGGTGACCCCTACGCACTCCCCTTTCCCAGCCAAGGTGACGTCGCTGACGTCCCTGAGGACTTCAGGCGACTCACGACTCAGCTGACGACGGTGCTCAACAAGAAGATAGAAGAGCCCGCCGCCCGAGTGATCTTCCAGACCAAGGTCAAGGTCGTGACGTCGGTCCCCACCTCCGCTGCGGGCTACGTCGAGAACGACGTCATCTTCGTGATCGCCTAGGTCGCGCCCATGACGATCCACATCATCCGGGCGGGACAGGTCAAGGAGGCCAAGACGATCGCCGTGCTGTACCAGGGTGCCTTCAGAGAGGTGCTCCTCGTCCAGACGGTGGGTCCGCCCGCGCCGGGCACCACGACACGGGTGCTGCGGACCGTCTACAACCACTACCAGGAACCGCCGACGGCACTGCGCGGTGTCACCGCGACCCACACCACCTGCACCGTCGCCTGGACCGCGCCGCTACTGGCAACCGACTACCAGGTGACCAGGCGGGCCAGAGTGCCAGGAACGACTGCGTTCGTGGACACGCAGGTGCTGGACTGGACTCCGCAGACCTCTCAGACAGTGTCCGGCCTGGTCGAGAACATGGAGTACACCTTCACAGTCCAAGCCAGACGGTTTGGCAGTGACGGCTCCCAGTACAAGAGCACCCTCTCCAACCCCATCACCTTGCACACCGGGTACGCCGCAGTCCTCATCAAGAATCCTGGGTTGGACACCACCATCGCTGGCGCCGATCTGGTCTACATCAACGCGGCCCGCACCGACACCTGGACCTCCTCCTACAACTGGGGCGCCGGTAGCAAAGGACCCGACGTCGTCCAGGGGTACGTCTCCTCGGCCTACCGTGCCCGCAACGGCTACGGCACCATCGCCTACACCACCGCACGTACCCAGCTCGACACCGAGGTCAAGCGGATCGCCCCCACTTCACCCAGTCCGGTCGACCTCAACAAGGTCACCGTGGTCGAGGCGCGAATCGACTCGATCTACCGCAGGAGCGGCGGCTCGGGCACACCGGCGATCCGCGTCTATCCGTGGAAGGCCCTGTACAGCCCGACCACCACCCGTCCCGTGCCCGCGGGCGGGACAACGACTGGCACCACCTTCACAGCTCCGGCCGAGGGCAAGACCCGCGATGAGCTTGACTTCGCCCTCCTGCTCACCTGGGCGAAGGAGTGGGTCAAGGCCGCGCCTGCCCACACCGGGATGTTGATCTACAACGCTGCTGCCGCCACCGGCAACGCCACCGCTGGCTTCAACGGCTACGCCATCCTCCGCGCCGCTAGGGCCTCCCTGGCAACCAATCCCGTCGCGGACTGGCGACTGAAGTTGTGGGTCACCTGGAACTACACCCTCCCAGCAAAGGATCCGGCATGGATCCCGACAAGGCCGTGATGACATGGCAATACTGAGCCAGCTCCCCGACGACGTTGACCTCTCCTTCGTCGCCGGAGACTCCTTCCGGATCCGGATCCGGGTTGTTGACCCGGACGACAGCGAGGCCCAGCCGCTGACTGAGTATGAGTTCCAGGCGGAGATCGCCAACGCAGACGACCGCGTGGTGGTGGCCGAGTTCACCGCCGCTCCCGACCCCGACTTCCCGACCAGCGCGGTCATCCTCACGCTGCCACCGACCGAGACGGCCAAGCTGCCCGACCTGGGCACCGGGACCGAGTTCAAGGGGATCTGGGACCTGGAGGTGACCTTCCCCAACGGTGATGTCCGGACCGTGGCCAAGGGTGCTGTGCTCTGCGTCCTCGACGTCACCAACTCGGGCTCGCCATGACCGTCAACAGTCCAGACGACGTGATCATCCCCAGTGCCCTGGGTGACGTCGAGCTGGACATCGTCTCTGGTGAGCCGCGGGTCTCGATCAACCTGTTCCCCGAGGTCGCCACCGGGATCGACCTGGTCATTCCCAGCACCGAGGGGCCGCAGGGACCAGCTGGACCCACCGGACCACCGGGCACACCGGGCTCGGTCGGACCCACCGGACCTGCCGGATCGCTCGGACTGCCCGGTCCGCTGGGACCCACCGGCCCGCAGGGTGTGCAGGGAGTGCCCGGCCTGAGTGGTGCCAAAGGTGCGACCGGGCCGACCGGCCCTGCAGGTGACTCCACCATGGTGGGACCGACCGGGCCACCGGGAGCGACCGGGCCTGTCTCGAACGTGCCCGGACCGACCGGACCGACCGGCAAGATCGGCCCCACCGGACCGACCGGCGCGGCCTCCACGGTGACGGGTCCGACCGGTGCCATCGGCCCGGCAGGTGGACCAACCGGTCCAACTGGCCCGACCGGGCCGCAAGGCAGTATCGGACCGACCGGAGCAGCCTCGACTGTGCCCGGACCGACGGGGCCGACTGGGGCACTCGGACCGGAGGGCGTCGAGGGACCTCCGGGACCGACTGGCCCAGCGGCCACTGTCTCCGACACCGGCTGGGTCATTGACACACCCGCCACGAAGTTCAGCCCTGCTGCCGGGTTCACCTTGCATTCAGCCAACCGGATCCGCCGGATCGGGAACCGGGTCCGCTGGGAAGCTGCCTTCACCTACACCGGCACCACGATCGCCACCGCGGACAGCGCCAACATCACCGACAAGCCCGTGTGCGCCAGCCTTCCGGCCGGGTTCACGGTCCCGGTCGCGCAGAACGCCGTGATGTGGCGATGCACGATCACCATCGGCGGCGGAGTCCTGAACACCGCCGGTGCGGTGAGCATCGTCGTGATGTCGGCGAACTCCCAGCTGCGTACTGGCGACAACCTGTTCTCGGTCATCGAGTGGCTGACGGACTAGGAGGTGCATAGATGACCACTACGAGCGAGGGATTCGACGTCGACGTCGTTCTCCCACCCAACGACGTCACCTTGAGCATCGAGCTGATGGCGTCGAGCGCGCACACGCTGGACCTGTCGGTGTCCGCTTCGGATGAGCTGAACATGGTCCTGGGCAGCGACGGGCCGATCGGACCCGTCGGCCCGACCGGACCCACCGGACCCGCCGGTGAGAACGTCGAGATCACCCAGTCGACGATCGCGCCTTCGACACCTGGTCCTGGTGACATCTGGGTGCACCCCGGTCCCCCGCGGATCGTGCGGACCTGGGACGGCGTGGCCTGGCAGAACATGGTCATCGGACCCACCGGACCCACCGGACCATCCGGATCTTCGGGACCCGTCGGGCCGACCGGAGCCTCGGGACCGCCTGGATCACGCGGAGCGGCTGGGTTTACTGGCCCCACTGGCCCTACTGGCCCTCCAGGGCACGGTACTCAGGGACCCGCTGGCCCACCCGGAGCGAGTGGTGAGGACGGCTCCGGGGTCGCCATCATCGGAAACGCTCCGAACTCAGAGCCCACGAGCCCGGCGCTGGGCGAGATGTGGATCGTCGGCGACACGGTGCCGGGCTGGGTTCCGGACTCCGTGAGTGGTCCGGCTGCCACTGGTGACGGGGTGATCTGGAACGGCACCGAGTGGACGAACGTCGGCCCGATGCGCGGTGAGCAAGGTGCTCCGACCTACATCTGGGTGAAGTACGCGCCGAACGGCACTCCCACCGACGAGCAGATCTCTGATGAGCCCACAGAAGAGATGACGCACGTCGGTCTTGCCTTCAACAAGCCCACCGAGGTCGAGTCAGACTCGGCAGCGGACTACCAGTGGTCGCTGATCCAGGGTGCGGGTGCAGCGACGGTCTCGCTCACTGCCACCGCCCAGATCCTCACGGTTGCTACTGGCGGGGACACGACCACTCCGGCCACCTCGATTGTCACCGGAACGACGCAGAACACGACGATCAGCGTGTGGGAGTACGGCGTCGATGGCGCGGCATTCTCGGCCACCGTTCCCGCTGGTGTGTCACGCACGGGGAACGTAGTCACGTTCACCGGCGTCGACATGACTGCTCGCACGATCACGGTCCGGATGGCTGATGCTGCTGGCGTCGCAGACACCCTGACGGTTGCGAAAGTCTTCGATGGTGCGACCGAGGGCGGCATCGCCGGTCCCCCTGGCGCAGACGCATACACCGTCTTGTTGACCAACGAGTCGCACACCTTCCCTGGATCCACCACCGCAGCTCTGGCGGGCAGCACCTCCACGCAGGTGATCGCGTTCAAGGGAACTGCTGCACAGCCCGCAACGATCGGCACGATCACGGGTCAGGTCACCGGGCTCACCACGGCGATCACGAACAACGGCACCGCGACAGCCACTGCCACGATCACCGTCACGACGTCTTTGGTGCAGCAGAACGGGGAGCTGACCATCCCGATCACGGTGGATGGGCAGTCGTTCACCAAGAAGTTCTCGTGGGCCGTGGCGCGCGAGGGTGCTGCTGGCTCACCAGGGATCCCCGGCGTTCCAGGCGCCGACGGCATCACCTACTACACCTGGTTGAAGTACGCGGACACTCCCACCACCGGGATGAGCGACTCACCGGTCGGCAAGACGTACATGGGCCTCGCGGTCGGCAAGACCTCGACCACCGAGTCCAGCACCTACACGGACTACACCTGGTCGCTGATCCAAGGCCCTCAGGGTGACCAAGGGATCCCTGGAACTCCCGGCGAAGATGGCACGACCACCTACACCTGGGTGAAGTACGGCACCTCCGCTGCAGGTGCAGGGATCAACGACTCGCCCGTGGGGATGACCCACATCGGGCTGGCGTTCAACAAGACCACCGCGACCGAGTCGACCGATCCGCTGCAGTACCAGTGGTCGTTGATCCAGGGACCGCAGGGGAGCCAAGGCATTCAAGGACCGGCAGGCCCCAACGGTCAGTCGCTCTACACCTGGCTGAAGTACGCCGACACCCCCACCACCGGGATGGCGGATCTTCCTGCTGGCAAGACCTACATGGGCATCGCGTACAACAAGACCAGCTCGACCGAGTCGAACGTCTACACCGACTATGACTGGTCGCTGATCCAGGGCACCCAGGGCATTCCAGGGCCTGCCGGAGCCGATGGGACGACCACCTACACATGGGTGAAGTACGCCGACAACGCCTCCGGTGGCGGGATGAACGACCTGCCTGCGGGCAAGACCTACATCGGCCTGGCGTTCAACAAGACCACTGCGGTCGAGTCTTCCACGACCACCGACTACCAGTGGTCGCTGATCCAGGGTCCCCAGGGGCCACCCGGCGCGAACGCGGCAACAGTCTCGCTCACGGCCACGGCACAGATCCTCACCTCGCCTGCAGCCGGTGGCGCCACGACCCCTGCCACCAGCACAGTGACTGGCGTTGCGGCCAACACCACGATCACGGTCTGGGAGTACAACACGGGGGCAGGGTTCTCAGCCACTGTTCCGGCTGGGGTATCCCGCACCGGCAACGTCGTCACCATCACTGGTGCCACCATGACGGCACGAACGATCACCGTCCGGATGGCCGACGCCGCCGGGATCGCTGACACACTCACCGTCGGCAAGGTGGTCGACGGCGCGACGGGTGGTACCGGAGGTACTGGCCCCACCGGCCCAGCAGGTGCAGATGCCTACACCGTGCTCTTGACCAACGAGTCGTACACGTTCCCCGGTTCCACCGCTGCAGCGCTCGCCGGGAGCACCACGAGTCAGGTCATCGCCTACAAGGGGACTGTCCAGCAGAGCGCAACCATCGGCACGATCACCGGGCAGGTCACCGGGCTCACGACAGCGATCACGAACAACAGCACCGCAACAGCAACCGTCACGATCACCGTCACCACGGCGCTGGTCACCCAGTCCGGCACGCTGACCATCCCGATCACGGTCGATGGAGTCAGCTTCACCAAGAAGCTCGCCTGGTCGGTGGCCTACGTCGGCTCGCAGGGCATCCCTGGAACTCCGGGTGCTGACGGCATCACCTACTACACCTGGCTGAAGTACGCCTCCAGCGCGACTCCGGCTGCCGGAGACATGTCCGACTCCCCGACCGGCAAGACCTACATGGGTCTCGCAGTCGGAAAGACCTCGGCCACGGAGAGCACCGTCTATACCGACTACACCTGGTCGCTGATCCAAGGGCCGCAAGGCACCCAGGGAGTTCCGGGCACGCCAGGTGCCGACGGCGTGACGACCTATACCTGGGTCAAGTACGCGCCGAACGGTACGCCGAGCGACGCGCAGATCTCGGACTTGCCTGCCGGGATGACTCACATCGGTCTGGCGTTCAACAAGACCACCGCAACTGAGTCGACTGTCGCCACGCAGTACCAGTGGTCCTTGATCCAAGGTCCACAGGGTTCGCAAGGTATCCAAGGCCCGGCAGGGGCCAACGGTCAGAGCCTGTACACCTGGCTGAAGTACGCGGACACTCCCACGACTGGGATGAACGATCTGCCAGCGGGCAAGACCTACATGGGTATCGCGTACAACAAGACGAGCGCCACCGAGTCGAGCACCTACACCGACTACGAATGGTCTCTGATCCAAGGTCCGCAGGGCAACACCGGTATCCAAGGTCCAGCCGGTGCGAATGGCCAGCCCACCTACACGTGGATCAAGTACGGCGACAGTGCTCTCGGCGCCGGGTTGAACGACCTCCCAGCTGGCAAGACCTACATCGGTATCGCCTACAACAAGACCACCGCTGTCGAGTCCAGCACACCCGGTGACTACGAGTGGTCGCTGATCCAAGGTCCGCAGGGTGTGCAGGGTGTGCCCGGTGCGCCTGCCTCGACGGTTGATCTGACAGCCAGTACGCAGGTGCTCGCGGTGGCTGTCGGAGGAGGTGTCACGCCCGCGACCGCGGTGGTGACAGCCGCTGCGACCAACACCACGATCCCCGACTCCACCGCAGGCTGGCAGTACAGCGTGGATGGCGGAGCCTTCTCCACCACGGTGCCTACTGGCGTCTCCCGGACCGTCAACGTCGTTACGCTCACCGGCTCGACCATGACCGCGCGCACCATCGCGATCAAGGCCATCGGCGCATCCGGGGTCTCTGACACGTTGACGGTGGCGAAGGTGTCCGACGGCGCGACCGGCTCTACCGGCAGCACCGGCGGTACTGGCCCCGCTGGTGCAGACGCGTACACAGTGCTGCTCAGCAACGAGTCTCAGACCTTGGCTGCTGGCCTCACGAACGCGCTGGCTACGACCGCAACCTCTACGGTCATCGCCTACAAGGGCACTGTGGCACAGGTCGCGACTGTCGGAACGATCACCGGCGGTGCTACCGGCATCTCTGCAGCGGTGACGAACAACGGCACCACCGCGCCGCTAATCACCTTCACGGTCACTACTGCTCTGGCCACTGCCAACGGCACCTTCATCATCCCCGTGACCGTGGGTGGGATCACCTTCAACCAGGTGTTCTCCTGGTCGCTGAGCTTCACGGGCGCTACGGGTAGCACTGGCTCACCCGGTACGAACGCCTCGACAGTCGGTCTGACAGCCACTACGCAGGTGCTCACCGCCCCTGCCACCGGCGGTGCGACCACGCCTGCGACGGCCGTTGTCACGGGTGCTGCCACCAACACGACCATCCCCGACTCCACCGCAGGCTGGCAGTACAGCGTGGATGGCGGAGCCTTCTCCACCACGGTGCCTACTGGCGTCTCCCGGACCGTCAACGTCGTGACCATCACCGGCGCGACCATGACGGCGCGCACCATCGCCGTGAAGGCGATCGGCGCATCCGGCGTCTCGGACACGATCACGATCGCTGAGGTCTCTGACGGTGCTACTGGCGCAACCGGCGGAACCGGCAGCACTGGAGCCCCAGGCGTCGGCATCACCGGCACAGTCGTCACCTATCAGGTGCACACCGACGGCACGACTGCTCCGGTTGGCACCTGGGTGGCCAGCCCAACGGCCACCGCACCCGGTCAGTTCTTGTGGACGCGGACGGTCACGTCCTACTCGAACTCCACAACCAGCACTGCGTACTCGGTGGCAGCCCACGGTTCGACCGGCGCTACCGGCGGCACAGGTGCCGCCGGTAAGGGGATCTCCTCGACAGCGGTGACTTATCAGGCGCACACGAACGGCACCGTCGCCCCGACAGGTACGTGGGTGGCATCACCGGTCGCGACAACGCCGGGACAGTTCCTATGGACCCGGACGATCATCACCTACACCGACGCAACCACGGCGACGGCCTACTCCATCGCGGCTCACGGCACGACCGGCACCGGAATCTCTAGCACCGCTGTCACCTACCAGGTCCACACAAGCGGGACTGTTGCTCCGACCGGCACCTGGGTAGCCTCCCCTGCTGCGACAACACCCGGCCAGTTCCTCTGGACCCGCACCATCACTACCTACACCGACACCACGACCAGCACGGCCTACTCCATCGCAGCTCACGGCAGCACTGGCAGCACCGGAGGTACTGGCGCGGCAGGTGTCGGCGTTTCCGGCACAGCGGTGACCTACCAGGTCCACTCCAACGGGACCACGGCCCCAGTCGGTACCTGGCTCGCCGCGCCAGCAGCGACGACGACCGGGCAGTTCTTGTGGACCCGCACGATCACGACTTACACCGACGCCTCGAACAGCACGGCCTACTCGGTCTCAGCTCACGGAGCGACCGGCTCGACCGGCTCGACCGGCCCCGCTGGCGCTGACGCCTACACGGTGCTGCTCAGCAATGAAGCGCACGTGTTCCCTGGCACGACTGCCGCAGCTGTGGCGGGCAGCACGATCAGCGCTGTTCTCGCCTACAAGAGCACGGTTCAGCAGACAGCGACCATCGGTGCGATCACCGGAGCACCAACCGGCATGACGGTCACGATCCAGAACAACGGCCTCACCACCGCCCAGTTCACCGTCGCTGTGACGACCGCTCTCGTTACTCAGTCCGGAACGCTGGTGGTCCCGGTCACGGTGGGTGGCATCACCTTCACCAAGACCTTCGCGTGGTCCGTGTCGTACACGGGAGCCACCGGATCTACTGGCGGAACAGGTGCCCCTGGAACTCCCGCCTCGATGATCGACCTGGTCGCAACCACTCAAGTCCTGGCCAGCCCGGCGGGTGGGGGCGCTACGACGCCGACAACTGCAGTCATCACCGGCACGCCGATCAACACGACGATCTCCACGTGGACGTTCAGCGCGGACGGTGGCGCCTTCGGAGCTGCTCCGGCGTACGCCGCTGTCGCTGGCAACGTCATCACCATCACCGGCTCAACGATGACCGCGAAGACCCTGGCTGTTCGGGCCACAGGTGCGAGCGGTGTCACCGACACGATGACCATCGCCAAGGTCTCGGACGGTGCCGCTGGCGCGGGCGGCGCGACGGGAGGTACTGGTCCTGCCGGAGCCGATGCCTACACGGTGATTCTGACCAACGAGGCGCAGGTCTTCCCCGGCACAGTCAGCGCAGCAGTCGCAGGCAGCGCTACCTCTCAGGTCATCGCCTACAAGGCAGCCGTGCAGCAGACGGCCACCATCGGCACCATCACCGGGCAAGTCACCGGTCTCACGACGGCACTGACCAACAACGGCACCACGACCGCAGGATTCACGGTCACAGTCACCACGGCGCTGGTCACCCAGAGCGGAACCCTGACAGTCCCCATGACGGTGGATGGTAAGGCGTTCACCAAGACCTTCGCATGGTCGGTCAGCTACACCGGTGCAACTGGTACGGCTGGTGCTCCAGCGTCGATCGTCGATCTGGTCGCGACCACCCAGTCCCTGGCTTCTCCTGCCGGAGGAGGCGCGACCACTCCTGCGACAGCAGTCATCACGGGCACTGCCACCAACACGACGATCTCCACGTGGACGTTCAGCGCGGACGGTGGCGCTTTCGGAGCTGCCCCGGCGTACGCCGTGGTGGTGGGGAATCAAGTCACTGTCACTGGCTCGACCATGACTGCGAAGAGCCTCGCTATCCGTGCCACGGGTGCATCCGGTGTCACTGACACGATGACAGTTGCGAAGGTCTCCGATGGCGCAACTGGCGGTACCGGCGGCACCGGACCTGCAGGTGCTGACGCCTACACCGTCATCTTGACCAACGAGGCCCATGTGTTCCCTGGCACCACAGCCGCCGCGGTGGCCGGGAGCGCGGTGAGCGCTGTTCTCGCGTTCAAGGGAACGGTGCAGCAGGCCGTCACCATCGGGACGATCACCGGAATGCCCACCGGGATGAGCACTCCCACGATCCAGAACAACGGCACCACGACAGCGCAGTTCACTGTCCCGGTGACGACTGGGCTGGTGCTGCAGTCCGGCGAGTTGACGGTTCCGCTCACGGTCGCGGGCATCTCGTTCACGAAGAAGTTCGCCTGGTCGGTCTCCTACACCGGTGCCACCGGCTCCACTGGTGGGACCGGAGCGCAAGGCGTCAGCGTCACTGGGGTCACTCCGTACTGGGCGCTGGTTGCGACCGGGGCTGCTGCGCCAGCGATCCCCGTGGTGGTGACCCCGATAGCGCCCTGGGTCGCGACCGAGCCTGCCTACGCGGTCAACACCGAGCTGTACACGACCACCAAGGTCACGTTCTCCAACGCCACCTTCGCCTACACCGCCGTGGTGAAGTCCTCGTCGTACGCCGCTGCCGGTGCTGCGCGAGTGATAGCGCTGGCTGCTTCCGAGCAGGGTCCGAACCTCATCTCTGATGGCTCGTTCGAGTTCGCCATCATCCCGCTGAGCGGCCAGTCCATCAACATCTACCGGGTCACCGACGCCACCGCTCACACGGGAACGACGTACCTGCGGATGGCGAAGCGGACCACTGCTGACCCGTACCCGAACGTCACTCCGACCGTGACGTTCCAGAAGGACCGCACCTATCGGTTCAGGATTGCAGCTCGCGTTGCGACGACCAGCTCCGCTGCTGTGGGCCTGTACGTGCGGGCCAACACCACTGGCGCCTTCACCGGCCCGATCATGCAGGTGAGCGTCCCCAAGGACAACACCTGGCGGATGTATGAGTACATCTTCTCCACGGCGGGCGCGACCAACCTCGTGACCAACATGAACGTGCAGCACAACGGGACACTGGACGACGCCACGCAAGTCCTTGACGTGGACTCGCTCTACCTCGAAGACATCACCGACGCCATGATCGCGAGCGCTCAGGCAGAGGCTGACTCGCTGGCGACCAACCCGTTCTTCGACACCTGGCCGGACAGCTCAGCCACACCGACCGGGTACACCCAGTCGGCAGGGACGATGACGAAGGAGACCACCCTCGTCCGCACCCCGCCGTACGCGGTGCGCTACAACATCGCAGCGCTCGCGCAGGCGTACAGCAGCTCGCTCACGTCCTGGGCCGGACTCCCCAACCTGGACTACGTGACGCTCACGGTGGACTTCATGCTGGTGTCCGGGGCTATCGGCGGCTCTTCACTCCTGGCTCGCTGGACCAACAGCGTGCCGACCAGCTTCGACGTGGTGCTGCCACTCGCTACCTATGTGCCCACCCCGGTGCTGGGCACCTGGTACCGGATCACGAAGACCGTCAAGCGCCCGGCCACGTTCACCGGCACCTTCGTGCGCATGGAGGGCTACGTGATGGCGGGCTACACGACCGCCGGAACGGTCGCCGCCAAGGACATCGTGTTCGACCAGTTCTCCGCCCGAGTCTCGACTCAAGAGGAGATCCTGGCCTACAACGCAGCTACCGCCGCCGACCTCGCCAACAAGATCCGGTACTCCACCAGCGTGCCGATCAACGGCACCACCCTCGGCGTGGTGGGTGACCTGATCTACGTGGTCTCCGGGACCGCGCCGAACACGTTCATCGACTCGATCTGGCAGTGCTCGGCCACCAACACCTGGACCCAGCGCTACATGGCCGACGGCGCCATCGGCAACCTCGCGGTCGGCAAGATCACCGCGCTCGGCACCGAGCTGGCAAAGCTCGGTGCAGGCGGGCACTTGATCACCCCGAAGCCGGTGCTGACCGCACAGTCCCCGGTTGCCGGATCCATCGCGTGGCCCGCGTTCACCGTCAAGTACCAGGAGCACACCCTCTCGGTGCCGCTGGGCAACACCGCGATGAAGTGGACGATCTACCGGTGGAGCGGCTCGGCAGGGTCGATTGCGTACAGCAACGACAAGCCCGTCCTGGCCGTGGGCGACATGGTGCTGTTCACCAACATGGGCGGTGTGCCGTCGCGGCAGTTCGCCACGGTGCTGGTTGATGGTGACCTGATGGTGGACGGGTCGGTGACGGCGGGTTCGCTGGCTGCCAGCGCGGTCGCCACCCGGCACCTGTCCGCGGAGCTGGCCGTGCTCAACGAGGTCAACGCCAAGCGGCTCTCAACTGACTTCGCTGTCACCGGCGAGCTGGAGGTCGGCCCACGGATCAGGATCAACCCCACCGAGGGCATCATCCTGAACCACAGCGACGGGATCAGCAAGACTCAGCTCCCCGCCGATGGCTCACCCGCCACGTTCGAGGGCTCCATCGGCACCGACGACATCACCATTGCCGGTGGCTTGTCGCTGACCGGCGAGACAAACGAGATGAGCGGATCGCTGAAGCTCGGCAAGGGGATCGGCGCACCCACCGGAGCTGTCGCCACGGCCGCCGCCTCACCAGATCAGATATGGAGCCCGAGCGCCGCGGGTGCGGGCTTCGCCCTCGACGCGGGTGGCACGCAGTGGATCGTCGCCAACACGGTGTCTGGCGATTCGATGGCGTACAAGCTCGCATTCGTCAACCGCACCACCGGCGACAACGTCAGCACCGGCCCTTCTGTCCCGTTCTCCTACACAGTCGTGCAGGGCATGGTCCGCATCGGCACCACCGTGTACGTGTTGGAGGAT
>Ga0190275_10001793_pt1 | contig 15762 bp, 20 predicted proteins | sample Popmic550T_FD_133745 | JGI IMG/M metagenome (GOLD analysis project Ga0190275, IMG submission 133745) | Populus adjacent soil microbial communities from riparian zone of Yellowstone River, Montana, USA - 550 T | ecosystem: Environmental > Terrestrial > Soil > Riparian zone > Trees stand | place...
ACCGATCCATCCCGGATACAATCGCCATCTGAAGCTGGCTCAAGCCACTGGGGAGTGGCCAAGCGGTAAGGCGCCTGACTCTGGATCAGGAGATCGAAGGTTCGAATCCTTCCTCCCCAGCCAACCTTCGCCAACACCACAACATGTGGTGGTCGGCCTCTCGGCGAAGGCACATGTGGTGTAAATCGCTCGATCGGTGGTCCTGCGGCGGAGGACACGATTGATGCTTAGGTCGCTTGACACGTCTGACGTTTGGTCTCCTGACTCTTCGGCCCGCAGCGCGTGGTCGCTTGATGCTGAGCCGGCGCGCATCACCTTTGCGGCGGCGATCGAGGCCTTCCTGACCGCCCGTGCGGCGGAAGGTGCCTCGCCCAAGACCGTGATCTGGTATCGCATGGTGCTGGGCCGCGCGGCGCGTCGACCTCGGGGCGCGCCGCCAACTGGACGCGCTGACGCCCGACGAGGTGCGCGCCTGGCTGGTGACGCTGCGCCAGACGCTGGCGCCCATCTCGGTAGCGGGCTACGTGCGCGGCCTGAAGGCCTTCGCCAACTGGTGCGCGGCCGAGCGGCTGGCGGAAGGCCATGCGCTGCGCTCGCTGCGCCGGCCGCACGTGCCGAACCGGCTCATCGAGCCGCTGAGCGACGAGGCGCTGCACCGGCTCATCGCGCTGGGCTCTGTGCGCGACCGGGCCATCGTGCTGCTGCTGCTCGACACCGGCCTGCGCGTGTCGGAGGTGGCCGGCCTGCGCGGCTGCGATCTGCGCCCTGACGGCAGCGTCAAGGTCACCGGCAAGGGTGCCCGCGAACGGATCGTGCCGGTCGGTACGGCGGCCCGCCAGGCACTGCTGCGCTACCTGCGCGCCGGCGAGCGACTCGAGCCCGAGGAGCCCATCCTGCGTGCCGAACGCGGCGGGCAGCCGCTCGACGCCAAGGGCATCCAATCCATCTTCAAGCGGCTCAAGACCCGCGCTGGCATCCCGGGGCGCTGCAGCCCGCACCTGCTGCGTCACACCTTCGCGCGCGCCTATCTCATGAACGGCGGCGATGCCTTCAGCCTGCAGCGCATGCTCGGGCACTCGACGCTGGACATGGTCAAGCGCTACGTGGCCCTGGCCGACACAGACCTGGCCGCCCGCCACCGCGGTGCTTCGCCGGCGGACAACCTTCTCGGTAAGCGACCCGGGGGCCGCCGGCAATGGGTAGCCTCTCAGTAAGGAGTCGAGTCTGAGCCACCTGATCGCTCCAGGTACCTGCGTCCGCCGCCCGAGGCTTCGCTCGCGTGCGATGATCGCGCCGTGATGACCGAGCGACGGGTGCCGCGATGAGCGCGAAGCTCCGGTATCGCATGGAGTCTGTCGGGGGCGAGCCGGTGTCGCTCACGGCCTTCGCTCGACTCACCGCTGAGATGACGCAGCTCCTGACGGAGCTTGACCGAGCACGCTCCGGCGAGCCCGCGGTGGACTGGATCATCACGGATCTCGACATCGGCAGCGCGATCGTCGAAGTGGAAGGGCAACCGCTCACCTCGGTAGCGGACGTGTCTCAGGCTTCGGCTTACCGGTTGCGGCGTGCTCGAGCGCCGACAACGCCTCTCGGACGATGACCGGATGGGTTTCGGCGAAGCCGGTGAGCAATTGCCAGCCATGGCGCCCGACGACTGACCCAGGCCCGGCGCGACCAGCGTCATCGCATCCAGGTCGGCCCACCACAGCGTCCGCCTTGAGACGCCGGTCGTCGTGGCAGCGGCGAAGTTTGATGGCTCGTAACCATCGCGGAGCCTGACGATGAGTGTCTACGGCACACCAAAAGCACGAAGCTGACGCGCAACCTCGTAGGCGACGGTTGGCTTCCCGCCGCCCGCTGGCGCGGCGATGCCTCTCGCAGCGCTGCCCTGGAAGTGCTCGAGGCCGTTAGGGCGGTCCTGATTCATGGTCAAGGAGGCCGAAATCACGCACGAGGTCAGCACAAGGGCATGTGTGGCCTCCTGACTCGTCGCGGCCGGCGCGATGCGAGCGTGAATCGCGGCGCTGAGCGCAATGACGCTCGAACCTGCGCTCAGATGGGATTCCAAGCCATCAGCGCAGGCCCAGACGATCGACCGGCGAGGCGCGGCGGTGAGCCTCGCGCAGGTCGTCGTCGAGCAGGCGCACGTAGCGGCGCGTGATCTCCAGCGATGCCGGGCTGTGGCCCAGGATGCGCTGCAGGCTGAACACGTCGCCGCCGTTGGTCAGGAAGTTGCGCGCGAAGGTGTGGCGCAGGATGTGCGGCGTGCAGCGCACCGACAGATCGCCGGCGCCGGCCACCACGCGGCGGATGAGGTGCTGCAGGCCGACCACCGCCAGCGGCTCGCCACCGCGCTGAGCGAACAGCGGCTCCTCGGCGCGGGCGTGGTGGCCCGCGGCGAGCAGGTAGCGGCGCAGCGCGCGGCGCGTTGTGCGCCCGAGCGGTACCACCCGCTCGCGTGCGCCCTTGCCCATCACTCGGCAGCGCCCAGCCTCGAGGTCGACGTCGCGAACGCGTCCAAGTCGATCCCGCACCTCGACCTACGCGACTCGCCCACTCAACCCGGACAACTCGGTCAGCGATGCAATCTCGAAGTCGGGTGTCGGATCCCCAGGCTCCCGCGTGGCCCCGCTCCGATTTAGCCAGATGGCCGTGATGCGCGCTCGACGAGCGCCCTCGACATCGACGTGCGGGTTGTCGCCGACGTGCCAGAAGGCCTGTCGTTCAACACCCAACCGGTTGATGGCAATCTCGAAGATGCCCGGATCGGGCTTGACCATTCCTACCTCGCCGGAGATAACGATCACCCGAAACCGATGCTCGATCCCCAAGATGCGCAGCGCTTCGCGTTGGGTATCGGATGCGCCGTTCGTGATGACCGCCACCGGCAGGCTAGTCCCGATCCGGTCCAAGATGTCACGAGCATCGTCGAACAAGCGCAATGCGTCCCGCCGGTTTCGCAGGTACGTCGCGGTTGCGAACTCGGCGATGGCTGGGTCGTCTGAGCCGCTCGCCACCAGGGTCCGACGCCAGGCCTCGGCCGTCACGCTTCGGCCATCGACCATCCCCAGAGCCCAGGACCTCTCGACCTCGGGGAAGTAGCGCTCCCACACCTCAGCGTTCGCTTCAACAAGCCGGTTAGCGTCGAGCCCGGGAAGGGCCGCAGCAATCTCCTCGCACGATCGGATGATGACCGCTCGCCACGGACTCCCATCCAACAGTGTCCCGTCGAGATCGAAGCTCAATGCTCGGACCGTCGGCAACGCTAACCCTCCTTCGCTTGGCCACCGCGGGCTTCGACCACCTCGACCCGATTGCCGAACGGATCGGCGGTGTAGAAGCGCCGGACGTCAATCGCGTCGTCGTCGATGACCTTCGAGCCCGCGTCCGCGAGGCGCTGCCGCAGCGCGTCGAGGTTGCCGACGGCGAGGGCTGGATGCGCCTTTCGGGCCGCACGGAACTCGGGCTCAACGCCAAGGTGGACGTTGACGCGCCTATCATCGCTGGCGAACCAGCAGCCGCCCCGACCGGCAAGCCCTGGCGGCTTGGCCACCTCGCGCAGGCCGAGCACGTCGGCATAGAAGCGGCGCGCCTCGTCCTCCTGCCCTGCCGGCATGGCGAGCTGGACGTGGTCGATGCCTGCGTAGTCGATCGCACCGGCCATCTCTACGTGGCGCCGCTCCGCAGCGACGAATGAGGATGCGTGGCTCAGGAACTCGTCGATGATGGCGACCGTCTCGCCGGGGTGCGTCAGCCACGGCCAGTGGCCCGCCCCGTGGATGACCTCCATCCGTCCTTGGGGCACTAGCGCCACGATCTGATCCATCGGCCACCTCGGCCTCACGTCCTCCGATCCGTAGATTGCCCACAGCGGTGTGGTGAGGCGACCGATCCGCGCCAGCAGGCCTGGCTGCTTGATGTAGGCGCGCCAGGCCGCCAGGTCGAGTTGGTGCCTGTCGGCATCGAAGCCGATGCCGTCGAGATGGTCGGGATCGCGTCCTTCGGCGCGACCGGCCTCGTAGGCAGCGTGCCACTGGCGGTCGTCCTGCACGCCGGTGCCGCAGATCGACAGCAGCCCCGCAGTCCGGTCCGGATGCTCCATGGCGTATGCGAGGGCAAGATCGGCACCGAACGAGTGCCCTGCCACGAGCCACCGGGCCAGGCCGGAGTCTGCCCGAAGCCGGTCGAGCTCCGTGGTCATGGCCACGATTGTGGCTGGATCTGGCTGCCTGGCTCCAACCGAGGGCGGATCAGGCAGGAGGACTTCGGTGTGTGGCGCGAGCAGATCCGCGAGCGGCTTGAGGTAGTTCTCCAGTCCAGGTCCGCCGGGCAGAAGGACGAGCGCCGGACGTCGGCCGAGGGTCTCGGTCATCGGCCGTCCCATGCCGAGGCCGCATCGAGCGTGTCCAGAATGAAGGCCGACTTCGCATCGGTGTAGGCCAGTCGATCGTCGGGGTAGCGCTGAACAAGCGTCCGCTTGAGATCGGCGTACGCATCGCGGGTCGCTGGGTGGGCGCGAAGGTAGTTGCGGAACAGCAAGTGGTCTCGCTCCCAGGTCGACCCGGCGGCGCACACGTGTACGTGCAGCTCCCGCGGGCGATCGGGCGGCGGGCGGAAATAGCGATGATCCGGCTCGCGCGCCCGGAGCTGGAGGCCGGTGTTCTCGACCGCCGGCACGTAGTCGGCCTCCACCTCCGGATCGCCGACGCTGACCTGGATGTCGACGATTGGTTTGGCGGCCAGCCCGGGGACCGCCGTGGAGCCGACATGCTCGATGCGAGTCGCCGCCGATCCGAGGGCTGCCGCCAGACGGTGCCGCCACGCCTCAAACCGCGCCGGCCAGCGCGAATCGTACGGAACGACCTCGACGGCGCCATCGGCCCGCTCCGAGCCAGCCGTGAACTCCATCGAGGGGAACTGGGCGCGGAGCGTCTCGGCGCGCAGCCGGGCTCGGAGTTCGTCATCGAGTTTATCGGGATAGGTGCCACGGTGGGCTGCCTCCAGCGAGTACCGATCGACCAGCGTGATCCGCGCACCGAAGCAGTCGTGCAGGCGTCGCCACGCCCCTTCCGGATCGCCGAAGGCGTGGGGATCCAGGCCAACGGTGCGCAAGCGCTCCGCCAACGTCGGATCCAGCTCGCTCACCGTCGCCCGCCGGCTGGGTCGAGCTCCTTAGCCATCAGCACGCCGCGCAGCCGGAACCCATGTCGCTCCTCGTAGAAGCGGCGCGCCTCCTCGTTCGCCGCGGAGGCGTCAAGCAACATGAGTCCGGCCCGCTGTTCGCGCGCCCAAGATTCCGCTGCTTCCATCAACTGGGAGCCGACACCCCTGCCACGCCAAGCGTCAAGCACCGCGATGCCGAGGTTGGCAGCGCGCTGCGGACGCACCATGCTCGCCGGTCCTGGCGAGCGCAGTTCCACGTCTGCGGAGCCGACGACGGCGCCTTCGATCTCGGCAGCCAGCCGTGCGGTCGTCTTCGAATCGTCGGCGGACAGCGCGTCGCGAAGGTGGCGAGCCACTGCCTGTCGCTCGGGCACGCGGTAGAACGCGGGATCCAATGTGGCGTGGTGGCGCGCACTCGACAGGTAGATCTCCGCCAGCGCCTCGACGTCGTCGATCGTGGCGGGGCGGATCCGAACGGCGCCGGCCGGCGCGCTCATTTGTCGAAGGCCTCTGCTCGGGCTATCGCGACCGCGAGCGCTCTGACGTCGACGCTATTTGCGGTGTCAACCTCGATGATCTCTCCGTCCAGGTCCAGCGGCCCATGAACGCCCTTCTCGAATCGCTCGCCGAGCAATTGCGCCTTCTCCGCATCACGGTGACCGGGGTGGCGCTGCCGGTCGGCGTACCGTGAGACGAGGAGGTCGAGTGGTGCAGCGCAGTGGATCTGAACCGTGCGGTGTTCCGGGAGCGCTAGGAATCGTGGCTCCGATCCACGAAAGAAGTTCGCCTCGACGATCACAGCGCCTTCAGATTGAAGCAGGACCGCCGCAAAGTGAAACAGCATCTCGAACGAGGCTGATCCGAGTCGATTCGACCAGTCAATGTCTCCGGTCCCAAGGGTGTCATAGAGCCGCTCCTTGATCTCGTCACGAACGGCGAGCGGCAGCCGGAGTTCACGAGCAAGCGACTTGGCCAAAGTGGTCTTGCCCGCGCCCGGCATCCCGGTGACGACGACCAATAGTGGTGGCTCTGGCATCAATTCAGGGTACGGGCTGGTCGGCAGAGATTAGCGAAGGCATTCCAGCCCGTATGCCCGTCTGGCGCCTCGCTGCGCGGCCTCCGATACCCTGACCCGCAATCAGGTCAGCGGCTGAGTGGACGGCTTACCCGCCTGTCGGCCAGGTGCCCTGGCAGTTCAGTTCAAGCTCACTTAGAACCGCGTCCTCGTCCCCCTCGACGGCCGCATCGATCGTAGCTTGCGTGTGGTCGCGGAAACCCTCGTCGCTCGTGAGTGGATCAGTAAACGTCTCCCACTCGCGCGCATCATTCAAGGCCGCGACCGCGGCGTCCACGGCCGCTGAATCACCATCGTCCTGTGCCTCGTACCAGTAGCCGAGCCATAGGCAGTAGGCATTGATCTCGACCATCGATCGACCGAGCCCGGTACCGTAGCTGGCATCTCGGTCCTCCGCCTGATCGAGGTGGGGTGGCCATGTCGCGCCAGGCGGGATCGGTGTCACTGCTTTGGCCGCAGCCAATTCCGCGTCATAGGCGTCAGCGTTCCCCATGCCATACGGTGCCTCGGTGCTGAAGATCGCGGCCCCGGCGGCAAATAGCGCGGGAGCCATGATCAGCATGGCCGCGACGAGCAGCAGGCTTCGATTGACACGGAACCGCCGCCTGCGAAGTCTAGTCGGGGCTCGATCCAGCGCGGCGGTGACGCGGTCATCGAGCCGCGCACGCTGGGGCGCGGACAGTGGCTCCTGAAAGGCTGCGGCGAGACTCTGCTCGACGGGCTTGTGCTTCGTGTTCATGGCATGCGCTCCTTGAGCCGTCCTACGGCCCGAGTGATCAGCTTCTGCGTGGCTTCCTCGCTCTTGTTGATGACGAGCGAGATTTCGCGGGCCGTCAGTCCGGCGGCGTAGCGAAGGGCGATGGCGTCGCGCTGAACCTGCGGTAGCTCGGCCAGGAGACCGCGCAGCTCGCGGCGTTGCTCTGCTCCGAGAACCGCTTGCTCAGGCGTTGGAGCCAGCGATGGGTGCTCTGGCGCCGTCGACCACGGCAGCAGCGGCCGGCGGCGACGCTCCTGATCGATAACTGCGTTTCGCGCGATCCGCAGAAGCCACGCCAGCACCCCGCCACCCTGCGGCCTGAAGCGCGGCATGGCGGTCAACGCACGTTCGAAAGTGACCGCGCTCAGCTCAAGAGCATCGTCGTCCGATGCACAGCGTGCACGCAGATACCGGAACACCGTGTCCCGATGACGCACGTACAGACTCGCGAAAGCAGCGCGATCCCCTCCCGCCGCGAGCCTAGCCTCCTCGTCGTTTGCCTCGGCGGCCATCACCGAGGTCGCCTCGACCTCCATCCGCTCTCCTAATGGCGTTCCCTCGACTAGATAACGGGAAGGGGCGCCGATCCGGACAACTGAGATGATCTTGTGCGTCCAGTTTCCCGGCCTCGACCGTTCAATATCGTGACGATTGCAACGAGGGCGGGGACATTGGAGAGAGCGGGGCTTCTGCGAGCAGACGACGCACCTGTCGAGGCGGCGCCGCTGAGCTTCGAGGAGCTGTACGACCGGCATCGTCTCGACATCTACCGCTATCTCCGCGCGTGGGGCTCATCTGAGGACGAATCGGCCGACCTGACCGCATCAACGTTCGAGCGCGCCTTCCGGGCACTGTCAGGGCCGCAACCAGCAGACGCCTCCCGCGCCTGGTTGGTCCGGATCGCCCGCAACCTGGCGATCGATGCGGCTCGGCGGCGGGACGCGGCCAGCCGCGGCCTGCGCTTCTGGCCGCGGAACGAGGTAGCTCCGGATCCGGCCGACCTGCTCATCCGAGACGAGACGGACCGTTTGCTGGCGGAGCGTGTGCGACGACTGCCGACCGCCCAGCGCGAGGCGATCGTACTGCGGTTTGCTGGCGCCCTCACCGCGCGTGAGATCGGCCAGGTACTCGGCCGCACCGAAGCGGCCGCCCACAAGCTGATGAACCGAGCGCTGACCGCGCTCAGGGAGGACTACCGTGACGACGACTGATCGCCTGGAGCGTCGACTCCAGCGCATCTTCGCGTACCCGCTGGACGTCCTACAAGTCGGTCAGATCGACGCGCGGGTCCGCGCACTTCCGGAGACCCCCTTGGCGCCAGCCCGCAGCCGGGGCGGGATTGGGCGCCGGCTCGGTCGCCCGGTATTCCTCGCCGCCGCCCTTGCGCTGGCGCTGGCAGCCGTCACGATCGGCTCCCTTACGCTCCTCGAGCGCGTCGCGCACGACGCGGAAGGATGGGGCTATCGGATCGCCTGGGATCGGGGCACTCCGATTGGGATCACGGTCCAAACCGAATCCGGCGAGCTGACCATCGATCGCGGCTACGCGGACGCTAACCGGGTTATCCTCGCCCTGGTCTACGCCGATCTCGACGGGCCGCGCGCCCAGCGCTTGACCGATGCGGCCGGGCGTGAGTACCGGCCATTCGGTGGACCCGGCTACACCGAGCTGACAGGCGAACACGCCGAGCTCATGGCCTGGGATGCGCCCGAGCCGATCCCTACCGGTGACCTCACCTTTACCGTCTCCTCCCACGAAGAAATGGGACCGGACGCGTGGTCAGCGGAGTTCGTCCTGCCGGTGCAGGGTGGCGTGACCGCGCTCCCGGAGGAAACGGTGGAGCACGAAGGGACATCTGTCACCCTCCACTCGGTCTCGATCAGTCCGACTGCAGTTCATGCTGAAGTGACGTATCTTCCGCCCGACGGCGACCGGTCATGGGTCGCCGCCAACCTAAGCTTCACGCTGAACGGCCGGGATCCTTTCGACAGTCCGGCATGGGGAGAGAGCCTGCTCAACGAAGGGGACGAGGCCGGTCGCCACATCCTGACCATGGGCGTCGGCACCGAGGAGTGGTCCGGCGAGTGGAAGCTCCGCATCGGCGAGCTGGTTGGCTTCAACCGAGACGGCGAAGGTGAGCAGGTGCGGATCTCAGGTCCCTGGGAGTTCACCTTCTCCGTGCCATAGGGGTGATCTGACCCACGATCACACGAAAGGGGCCGGCACGGCCATCCCGATCGGGTGACCGACACGGGCTCATTAGACTTGGTCCATGGCTGGGCAGGACTTCGCAACCGTCCGTCGACGAGTCCTTGAGCTGCACGCGGTCGGCGAATACGCGACCGCCCTCGAGGTGGCGCGAGATGCGGCCGCTGCTTTCCCCGGCGAAGCCGCGCGCACGACCTATTGGATGGCCTGTCTGCATTCGCTGCTCGGGGATGTGACCCGAGCGCTCGAAGCGCTGGAGGAAGGCTCGCGTCGCGGGCTGTGGTGGGCACCGGAACAGCTTGAAGCCGATCCCGACCTGGAATCACTGCGGTCCGACGGCCGCTTCCGGGCGATCGTGGACGCCGGGCGGCTCGCACGAGCGTCGGCCGCAGCCCTACCTCCCCGGAACCCGATCGTCCGAGATCCGGCCTCAGGCAAGCCGCGGGCCGCGCTGGTCGTCCTTCACGCCCGCGGCCAGCGCGCCGAGGACGTGATCGAGCCGTGGGCTGCTGCGGAGGACGCTTTGCTCGTGGCGCCGCACTCGACGCAGCCGTTCGACCCTCGTGATGGCTGCTGGGACGACGCTCAGCGCGGCGAGGCCGACGTTCGGCGTGCGATTGACACGGTGCAGGCAGGCGCCGAACTAGCCGATCTGCCCCTGGTCGTCGGCGGCTTCTCTCAGGGGGGAGGGCTGGCCGTGTTCCTCGCGGCTCGCCGGCGGCTTTCTGGCGTAGTCGGCTGCATCGCGATGGCCCCGACGGCGAGCTGGGCACGCGAGCTCGTCGGTCCGGACGCCTCTTCGTTCGTGGGGCTGCGGTTCGCCCTGCTGATGGGCACCCTCGATCCGCGCCTCAACGAGTGCCGGCAGCTGGCCGATGAGCTGAGCGCGGGCGGCGCGGAGGTGCGCCTGGACGTCATCGGGGCCTTGGGCCACGACTACCCGGCCGACTTCGCGCGCCGCCTGTCCGCCAACCTGGGCTGGATCCTGGACGAGCCGCGGTCGAGGGCATGATTGTCGTAGTCGATGGGCCGAGTGCGGCAGGCAAGACCACCTGGGCCGCGGCGCATGGCGGTCGGTCGCTCGTGCCGGAGGGCATCGAGACCGCTTCGCGACCGCACGGCCGCGAGCTGTCCACACAACCATCATCTGCGCTGTCGACCTCACCCCGGCAGAAGATCACCTGACCCACGTCCCCCATCTACACCGACCTGCCCAGGCGCGAACCCGAGCGGGACCAAGACCGGGTCGAGGGTCTTCGTAACCAGGTCAGGAACACCGTGTCTCGCCGCGTCGAGACTTGAAGGCTCCAGACCAGGCGATGGAATGTGAGACCGCGGCATGATCTGATGGATGCTATCCGAGGTTCGGGAAGCGGTTACAGCGGCTCGGCTGCTCGGAGTGACACGCACTTGGCTATGCCGCGCTCAATCCGTGCGCTCGGGAGCTCAGGTGCTAAATGTAGGGCGCCTGACAGGCAATCAGGCAGTCCCCATCCAAGGCTGCCGACTTAGTGTCCGGCGCTCTGGTACCTGCCGACCTGGCTATTGAAGACTCGGGTTGCAATCCCGAGCCAAATCAAGCCGGCCAACGGAGCGGCGTACGCGAACACCGGGGCCACCTGTAGCTCTGCCGTGCGGTACAACAGCAAGGTCGCCGGCAGATACGCGACGAAGGCGAGCGGAACCAGGAAGGTGAAGATCCAAGCGAGGATCGACCCGAAGATCGAAAGCGGATAGTTGGCGTAGGTGCTGAACACGCTGTCAGAGAGGAACATCAGCGGCGCCGACGTCAGCGTCCTGAAGGTCAGCGCGCCGATGAGGATGCGGGTAGCGAGCTCGACCAGCGCTCCGCCGATGATCGCCAGCAGCAGATATGCGATCGCGGGGGGCGTCCAAGCCACGTCGGTCAGCGCGTTCGCCGCGAGGAAGATGGCCAGCCCGCCCAGCAGATCGCCGAGAACGCTGATCTGAACGCTCTGGGTCATGAACTGGAGCAGCGGCGATATGGGCCGCACCAGGTAACGGTCGAACTGACCGCTGCGCACCTGCCACTCCAGCCCGAAAAACGGTCCCGCCAGGACACCGGCGACGGCATGAACGATGAGCCGCAGTCCGTACAGGAAGGCGATCTCACCGAGCGACCAGCCCCCGATCGCCTCGAAGCGCGTCAGCACGACCCAGGCGAAGGCGAACCCGGTTCCCTGGAACACCAGCGCCATGACGACGATGATCAGCGTGTCGGTCCGGTACTGGAGGGCGCCGCGCAGCCCCGCCAGCCAGAGTCGCGCGCCGAGCGTTGCGGTTCGCACCGTCAGCCCCCGTAGACCGTGACGATGCGCCGCGCGCGCTGCCAGGTCAGCCACGCGAGCAGAGCGAGCGCGCCGACCCAGAAGAGCTGGAGGCCGAGCGCGCGCGCGATCGCATCGGCCTCCACGATGCGCCCGGTGTAGATCGACAGCGGGATATGCGCCTGGGCCTGGAAGGGGAGGAGCTCCGCTACGAGCCGCAGACCGTCAGGCATCAGGAACAGCGGGATCAGCGCACCGCCGAAGAACTGCGCCGCAAAGCGATAGATGACGGCGACCCCGAGGGTCTGGACCGTCCAGAAGGCAACCAGTCCCATCAACAGTCCGATCAGCATGGCCACTGCGTACCCCAGCACAAAGCTGACGAGATAGACAGCCGCCGCCGCCGGAGAGGCGGGTGGGCCAAGGTTGCCCAGAAGCAAGGCGAATGGGATCGCGATGATGAGGAACGGCAGGTAGGCCACGGTGGCACCGAGCTGTTGGGCGAGCAATTGACCGAGGAACGGCAACGGGCGGACGAGATCGAGTCCGATCTGGCCCTCGTGGATCCGGCGCTCCAGGTATCCGACCATCATCGGCTGCATCGCCAGCAGCTGGAGCTGGGCGAGGGTCAGGAAGGTGATCAGCTCCGTCAACGGGACGCCATCGACGCTGCTACGCCCGTCGTAGACGGCCGTCCAGACGACCTTGAGGAGAAAGATCTGCAGCAGGCTGCTGACCAGGAAGAAGGCGACCTGCGTGCGATAGGCATACGTCATGGCAACCTGGAGTTGGGCGAGTTTGAGGTAGCCGCGAGCGGCGCGCGATGTGGGGCTCATCCGCCGGCCTCATCGGGCCGCTCGTAGAGGCGGCGGACGACGGATTCCAGTTCCGGCTCGACGATCGAAATGTCTGTGATTGGGTACCGACGGGCAACCTCGCCGACGAGCTCATGGGCTCTCACGGCCGACGGGTCGAACCGAAACCGAAGCTGTCCCCGCTCGGCCTCTAGCTGCTCGACTCCGCTGATGTCGAGGGGCAGAACAGCGCTTTCGAGCACCGACGCATCGGGGATGAGCTGGACCAACAGTTCTCGGTGCGGCGCGTAGGTTACCTTCAGCCGCTCGACCGAGCCATCGAAGAGGATCCGCCCGTGGTCGATGAGGATGACCCGGCTGCAGAGGCGCTCGACGTCGGCCAGATCGTGGGTCGTCAGCACGACCGTGGCGGCACGCTCGCGGTTGATGTCGGCGATGAAGGTGCGGATGCGCTCCTTCGCGACGACGTCCAGGCCGATGGTCGGCTCGTCCATGTACACCACGCGCGGATCGTGCAGGAGGGCCGCGGTGAGCTCGCCGCGCATCCGCTGTCCGAGGCTGAGCTGACGTACCGGCGTGTCGATGAACTCGTCCAACGCCAAGATCTCGCGGAATCGCCCCAGGTTCGCCCGATAGCGGTCAGGCTCGACCTGATACATCTGGGCGACCAGATCGAACGACTCGATGAGCGGGAGATCCCACCACAGCTGACTGCGCTGACCGAAGACGACGCCGATGTTGAGCGCGTTTGCCTGGCGCCGACGCCAGGGCACAACACCCGCGACCTCGGCCACGCCGGACGTGGGTTCCAGGATTCCGGTCAGCATCTTGATCGTCGTCGACTTCCCCGCTCCGTTGGGCCCGAGGTAGCCGATCAGCTCGCCCGGCTCGACCGAGAAGCTGATGTCTTGGACGGCGTGCTTGACGGTGTATTTCCGCGTCAGGAGCGTCCGCAGTGAACCGAAGCGACCGGGATAGTGCGCCGGCGTGCGGAAGACCTTTACCAAGTTGCGCGCGGCAATAATCGGGGCCGGCACTACCACCCTCCAACGCCTGTCGGTGATTCGCCTAGCAAGAGTTCACCTTACCCGCGCCGACACGATCCCGAGAACCTTCCGCGAATCCGAACCTCCGGCACGCTCCCCAAGCCCGCCGCTATCAGGGGCTGCGCCGAAGCCCGAGCCACGGCCACGTTGACACCGACCGTAGCCCCCCCGAATCGGCGAGCGCCTGACCCACGATCTGCTGCTGCGCCGCGTTCTCCTGATCGCCGGGATCAATCGTCGCTGGGTGCCTCCGATCGTTCCGGAACCAGGCAGAACTCGTTGCCTTCTGGATCAGCCACCGTTCGCCAACGCCATCCGCCTTCATCGAAATCTGGGCTCGCGCCCCTCACTGATCCACCAAGCGCAAGGACGAAATCCGTGACGTGCTCAAGATCGGCAACGACAACATCGACGTGGACTCGGTTCTTCACGATCTTGGCCTCTGGCACCCGCTGAAAGCACAGTCCGACGCCGCCGCGTGGGTCCTGTAAGCAACGAAACGCTGGTGGAGCTTCGGACGGGTCTGGCTCCATCCCAAGAACCTGAGACCAGAACGACGCGAGAGCGTCAGGGTCAGCGCAGTCGATCTGAACCCACCGCATGCGCGCTCGTGACCGCCTGTCCGTCACAGAGACTGCTCGCCTCTCGGCGACCGCACTGCGTTCTGTTCCGGTGAGCGGCCCCCTCTATCGGACTTTCCTCGGGCGGCGCGGCGTTCGCCGTCCGGGTCCGCCAGCCAGATCCTTCCATCGCGTCGGACGAAACGATCTCGATAGGTGGCGTTTCCGACACGGGCGCTGACCTGGCCACTCCGAAGTTCATGGCCGCTTCGTGGTGGCTCGAACAGGTTGCGCTCGCGAATGCGGGCGGCGATGTCGTTGGCGGTCAGCGGTTCGCCGGCGTCGAGGAGGACCCGAATGATTGCGTCATGCAATCGTCGCGGCCCTTCTCTCCCTGCTGGCCGCGCCTGGTCCCGAGGTGCCTTTCGTCGGCGGCCGGGAGTTGGCTCAGTCCGCCTCCGGCCTAGGGCTGGTGTCGGGCCAGCGGTTGCGGCCGCCGTCGAGACCCTTGCGGACCTTGGCCGCGCGGTTTCGCCGGCGTCGGAATCCGACGGACCAGGCCGTACCTCGAACCGCTCCAAGAGCTGGTGTGTGCGTTCGCCAATGTCGATCAACCGATCGAGGCGGTCGGCGATCCGATCCAGCGCGTCTGAAACCGCTGGATCCGACCCACGTCTAGAGCGTAAGAATGGCAGTCTCATCGTTGATGAGGATACGGCTGCGTCGAAGGTCCAGTGATGGCTCGCGGCGGAGCGCTACGACCGCCTAACCTATTCGCCTTATGTGGACCCGCTTCAGTCCGAGTGCCATTCCAACCACCAGAAGCGCGACTCCAGCCGAAACGAACGGCGTCGGACGAGCGGCGGCGGTATCGGGTGTCGTTTGGCTCTCGGTAAGCAAGAGGAACGTGAACGTCAGGGCTTCCTCTCCGGTCCTGCCCGTCACCTGCCAGCAGCCGGTACTGGGGAACGTGACGAGGCTCGTGATGTGCACGCCTGAGGGGTTCGTGTAGACCCCGGCTGGACCAGCGTTCCCGTCTAGCCGCTCGGCCTCTATCGCCAGCTCCCCCGCGAAGATGCCGGTGAGTGCACCGTTGATGGTCTTGTACTCGACAATCTTCCTCGCCCACGGGAACTTCAGTTCGATTGAGCCGTTCGGCTCCACATAGTCGTCCCTAACACGGATGATCCCGTCCCACGAGAGGTATCCCACCCACAGCAGGCCGTCACCGTGCGTAGCTGGGACGTTGGTCGCTGGCGTGCCCTCCGGAGGAGGTGCGAACGAGCCGCCACCGGGAGGAAACGGACTGCCATTGGGAATGGTGACGGGGCAGGACGTGGCCCCAGCGACTCCGCTCGTGGTCACGCCCGCCAGGCCGACGAGACCGATGAACGTAGCAGCCGCCAGGCGGCCGACGAGTTTCCGGCGATCCATACCATGATTATCCGGCCGCTCGTCCAATGCTTCGCGAGCGCTGCCGTACTCAGTACATGACCCACGATCAGATGGCTGCCAAACCTGGCCGGTTGGCCGGCAAAGGCATCACGGCTACAATTTCTCAGCAGCGTGCTCGCTCGTCGAGTGGTCGATTGATCGATTGCGTTTGGCGAGTGGTCGCTTGACTAGGCCCGGGAGTGGTCGATTGACTACCCGGAAAAACATAGGTCGCAGGACCACCTTCTGAGCGTGAAACACCCGGCTAAGGACCTGAATCCACTGGGTTAACTCTGGATCAGGAGATCGAAGGTTCGAATCCTTCCTCCCCAGCCACACCTGACGCCTGGCTCAGGCGTCGTCAGTGATCGACCGAGCGGCCTCCTCGAGGCGCGCGGGCGCGAGGAGCCGCA
>Ga0190275_10001794_pt1 | contig 15754 bp, 8 predicted proteins | sample Popmic550T_FD_133745 | JGI IMG/M metagenome (GOLD analysis project Ga0190275, IMG submission 133745) | Populus adjacent soil microbial communities from riparian zone of Yellowstone River, Montana, USA - 550 T | ecosystem: Environmental > Terrestrial > Soil > Riparian zone > Trees stand | place...
AGCAGAACTCGCTCCGCCAGGAGGTCCACGAGCGCGAGAAGGAACGCTTCGGAGGCGTGAAGATCGGGGCGGCGTTTTTCGGCTGGCTGACTGCCACCGGAACCGCCGTCCTGCTCACCGCCCTGGTCGCGGCCCTCGGCGCAGCCGTGGGCCTCGGCTCAGCCGGCTCCGCCAGCAACGCAGCGGATGAGGCTACCCAGAACGCCGAGACCGTCGGCCTGTGGGGAGCGATCTCGCTCATCGTCATCATGCTCGTCTCCTACTACTGCGGCGGATACGTCGCGGGCCGCATGGCGCGCTTCGACGGCGCAAAGCAGGGTGTCGCGGTGTGGCTGTGGGCAATCGTCATCGCCATCGTGGTCGCCATCCTGGCCGCAATCGCCGGAACCCAGTTCAACATCCTGGCGAACCTCAACGGCTTCCCCCGCATCCCCATCAACGAGGGCGACCTCGCCGCCGGAAGCATCATCACCGCCGTCCTGGTGGCCCTCGCCGGCCTTGTCGGCGCCATCCTCGGTGGTGTCGCCGGTATGCGCTATCACCGCAAGGTAGACCGCGCCGGGCTCGGCCGCTAACCTATCCTCCACAACTTAGGTCAACGAAGGAGTTCCCCATGATCAGCGACCACAACCTGGGAGCCCTCATGGGGGCTCCGGTGACCGGTCCCAACGACGAGAAAATCGGCACAGTCGGCCAGGTCTTCGTCGACCCGGACACGGGCAAGCCGAACTGGGTCACCGTGCACACCGGGCTCTTCGGCCGGCACGAGTCTTTCGTCCCGGTCGAGGACGCCACCTGGGACCACGAAGTCCTGCACGTGCCGTTCGAGAAGGACATCGTCAAGGACGCGCCGCGCATCGACACGGACCAGGCACTCAGCCCAGAGGACGAGATCAGCCTCTACCGCTACTACCGGGTCCCCACCGGCGAGGTAGACCCCAGCACCTTCGGCGGCGGCAACGCCGACACTGTCGAGAATCAGAAGTCGGTGGTGTACGACTCGGATGACAGGAAGAACGTGACCGAGTCGCGTCCGACGAGGGGCACGGAGGACCTGTCGGAGACACGCGATGCCGCCGACACGCAGAACACGGGCGAGCAGGCATCCGGGCGCATGCGCATGCGCCGCTACGTGATCGTGGAAGAAGAAGTCCCCGTCGACAGCGACCAGGGAGCACCCGGCACGCCGGAAACTCCGCGCGATTCTCACAGCTGACTCTCGGGCTTCGGACGGGCCTCTTCGCGCAGGGTAACCGACGGTGACAACTCGCTCTCACCGGCGTCCGCCGAAGTACGCTGGAACGTATGCAGACCCCACCCGTCGCCGCGAAGAAGCCCCAGGTGCGGACGCATCACAATGATGTGTACGTCGACAATTACGAATGGCTGCGCGACAAGGAAGACCCCGACGTCATCGCGCATCTGGCGGCGGAGAATGCCTGGACGGATGCCCGTACCGCCCACCTGGAAGTGTTGCAGGAGCAGATCTTCGAGGAGATCAAGGACCGCACCAAGGAGACGGACCTCAGCGTTCCGGTGCGCCGCGGCAACTGGTGGTACTACAGCCGCACCGTCGAAGGGCAGGAGTATGGCATCCGCTGCCGGGCGCCGATCTCGGACCCGGATGACTGGACGCCGCCGGTACTCGACCCCGCGGTGATCGAAGCAACGGTGACCGAGCCAACGGTGACCGAGGGCCCGGCGATCGAGGCGCCGGTGAACGAGCTTGTCGAGGTCACGCCCACGAGGGTCTCGACAAGCTCAACCACCGAGGAGAGTGTGAACGCGGGCGCGTTCGGCCTGCCGGGCGAGCAGATCCTGCTCGACAGCAACGTCGAAGCCGCCGGCCATGATTTCTTCTCCCTCGGCAGCTTCGACATCAGCACCGACGGCACCCTGCTTCTCTACGGCGTCGATATCGAAGGAGACGAGCGCTACACGATCCGCGTCCGCACCATTCAAACCGGGGAGAACCTGACCGACGAGATCCCGAACACCGGCGGCGGCGGACTGTTCGACCGGAGCGGCCGGTACATCTTCTACACGACGGTGGATGAAGCGTGGCGGCCGGATACCGTGTGGCGACACGAAGTCGGCACACCGGCATCCGACGATGTGCAGGTCTTCCATGAACCCGACGAGCGCTTCTGGGTCGGCGTGAACGCCAGCCGAAGCCGCGAATACCTCATGATCGGCGCCGGTTCGAGCGTCACCAGTGAAGTGTGGCTTCGTGACGCCTCGGATCCGACCGGCGAATTCTCGGTTGTCTGGCCGCGACGCGACGGGGTCGAATATGACGTCGAGCACGTCGTGATCAACGGAATCGACCGCCTATTGATCGTGCACAATCACAACGCAATCAACTTCGAGCTGGTCAGTGTCGCGCCGGACGACCCGCAGGGTGAACAGAAGGTCTTGCTGCCTCATCAGGAGCAGATCCGGCTCGAAGGCGTCGAAGCCTTCCGCGACTTCGTGGCGGTCGAATACCGCAAGGACGGGCTGCCCCGCGTCGCCGTTGCCCGCCGGGAAGGCGGCCCGGGAAGCGGCAAGGACATCGGCCTCACCGAGCTCAAATTCGACGAAGCGCTCTATTCAGTCGGCCTCGGCGGCAACCCGGAATGGGAGCAGCCGACGCTGCGCCTGTCGTACACGAGCTTCGTCACCCCATCCACCGTGTACGACCACGTCGTCGCGACCGGAGAACGCCGGAAGCTCAAGCAGCAGCCGGTGCTCGGTCACTATGACCCCGAGCTCTTCGAGCAACGCCGGGAGTGGGCGACGGCTCTCGACGGCACCCGTATCCCGATCTCGCTGGTCTTCAGGAAGGATCTCGTCGAGCCCGGCACACCGGCGCCTACTCTCCTCTACGGCTACGGCTCGTATGAGCACAGCATCGACCCTGGCTTCAGCATTGCGAGACTCAGCCTCCTCGACCGTGGCATGGTATTCGCGGTCGCGCACGTGCGTGGCGGCGGCGAACTCGGGCGACTCTGGTACGAGAACGGCAAGAAGCATCTCAAGAAGAACTCGTTCACCGATTTCGTGGCGTGCGCTGAATGCCTGATCGACGCCGGCTATACCGCGCCCGATCGGCTCGTCGCCGAGGGGGGAAGCGCCGGCGGGCTGCTCGTCGGCGCTGTCGCCAATATGGCTCCGGCGCTGTTCGCGGGCATCCTCGCCGAGGTGCCGTTCGTCGACCCGCTCACCTCGATCCTCGACCCGTCGCTTCCCCTGACGGTCATCGAGTGGGACGAGTGGGGCAATCCGCTGGACGACCCGGAAGCGTACTGCTGTATCAAGGCTTACTCGCCGCTGGAGAATGTGCACGAGACCCACTACCCGAAGATTCTCGCGGTGACGAGCATCAACGACACCCGGGTGCTGTACGTCGAGCCCGCGAAATGGGTTGCGAAGTTGCGCGAGGTGAAGGCTGACGCCCTGCTGAAGACGGAAATGGCGGCGGGGCACGGTGGCGTGTCCGGGCGTTACAAAGCCTGGCGGGAGCGTGCGTTCAACTACGCGTGGGTCATCGATGTCGCGGGGGCGCATCCGTCGGGCGAACCGCCGCTCACCGCTGGCTGACTCTCGCGGGCGCCTGCTCGTTTCCCGCTGACCGTCGCGGGCCGCTCCCCTCTCTACTCCAGCAGGAAAAACATCCCCACCTCGCCCGATACCGGCGAGCTACCCCCCGTGTTTCCTGTTGACTTGCCGACCTTTCCTCATTGAAGGCCCGCCGCGGGGGCTAATGCAGGAGATCCGTCGACAGGCGGCGCAAACCAGCCCCGTTTTCGACATGACAGTCAGAAATCTCCTGAGTTAGCCCCCGTCCCCGTCGGGCGAGCCGCCGCTCACACCCCGTTGACCTTCGCGCACCGCTGCTTGATTCCCGCTGACCGTCGAGGGCCGCCCCCTCCCACTTCAGCAGGAAAAACAGCCCCACCTCGCCCGATAGCGGCGAGGTACCCCCGTTTTTCCTGATCGCGTCTGCGTGTGCAGCAAGGGCCCCCTTGACCAGCGCCCTCTGGGAGTTCCAAACTTCGGTGTTAAGTCGAAGTGAGCCGTATTTCATTGGGGATGCACCATGCAGAACGATCTCAATCCTCAGAGCGTCAGCAACCTCCTAGGGCGACTCGTCGATGCAACGAACACCCACGACGTGGATGGGATCGTCCAGTGCTTCGCCGAGGATTACGTCAACGAGACGCCCGCGCACCCACTACGGGGGTTCCGCGGTCGAGAACAGGTAAGACGCAACTGGACCCGAATCCTCGCGGCCGTCCCTGATCTCCGCGTCGAGCTCCTCAAGTCCACTGTCGACGGCAACACCGCCTGGACGGAATGGGAGCACCGCGGCACCCGGCTGGATGGAAGTGTCCACCTGCTGCGCGGAGTGGTGATCTTCACGGTTTCGGCGGGCCTACTAGCGCGCGTGCGCTTCTACCTGGAAGAGGTCGAGCACGCGACCGGCAACATGGATGCCGCCATCGATCGAATCGTTCGTTCCGCCCCCGGCGGAGATCTGGAGGAACCATCATGATCCTGATAGCAGGAGCCACCGGCCGGCTCGGCGGCCTCATCACTCGATTACTGCTGGAGAAGGGCGAGGATGTCCGAGCCCTGGTGAGGGACGAATCGGCGGGGGTGGAGCTGAAGGATGCCGGCGCGAGCCTGGCTGTCGGCGATTTGCGCGACCGCGATTCACTCATCCGTGCCTGTTCCGCGGTTGATGCGGTCATCACCACCGCAAACTCGATGTCGAGAACCGGCGAGGACACCGTCGAATCAGTGGACAAGCTCGGAAACCTCAACCTCATTGACGCCGCCGCAGCCCAGGGCGTGCAACGTTTCGTCTTCCTCTCCACGCTGGGTGCCGCGACCGACAGTCCGATGCCCTTCATGCAGGCGAAAGCCGAAGCCGAAGAACGCCTGTGGGCAGGCGGGATGCGCGCTACCGTTCTCCGGCCGAACTTCTTTATGCAGACGGTGCCGGCGACAGTCATCGGCGGTCCTGCGCTGGCCGGTCAGCCAGTGACCGTGGCCGGGGAGGGCCGCAGGCGGCATTCATTCGTGTCGATGGCGGATGTCGCCCGGTATGCGATCGCGGCCCTCGAGTACGACGAGGCGGCGGGGCAGACACTCACCATCGGCGGGCCGGAACCGGTGTCCTTGCGAGACTTCATTGTTGCGTTTGAGCGCGAACTCGGGCGCGAGTTGACGGTGAACTTTGTTCCCATCGGGACGGATATCCCCGGAATCCCACCGATCTTCATACAACTCATGGCAGCGATGGAGACGTTCGACTCCCCCATCCCGATGGGTGAGCTCGCCAGTCGCTACGGCGTCGAACCGACCTCCGTGGAGCACTTCGTGCACGCGTTTGCAGCGGCCGCAAACCAGGAAAATCGCACGCGCCAACCCCAATAGCGCCAAATCTAACAACGTCGCTGTATCAACCCCATTCACACGGCTCGGGACCGGTGCAAGAGTGGGCGGCGTGACGTTCACCGCTCCGAGCACCTTCACGACCCGCCCGACCCTGCAGGGAACGTTTGGGATGAGTGCGTCCACGCACTGGCTGGCGACCGCGTCGGCACAGGCGGTACTCGAACGCGGCGGCAACGCCTTCGACGCGGCCGTCGCCGGCGCGTTCGTGTTGCACGTGGTGGAGCCGCACCTGAATGGGCCAGGCGGCGACATGGTCGGCATTTTCGCGACCGCCGAGAACCCCGGTCAACCCATCGTGCTGGTGGGCCAGGGACCGGCGCCGGCCGCCGCGACTCCCGCCCACTATCTCGCTGAGGGTCTCGAGCTGGTCCCCGGTTCCGGTGCTCTCGCGGCAGCGGTTCCGGGTGCTGTGGACGCCTGGCTGTTGCTTCTCCGCGACCATGGCACGTGGGAGCTGGGCGACGTGCTCGCGTTCGCCATCGGCTACGCGCGGCACGGGCATCCGATGCTCGAGCGGGTCTCGGCCAGCATCGCGACAGTGGCGCGGCTATTCACCGAACATTGGACGACATCCGCAGAGCAGTGGATGCCGGGCGGCCGGATACCGGAAGCCGGTGAACTACTCAGGAACGAGGCGTACGCGCGAACCCTGGAGGCCCTGGTCGAGGCGGGCAGCGCCGGAACGTCGAACCAGAGCCGGGAGGCGCGGATCGATGCCGCCCGGGATGAGTGGCGCAGCGGATTCGTCGCACAGGCGGTGAGCGCATTCGTGCGGACGCCGCATCGCCATTCCTCCGGAACCGATCACGCCGGTGTCATCACAGTCGATGATTTCGCCGCGTTCGGAGCGAGCTTCGAACCTGCTGTCACGGCGGATTTCCGGGGGTACACCATCGCGAAGTCCGGCGCATGGGGGCAGGGGCCGGCGCTCCTGCAAATGCTGAACATCCTCGACGGTTTCGACGACGACGATCTCGATCCCTCTACCGCTTCGGGCGCGCACACCATCCTCGAGGCGGAGAAACTGGCGCTGGCCGACCGGGATGCCTATTACGGCGACGCCGATGTTCCCCTCAGCCACCTGCTGTCCACGGAGTACGCCGACGAGCGACGCGCGCTCATCGGGCGCACGGCATCGCTCGGCTTCCGGCCTGGACGGATTCCGGGGCACCATCCGTTTCTTCCGCCAATGCGCACCAGTTACCGGCCGCCCTTGGCGGGAAGCCGCGGAGACGTGGCCCTGGCACGCGCCGACTCCGGTGCAGGTGAACCCACTGTCGCGCCGACGGGCGAAACCCGGGGCGATACCTGCCATATCGATGTCGTGGACCGGTGGGGCAACCTGGTGTCGGCGACTCCGTCCGGAGGCTGGTTGCAGTCTTCGCCGGCGATACCGGGCCTCGGCTTCTGTCTGGGAACAAGGCTGCAGATGACCTGGCTGGAGGAGGGATCGCCCTCCACACTCACTCCCGGAAAGCGTCCCCGCACCACGCTCACACCGACTCTTGTGCTGCGCGACGGCGCAGCGGTGAGCGCTGTAGGTTCGCCCGGCGGTGACCAGCAGGACCAATGGCAGCTCCTCTACCTGCTGCGCACCATCGTCGGCGGCTACACCCCCCAACAGGCGATCGATGCGCCGGCCTTCCACACGACGTCGTTCCCAGAGTCGTTCTGGCCGCGAACCTGGACGCCCGGCGGCGTGGTGGTCGAAGACCGGCTCGGCGACGCGGTCATCACCGAACTCGAGTGCCAGGGACACCTGGTCACCAGGGCGGGGCGCTGGGCGCTTGGCCGCCTGTCGTCCGTGACTCGGGATCCGGACAGCGGGATCATGCAGGCGGCGGCGAATCCGAGGGGGATGCAGGGGTACGCCGCCGGGCGCTGAGTGGCGGGGGGTCTCGACAAGCTCGACCACCGGGAATGGGGGGTCGCCGAGCGGGGATGTGGGCGTGAGAGCATTAACGGATGCCGAGCGCAGTGTTTCCCCTCGTGGACGTCGGCGACATCATCCGTCTCGTCGGCAAGGCAGCGTTCGACCGTGGGCGCGTCTACGCGCGCAACGGCGCCGTCACCGAACTTGCCTGGGACGACACGGACCAGGTGCTGACCGCTGCCGTGCACGGATCGGAGCCGCGGCCGTATCGCTGCGAGATCGAACTGGCGCCCTCCGCGAACGGTTTCCACACGCCGGTCGTCAGCGCCTGCACGTGCCCGCTCGACTGGAACTGCAAGCACGTGGCCGCGACCCTGCTGAGCAGCAACGCCACTCGCTTCAAGGTGGCGAGCGAAGCCAACCGGGCGGCAACTCCCGCACCACCGCCCCAGCCGGAATGGAAGACGGCGATCACCGCATTGACCGAGCCTGACCAGGCCACAGGTCCGCGCCGCGCCCTCGACTTCCTCAATCCCAAGCCGCCGACCTCGGCCGGCATCCCGCCCGTACCGATGAGCCTGCAATTCGAACTGCGGGAAGAGGTGCCGCGGGTGCAGGAGCGCTGGCGCGGCCCGACGGCTCGCCCTGCATCCGCCACCACTCCTCCGGCCGGCCCGGTCCGCTTGGGCGTCCGCCCGGTGATGCTCGGCCCGCGGGGAACATGGGTGCGCGGCGGACTGACCTGGAACAACATCGCCTACGGCGTCAACCGGCTGAACCTCAACGCCCAGCATCACCTCTGGTTCTGCCAACTGGCGGCCCTGCACCGCGCCACACCCCAGGTCTACGCCGGCCAGGATCCGGACTGGCTGTATCTCGACGACTTCAGCAGCCCCTTGCTCTGGCCGCTCCTCGACGAAGCTACCCGGCTCGGCATCGGTTTCGTGGGCAGCAAGAAAGACACTGTGGTCACGCTGGGCGCCCAGGCAGCAGTGAGCATCGACGTCACCGCCGGCGCGGATGACACTGAATCCGGCCTCACCCTCACCACGACGCTGACGATCGATGGGGAGACGTACCCGTCGACTAACGCAGGAGCCATCGCCGACCACGGCATCTACGGCTACCGTCTCGCTCCCCCGGCCACCGTCATCCTCGCGCCCACGGCGAGCGCCCTCACGGCTGAGCAACGCCGGGTTCTCGGGGAGGCGCCGGCTCTTGTCGTGCCGGCGCCCGATGTGCCCGAGTTCATGTCCGAGTTCTATCCGAAGCTCCGCCAGTCCATCCTGGTCACCAGCACGGATGCCTCGGTGACCTTCCCCGAAATCCTCCCGCCTGTGCTCGTGCTCACGGTGCATTTCCAGGCGAAGCACACCATCACGCTGGTGTGGGAATGGGAGTACGACGGCGGCGGGACGACGACCCGGCTGTCCCTGAACCCGGCGCCGGGCGAACGGTCAACCCGCGAGACCACCACTGAGCAGGAGATGCTGCGGGTAGCAGCAGAGTCGGTGCCAGCCGACCTCCTCCAGCCGAGCGTCACCCTGAGTGGCCTCGCTGCAGCCGAATTCGCCGGATCAGTGCTCCCCGAACTCGAACGGATTGACGGCATCCGCGTCGACACGACCGGGACCCGGCCGGATTACCGCGAGCTCACCGAAACACCCGAGCTGACAATCACGACGGTGGAGACCGACCAACGGGACTGGTTCGACCTCGGGGTGATCGTCACCATTGAGGGCCGAAAGATTCCGTTCGGCCCGCTGTTCAAGGCACTGTCGAAGGGGCAGGGAAAGCTTCTCCTGATCGACGGCAGCTACCTGTCGCTGGACCAGCCGGCGTTCGAACAGCTACGGCTTCTCATCACAGAGGCGCGGGCGCTGGCCGAATGGAACACCGGGCTCCGCATCAGCCGGTTCCAGGCGAGCCTGTGGGCGGATTTCGAAGACCTCGCCGACGAGACGGAACAGGCGGTGGCCTGGCGGGAAGCCGTCGCCGGCCTGAACCAGCTCACCCAATGGGACGGCACGTCGCCCGCGGCATCCGTGCCCGAAGGAATCGACGCCACCCTCCGGCCCTACCAGCAGGACGGCTTCGCCTGGCTGGAATTCCTGTGGCGGCATGGGCTCGGCGGGATACTGGCCGACGACATGGGCCTCGGCAAGACCCTGCAGGCGCTGACGCTCATGGTGCACGCGCGAACCGAACAGCGGAAGAGCGCAAAGCGCGGTGACGCCGCCCCTCCCCCGTTCCTGGTGGTGGCGCCGACGTCGGTCGTGTCGAACTGGGTCACGGAGGCCCACCGATTCGCACCCGGCCTGGTCGTGACCGCGATCACTGCGACCCAGGCGAAGAGCGGCAAGCCGGTGTCGGATGCCGCGGCCGGCGCCGACATCGTGATCACGTCGTACGCGTTGTTCCGTCTCGACTTCGAGGCGTACCAACAGAATGGCTGGTCCGGCCTCATCCTGGACGAAGCCCAGTTCGTGAAGAACCGGACCTCGCGCGTGCACACCGCCGCCCGGGACCTCAACGCTCCCTTCAAGCTCGCCATCACCGGAACTCCGATGGAGAACAACCTGATGGAGCTGTGGTCACTCTTCTCGATCGTCGCGCCGGGGTTGTTCCCCTCTGCGCGGGCATTCACGGAGACGTACGTGCACACCATCGAGGGGCCGGAGTCGGCTGCCGGAGCGCAGCGCCTCGCCCAGCTGCGCCGGCGCATCCGCCCCCTGATGATGCGGCGTACCAAGGAACTGGTCGCGAGAGACCTTCCGGCGAAGCAGGAACAGGTGCTCCAGATCGACCTGGAGGCGAAGCACCGAAAGCTCTACGACACGTTCCTGCAGCGGGAACGCCAGAAACTCCTCGGGCTGATCGAGGATATGGACAAGAACCGGTTCATCATCTTCCGTTCGCTGACCCTGCTCCGGATGCTCAGCCTCGACGCATCGCTTGTCGACGAGGCCTACGCGAACATCCCATCCAGCAAGCTGGACGCGCTGTTCGAACAACTCGAAGACGTGCTGGCCGAAGGTCACCGCGCCCTGGTGTTCAGCCAGTTCACCTCGTTCCTCAAGAAGGCCGCCGCGAGGCTCGACGCCCAGGGCACACCATTCGCGTACCTCGACGGAGCCACGCTGCGCCGGTCCGATGTCATCGACCGCTTCAAGAACGGCGACGCCCCGGTGTTCCTGATCAGCCTCAAGGCGGGCGGATTCGGCTTGAACCTCACCGAAGCGGACTACGTATTCCTGCTTGACCCCTGGTGGAACCCGGCCACCGAGGCGCAGGCCGTCGACCGCACCCACCGGATCGGCCAGACCCGGAATGTGATGGTCTACCGGATGGTCGCGAACGGAACAATCGAAGAGAAGGTGATGGCGCTCAAGGAGCGAAAGGCGAAGCTGTTCAGTTCGGTGATGGACGATGACGCCGTGTTCAGCTCAGCACTCACCGCAGACGACATCCGCGGGCTGATCGAAGGCTGAGCCGCAAGCCTGACCGGGCTCAGTATCCCTGCCATATCCGGCGGGGGCGAAGCGCATCCATGAAGGCCTCGTTGGGGCTGGCCGCGGGGAGCACGCGCTGCAGGTCGAGGAGAACCTCATCCATGGGGCGCCCCAGATGCCGGGCGGAGTAGAGTGCCGCGACGGTGGGGGTCCGGCTGCGAGCGGTGGCGCCGTGCACGAGCACCGTGCGGCCGTGTGCGCGCAAGCGGGCTATGGCGTCGACGGTGTCGTAGAGCACGAATTCGAGGTTCGGGTTCTTCTCGGGGCTTGGGTCATCGACCAGCCACACCTCGAGGTGTTCCCGGATCCGGTCAGGAACCTGCACAGGACCGACCCGGCACAACGAGACGACCGCATCGACCTCATCCGGCAGGGCGTCGAGTGCCCCGACGGCGCCCAGCCACACCTTCGGGTCATGTGGATGCCGCACGAGAGTCGACACGTCACCGTACGCGGAGTAGTCGACCCGCGGGGCGCTCGGCCACTGGTTGCGGTTTTGGCGCCCATTTCGAGCTGCCGTGAGGCCAAGACGAACAAGGTCTGCCCCGCGGAGGCCAGGCCATCCGTGCACCAGGCTCCGCCATTCAGCGGGGACCGCCGAGACGCCGTACCTGGCACCGGCCAGCGCACCCGTGATGGCGGCGACGGTGTCCGCGTCGCGGCCGCCGCGTACGGCGTTCTCAATGGATTGCCGCAGGAGATCTGCTTCGGAGTGGTCGACATCCATCAGCAGGCGCACGTTCCTCATGGACGCCCATGCCGCCTGGAACGCCTCGACCACCCACCCGTTGTGCTCGAAGTCGGCGGGCACGCTGCGCTCCGCGGCCTCAATGCGGTCAGCCCACAGACCACGACGCTCCGCGGGGAGGGCGTCGAGACCGATGCGGACATCGAGATCACCGGACAACACCGAGTAACGGATGGCCAGGGCCCAGATCACACATGCGTCGCCGGCGTCGGGATCGGCATGGGTCAGGTCACTGATCGCCCGTGCGGCCTCGGCGAGCGCGAAGGGGTTGGGCAGGTACGCGAGCGCCAAAGGCGCCGTGCGCATGAGGGATCCGTTGCCTGCACTCCGGCCACCGTGGCTGTCGTGGTACTCCTGCGCAGCGCGCCGGAGGCCCGCCGCCGTCGGCTCGGCTGACGCGAGAATCGCTCCGGTCTGGGCTCCGAGTCCCGTTGCGGATCGCGCCCACTCCGACCACCGCCGGGCTATGTCATCCTGGACGTCCTCACGACGGAGATCCTTTCCCTCCGCGGCTGCCCGCAGCAGGGGGATAGCCATGGCCGTGTCGTCCGTCCATTCGCCGGGGTTCCAGCCGAGCTCTCCCCCGCCGGTCATGGCTATCGGCGTCCCCGTTGGCAGCGGCGGTGCCGATTCATACGGTGCCCCGAGCGCGTCTCCACAGGCCATTGCGAGCATGACGCCAGCTGCGCGGTGCGCCACTGGCGTCGTCAATTTCATGGTCACATCATTTCCGTCGGGCCGGTCGTATGGAACACATGCGGGAGCGGGCGGTGTTTCGGTGTACCGCCGCTCGCTGTTGTTGACAGTACGTTGATAACGGCAGGAGCGATACATCCCCCTTTTAGGGGGTATACAGAGCAGCCTATGGTTGAGCTCGTGGCAGCACGGGTCGAGGATCGAACAAGCTCGACTCCCGGTCTCGACGAAGTCGGCTTCGCACCTAGACGAGTTCGAAACTCGGCTCTATCACGCTGTAACCGTGCGGTGAGACGGTGATCCGCAGCTTCGCCGGGATCTGTTCCTTCATGGCGTCGACGTGGCTGATCAGCCCAATGGTGCGTCCCCCTGCCCGGAGACCGTCCAGCGTTCCCATGGCGATTTCGAGCGTTTGGCTGTCGAGCGAACCGAAGCCCTCATCGATGAACAAGGTGTCGAGCGTGATGCCGCCGGCCTGGTTGGTAACGACTTCGGCCAGACCGAGCGCGAGGGCGAGTGAGGCGAGAAAGGTCTCGCCGCCGGAGAGGGACTGGGTTGCCCTGGCGCGACCGGTGTGCTCGTCGAGGATCGCGAGTCCGAGCCCGGACTGCGTGTTTCGGTACTGCACGGAATCGTCGTGCTGCAGTGCATAACGTCCACTCGTCATGATCCGCAGCCGGGTGTTGGCGGCCGCGACGATTTCCTCGAGCTGCGCGGCGAGCACATAGGTCTCCAGCCGCATCCGTTTGGTGTTCGGCTCTTTGCCCTGGACGGCGCTGGCCAACTCGCTCAGTTGAGCGTATTGCTGTTGCAGGTCGCCGGATGCCGCGTGAAGCTTCCGCACCGCCGCGACGATCCGCCCCAGCTGCTTTCGCCGCTCGGCCGCCGAGCTGGCCGTGGTGAGGGTCGCATCACGGGCGTGGCGCGCACCATCCAGCGCGTCGGTGATCGCATCGACATCGGCCGGTTCGGTGGGAAGATCGACGAGCTCCGGATCTCGGAGGGTGGACTCGGTGATCGCGCAGTTGTGTTCATGCGTGCGGATCCGCTCCTCCCAACCGATGAGCTCTGCGGCCGACCGCTCGGCTGCAACCGCCTCACTTTCGTCGGCGAAATCGTGCCCGACCAGCTGGGCGGCGAGCTGCTCGACGGCAAGGTTGAGTGCCTCACGCCGATGACCAGTTCGGGTGATGGCGTCCGTGACCCGGACGGCAGACTCGCGGTGTTCAGTCAGCGCCTCAACGCGCCGTGAGACCGTGTCGTATTCCCCACGGTGCTTTTCCACCCGTTCGACGATGCCTGTGCGCGTGCTCTGCTCGGCAACGAGCTGCTGAACCGCGTCGTCACGGTCGGCACGGAGGCGGGACAGGGTGGACTGTGAATTCGCCAGCTCGCTGCGGAGTCCGGCCAACTGCGAGTGCAGCGTCGGTATCGACGCTGCTGCCGTCGTCGCTTCGTCGTATGCGGTGCGGGTGCCGGCGAGCTCAGCGTCGAGGTCGCCCGCGGTCCGGCCGCCGGCGGCGGTTCGCGCCTCGGTGAGTCGGTTCGCGATGTCCCGCACAACGGCGCTGGCGGTGGCGAACGCGGTTGCGCACCCCTCCGCGACCGCACGAGCCGCGTCGATGTCGTCCTGGGTGACCGGTTCAGCCGTGCCGACGGCAGGAGCGGGATGCACCAGGGATCCGCACACCGCGCAGGGGTCACCCTCGATGAGTGTGCCGGCCAGTTCAGCCGCATGTCCGTGCAGACGGAGTTCCATCAGCTGGTGGACGCGCGTTGCCGCTGCGGCGTTGTCGCCGCTGGCGGCCGTCTCCGCAGCGAGGGCATCGGCGTACTCGGCCTCGAGGTCGGCTGCGGCGGCTACGGCGTCCCGTGCCGCCATGATCCTGTCCATCCGGGCACGGGCTTCGGCTTCACCTGCCGCCCGGACGGTTGCCTCGGCCAACTGAACAGTAACGCCGTCAATCTGGAGCGGCATCGCGTCGACGCGGCTGCTCACCTCCGCGATGTCGGCATCGCATCCGCTGACTGCTTCTTCGAGCGACGTGATGGTCGCGTCGAGCGCCGGGAGACGCCGCTCCTCGGCCAGTACACCGTCGAGTGTGCCGAGCATCCTGGTGACGTCATCGATCGTGGAATCCAGCGCTTCGCGAGTGATGGTCGTCGCGATCTCGCTATAGGACTCGAACGCGCGACGTGCCTCCACCTCTGCTGCCACAGCGGTTTCACATGACTCGGCGGCTTCGCGGCGTGCAGTCACATGCGGTCTGACGGCAGCAGCGCGCCGGGCTGCGGCGAGCGTCCTCCTGTCCGCGTCGATTGCGGGGCGCTCGGTCGCCAGCTCATCACTCTTCCGGACTGCCGCATCCCGTCGGAGCTGTCGTTTCTGGAGCTCGACCTGGGCACGGTGCAGAGTTTCGACGGCAATGAACGCTTCGTCGGCCTCCTCGGCCGCGGCAAGAGCGGCGGCCCATTCGGCATCCACCGTCACGAGCACGGCCTCGAACCAAAAAAGCTCGGGCTGGGTCGGCACGTCATCGGTGTCGACATGCGCGAGCGATGCGGCGACGAGCGCCTGCTGCGCGATGCCTTGCCGACCCGCTTCCAATTGGTCCTTGAGCGCCTTGTGGCGCTGGACCAGCTCGGCTTCGATTTGCTCGAACCGGCTGGTGCCGAACAGCGAACGGAGCACCTCCTGGCGTTCGTCGTTCTTGGCCAGCAGGAATTCCTGGAACCGGTTCTGCGCGAGCAGGATGACCTGCAGGAACTGGTCCTTGGTGAGGCTCAGGATGCCGTCGAGTTCGGCCGCGACGACGCGCGGACCCACGGCGAAGGCCTGCCAGTCGCCATCGACCAGTCGGGACAGCTCGGCCGTGCCCTTGTTCGTCGTGGTTCCGGTGCCGTTCTTCTTGACCCGTTCGTAGTCGGGCACCCGTCGCACCAGGTAGTCGACGTCGTGGACGCTGAACTCGAGTTCAACATAGGTCGGATCATCCGGCGTGCAGTGGTCGCTCCGCAGCTTCGGCTGCGCGCCGTCGAAGCGCGGGATGCTTCCGTACAGCGCGTAGCAGATCGCATCGAGGATGCTGGACTTGCCCGCGCCGGTCTTGCCGGTGATGAGGAAGAGCCCGTCGTCACGGAATGCGTCGAAGACGATCCGCTGTTCGGACTTGTACGGTCCGAAACCTGCGATGGCCAGCCGCCTGATCCTCATGCGGCTGCGTCTCCGCCGGTGGATGCGCTCGCCAAGGCGAGTTCCGAATCGGCGTTTGCGGCAGTGATGACCTCGGCTAGCAGCGACCGTTCAAAGTCGCTGGGACCGACGCCGTTGCGGACGTGCTCGAGGAAACCCGCGACGATCTCGTGGTCACTTTTCTTGTGAACCCGTTGCGCGTACGTAGCTTCGGATGCCTCGGCCACGATGGACGGACGGTGCTCCAGCGTCACGCACCACGGGAAGCGTTCCTGCAGTCGCCGCAT
>Ga0190275_10001795_pt1 | contig 15754 bp, 20 predicted proteins | sample Popmic550T_FD_133745 | JGI IMG/M metagenome (GOLD analysis project Ga0190275, IMG submission 133745) | Populus adjacent soil microbial communities from riparian zone of Yellowstone River, Montana, USA - 550 T | ecosystem: Environmental > Terrestrial > Soil > Riparian zone > Trees stand | place...
GTGCTGGAACCGGACGAGATCGTCACTGGAATTAAAGTGCCGGTAACCGGCGGTGACAAGACCGCCTATCTGAAAGCCGCGCCGCGCTATTCCGGCTTTGCCGTCACGGGTGTGGCAGTACGTTTGGCGGTTGATGCCACCGGCACTTGCAGCCGCGCCGCCATCGGCATCACCGGCGTGGCAGACAAAGCCTATCGGCCCGAGCGCACCGAGCAAATGCTAACTGGCGCCAAACTCGACCATAAATTGATCGAGGAAGCGGCTGCTGAGTCGACCCGCAATATCGAGGTCATCGAAGACATCAACGGCTCGTCGGAGTACCGTGGCCATCTGACCCACGTCTACGTCGCCCGCGCGGTACAAGAAGCATTAAGCCGCTAGTCCCACTACCGTAGGTTTTGCGTTTGGAGCGCAGCATGCCGCGCCCAAACTCTTGTTGTTTTCCACCGCCAAAATAACAAGGCCCCCAGATTGTGGAGGCCTTGCGTGAATCATCGTGCAAAATTCGCTCTAGACCTCTTTTGCCTTGATCGTGTATTTGAAATTTGCCGGGTCCAAGCTATCGCGGCGGCCGTTGGCGGTTTCCAATTGAGGGTACATGAAGAAAGCGATTTCCGGCAATTTGGAGTTTGGCAACTTGATATCGTGGCCATAGTTGTAGGGTAGCCAGTTCATTTCCCAAGCGCCGAATAGTTTTTCGCGCGCCCGTTTCACCTTTGGGTCGGTCAGTGCCAGTGGTTCTCCAGGCAAATTCTCTTCAAGGACAACCTTGCGCACGTCGGCAGGATCTACTGGCAGCCAACCAAAGCCATTGAGATAGACTTCCGCGCGGCAATGCTGGGCGCCGGTGATGTCGTCGGCCCGTCCGAGACTCTTGAATTCCGACGAAGCGGCGACACGCACACCGTAGACATCGCGAGCGGGTAATCCCGCGGCGCGAGCGAGACCGACGTACAGGGCATTGAGATCGGCGCATTTGCCGCCTAAATAGCCGCTTTCGAGCATGGTCGAGATATCGCCGATGCCGCAGCCCTTGACCTTGGCATCGCGGAAGGTATTTTCGACAATCCAGTCGTAAATCGCTTTCGCTTTATCGCTATCGGTTTTCAATCCCATCACGATGCTCTTGGAGGTCGTCGCCACGACGCCATCAGTGCGGATTAACTTGGACGGTTGGCGAAAATAAGTCAGCACCGCCGGATTCTCTTTGACCGCGGCATTGGGCTTGCTTTGCACATCGATCTGACGATCGCGGGTCATGAAGCGGCTTTTGACTTCAAGAGCCGGCGCCTTTTCGCCCGGAGCCCATTCCGCGAAAACCATGCCGGTGCCGTACTTGTCGTACTGCACCGCGCGGGCTGCTTTGAAATTGCCCGTCCAGGTATCGGGTTCACGCTTAAAATAATCTGTAGCGTTAGTTAAGGGCACGGGCACCCATGTGCGCACGCCGCCCACCGCATCCTTCACTTCGATCGTCGTCGTTACTTCGAAACTGCGCCACTTGGTCGGGTCATCCGCATGTGACCACCCGGTGAACTTCGGCAAACCGACCAAGGCTAAGCCCGCAGAGGCTGTCAACCCTTGTTTCAAAAACTCACGGCGATCCATAGTTCCTCCCGATTTAAAGAATAGGTTATTTCGATGGCGTTGATCATACCCCTTAGCGGCGGGTTGTCAATTCAGCAAGCGAGAAGGACGGTTTTGCCAGAACCAGCTTTATTTATTATTTAGAAAATCAAATACTGCCTGAGGATGCTCCTCTGCCTTCTTCACCGTCGTCCAATGCTTGATCACCTCACCCTTGGGATCGATCACTACGGTTGAGCGAATCGTGCCCTGGACCTCTTTGCCGTACATCATCTTCTTGCCGAAGGCACCGTATTTTTTCATCACCTCGGCATTGGGATCCGACAGCAACGTGAATGGCAATTTGTAAAGCGCGCCGAATTTTCCGTGGGACTCGATGCTATCCTTACTGACACCGAGAACCACGGTTCCGGGTTTCTTCAATGAGACATTTAGGTCGCGAAAGCCGCAGGCTTCTTTGGTGCAACCGGGGGTATTGTCCTTGGGATAGAAATACAGAATCACCGTCTTGCCCTGGTAGTCTGTTAACGAATGCTTCTTGCCGTCGCTCCCTTGCAGACTGAAGGGCGGAGCTTTTTTCCCTTCTAAACTAGCCATGAGTCAACTCCTCATAAAGTTAATTGAACGGTTTTTCGATACGTTGGATTATTTAGCACAGGCGATCAAACTAACGAAACCCGATCCGCCTTATGCGCCATCGCTCGGATCGGATCGTAATCGCGGTCATCGGCCGCGGTAAACCGCAACAATCGGCCATCCGCGAGGATATCGCGGCCAATTGGATCGAGATGCAATTCGGCGAGCAACTGGCGCAGCGCGCCCCGTTGGGATGCCGCAACATGACGTGAGATCACCCAGGGCGGAATCGGACTCGGCCCCAGGGTGTCTATGACGCGAATCTCATCTGCTAAATCATGCCGCTGGCTGCCGAGCCACTCTAACACACCGTGCTGTCGATGGCCGCGCCGTCGACGACTCCGGATAGGACCATTTGCAATGAATTGGAATGGGCGCCGGCTTCGACCGCGGCGGCAAAAAAACTATCGATTTCACCAAGCTCGAACAGATGCGCGCGCACATTCAAACCGGAATGGGAACGCGGCTCATTATAAGCCCAGGTCGCGCCGCGTAAGTCGCGGAAAGATCGGCAAGGACTATCCCGGCGCACGACGATGTCGGAAAAGTAAACCGGCCGCGATCCGTAGCGCTCTCCCACCGGTATCGGCACGGCGAGCAACTCCATGCCGCTCTCGGCAAGGTCGGCTTTGTGAACGTACGGTAATCCACAGAGCCAAAGCACTTGAATCTCGCCGCGATCGAAAAGCACCTCACGCTCCTGCCAAGGAATGCCGGTCACATACTCCGCCGGGACATCGAGCTTCAGTTGGAGATACTCGACGATAGCCCGGCAGAAATCTTCGGTGTTCTCCGCCATGCACGAGGCGATGCGCAAAGTTCTCACAATAGTCAGATGTCGATTACTCGCTCACGGTCACGCCACGCCAAAATGCGACGTAGTTTTTGATCGACTTCGCCGCATCTTTGGGCTCCGGATAAAACCATGCGGCATCTTGGTTGAGCTTCTCGCCTGCTTTCACATGATAGTAACTGGCTAAGCCTTTCCAGGGGCAGGTGCTGTGGGTGTCGCTCGGCGCGAAGCATTCTTTCTTGATCGAATCCGGCGGGAAGTAATGATTGCCTTCGATGACAATGGTCTGGTTCGATTCGGCGACGACTGTGTTCTCCCAAACGGCTTTCATGGTTAGTCCTTTCGATTCAGCCCGGTCAGTCAGTGACACAGCGAAACTTGGCGAACACGTAGGGATAGTGCGCTTGATACCAATTGCGAAAGCTCGAACGCACCAGTCCCGCATCCGTGGCCCACGACGCACCTTTGACAACAAAATGTTTGCCGTCAAAAAAATCCTTGGAATAGTCCGGATAGGTTGTCATGTAGGGTGTGAATCCCGGCAGTGGTGCAAACGGTGTATCAATCAACTCCCAACCATTCCCGACCAGCTCTTGAACGCCCCAACGGCTAGCACCGGCGGGATGTGAACCGACCGGCTGCGGCGACCACGCGGTAAAGTCGAAATTGCCGTGGCGCGGTGTGGGACCGGCTTCACCCCATGGATAGATTGACTCCACCCCTTCCGGACCGTAAAAAGCGGCTCGATGATACTCGCTTTCCGTCGGTAAACGTTTACCCCTCCACGCCGCATAGGCGCGCGCCTCCGCCAGACTAACAGACACCGGCCAGCTTGCCACTTGTTCCAGAGGTAATAGGTCGAACATCGCCTTGTACCACCAGGAGCCTTCTTGTTCGAGCCAGCAGGTCGGAGATTGCTTACGCTCAAGCTGCCGCCAGCGCCAGTCTTCCGGCCGCCAATAGCGTGGCTCGTCGTAGCCGCCGGCATACAGGAATTCGAAGAATGCGCCGTTGGTGACCGGCAAACTGTCCATGGCAAACGATTCGACGTCGACGGTGACCTCGGAAAATTCGTTATCCCAGCCAAAGCTGAGGTCCTCGAAATGTGCGCCTAGCCGCGCCTTGCCGGCCGGTATACGAATGCTTTCCGCTCTCGTGGCCCGGCCGAAGGAATAACGTGGCAAGTCATGTGGGCGGATCTTATCACCGGGTGCCATCTGTTGCATCATGTAGAGCAGCGTCTCTTGATGCATGAATTCATGCTCCAAGATCAACTCGAAGACGCGCCCACCTTGAGCCAACAGATCGTTGGAACGGCTATAGCCGAGCGCAATTGTCGATTCCAGGAGGGCGCGCCGCACCTTGTCGCGATATTCAAGCGTGTCGCCGAGACTTGGCCAATCTTCCGGTACTTCCGGGTGCCAATGGCACTCGCCGGTGTCGACATCGGGATCGATGCCGCGGCAGAACAGATCGTCGTAATATGCATTGACAGACGACCATTGCAGAATCCCGCCACAAATTTGGTTCCAAGAAAACGCCGGCAGGTGGCCGATATAAAATATAAATGGGTGGCGCCAAACAATCGGCTGGTGCAGAGTCTGGCCGCTGCCGACAATGGCAAATATCTTGTCCGAGCGCGCCCAGGCGTCGATCAATCTTTCTCGTAACTCCTCGGCCGCGCGTCGACCGCGGCTCATTAAGGGCAGTGCCATGATTAACTCCTCTCCCAATTCATTATATCTATATACAAAATAGGTATTGGCTATGGAAGACCACGCGGAAAAACTTTTCGAACGAACAAAATCGATGAATTAGGGCAGTTTGAGGAAAGCGCGAAACGCTTGAGCGATGGGATGGAACGGCCGGCGACTGTGAAAAACTTGGAAAAAACCTCTGTCGAGTTTCAATCCGCGGACCGGCACTTCGACGATGCTGCCTTCGTCGAGCTCGTGGCGAATCGAGATGCGAGATAAAATCGAGAAGCCGTAGCCGGCCATCAAGGCTTCCTTCACGGCTTCCGTGCTGCCGAGTTCCATGGTGATATTCAAAAGCCCGCGACCCGGCGGTTTGCGCTTGCCGAGCAGTTGCTGGATGGACTCCAACGTCCCCGAGCCATGTTCGCGTGATATGAAGCGTTCACTGCGCAGATCGGCGATTTGAATCGCTTTACCGCGGGTCCATGGATGATCCTTGGGCACTGCAACGACCATCTCGTCGTCCCAAATCTTCTCGAAATTGAGTCTCGGATCGTCGCCCTTGAATCCGACGAAGGCGATCTCGACCTTGCCATCCAGGAGATCCGCCACCACGCCGGCAGAGTCGCCGATGCGCAGGATCGGTTTCACCTGGGGAAATTTTTTTATGAACTCGCCTAACTTTTGCGGCAGGAGATATTCGCCTGGAATGCTGCTGCCGCCGACCCAAAGCTCACCGCTGAGAGTGCCATGAAACTGCTCCACCGCGGCGACAGTTTCACGCTTGAAGGCGAGCAGAGTCTTCGCCCGTTCGGCGAGCATCAATCCCAACGGCGTCAGACTGATCTTCCCCGGCATGCGATAGAGCAGTTTGCCGCCGACCGCGGTCTCGAGTTCTTGGACGTGAGCACTGATGGTCGGTTGGCGCAGCGAGAGCAGCTCGGCAGCTTGGGAAAAACTCTTATGTTCGGCGACCCAGTAGAATATTTCTAATTTGTGAAGATCGAGGTCGGCTTTGATTTTTGCCATTGAACGCGACGAGCAACCGAGGGAGCGCGGTTGATGAAATCGCCCGCGCTCCCTCAGTGACGTTTACCGGAATTATTTTAGGAACTCCAAGACATCCGCCGGATGGGCACCGGGATCAGTGACCGGAATCCAATGCTTCTTCACCGTACCATCGGGGCCGATCAACGCGGTCGAGCGGATCGTCCCTTCCGAGACTTCACCCGCGGCATTCTTGCGCGGGCCCCAGGCGCCATACGCTTTCATGGTTTCTTTCTGCTGGTCTGCTAAAAGCACGAACGGCAGGTTGAATTTTGTAATGAATTGATTGTGCGAATCGATGCCATCCGGGCTGATACCGACCACCACGGTATTGGCTTTCGTCACGGTGTCTATAGCGTCGCGGAACCCGCACGCTTCTTTGGTTCAGCCAGGTGTGTCGTCTTTCGGATAAAACCACAGAATAACGTTCTTGCCGGCATATTCAGCCAGCGAGTGTTGTTTGCCGTCGCTCCCCGCGAGCGTAAACGCCGGCGCCTTTTGCCCTTCAAGTCCTGCCATGAAGCACCTCCGTAATAAGATAGGTTCTGTTTATCACACCGCTATTCTATCTATCAATGATTAAGAACCAGTCGTTGGCATTGTCAACGCAGACGCTTGACGGTATATTTTCGCGGTAATGGCAAAGCGATCGACATTAAACGATCTGCATGAACGCCGAGGGGCGACATTCGTCGAAAAGGATGGCTGGCTGTTGCCGGATCACTTCGGCGATCCGCCGAGCGAGTACGGATCGGTTCGTCAATCCGCCGGCTTGTTCGACCTCGCCAATCGCGCCATGCTGCAGTTCACCGGCGCGGACCGGCTACCCTACCTTCAAGGCATGCTTTCCAACGATGTTATGCCGCTCAAAGTATTCGACGGGCAGCAGGCGGCGATTCTTACCCAACAAGGCAAGGTGGTCGCGGACGTGCGCGTCTTGTGTTCGTTGAACTCTTTGTACTTGGACTTTTGGGAGCCGCTAAAAGAACAGATTCTCGCTCATCTCAATCGTTTTCTGGTTGCCGACGAGGTAGAGATCCATGATCCCAACGAGCAATGGAAAATGCTCTCGCTGCAGGGACCACGGGCGCAGGCAATGCTCCGCCAGCTGTTTGCCAATGCCGAAATGCCGGCGCAGGCGAACCAACATGGCATGGTGCAGTTCGACGACACGCCGGTCTGCGTTGTCCGCGCCGACCGCACAGGTTACCAGGGCTTCGATCTGATCGTCCAAACTTCTCATCTGTTGGTCTTTGCCCAACGATTGAACGCATTAGGCGCCGCGTGGGTCGGTGAATGGGCGCAAAATATCCTGCGCGTAGAAGCCGGTATACCTCGCTACGGTGTCGATTTTTCCGAAGATAACTTGCTGCTTGAAGTGGCTTTAGACGATGCCGTGAGTTTCACCAAGGGCTGTTACCTGGGCCAAGAAGTCGTCGAGCGCATCCGCTCGCGCGGCCATGTCAACAAGAAGCTTTGTGGGCTCTTGCTCGATGGTGACACGCCGGCAAGCCCTGGGGACAAGCTCAGCGCCGGCGCTAAAGAAGTGGGTCAGATCACGAGCTCGGTTGCCTCGATCGCACTTCACCAGCCGATTGCCTTGGGCTACGTCAATAGAGACTGCTGGACACCGGGCACCAAGTTGACAGTACACCACGACGGCGGTGATTTTGGTGCTACGGTCACTGCTAGACCGATCGTCGCTCCTGCCCAGCCCGGCCCTTGAATCCACGTCTCAACTCCGTATATTAGGCGGAAATTCGTTCCCGATCAGAAAGGAACTTGGGTAATGGCCAATTTCGTAAAAGTCTGCAAAACCGGTGATGTCAAAGGCGGTTGCGGCAAAAGCATAGAGATCGACGGCAAGGCCGTCGGCGTCTTCAATGTCGACGGCACGTTCTACGCGATCAACGATGTCTGTGGCCATCGCGGCGGCCCGCTCGCCGAAGGCGAGATGGACGGCACCACCGTGATCTGTCCCTGGCATGGCTGGCGCTACAATGTGACCACCGGCGAAAACGAGTTGCTCCCCGCTCTGCCCACGGAAAAGTATCAGGTCCAAGTCGAAGGCGATGACGTGTTGGTCGATTTAGGTTAGCTCGATGCCGCATACGGCAATGAGGCCCGCAGCTTAATTCAAGCTCGCGGGCCTTTTGTTGTGTGGTTCAGAGCAAATCAGAAGTTTTTCTTCAAGCGAACATTTAAAGCGGAATCTATTCCGCTTTTCCATTTTGAATAGCGGATCGAGCGGGATATCTCCATAGACGTTATGTCAGGTAATTGCGAATGTAGTCGTTGAGCGCATCCCTGGTGCTGTCGAAGGCGAGCTCATGCCACGGCACTGCCGTGGGGGCGAAAACTGCGGCGTCCGTCGATTCATCGGCGGCGGTCAACGTGCCGCCGACCACTTCAGCGGTATAAACTACAATCACGTTGGGCGAACGCGGATACGAATAAACATTAAGCAGCGGACCGAGCTTGACGTCGAGCAGGCACTCTTCTCTAGTTTCACGTACCGCAGCGTCTTGAACGCTCTCGCCGCGGTCGACGTAACCGCCGGGAAATACCCACTTACCCAGTGCCGGTTCGACGCCGCGTTGGAGCAGAACGATCCCACCGTTCAATGTGAATATTGTGCCGGCGACGACTTTGGGGTCCTGGTAGAAAATGAACGAACAGGCTTGGCAAACCAGCCGTGCGGGCTCGCTCGCTTTGACGGTTTTCCTATCTAATCCGCCGCCACACTTCGGACAAAATCGGTAGTCGATATGGCCATGCCCATGGGCGGCGTGATGGGCCTGATGATGATCTGCTGCCATGGATGCTTATCTAGCGCAGATCGCGTTGAAACAAAAGACGAATCCTGTAAGTTAAGCGCATGCTGCGCGCCGTCATTTTCGATTTTAACGGCATCATCGTCGACGACGAGCCGATTCATTTCGAACTCTTCCAAAAGGTCCTTGCCGAAGAAGGCATAGAGCTGACTAACGACGCCTACTACGCCCGCTATCTAGGCTTCGACGACCGCGGCGCCTTCAGCTTCGGTTACCACGAGCACAACCGACCATTGAGCCAAAACAAGCTGGCGCAACTCATCGAGCGCAAAGCCGTCTATTATCAGGAAGCGATCCGCAACCATGTAGCGATATTTCCCGGAGTCAAGAAGTTGGTCGTCGAATTGGCGCAAAGTCTGCCGCTGGCCGTCGCCTCGGGCGCCCTGCGCAATGAGATCGAAACCATCCTTACGTCGGCAAACTTAATCCATCACTTTAAAGCTGTCGTCAGCGCCGAAGATGTCAAACGAGGCAAACCCGAGCCGGATATTTTTTTGCAGGCGCTGGCAGCCCTTAACGTCGACACCAGCGATGCCATTCAAGCCGGTGATTGTGTCGTCATTGAAGATTCCAAAGAAGGCATCAAAGGCGCCCGGCACGCGGGCATGAAGTGTCTGGCGGTTACCAACTCGCACCCAGCCGAACTTTTAATCGATGCCGATGCCGTCGTCACAACCCTGGAAACCGTCACCCTCGATGATCTCGCCGGACTTTGCCGGTAACAGTGATCTTTGGCCGTCGGACAACGTATGGAGTTGATAAGGCCGGTGTCTCATTGCGAGTCAACCGGACGCACTTTATCGTGAGCCCAGCCGTTGTCGGCGCCCAGCCTAGCGATTCTTTAATATCTCTGCAGCCTGCACGAGTGCAGCAAGCTTGCTTTCGGCGATTAGATTTTTGGCACCAAGTCAGCGGAAGGCTTCGCAGCATTACAAAGATGAATGCCGGTTTTTACTGGCATGAAGAAAACTTGCAAACAAGTGCTATCGACTGGCGGATACAAAGACGCCCGGCTGGTGAAAGGCAACCGTGAGCAGTCGCGCATGGATGGAATACCACTGACCGCGCTTGCCGCGCGACACCACTACTGCGATGGCTTCCAAAGATGCATCACGAAACTTAAAAACTTGTTCAATATCGAGGTTAATTTCCGAATAGAAACTTATTCCCGCCAAAGAAAGATCACGCATCTTAACCGTCATGCTTTGCGCCTGCCCGGTTGGATGAACGGTGGCGAAGTGGCTCTTCACTATGCGCGGCGTGGCGCGTCGGCCGAACAGCTCCTTACCGAACGAGCTTAGGTGCGGCGGGGCAGACAATGGACTGTGGCAGCGCTCGCAGCGCGTATCCGACTCGATTAACTTCGGCAGCGCGGTATTGCAGTAGGGGCACTGACCGGCTTTGCCATCGCGCGTTTGTGGCGAGGAACTCGGCCGCTTTGTCGAGCCGGCAGCCGGCCCTGCTCCAGCGCCCTGCGCGGCTCGTTTTTCCCGCTCGTGGGCGGCGGCCTGGGCCGCCTCTAGCCGTTGCAGCAAATACAGGCGATCGTACTTGACCCGTCGCGAATGATCCTTGAGCACCGCGTAGGCTTCATTGATCTGGGCCGCGACATCGTGATCGCCACCCAGGTCCGGGTGCATCTTCATCGTCACCATCAGCTTGCGAAAGCTCGCCTTGATCGTATCGACAGACGCGTTGGGCTGCACCCGGAGAATGATGTAGTAGTTGGGAAGGTGTTTCTTCGTCATGGCGCTGCGAACCGGCCTTTAAGCAACTATCGGCGCGCAGCAGGTACTCTTTAGGAAAGTATTCGCCAATAATGCAACGGCGCACACGTCTAAAAATCCGCCTCCGGCATCGTTTGCGGCCACACCTAAGCTAGGCAGCCGAACTCGTTACAGCCGATAGAATTCTTTGGAGTTGCTCTCAAGAATTTTGTGCGCCTGAGCGTCGTTGATCCGGCCCTCCTTGACCCAGCTGCGTACCTCGTCCAACGCGCTCAGGTTGGCGGAAATGTCGGTGTGGCTGTAGTCGGTGCCGATCATAATGTTATCTTCCGTGCCGAACTTCAGAATCGACTCGATGTCGTCGATCGGGTCGATGGTTACGAACAGCCGGTTGGCGCGGAACATCTCCGGTTCCAGTTCATAAAGATTGGGCAGGCGTGTGTTTTGACCGCGCAGAGTCTGCCGTTTAACCGCTCCGAGCTGAGAAATCGTATAGGGAATCCACGACGCCCCCGACTCAATGAAGCCAAATCTCAGTTTAGGAAACTTCTGGGCGATTCCTGAGCTGACTATGGCACCGCAGGAGTACATGATCGGAAAGCCACGGTCCCACTCGTGACCCGGGAGCGGATGGCCGGTGTGAATGCACAGTGGCAAATCATGGGCGCTGGCCTCTTCATAGGCCGGAAAGAAGTGCGGATCGGTGACATAGCGGTCGAGATCGAAGCCGCGCTTGAAAATACCGCAAGCGCCATGCTCTTTCGCCCAACGCACCTCTTCAACCGCTTTGTCGGGACTCAGGAACGGCAAGACCGCAGCCCAACGCAGCCGGCCGTTAGTTTGTGCGCATTTCCCGGCAATCCAGCGGTTGTAGGTTGTGGTCAACGCCCATTCAGCTTCGGCATTGCTGGTGTTATAGCGGATGAAGAAGGTCGGAAAAATGACCTGCACCGCGACACCCATTTTGTCCATGTGAGCCACTCGGCCGGATACGTCCTGGAGTTCGCGAAAGACTCGTGGAGGATGATTGATATCATCCCGGATCGCCCGGTTTTGAAGACGGCCCTCGACCACCCAGCAGCGGCTGTTGGTCGGGTTATAGCCAGCCCGCTTGGCCTCCTCGGGCGGCATCGTCGTCGTCACCGGAATGTACTTGGCGTATTGCGTACCCTCCAACTTCTTCCAAGTTTCTTCGCACTCGTCGACATGCGTATCGGCATCGATCATGGACATGGGAATTCCTCCACCACCAACTTTAGAATTTCTTTCTTATAGGGTTACAGTTTCTCGTTTTTGCTGTCAAATCGTAAGCGGTATCCGGCGGCATAACGCTGCAGAGATGATTTTTTGAAAATCAGTTTGATCTGTTCCTGCGCATAGAGGGAGCTGTCCGATCTACGGATATAAATGCAGCTTCGTGTATGGCGCGGTTCGTCGTCGACTCTCCAAAATCTCTCGACTAGCCGTTTTTTTGATGGGCAATGATTTGTGCTGCCAGTTCGGCAATCGTTGGAGACTGAAACAGCGATTTCAATGGTATCTCCAACTGATACTGCTCGAAAATTCTGGACAGTACACGAGTCGCTGATAACGAGTGACCTCCCAAGTCGAAAAAATTATCGTGAATGCCGACATGCTCAATGGAAAGTACTTCGGTCCAGATTTTTACCAGGCGATTTTCGATATCAGACCGGGGAGCAGCATAGGTCATCTCGATTTCGCTGCGCGCCGTATCGGGCGCCGGGAGCGCCAGCCGATCGACCTTGCCGTTGGGCGTAAGCGGGAGCGATTCCAAAAATACGAAGTCCGACGGTATCATGTGGGCCGGCAGCTTCTGCCTGGCGGCTCGTCGGAGCACGGGACTCGAAGGAAAAGGCTTATAATAAGGAACAATGTAAGCGACCAGACGATCGTGCTCCGCTTGCGTGTCCCCTGGGCCCGCCGCGACGAGTGCTTCCTTGACGTTATCCTGCGCTAACAATACCGCTTCGATCTCGCTGGGTTCTACCCTGTACCCTCTGATGCTTAACTGAAAGTCCTTTCGCCCCAAATGAAAGAGCAGCCCGTCAGAGCGTAACCGGCCCAAATCCCCGGTACGATAGATTCGCTTGCCGCGACCGTTAGGGTCGGGGAAAAACGGATCCTGATGGAGATTTGGGCGTCGCCAATATCCCGGCGAGATGTAGCGGCTGTGGACCACGATTTCTCCAATCACGTCACATTTCATCTGTCCATCTGCCTCGTCGCGTATAGAAATTTCCGCTTCTTCGGTTGCATACCCCACGGCATTCTTGATTTGATCCAGGGAGCTTTTCGCGTCGACGTACAATCGTCGCAGAGTGCCAGTCTCGGTCGCACCAAATCTGATAATCAGAATAGTGTCCGCAGTAAAGTACTTTTGGAATTCTTCGAGTTCTCTGAGGGTGACCAAATCCGAGCCCAACTGGATAATCCGCAAACTCGGCCACTGGTAGTGTCCGGTGAGGGTACTGGTAAATTGGCGAAAAACGACGGGTACTGAAAAATATATCGAAATTTCTTCCTGATTGAGCCACAGAGGTAAATCGGCCACCCCTCTTTGTCGCATATTGAACGGATAGAGCGCCGCACCATTGAGTAATCCGGCAAACGTAATCTTCAAGCCCTGGCTCGCGCTGCAAGAGTAGAGAAGCGCTATACGATCGTCAGCGCAAACATGTAGGCCATTGCAATAGAGCAAGCAATCGTGCAGTAGATTTCGATGATTCTGAATGACCCCTTTGGGCTGTCCGGTTGAGCCCGATGTGTAAATGAGAAACGCAAAATTCATCGGTGCGATTGGCAACCGCAGGTTTTCGATGGATAAACTCGAGTCCAACTCATCGATGTTTACACATCCACACCTGCCATGGGTGTATTCTGCCGCAGAAGACAGATTCTCGCGATCGGAGATGAGAAGACCTGCTTGCGAGTCTTCTATCAGAAAGACATTTCTGTCGTTCGGGAACGACGGATCCAGAACCACGCAAATCTTGCCGGCTTTCAAAACGCCCAGCATGGCGACAAACAATGGAATGTCATGCTCCATCAGCAACGCGATCGGCTCTTGGGTATTTCCACGTCGTGCCAGAATCGCGCGTGCCAAGCGATTCGCGGTATCGTTCAACTCTCGGTAGGTCAGGAGTCGATTTCTCAGCTTGACGGCAACCCGATCAGGATATCGTGCAGCGATCTTTTCGAATCGCTCGGGAATCGATGTCTCGACATCCTCTTCGGGAAATTCAACGAACCTCCCCGAGGGATGAAAACATTTCGCTCGTATCGCTTCTTGTTCCGGCGGCAGATTCATAACACTACAGTCAGTCTCCCCGCTTTTCACTTCACCGTGTTTCTCTCCGTGGTCTGATGGGGATTGTAGCCGAGTGCAATAGCAAAAGAAAACCTGGGAAATTTAGTCGCTTTTAATCGTAAATTTCAGGAATTCGAAGGGAACTTGGGGCAAAACGTCTCGCACTACCTGTACGGCGTGCGCTGCGGTCGTATCGTGATTTCCACGGGACATGCCGTTGGCGGCGCGTTGAGAATGTAAAGAACTGCTTGAGCCACGTCATTCGCCTGGATCATTTTGCTGCGATCTAAATGTTTCACCGGCGGAATCATTGGCGTGTCGACAAACCCCGGCAAGATCACCGCGACCTTGATGCCCTGCTCTCTGACTTCTTCATAGAGCGATTGAGTGAAGCCGATCAGGCCGAACTTCGAGGCTGAGTAAGCGGCGCCGTTGGCTTCGCCGCTTTTACCTGACACCGAACCGATGTTGATGACGGCGCCCTCGCCTTTCTGAATCATTGCCGGCAATAGCTCTTTGGCGAGGATCATCGGCGCCCGCAAATTGACGCGAAAGGTTTGATCCCAATCGTCAACGCGTGAGCGCACGACAGTGGCGCGCTTGCCCCAGCCGGCGTTGTTGATAAGAAAGTCCACCGGTCCGCAGGTTTCAATTAGCGCGTGCAGTTCGTCGTCGCGCGTAAGGTCGGCTTGTACGATTGAAGCTTTGCCTTTTGCCGCAACAATTTCTTGCCGCACGGCGGCCAGCTCTGGCGCCGTCCGGGCGGTGATGACGACCGTGCAGCCGGCTTTGGCCAGTGCGACGGCGATGGCGCGGCCGATCCCTCGGCCCGCCCCGGTGACCAGAGCAGTTTTTTCTTCGAGAGGCGTGGATGTCAAGTTGGTTCGCTTAGCATCTATTCATCGGTGAGGTAATTCCAAAACATTTCGCTTGCGAAGATGAGCACGAGCCACAATGAAATTGTCGCGATCTTGCCGAGCAAGTCGTAGAGACTCGCATAGGAGAACATGAAAGCTACCAAAAGCATCAAGATGAAGAGAACTCCCACAATCCGCCGGGCCCATACTCGCATATCTAATTATTACCGCAGTTGGATCCGAGGTAGAATTCTAGTGGACGGTATTGCTGTCATCCTGATCCGGCGGTTGGGACACCGAGGAGCCGTGATGCAGGATCATGCGCCAGCCTTCAGCCGTCTTTTGAAACATATTGATTGTCAGGATCGCGGCGGAGAACGTCTGTCCTTCAATCGAGCTATTCAAGTTTTCATACTGCGTCACCCAGGCAAGCTCGCCGCGCACTTCGATTTTCACGTCGGTCAAAGTGAACTGCATGGACGGGGTATTGGCAAAAATTCTTTTCCAACTTTCCATTACCGGTCCCCAGCCGCGCAGGATGCGCCAGCCCGGATGACCGCATTGAATTTCGCCGTCTTTAGCCCAGACGTTTTCCATGGCTTCGATCTTGAGAGTCTCGAAGGCGCGATAAAAATTCTGATTGGCTTGCGCCACCGCTTCTTGTTCAGGTGTCATTGGTTCTTATTTAATGATGCGGTTTGGGAGTGACGAAGACCAGGGTCACTAGGCGCGACTGGCTGCGATTGGCGACACCATGACTCTGACCCGCCGGCGCCAGGGCGATCTCCCCCGCGCCCATCTCGCGTTCTTCACTGCCGACGGTAAACGAACCGCGCCCTTCGAGCACGTAGTAGACCTTGTCTTCATTGGCATGGGTATGCGGCTTCTGCTCCTGTCCGGGCTCGAAACAGTAGGTGTCGCAGAAGAATCGCTCGGTCTCGAAGACGCCATTCTTTTTCATCTTTTCCGCCGAAAAGCTTGTGGCATCGGTTAGCTTCTTGAAGTTGCTCATGGCTCGCTCCTGATTACTTCGTCGGCCGATACTACCATAGCACCGGCGGCATGCAAAAGGCGCATGAATCTGTTAGTTCTCCTGCATGAATTCCGTGTTGATCCGCTATCACGAAATTGTCCTGAAAAAGGGCAACCGGGGTTATTTCACCGAGATGCTAAAGCGCAACATTCTCGCTTCGGTCAAAGACTTAGGCGCCAAGGAAATCCGCAGCCTCCATGCCCGTTTGCTGCTGA
>Ga0190275_10001796_pt1 | contig 15746 bp, 17 predicted proteins | sample Popmic550T_FD_133745 | JGI IMG/M metagenome (GOLD analysis project Ga0190275, IMG submission 133745) | Populus adjacent soil microbial communities from riparian zone of Yellowstone River, Montana, USA - 550 T | ecosystem: Environmental > Terrestrial > Soil > Riparian zone > Trees stand | place...
TCACGCCACGCCTGCCGGCTTTGCCACACGATGCTTCGAACCCAACAGCCGTTCGACGAAAAGCGATACGCTCGGGCCCGGCACAGACGCGGGCGGTGACGGCGTTTCTACTATGCCGCTCGACGGCGCAACCTAGTTTGCCGCCCGCCCGCGTCGGCCTTTATCACGGCGCAAAGAAGAACCTGCCGCACGACGGCGCCTGATCAGTCTGCCGCTCGGCCCACACCGGCCCGAGCGGGTCGCTTCTCGCAATTTGCGGCCGGCGCAGCCGGTCCGTTGGTCCCTGCCATGCCAGCCGCCTTGACAGGGCGGGGAAGAACTAGCCCGCGGGCCGGCGGGCTCGCTTCGGCGAACGAGCAGCTTGCTTGCGGGGCTTCTTCACGAGCGGGAAGGAAGGTTCCTTCCTGCGTCCCGCCATGTCCCAGATCACGTCCGCCTCGCTGATCCCCTGCCGCACGGCCTGCTCGCTGACCTGGGGCCAGGGCAGCTCCGCCTCGGGCAGGTCGTCCCAGCGCGCAAGCTCCATCGCCTCGAGCGCGCCCTCGAGCTCAGACCCGATCTCGCCCTGGATGCGGATCAGATCCTTGAGCGTCTCGAGCTGGCTCTCGGTGAAGCGGGCGGACCACACGGCGCCCAAGGTAGGGGCGCGTGCGGACGGATCGTCCTCTGCGCTAGTCCTCCTGGGGGTCGGGCTCTCCCATGGGGTGGATACGGACCGCCTCGACGCGATTCTCGCGCACCGATTCGACCCTGATCAGGTAACCGTTGGCCGTGATCTGGTCGCCGCGCTTCGGGAGCCGGCCGAGCTGGCCGAACACGTAGCCGCCAACGGTCGTGTAAGCGTCGGAATCGACCGGCAGGCTGATGCCCACGTCGTCCAGGTCTCCGAGGGACACGTGCCCGCGCACGAACCAGTCTCCGTTCACCAGCTGGCGGACGGACGACAGCAGCGGGTCGGTCTCGTCGACGATCTCACCCACGATCTCCTCGATGATGTCCTCGACCGTGACGATGCCCGCCGTGCGGCCGAACTCGTCGGCAATCACGGCCAGGGACGCGCGCTGGCTGCGGAGATCGGTGAGCAGGTCGTCGAGGGGCTTCGTCTCGGGCATGATCAAAGCGTCCCGCACGAGCGGGGCGATCGGGGCTTCCGGCCCCTCCCCCATCAGGGTCTGTGCGAGCCGGTTGGAATGGACCACGCCCCGCACCCGGTCGGGGTTGTCGTCCTCGATCACGAGCAGCCGCGTGTGGCCGGAGGTGATGCAGCGCCGCAGCGCGACCTCCACGGTGTCGTCGTAGTTCACGGTCACGAGCGCGGGGGTCGGGGTCATGACCTGTCGCGCCTGCTGCTCGTGCAGATGGAACACGCCCTCCAGCATGTCCGCCTCGCCGGGGTCAAGCTTCCCGCCGCGCTCGCCGCGGCCGATCAGGACCCTCAGCTCCTCCGAGGTCCCCGCCTCGTCGTCGCTCGACACCTCGATCTTCAGTATCCGGGTGACGAACCACCTTGCGGGAGCGTTGGTCAACGCGATCAGCGGGCGGAAGGTGATCCGGGCGATCTCGAGCGGCCGGGCGATCGCGCGCATGAGGCGCTCGGGACGAGCGATCGCGACCGTTTTCGGGGCCTGCTCGCCGGCGATCACGTGTGCGAGCGTGACGAACGTATAAGCGACCACGATCGAGAGCACGACCGCGACGCCGTGGCTGACGAGGTCCCCGAACAGGGGCTCGATCAGGGTCGCGATTGCGGGCTCGCCCAGGAAGCCGATCCCGATCGACGCGAGCGTGATCCCGACCTGTGCCGCGGCGATGTACTCGTCGATGTGCTGCATCTGTCGCAGCGCAAGGCCGGCTGCGCGGGATCCCTCCTCGGCCATCTGCTCCATCCTGCTGGCGCGCGACCGCACGAGCGCGAACTCGGCCGCGACGAAGAAGCCGTTCACCAAGATCAGCAGTACTACGAGGAAGAGGAGGAAGAGCGTCAACTCAGTGGCGCGCGGAACGCGCCGGCTTCACGCGAGCGGCCCGGCGAGGCATGCCCTTGGGGCGCGGCGGCGGTATGTCCGCCGGGACTTCGAGGAAGGTCGTCGCTCATCGACTGGCCGGGTCAAGGTAGCAGAACGCCCAGCGTCCGCCCAGCGTCGTGGGCCGGCATTGGGCGCCCGGTGTCTGCAGTCTCAGCGGATCAGGGACCGCGCGGATGAGACGGCGCCGCTCAACGTGTTGCCGCCCTGCTCCGCCAGCCCGCGCAGGCCGGGTGGCCGGCGGCGGCGGTTGCGGCGCATCCCGAGCACGACCAGGGCTGTTCCGGCGGCCGTCCCCATGGCCAGGGCCGCCACGGGTCGGACCCAGTTGCGCGGGTCACGCATCGCATCCAGCTCCCAGTCCGAAAGCTCCCCCAGCGCCTCGAGGGCAGCGGCCTCCAGGTCGGCAAGCCGGCTCTCGAGCTGGTCCACGAAGCTGGCCGGCGGGTCGACGGGAGCGAGGGCATGCTCGAGCATGCGCATGATGCGGAGCTCACCCTGGTCGTCGGAGCGGCCGGCGGCTGCCTGTGGATTCATCGTTCCTTCTCCTCCTGAAGCCCGAGCTCGTGCTCGAGCTGCTTGATCGCGCGGTGGATCAGGACCTTGGTCGCCCCCTCTGAGCGGCCGAGCGTCCTCGATATCTCGCGATTGTCCATTCCGAGCGCGAAACGCATGATCAGGGCCTCCCGGCGATCATCGGGTAGGGCACGTACTCCCTTGAGGACTGCGACGGCCTCCTCGCGTCCCACGACCAGATCCTCCGTGTCGTGCAGCGCGCCCAGCTCCATGTCGTCGATCGTGGTGGTCGGCTTTCGCTTCCGGTCCCGGTAGTAGTTCGCAGCGAGGTTGTGCGCGATGCGGATCAGCCACGGCCGCAGTGGGCGCCCGTCGGACTCGCGTTGCGCCCGCTCGAAGTGCCGGTAGGCCTGGATGAACGTCTGGGTCGTGAGGTCCTCGGCATCGTGATGGTTGCCGGTGCGGTAGTACGTGTAGTTGTAGACGTCGCGCAGGTGCTCGCGGTAGAAACGCGAGAACTCGCGGTCCAGCTGGGCCTTGCCCGCGCCCCCGCCGGCGGCCGTTTCCCCAGGCACCCCCATGACCTCTCGAAGCGTACCCCGTGCTCAAAGCCGCCATGCGCTCAGGCGGCCCTCGAGCCGGCGCGTGCGCGCCGCGCAAGCTCGGCCCATTGATCGGCGGCGATCCGCCCCTCGGCAAGTGCTGCCAGCTCGGCCGTGGCGGTGCCGCGCACCCCGGCCTCGCTCATCGCCCGCGCCAGCACCGGCACCGCGTGGAGAGACTCGGGCACCTGGCCGAGGATCTCCGGGATCTCCGCGGGCTCGATGCCCCGCGCCAGCAACTCTCCCGCGCGGCGGTTGCGGCTGTGGGAGGCGAGCACTGTTGCGACCAGGTCTCCGGCGCCGGCCGTGCCCGTGAAGCTGCGCGCCGAGGCACCGCGTGCGTCCGCAAGCGCATGGCACTCTTCGAACACACGCCCGGCGGCTGCGCCGGCTGCGTTGGCGCCGGCCGACAGGGCCGCGCCGGCCGCCAGCGCTGCGGCATTCTTCGCCGCGCCGGCCAGCTCTACGCCGACCAGATCGCTGCTCGTGTCGCAATGGAGGCCCGCCCGCCGGAACGCCGACGCCAGCAGGGACGCGAAGATGCGATCCCGCGAGGCAACGGTCACGGCCGCACCGGCCCGAACCGCCTCGCCGGCATGAGCCGGCCCGCCGAGACACGCGACCGGCCGATGGCCCGCGCGGTGCACCACGAGCCCCGTTGGCGGCGTGCCGGCGGGGGCGACGAGGCCCTTCGAAAGCACTAGCACGCCGACATCCGAGGGCATATCGGTGCACACGGAGTCGAGCGCGTCCTCGAGCGCCTGCGAGGGCACGGCCAGACACACGAGGTCGACCTCGTCCCAGCGCAGCTCCGAAGCGATCTTGACCTGTACCCCCGCGGGCAGCTCGACCCCGGGCAGGTAGGGGTCGTTCACGCGGGTCATGCCGATGTCCCGCGCCTGCTCAGGAGTGCGGCAGACGAGCTGCACGGTGGCGCCCGACCGCGCCAGCAGCGTCGCGACGGCCGTGCCCCAGCTCCCGGCGCCGACCACGACGGGATGGCGGATCGGCTGCTGGCCGCCCAGCCACTCCCACTGGAGCGAGATGCACGACCACACGCGGTTGGAGATCTCCTGCGCCAATGACCGGCGCGGCTCGCGGTCGAGCGGCCGAGGGAAGGTCAGCGCCCGCCCGCAGCGGACGGTCACGCGCCCGGGCCGGATCAACCACCCGCGGCGCAGGCGCTCGGTCCCCAGGACCGCGACCGGGACGACCGGGGCGCCCGTCTCGAGCACAAGCCGACCGACACCGCGCTTCGGCTCGCCGAGCGGGCCGGGGCGCACGCGGGTGCCCTCGGGGAAGATGCCGACGACGCCGCCGCGCTCCAGGATCACCCGTGCGGTCTTCATCGCCTCCTCGTCGGACTCGCCGCGCCGGATCGGGAACGCGCCGAGCGCCAGCAGAAGCCAGGCCTTCCACCGCTTGTCGAACAGCTCGATCTTCGCGACGAAGTGCAGCGGCCGCCCGAGACAGCACCCGATCATGAACGGGTCGGCGAAGCTGCGGTGGTTCGAGGCCATCAGCACCGGGCCGGTTTTGGGCACGTGCTCGAGCCCGATCCGCCGCAGCCGGAAGCACAGATGGAAGAAAGGCTGCAGGATTGCGCGCACCACCCAGTAGACGGGCATCACGGGGCCGCGCTCGCGGGCGATCTGGTGGGCGCGCTGGAGATCCAAGGTGCAGTAAGGAGGTACCCCGCTCTTCACGAGGCGGTTACAGGACATTCGCCGAGTCGAGCCGGCACCCTGCGCCGCCAGGCTCGTGCGGGCGGTGCCCGCTGCCCGCCGGCACACGGGCGAGGTGGAGAGAAGAGCCCGCCCTCGGATTCGAACCGAGAACCCCGGCCTTACAAGGACCGTGCTCTGCCATTGAGCTAGGCGGGCAGCTCGTAGTCGCGAGCCCACCGCACGCGCTTGTCCTGGCCGTTCGCGGTGGGGTCTATTCGAAGGGTACCCTGGGAGCGGGTTGCGTCATCGATCGGGATGACGCAGAGCCCTCCAGCGTCCGCGTCCGCGGCGGCGTCGCTGAGATCGCGCGGCGGACCCAACTGGCAAACGACCGCGCGAATGCGGATAATGCCCGACCGCTGATGCCTGACGTACGGATCCGACCCCTCAGGATCGCCGCCGCGCTTGCAATCGGGACCCTGTTCCTGGCTGCGGGGTGCGGAGGCAGCGAGCAGCCCGACCCCGAGCGGGGAAAGGAGCTCTTTACGCAGCGCTGCGGCGCCTGCCACATCCTGGACAACGCCGGGACCAAGGGCGTGCAGGGGCCGAACCTGGACCTGGCGTTCAAGCAGTCGATCGCGGACGGCCTCGGTCGCAGCACCATCGAGGGGGTGGTCAGGAAGCAGATCGCCCTTCCTCAGGGCAGTCAGATGCCGGCCAATCTGGTCGAGGGCAAGGATGCAGACGCGGTAGCTGCGTATGTGGCGAGCGCGATCGGGAAGAAGGGCTCAGGCGGCGCGGGTGGCCCGGCGGGCACGGCGAAGGCGGACGGACAGAACACGTTGCAGATCCCCGCGGACGAGAACGGTCAGCTCGCGTATCAGTTCAAGAACGCCGAGGCGAAGGCCGGGAAGGCGACGATCGAGTCGCAGAACGATTCGTCGGTACCGCACAACATCGCGCTCGAGGGAGGGCCCGAGGGCGAGATCGTCCAGGGCGGCAAGACCTCCACGATCACGGTGGACCTGAAGCCCGGCAAGGAAACCTTCTACTGCAGCGTTCCCGGCCATGAGCAAGCCGGGATGAAGGGCACCCTGACGGTCAAATAACTGCACCGCCCTAGATGCGGTGCGGCCCTCCACTACACCGCCTGCTGCTCGCGGTCCAGATCGACCACGACGTGGGTGACCGGGAGGTCGAAGCGGTCCTGCGCCCGATTCACCACGTCGTGCTCCAGCCAATTGGACCGGCCGACGGGATGCGTCGAGATGATCACCTCGTCGGCTGGAAACCGCCGCAGCGCATCCTCCATGGCCTGGACGGGATCGTCGTCGCCGATGTCACCCTCGGCCTCGAAGCCCTCGCCGCGAAGCTTCGCCAGCAGATGCTCGAGACGCTGTTGAGCATTCGCGCGCGCCTGGTCCTCCTCGTTGGTCCAGTGCTTGATCTTGCTGTTCAGCGCGGGGCAAACGACGCGAAGCTGTGTGCGGTCGCCCTGCGAACGACCGGCGATCTCCGAGCGCAGGGCCAGCCCCGAAAGGGTCTCGTTCGCGACGACGAGGATGCGGTGCGTGCCGTCTGCCCGTCGCGGGCGCAGGGCAGCCTTCGAACGCGGCTCGTCGCGCTTCAGGACGAACAGGCCCACCACGAGCCCCAACGCCAGCCCCCCGGCGACACCGAGGGCGACACCCGTGTTGAACGCGATCGCGACGATCACCACCGGGGCCAGCAGGGCCACAACGATCAACGTGAACCGGAATGCGTCCTCTTCGGACTTCAGCGGGTTGATCATCGCGACCTCTCTTTCCTCGCGGACTCCCTACAAAATGTAGATTGTGAACCACACGATGATCCACATCACGTCGACGAAGTGCCAGTAGATCCCCGCTGCCTCGACGCCCATGTGTGAGTCCGGCGTGAAGTGTCCTCGTGCGGTGCGGATGTTCATGATCGCCAGCAGGGTCAGGCCGACGAACACGTGCGCACCGTGCAGTCCCGTGAGGCCGTAGAACACCGACGCGAACGCACCGTCCTGGATCGAGAAGCCAGCCTTGAAGTACTCGTTGATCTGGGTGATCAGGAACATGGTGCCGAGCATAAAAGTCACTGCGAGGCCCACCTGCAGCGCGCGGCGGTTCCCCTTCTTGATCGAGTGCAGCGCCCAGTGGACCGTGCCGCTCGACACCAGCAGGATCGCTGTGTTCATGCTCGCGACGAGGACCGGGAACTCGAACGGGTCCGGCGGCCACTGGACGTTCTGCACGGCGCGGACGAAGAAGTACGCGGTGAAGAACGAGCCGAACAGCATCGCCTCCGAGATGATGAAAAGCAGCACACCGAGCATGCGGTGGTCGATGCGCGAGCTCTGGTGCGCCTCCGGCGGGTGTGCCGCGTGTGCGCCGTGGGCGACCGAGGCGGACTCCATCAGGCCTCCGCTCCCGCTCCGGCCGGCTCACGGTCCGCATCCGGGTCGAACACCAGGTGCTCGACCGGGCGGCCGGTTGCGCGGCGCGCCTGGCCGATCAGGTCCCCGCGCAGCCAGCGCGACTTGTAGCTGGGCAGCGTGGAGATCACGATCTCGTCCGCCGGATGGATCTCCAAGGCGTTGCGAATGCTCGTCAGGGGGTCGGGGTGGGTCACGTACCCCTTCACCTTCAGACCGGCCTGGCGCAGCGCGGTCAGCGTCTGCTCCAGGCGCTCCTGCGTGGCGGCGGGCGCGTCGTCACCGCCGCTCTGGGGAGCGATCACCGTGAAGCTGTGCGGGGACGAGGTGGCGCGGCGCTCGAGCGACTGGATCAGCTCCGGTCCCCCTACGGTCTGACTGGCGACGACGAGCACATGGCGCACCGGCTCCTCGCGGAGGTCCACGAGCACATGCTGCACGGGCAGGCCGGACCATTTCTCGATGCGCTCGATCAGGTCGCGGCGCAGCACCCCCGAGCGCGGATACGGATATGTCGAGACGATCACCTCGTCGGCTCCCCATTCGCGGATTGCGTCCTGCGTCGCGATGTACGGGTCCACGTCCATCACCTCGCCGTGAGCCGGGATGCCCATTTCACCCAGGCGATCGAGCGTCAGCTCCAACCGTACGCGCGCGGCCGAACGCACCGTGTCGTCGTAGATCACGAAGCCCTGCCGCGGCGCCCTCTGCGGGCATATGACGGTGCAGCGGATGGGGCCGCGTGCCGCGCGCTGCTCGATCGCCTCGAGCATCTTGTGCCCGCCGACCGTCTCGTTGGAGACGACCAGCACATGAGCGCGCTGCTGCCCCGACTGGGTGGAGTGGGTCGCCTCCATTCGGCTACTCCCGCCGGCTCTCCGGGCCGGCGCCGTTGCCGTTGCCGTTGCCGTTCGTCGCGTGCCCCGCATGGCCGGCGCCCGGCTCGGCTCCGACCGGGACCTGCTTGCGATCGCCGTTCAGCACAGCGTGCACCGACCCGGGCACCCCGTACTCGTAAGGTCCACCGACGACCTGCGGGATCTCGTCGAAGTTGAAGATCGGTGGCGGTGAGGAGACCTGCCACTCGAGCGTGCGTGCGCGCCACGGATTGCCCGGCGCACGCGGTCCGGATGCCCAGCTTGCGACGAAGTTGTAGAGGAACACCAGCATCGCAGCGCCCAGGAAGAACGCTCCGATCGACGAGACGAGGTTCCAGGCCGCGAACTTGTCGGCGTAGTCGGCCACCCGTCGCGGCATGCCCTCCAGGCCCAGCCAGTGCATCGGCCCGAACGTCACGTTGAAACCGACGAACGTCATCCAGAAGTGGAGCTTCCCGAGCCGCTCGTCGTACATGCGGCCCGTCATCTTCGGGAACCAGTAGTAGATCCCGGCGAAGATCGTGAACATGCTGCCGCCGAACAGCACGTAGTGGATGTGCGCCACGACGAAATACGAGTCCGACGTGTGGATGTCGACCGGGATCGCGGACAGCATGATCCCGCTGATCCCACCAAGGGTGAACATGACGATGAACCCGAGCGCGAACAGCATCGGCGTGGACAGCTCGAGCACACCTCGCCACAGCGTGGCCAGCCAGGAGAAGATCTTGATCCCGGTCGGCACCGCGATCAGCATCGTGGTGATCATCATCGGGATCCGGAGCCAGCTAAACATTCCGGAAACGAACATGTGATGCGCCCAGACCGTGAACCCGAGCACGAGGATCGCCATCAGGGAGAGCGCCATCAGGCGGTAGCCGAAGATCGGTTTGCGCGCCTTCGTGGAGATGATCTCCGAGATGATCCCGAAGCCCGGCAGCATCATGATGTATACCGCCGGATGGGAGTAGAACCAGAAGATGTGCTGGTAGGAGATCACGTCGCCGCCCTGCGAGGCATCGAAGAAGTTGGCGTTCAGCGCGCGGTCGATCAGCACCAGGAACTGCGAGCCGGCGACGAAGGGCGTCGCGATCACGACCAGCAGCGACGTGCTGAAGTTCGCCCACACCAGCAGCGGCAGGCGCCAGAACGTCATCCCAGGCGCGCGCATCGTGATGATCGTGACGATGAAGTTGAGCGCCGTCATGATCGACGAGGTGCCGGCGAACTGCACGCCGATCGTGAACATGTTCTGGCCCAGCGGCGCGTTGGTCGACAGCGGCGCGTACGCGGTCCAACCGGTGTTGAAGGCGCCGCTCTCGGGGACCAGGAAGCTCGACACCATCATCACTCCCGCCACCGGCAGCAGCCAGTAGCTGAGCGCGTTCAGGCGCGGGAACGCCATGTCGGGCGCGCCGATCATCAACGGAAGCACGTAGTTCGCGAGCCCCGCAAAGATCGGGATCACGACCAGGAAGATCATCAGCGAGGCGTGGACGGAGAAGAGCCCGTTGTAGGTGTCGGGATCCACCAACTGCTGCCCCGGTTGCGCCAGCTCGGCACGAACCACCTCGGCCAGGGCGCCGCCCACGAACATGAAGAACAGCGCGGTGACCACGTACTGGATGCCGATCACCTTGTGGTCGGTGTTGACCCGGAAGTAGTCCTTCCAGCTGCGCGCGCCGTGGTCCGAGTGGTCCTCGGGCCGGGTCGGTTGGCCGATCATCCACCGGCCCCAGTAGTCGAAGCCGCCGATCCCGACCAGGAAGGCGAGCGGAGCGGCGAGCAGGATCACGGTCACGATCGGGTCGCCCTTGATGACGGGGTCGATTCCCTGGACCGCCCGCAGGCCGACCACGAGCGCGAATGCGAACGCGGCGCCTGCGAGCGTCATCCAGGCCGCCCTGATCCACCCCGGCGCCATCAGTCGGCGCAGGGTCCCCGCGTTGGCAGCAGTCGCCACGGCGGCCATCTTAGGGGGCCTCACCCCCCTCGCCGGTCTGCTGCTGAGCGTCGGTGCCGGCGGCCTGGCTCCCCTGCTGAGAGACCACCCCGCCCGGCGGCGGCTCCTCGCCGCTCTTCAGGCGCTGCGCCCACTGGTCGAATCCCGCCTGGTCCTCCACCACCACCGTCGCCCGCATCGTGGAGTGGCCCAGCCCGCAGAGCTCCGTGCAGGCGAGCGTGTACCGGCCCTTGCGTGTCGGCGTCACGCGTACGGTGGTCGTCATGCCGGGCACGGCGTCCCGCTTCATGCGGAACTCCGGCACCCAGAACGAGTGGATCACGTCCTTGGCGCCGAGCTTGAACAGGTACGGCCTGTCCTCCACCAGGTGCAGCTCGCCCGCGCGCATCCTCTCCTGCTGGTACTCGAAGGTCCACGCGAACTGCTCCCCGGTGATGTTGACGGTGCGCGTGTCGGCCTTGGACTCCTCGATGTTGGCGAGCACGAGCCCGCTGTAGACAGCGGTCCCCACCATCAGCAGAGCGGGAATGGTGGTCCAGACCACCTCGAGTCTCGTGTTGCCGTGGATCGGGTCGCCGTCGCGCAGGTCGTCCGGGCTCCGCTTGCGGAAGTGGATCACCGCCACGATCAGGATGCTCGTGACGAGCGCCAGCACGAATGCCGACACGAGCGCCAGCACGTCGTAGAGCGTGTCGATCGGCCCTGCCTGGGAGGACGCCTGCTCAGGCTCCCACGGAAGGGTCCAGACCACCGCGCCGACCGCGCCTGTGATCGCGAAGGTCCAAAGGCCCACCTGTACGAACGGGTTGCGCAGGTGCCTTACCACGGGCTCGTCCAATATCTGGCGGCTTCGCCGCGACCTAAAGTCACGTGCTTCGCGCCTGCGGCGCTCGCTTTCCCATGATGTCTAGCGAACGGTGACATCGATCTTCATCCCGGATTGCTCGTGGCCGGGGACCGTGCAGTAGAACTTGTACTCACCGGGCTTCAGGTCGGCGCTCAGGTCGGCCGCCTCCCCGGGATCGATGAGCGGGGTTTTCGGCTCCTCCTTCAGGCCGCCGCCCTCGATCGCAAGGTCGTGCTGGATCTCGCCCGCGTTGGCCACGGCGAACGTGTGCGGACCGGCCGCCAGCTCGTCGCCGTTTTCCAGAGCGATCGAGAACTCATCCTCGGTGACGTCCACGGTCTCGCCGGCTTTCGCGCCACCCTCGGCCGGCTTGCCTTCCTCGGCCGCCCCCTCTTCGGCCGCCGCCTCCGCCGCCTCCTCGCGGGGGTGCTCGACGTGCGTGGTCGCCAGCAGGGCGATCACGCCCCCGATCACCAGCAGAAGCGTGCCGGCCATCACCGCACGGCCCGCCCGAGCCGTGGGCGGGAAGTCCTCGCGGGTGAGCCCGATCGCGCTCAGGACGATCGCTCCGACCGCGATCACGATTGCCGTCACGTAATAGGCCGACATGCGGCGGCCAGTCTATATATCGAACCGGCACTGCCGGTCAGCTGTCCCCGACGCTGCCCGGAGGGCGCCGCCGACCATAGACATCGAACCGGCTTCGCCGGTCGCCTGTCCCTGACGCCGCCCAGGGGCGGCGTCGCTCTATATCTGGGGCCGCCGCTACGGGAGGTTCGGCAGGACCTCGGCCGCGGTCCACTCGAGTGCCTCGGGCACGAGCGGCGCCAGCAGGCTGACCTGGATCACGACGTCCTCCACGCCCTGCTCGGCGTAGCGACCCAGTTCGTCCACGATCGCCTCGGCCGATCCACCGAGCATCCGGCGGTCCGGGACGAAGGACTCCTCCTCGCGGCCGGGCGGGATCAGGCCCCGGACCACGCTCAGCGCCAGCGACGCCGGGTCACGGCCGCCCTCCTCGCCGCACCGCTCCAAACGCTCGCGTACATCCGGCATGTCCTCGGGGTAGACCTCGAACCCGTGCCATCCGTCGCCCAGGCGGATCGCCCGGCGCAAGGCCGGATCCGTGTTTCCGCCCACCCAGATCGGCGGGCCGCCCTCGGTGCGCGGCGTGGTGGCCCCGACGATCCCCTCGAACCGCGTGAACCGGCCGCTGAAGCTGGCCGGATCCTGCGTCCACAGCGTGCGCAGCACCTCAACATGCTCGTCGGTGCGCGCCCCACGCTCGGAAGGGTCGACGCCGAGCGCGCGAAACTCCTCCTGCATCCACCCGGCTCCGATGCCCAGCACGAACCGGCCCTCGCTCAGCACATCGAGCGCGGCCACCTCCGCGGCCAGGTTGACCGGGTTCCGGTAGGGCAGCACCAGCACGCTCGTGCCCAGCCGCACGCGATCGGTGACGGCGCCGACCATCGACAGCGTCACCAGCGGGTCGAGCCACTGCATGCCCGGAGACATCGCGACCTCGGTTCCGGAGCGGGCGTACGGGTACCTGCTCGAGCGCTGATATGGCAGCACCACGTGGTGCGCCGCCCAGACGGAGTCGAACCCGAGGCGCTCGGCCGCCTCCGCGACGGGCAGCACCATCTCCTTGCCGTGATCCAGGCCTACGTTCGGGAGCGAGACGCCGATGCGCACCAAGCAAACCCTATCCAGGACTCGTCGCAGACCAGCACAGCACCCTCCGCGGCTGCAGGCGCAGCACCGGCCCGGGGGGCGGCTCGCGCTCGTACTGTGGGTACTTCGCCGTCAACGCGTCGATCGCCGCGGCCTCCCGGTCGACCGCGAGCAGCGCCACGTCGCCGAGCACCTGCACCCAGGCGAGTCGACTCCAGTCGTCGTCGTAGCGATCCACGGTCAGAGCTGCGTGGGGGTTGTCGCGCAGGAACCGGACACGGGCCGGCTGGCGGGCGGGATCGCGCTTGGGCTTGCGGTCGACAGCGGTCCAGAGCGACCCTGCATGAACCACGAACGTCACCGGCAGGACGCGCGGGCGCCGGTCCTCGTCGAGCAGTCCGAGCCGTGCCACGCGAGCCTCTTCGAGCAGGCTCGCGGCCCAGCGCGGAAGCTCCTCTAAGGTTGTCCGCTCCATTCCCAGCAGACTAGGAGCTGATGATGGACATCGGAATCGGCCTGCCCAACGCCGTACCCGGCGTGGACCGCGACTCGCTCCTGGAGTTCGCCCGCCGCGCCGACCAGCGGGGTTTCTCCACGCTCGGCACGATCGACCGGATCGTGTACCCCAACTACGAGCCGCTGCTGGCGCTGGCTGCGGCAGCCACCGTCACCGAGCGCATCAAGCTCGGCACCACCGTCTTGCTTGCGCCCCTCCGCCCCAACGCGACCATGCTGGCCAAGCAGGCCCTGACCCTCGACGACATGTCGGGCGGCCGCTTGGTGCTTGGCATGGGCATCGGCGCCCGTGACGACGACTACGAGGTCAGCGGCCTCCCCACGCAGGGCCGCGGCGCCACCTTCAATCGCCAGCTCGAGCAGATGAAGCGGGTATGGAACGGCGAGGTGACGGGGTATGCAGGCCCGGTCGGTCCTCCGCCCGTGCGGCCGGGGGGCCCCGCCGTGCTGGTCGGCGGCCACGTGGACGCCGCGTTCGAGCGGGTCGCGAAGTTCGGCACCGGCTGGATCATGGGCGGCGTCCCGCCGGACCAGTTCGCGCAGCTGCGGCCCAAGGTGGAGCAGGCCTGGCAGCGCGCCGGTCGAAACGGCCAGCCGCACACCGCGGCGCTCGCCTACTTCGCGCTGGGCCCGAACGCCGAGCGCGACATCGAGCACAGCACCAAGACGTACTACGCATGGCTCGGAAAGATCGGGGACCAGATTGCCGCCGGCGTGCGGTCAAGCGAGGAGACAGTGCAGAGCTACGCGCAGGCGTTCGAGGACGTGGGCTGCGGCGAGCTGGTCTTCATTCCCGCCTCCAAGGAGCCGGAACAGGTAGATCTGCTCGCGGATGCAGTCGGATTGGGCAAGTAGCACCCGGTGAGACTCGGCCTGCTGCTCGAGCTGCCCACGCAGCGCGAGAACGTCGAGCTGGCGCGGCGTGCCGAGGCGGCCGGGTTCGAGTCCGCCTGGGCGCCCGAGTTCCACAACCACTCCGGCGTGCTGGCGCTGGCGGGAGCCGCACTCGAGACCGATCGGATCGAGCTCGGGACCGGGATCGCCTGGGCCTTCGGCCGCTCCCCGCTGCTGACCGCCGTCACCGCGCTCGACCTGGACGAGATGTCCGGCGGGCGGTTCGTGCTCGGCCTCGGCACCGGGACGCGACGCATGCGAACGCACTGGCTGGGAGCCCCCGACGAGCGCCCGGCCACTCGCCTGCGCGAGACCATCGAGGCGGTGCGTGAGGTGTGGAAGTCCTCGCAGGCCGGAGCGGTGCGTTACGACGGCGAGCTGGTGCAGCTCGACGTGCGCCCCTACGGGCGGGCGGGCCAGGTGCGCGACGAGATCCCGGTCTACGTGGCGGCGGTGAACGAGGGGATGACCCGCATTGCCGGGGCCGTCGCCGACGGCGTGGTGGCGCACCCGATGGCGACGCCGCGCTACATCGACGAGGCGATGCGGCCGGCGATCGACCAGGGTGCGCAACACGCCGACCGCGCTGGGTCGGCGGTCGCAGTGGCGGACTGGGTGATCGTGGCTGTGTCCGACGACGCCGAGCAGGCGCGGGAGGATGCCAAGCGCCAGATCGCCTTCCACGCCACCGTGCGCACCTACGACCGGATCCTGGAGTTGCACGGGTTCGACGCCGTCGCCGCGCAGATCAGAGAGCTGTGGCGGAGCTTCGACCTGGCCGGGATGACGGCGCTCGTCACCGATGAGATGCTCGACGAGATGGCCGTCGCCGGCACCGCCGCCGACTGCCGCACGGCGCTCCAGAAGAGGGAGGCATCCGCGGATCGCATGTTGCTCGGCGCGCCGGTCGTGGCTACGGATCCCGACCGGATCAGGGACTATCACGACGCCATCCTGGAGACGTTCGGCGCCGGTCACGGCTGATCACCCCGGCGCTAAACTGCGCCCGTGGCCTGGACCATCTTCTACATGGTGGTGATTATCAAGATCCCCATGGTCGCCGCACTCTGGCTCGTGTGGTGGGCCATCAAGAACGAGCCCATCCCCGAGGAAGAGGCGGGCGAGGACCGCGGCCCGCGCCGCAAGCGTCCCCCGCGACCCCGCTGGCCACGCCGGGGTCCCCTAGGCGGAGGCGGCGTCGGATGCAAGCCGCCGCCCTGCCCGCAGACGACGATCGTGCGGCCCGCCCGCACGGCGCCGGTCTACGCGCGCCGCGCGGGCGATTAGAAACAGCTACTGGAGGACGGCGCGGGAGTCGAGGTGCGTCCCGACCTTTCGCTTCACCCGCTGGAGCGCGTTGTCGACGGTCTTCGTGTCGCATTCGAGCCGTTCGGCCACGTCCTCATAGGAGCGGCCGTCGAGGTAGAGCGACAGCACCTGGCTCTCGAGGTCGCTGAGCACGCTCGTGATGCAGTCCACCAGGCTGCGGATCTCCTCGGTGGAGATCACCTGGTTGACCGGATCGTGCACGGTCGAGCCGGGAAGCACGTCGGCCATGGTCGGCTCGCCCTCCTCGCCCGAGGCGGCAGGCGTCTGGCTGAACGACACGTATGAATTCAGCGGGGTGTGCTTGTTGCGCGTGGCCGTCTTGACGGCCGTGATGATCTGACGCGTGATGCAGAGCTCCGCGAAGTTCCGGAAGCTGGACTCACGCTCGGA
>Ga0190275_10001797_pt1 | contig 15740 bp, 13 predicted proteins | sample Popmic550T_FD_133745 | JGI IMG/M metagenome (GOLD analysis project Ga0190275, IMG submission 133745) | Populus adjacent soil microbial communities from riparian zone of Yellowstone River, Montana, USA - 550 T | ecosystem: Environmental > Terrestrial > Soil > Riparian zone > Trees stand | place...
GACGACGACGCGGCCGTCCGGCAGCACCAGCTCGACGCCGAGGACGTGGTTGACGGTGACGCCGTACTTGAGCGTGTGCGGGCCGCCGCTGTTGGTGGCGACGTTGCCGCCAATGGTGCAGGCGCCCTGGCTCGACGGGTCCGGGGCGTAGTGGTAGCCGAACGGCTTCAGGGCGGTCGTCAGCCACACGTTCACCACCCCCGGCTCGACCACCGCGTAGCCGTCGCGGACGTTGATCTCGAGGATGCGCTTCATGCGGGCGAGGCCGATCATGACGCCGCCGCCGACGGGGACGCAGCCGCCGGCGAGGCTCGTTCCGGCGCCGCGGGCGAGGAACGGCAGGCCGAGCTCGTGACACGCCGTGACGATGCCGACGATCTGCTCGGTGGTGGTGAGGAAGACCACGACCTCGGGCTTGTTCTTCTCGATGGTGAACCCGTCGCACTCGTACACGGCGAGGTCGGCGGCGGACGTGAGGACGTTGTCGGGGCCGACGACGGCGCGCATGCGCGCGACGAGCTGCGACTGCGAGACGGGGGTGCTCATGGGGGAAGTGTAGCGGCCAGCGCGGCGATGAGGATGCGGGCGCACGCCTCGGCGTCGGAGCCGGCGTCGTGGTGGATGAGGCCGATGCCGAGGCGGCGGCACACGCTCGGCAGGTTGTTCGGCTTCAGCTTCCACGTCCGCCGGGCCACGGTCACGGTACACACGAACGGCGCCTCCGGGGCGGGGAGCCCGGCCGCTTCGCAGCACGCGAGGAGGACGCGCCGGTCGAACGAGGCGTTGTGCGCGACGAGGGCCGTGGCGCCGTCCAGCACCGGGGCGAGTTGCGGCCACACGTCGGCGAACGGCGGCGCGTCCTTCAGCTTGTCCCAGGTCAGGCCGTGGACGTGGGCGAACCGCACGTAGGAGCGCGGCGGGCGGATGAGCGCCACCTCGCGGCGGACCACCTGCAACCCCTCGACGCGGACCAGCCCCACGGCGCAGGCGCTGTCGGGGCCGTGGTCGGCGGTCTCGAAGTCGATGGCGACGAACGGCGCCGTCGGGTCGGGGAGCACTGGCATGACCCAGAGAGGGTTGGGCTCGGGGCTTCGCCGCTTGCGGCGTTGCAGGGCACGCCCTGCAACGCCGCAAGCGGCGGAGACAGGTGTCACAGCGGCGCCGGCAAATCCCGGCGCGTGAACACCCACAGCGCCGCGAGGTAGCCGACCGCCCCGACCGCGACCAGCACCGGCACCACCGGCACCCCCGTGAGTCCGAACGGGTCGGCCGTCCAGTCGCCCTTCAGCATGATCAGCTGCGGCTGGTAGTAGTAGAAGGCACTGAACGGCCGCACCCACGCGGCGTCGTCCCACAGCTGGCCGAGCACGTTCGCCGCGAACATCAGCACGCCGGTCAGCACGCCGTAGCCGACCACCTTCCACCGGCTGCGGCCCGCCGCCGAGAGCGCCATCGTCAGGCCGCTCAGCGCGAACATCAGCGCCGCCGTGTTCACCAGCGCCGCCGGCTGCCGCGACACGTCCGGCGTGATGTCCTCCGTCTCGGTCGGGATGTTCGCCAGCACCAGCATCGCCGGGCCGCCGTTCTTCTCCAGCAGCTCGCGGACCGCGGTGTAGTCGGTCTTGAACGGCCCGACCAGCCACAGGCCGGTGCGCGTGCCGGCGTGGAGGCTCAGGCACAACAGCGGGATCGCCACCGCGTCCACCATCAGGTGCGCCACGATGAGCCGGCTGCGCGGCACCGGCTGCGACATGAGGAGTTCCATCGTCCCCTTGTCCACCTCGCCGGCGACGGCCCCGGCGGCCCGGCCGATGGCCCACACCGAGCAGAGGATGACGACGATCGGGTGCATGAGGCCGACGGCGAGGAAGTCGGTCGGCTGTTGGAACTGCATCTCGCCGCCGCCGAGCACGGCCTGCGACACCTTGCCGGGGCCGCGGAAGAGGACGTCGCGGAAGACGTTCTCGGGCAGCCGGGCGACGCGCGAGATGGTGTTGAAGAACGGCGTGATCTCGGCCGTGACGCGCTGCGTGATCTTCACCCACAGGGCCGAGAACAGGAACAGCAGGACGCACACCACAATCAGCGCCGTGCGGCTGTCGCGGAGGAGCTTCTTGAACAGGATCAGGGTCATGGGTGCTCGCGGGGCGGTCGGCTCGGGGCTTCGGTTCGGTAGCCGCGGGCTTCAGCCCGCGCCGGCGTAGGCGTTGTCCGCGACCGCGTTGCTCCCGGGTGGGCGCCACAGGCTGACGCGGGCTGAAGCCCGCGGCTACCAGCCCCGAGCCGAAGCCCCGAGCCGTCACCCGTGGAACCGGCGGTAGATCGGCCCGAGCCCCTGCGGCTCGACGCGCAGGTCGGTCAGCGGCTGCCGCGCCAGCCAGTCCAGCAGCGCCGGCAGCGGGCCGCGGTACGTCAGCGCCAGCCGGCCGTCGGCCACCGCGTCGGCCGGCAGCGCCGCGCCGTCGGGGCCGGCGGTCGGGGCGGGGCCGGTCAGCGCCGCGGACACGGCCCGGCCGCCGCGCAGGTCGCTCATGCACTGCACGTGAACGAGCTTGCCGCGGCGCAGGACCGCGACGCGGTCGCACACCGCCTCCACCTCGTGCAGCACGTGCGACGAGAACAGCACCGCCTGGCCGCGGGCCTTGGCCGCCTTCAGCTGGTCGAGCAGCTCGTCGCGCATGGTCGGGTCGAGGGTGTTGGTCGGCTCGTCGAGGACGATCAGCGGCACCTTCGGCACCAGCACCGTCAGCAGCGCCACCTTCCGCTTCATGCCGCTGCTCATGTGCGTCAGCGGGCGGTCGACGTCGATGTCGAGCCGCTTGGCGAGGGCGTCCACCTCGGGGCCGGGCGTGTCGCCGCGCAGGCCGGCGAGGAACTGCACGAGCCGCCGGCCGGTCATCGTCTCGTAGAGCCGCAGTTCGCCGGGGAGGTAGGCGACGTTGCGGCGGGCCTGAACGCCCTGCGTCCAGCAGTCGAACCCGGCGAGGGCGGCGCGGCCGGCGGTCGGGCGGAGGAAGCCGAGCATCAGCCGCAGGGCGGTGCTCTTGCCCGAGCCGTTGGGGCCGAGGAGGCCGACGACCTCGCCGGGGGCGACCGTCAGGTCGAGGGCGTCGAGGGCGCGGAAGGAGCCGTAGTCCTTGGTGAGGCCGACGGCGGTGAGGACGGGGGCGGACATACCCTTCAGTGTAGGGGCGGCACGGCCGCGCCGGCGAACGGTTCGGTTCGGAGCCCGGAGGGCGTCGGCGTGTAGCCCGGGGTGCAACCCCGGGCGGGTGACGGCGTGGCTCGTGGGAGCGACGCCCATCATTCACTGCCCACGCCGTCCGGGGTTGCACCCCGGGCTACACGCCGACGCCCTCCGGGCTAAAACCCTGCGCCGCCCGTTCGTTCATCGCCCTCTCACCGCCCGCCGCGTTTCCTAACCGGCACGCCCCCAGGAGGCCCGCCATGGCCGCGCCCCGGATCGCACTCGCACTCGCACTCGCACTCACCCCCGCGCTCGTCGCCGCCGACTGGCCGCAGTGGCGCGGCCCCACCGGCGACGGCGTCGCCGCCGGGTTCACCGCCCCCGCCGCGTGGCCGAAGGAGCTCAAGAAGGGGTGGTCCGTCGCCGTCGGCCAGGGCGTCGCCACCCCGGCGCTGGCCGGCGGCAAGCTCTACGCCTTCGGGTTCGAGGACGGCCAGGAGGTGCTCCGCTGCCTCGACGCCGCCACCGGCAAGGAGTTGTGGAAGGAAGGCTACACCACCCCCCCCGTGACCGGCTTCGCCGGCGGGTACCCGGCGGCGCGGTCGTCGCCGGCCGTGGCCGCCGGCAAGGTCGTGACGTTCGGCGTGCAGGGCGTGCTGTCGTGCCTCGACGCCGCCACCGGCAAGGTGCAGTGGCGGAAGGACAACACCGGTCCGGTGCCCATGTTCAGCACGTCGTGCTCGCCGCTGATCGCCGGCGGGTTGTGCGTCGTGCAGGTCGGCGGCGACGGCCGCGGGGCGGTGGTCGCATTCGACCTCGGCACCGGCGCCGAGCGCTGGCGGTGGGCGTCCGACGGCACCAAGTACGCCTCGCCGACGGTGGTGGACGTGGGCGGCCTGAAGGCGGTCGTGGCCGAGACGACGGGCACGGTGTCGGCCGTGGGGCTGGCCGACGGCAAGGTGCTGTGGCAGGCGTCGTTCAGCAGCAAGTACAACGCCTCGACGCCGGTGGCGGCCGGGCCGGTGGTGATGTACGGCGGCACCGGCAAGGCCAACACCGCGGTGAAGCTGGAGCGGAAGGGGAACTCGGTGGAGGCGGTGAAGCTGTGGGCCAACGACGAGAACCCGGTGCAGTTCGGCAGCCCGGCGGTGGCGAACGGCCGGCTGTTCAACATCGCGCAGGACGGCACCGTGTTCTGCATCGACACCGCGACCGGCAAGACGGTGTGGACCGGCCGCCCGTCGGCGGGCGGGACGGCGCCGCCGCCGGCGGGCAAGTTCAAGGGGAAGGGCGGCGGCGGGGGCGGCTACGGCGCGGTGGTGGTGGCGGGGTCGGCGCTGTTCACGCTGACGCCGTCGGGTCAGCTGGTGGTGCTGGACGCGGCCGCGGCCGAGTACAAGGAGCTGGCGAAGTACCGCGTCGCCGACGGCGGCACCTACGCCTACCCGGTGGTGGACGGGAACCGCGTGTTCGTCCGCGACCGCGACTCGGTGACGTTGTGGACGATCGAGTAGTGCCCTCCGCCGCTTGCGGCGTTGCACCGCCGCGAGCGGCTTACCGCGCGCGCGGGGCCGGGGTGGTGAGCACGTCCGACACCGGCTTCTTGTAGAAGAGGATCACCACTTCGAGGCCGGTGTCGGGGCTGCGGAACACGTTCGTGGACACGAGTTCCCAGCCGTACTCGCCCATCAGGCTCATCTCGGCGTGCCGCCGCTCGACCACCACGTCCACCGACAGCCCCTCGGTCGGGAACTGTTGGGTCATGTACTTCCACTTGGTGAGCACCGTTCCACCCCCGTCGTGTTACTCCGCGGGATACAGCAGCCGGCCGCAGCTGGCGTTCGGGCACGGCACGAACCCGCCGGACTGCAGCTCGTAAATCTTCTGGTCGGTCACCGACCCGCGACAGCCCTGACACACCTTCCCCTTCAGCGCCGCCAGCGCGTCCGGGCCGCGGCCCCGCACCTGGGAGTCGTAGATCGCCTTCACGTTCGCCGGCAACTCCGCCTCGGCCGCGGCCAGCGCCGCCTGCGACTCCTTCTGGTCGGCCAGCATCCGCGCCAGCCGGTCGGCCGCGTCCGCCTGGGACTCCTTGAACTCGGCCTGCGCGTCGGCCCACTGCTTCTCGACCGCCGGGATCGCGGTCGTGCGCTCGTCCAGGTCGGTCATCGTCGCCAGGATCGTCTCTTCGAGCTGGTTCTTGAGGTCGGTCGCCTGGCGGATCTCGGACTGCTTGGCCTCGTACTCCTTGGTGACGGAGATGCCCATCAGCTGCTGCCCGAGCTTGACGAGGCGGGCTTCGGTCTGCTTGAGGGTGCCCTCGTCGTCGCGCTGCTTGAGCTTCAGCTTCTTGATCGTCTCGTGGTGGTCCTTGTGGGCCTGCTCCTCGGCGGCGAGGCGGGTCTGTTGGATCTTGAGGACGCGGGGGCCGCGGTCGATCTCGTCCTGGAGGGCTTTGAGGTGCTTGCGGAGGCGGTGGCACTCGCGGAGGCTGCTGGTGACGGACATAGGCGGCCGGCTCCTTTGTGCCATTCTACAGCGCGAAGGCGAGCCGACCGCCGTCAGGCGGCGGGTGACGCCGCCAACGCCGCCCGCCCCGGAGCGTTATCCCCGCGAACGGACCACGCCGGGAGGTGGCGCGATGACGACCCGCCTGCTCACGGCCCTCGCCGCGGTCGCCCTCGGCGGCGCCGCCCTGGCGCAGCCGCCGACCGCCCCGCCGCCGCACCCCACGCTCGAAGGACTGGTCCGCGAGTACCGCCGCCTCGGCCTCCCACTCGCCCCGCCGGACGCCGAACTCGTCCGCATCCCCAACTCGTGGCTGCCCAGGACCGGCTTCCACCTGGGCTTCCGCGTCCCGCCGACAGACGGGCTCCTGCCCTTCGACCCGCGCACGGACTCGTTCCGCGAGTTGGAGCCGAAGTGGGTCGCCGACCTGCTGTGGGTGGCCGCGCAGTGCTACCTCAACGGCCGTGTCGAGGAAGCCCGGATTCTGTACGCCCGCGCCCTGGACGCGATCAGGACCCCCGTTCCCGGGGTGTTCGAGACCCACGGGATCCTGGCGACTTCGTGGCAGCAGCGGGTCAACGGCTGGAACCTCCACTTCACCTTCCACGTCCACACGGTGCAGGACGAACTCCTCCAGTCCGCCTACGAGTACTGGTCCGCCGGGCTCGAATCCCCGGACGCCGACCGCCCGGCGATGCTGCGCGGCCTCAAGCTGACGGCGGGGCGGCACGTCTCCGTCTACGCCGACCTCGAACTCACCCTCGCCCCGCGGACCTCGCGGCCGGGCACGGCCGAGGCGCTGATCGACGACCTGACCGAGTTCCGGTCGGCGTCGCGAGGCGGGTTCAGCATCGGGTTCGGGAAGCCCGCGCCGCTGCACCCCAGTGAAGGAGCGTACTGGAAGCTCGCCGAGATGGGCTTCGACGCCGTTCCCGCCCTCATCGAACACGCCGACGACCCCCGGTACACCCGCACCCTCTACGGGCAGCACCACAAACTCGGTGTGTCCTATTCCCTGCTGCGCGTGGGGTCCATCACCCGGGAGCTGCTGAACGGACTCGCGGACGACTCGATCGTGACGAAGGACGAGGACGGGAAGGACTGGAAGGCGGGGGCGCGGGCGTGGCTGGAAAAGGCCCGGCGCGTGGGCGAGGAGAAGTGGCTGACGGCCCACGCCCTCCCCGCGCAGGGGGCGGCGCGGGACACCTTGTACGACCCGCCGAACCGCGTCGTGTTCCGGGCGCTCGGGGCGAAGTACCCGGCCCGGCTCGCCGAGGTGTACCGGAGGGTTCTGCGCACCCGCCCGCGGCTGGCGAGCGACGTTCTGGCACAGGAAGTCGCCGCGAGCCGGCTGCCCCACAACGCAAAGGTCGCACTGCTGGCGGAAGGGGTGGCGCACCCGCTGCCGGGCCACCAGCACGCGGCGCTGCGGGCGCTCGCCGGGGTGGACGCGGCCGCGTTCCGGGCCGCCCTGCTCGCCCGCCTGGCGGCGTTCCCGCGGGAGGTCAAGAAGGGGTATCCGTTCCGCACCCCGGAGGCCGCCATCGCGGGCGTCGTCGACTTGACCGACGACCCGGCCTGCTGGGCAGCCCTGGCCGTCGCGTCCCGTCGGGCGACGGTCGACCTCCGGCTGCAGGTGCTCGCGGAGTTGGGGGGAATCTGGGCCAGCGAGCGCAACCCGGCAGCGCGGCCGGAGCGACTGCGCTTCCTGCTCGGCTTCCTCGCGGACACGAACGGGCAACGCGGCTGGACGCCGTACGCCTACCCGCCCGACGGCCCCACGGTCGAGGTACGCGACTACGCCGCCGTGCTGCTCGCGCAGGAACTTGGCTGGGGCTTCGACTTCAAGCCGGAGCGCGGCCCCGAGGCGCGGCGGGTGATCCGCGTGGCGGTGCGGGACGTTGCGACGCGGGAACTTGCGGCGCGGAAATAAGAAAGGCGAGCGGCCCGCGTGAGCGGGCTGTTCCTTCGCGCTCTTGATGCGCGAAGGAACAGCCCGCTCACGCGGGCCGCTCGCCTGCCCTCAACTCAGCCCCGCTGGCGGGCCGCGTCGAGGAAGCCCTCCAGCTGCCGGCTGCGCACCGGGTGCTGCAGCTTCCGCACCGCCTTCGCCTCGATCTGGCGCACCCGCTCCCGCGTCACCTTGAAGATGCGCCCGACCTCCTCCAGCGTGTACGTGTAGCCGTCGCCCAGGCCGTACCGCAGCTTGATGATCTCCCGCTCGCGGTACGTCAGCGTCTTCAGCACGCCCTCGATCTTGTCCTTCAGCATCTCGTTCGCCGCGGCGCTCACCGGGCTCTCCACCGAGTCGTCCTCGATGAAGTCGCCGAAGTACGAGTCCTCGCTCTCCCCCACCGGCCGGTCCAGACTGATCGGCTGCCGGCTGATCTTCAGGACCCGCTTGCACTCCTCGTACGTGATGTTCGCCGCCTTCGCCGTCTCCTCGATCGTCGGCTCGCGGCCGAGCTGCTGCAGCAGCGTCTTCGACACGTTCCGCAGCCGCGACATCGTCTCGATCATGTGGACCGGGATGCGGATCGTCCGCGCCTGGTCGGCGATCGCCCGCGTGATCGCCTGCCGGATCCACCACGTCGCGTACGTGCTGAACTTGAAGCCGCGGCGGTGCTCGTACTTGTCCACCGCCCGCATCAGGCCCGTGTTCCCCTCCTGAATGAGGTCGAGGAACGACAGCCCGCGGTTGCGGTACTTCTTGGCGATGCTCACGACGAGCCGCAGGTTGCCGCCCGACAGCTCGCGCTTGGCCTGCTCGTATTCGAGGAAGCGCTGCTTCATCACCGCGATCCGCTTCCGCAGGCTCGCCGGCTCCTCCAGCGTGATGAGCTGCAAGTCCTGCAGCTCCTTCTCCAGGTTCGACTTCTCCTCGCGGGCGGCGCGGTTGCCGCGCAGCGCCGTCACGCCGTCCTCCAGCTCCGTCATCCGCCCGCCGATCTGCTCCATCTTCTTCATCAACGGCTGCACCTTCTGGGTGCGGATCGACAGCTCCTCGACGAGCGTGACGGTCTTGCGCCGCCGCAGCCGCAGCCGCTCGCGCAGCTCCTCCCGCTCGGCCGCCTCGGTGCGGTCGTCGGTCATCCGCTGGAAGTCCTCGACGTTGTGCTCCATCAGCGGCTCCAGCGTCCGCAGGTTGTGCGGCATCCGCTGCAGAATCTTGTCCTTCTCCAGGTTCTCGGTCTGGCTCACCTTGATGGTGCGGTCGAACGGCAGGTCGCCGGACATGACGCGCTTGAGCGTCTCGACCACCTGGCGCAGCGCGTAGTCGCACTCCAGCACCTTGCGGCGGAAGCGGCGGCGCGTCACCTCGATCTTGCGGGCGAGGGCGATCTCCTTGTCGCGGGTCAGCAGCGGGATCTCACCCATCTGGGTGAGGTACATGCGGACGGGGTCGTCGATGTGGCGGCCGTCGCCGTCGGAGTCCTCGAAGGCGGGGGCGAGCTCGGCCTCGGCGAGGAGCTCGGCGGTGACGGCGGCCGGGTTCTCGTCGGCCTCCTCGGTGTCGGCCTCGTCGATGAGGCTGATGCCGTACTGCTCGAGGAGCTCCTGGACCTCGGCGAGCCGTTCCGGCTCGGAGAGTTCCGGGAGGGCCGCGTTCACCTCGTCGAACGTGAGCGAGCCGGACTCCTTGCCGCGCTTGATCAGCGCCAGGAGCGTCTCGTCCGCTTTCCAGTCCATCCGAACCCCTCCCGCGGAGCCGTCGGCGGCGGGCCGGCGGCGGGTGGATCGTGTGACCGTAGTGCCCATCCTTGGCGCTCCTTGGGAAGTGCAGAGTTCAGAATGCAGAGTGCAGAATTCGGCGGTCTTGAATTCTGCGTTCTGCGTTCTGCGTTCTGCACTCGTCAGTCCGGCAACCGCCCGCGCCCCTGGAGGAGGCGGAGCAGCTCGGTGGCGTCGTCGGCCCCGGCGGCGAGCGCGTCCCGCACCCGCCGCCGGTCGGCCTCGGCCTTCAAATCGCTGAAGCGCGTCAGGACGCGCTTCAGCCACTCGGCCCGCTCCTCCGGCTCGCGGCCCATCGAGGCGCCGACGAAGTGGAGCTTCTGGGCCGCGTCGTACAGGTCCGGCCGGTCGGCCAGCCGCTCGCGGAGGGCGTCCAGGTCGGGCACGGCGCCCGCGGCCTGGATGGCGTACATCTCGCCGAGGAGCCGCCGCAGCCCGCTGTGGGTGATGTCGTCGGGCGTCACGGCGAACGCGGCCGTCGGCACCAGCCCGGGGTCGGCCAGCAGCAGCTCGATCAGCTGCTTCTCGCACGCCTCCGCGGGGCCGGTGCGCTTCGCCGCTTGCGGCAATGCCGTGACCCGCGCCGCGGACGCCTGCACCATCGGCGGCGCCGCGCGCCGCACCTGCTCGGCCTCGTGGCGACGGACCTCGACCTTCAACTCGCCGAGCCGGGCCCACACCGTCTCCAGCTTCAGCCCCAGGCGGGACGACAGCCGGGTCATGATGAGCTCCTGCTTCACCCGCAGCTCGGTCGGGTACGCGCCCTTCGTGGTCCAGCTCGCCGACTTCACCATCACGCCGAGGATGCGGTCGAGCACGCCGCGGCTCACCTCCACCGACGGCGTTCCCGCGTCGCCGAGCAACCGCCGGAAGGCGAAGTCGAGCGCGTCCTCAGCCCCGGCCAACACCTTATTGAACGTAACCACCCCGTCCGGGCGGACAAGCAAGTCGCACGGGTCGAGTCCGTCCGGGAGCGTTGCGACGGCGAGTTCCACGCTCTCGGACACGAACAGTTCCAGCGCCCGGTCGACGCCGGTCATGCCGCCGGCGTCCGCGTCGTAGACGAGGACGACCTTGTTGGCGTAGCGGCGCAGCTGGGCGACGTGGCGGGCGTTCAGGGCGGTGCCCATCGTCGCCACGACCGGCACCACCCCGCACTGGTGGGCCATCATCACGTCGGTGTAGCCCTCGACCACGGCGAGGTAGCCGGCGGCGTGGCCGGCGTGGCGGGCCAGGTCCAGTCCGTAGAGCACGTCCGACTTCGAGAACAGCGGCGTTTCCGTGGAGTTGTAGTATTTCGGCGCCCGCGGCAGAAGAGGACTTTCGGGCATGATCCGCCCGCCGAAGCCAATGGCCCGTCCCTGGACATCGCGGATCGGGAACATCACCCGGTCGCGGAAGCGGTCGTAGAAGCCGCGGCCCTCCATGCGGCTGCCGAGGAGGCCGACTTCCACGAGTAGTTCGGCCGGCACGCGGTCCACCTGGGCGCGCTGGACGAGCCAGTCGCCACCGAGCGGGGCGTAGCCGAGGCCGAAGTCGCGGACCGTCTTACCGCTCAGTTTGCGCTCGCCGACGTACTTCCGGGCCGCGGCCGCTTCGGGGGCGTCGAGGAGGTTGCTCTGGTACAGCTCGGCGGCCCAGCGCATGACGCCGAGGAGCCGGCTGCGGGCCTGGTCGAGGGGGTTGGGCTGGTCGTCGAGCTTGATTCCGGCCTTCTTGGCGAGTATCTCGCGGGCCTCGCGGAACCCGACCTTCTCCATGTGCTCGACGAAGCTGAACACGTCGCCGTGCGCCCCGCAGCTCCAGCACTTGTAGCGCTGGCGGCGCGGGTCCACGTCGAGGGACGGCCGGCTGTCGGTGTGGAAGGGGCAGATGGCTTTGAAGATCGGGCCGGCGGGGGTGAGCGTGAGGTAGCCGCGCACGACATCGGCGATGTCGCACGAGGCCTTGATCTGGCGGGTGAGCTCCACCGGGTCGGACGGCACGTGTCACCTGCGGTTGCCGGCGTGCGGCGTCCCGCCGCGGCCGGAAGTTCGGCCGGGCGAATCGGGGCGGGACGGTTGCGTCGGCGGTCGGTACGGGTCCGCGGGTCGATCGGCCTTCGGCGTGGTGTCGGTGCCCCGTCGCCCCCGGGCTTGGTGGAGCCGGCAGTCCCCGGTGGGTCGGTCGCGCCAGCATGGCCGGCGGCCGGTGGGGGAGAATTGCCGTGGGGTGGGGGGTGGGCCTCGACGGGTGCCGCGGCTCTCTCCTGAGCCTCAGGGTCGGTGCGCCAATCCGTTGACGCACCGCGAATTATACCGCCGGCCGAAAAACCGTCAAGTTGGGTCCGTTCCGGGCCGCACGTCCCCTTCAGCTTACCTCATTCCCGCGGCCGGTCGCGGCCGCCGGGCCGGTTTCCCCGCCGCGACTTGTGGCGGGCGCCGTGCCGACCGACGCAACCGCGCCGGGGCGCGGGAGGTGCGCCACCGGGCGCCCGCGGGCGGGAACTTCGCGGAAGGACCGCAACCGACCTGGAGCCGGCGGCCGACAACCGTTGGGGAGGGCGCGGGCGTGGCGACCGAGTACGACACCACCCTGAAGTCGCTGGTGGACGGGCACGTCGCCGAGTGGGTGACGTTCCTGACGGCCCGCGCCGGCCTGCCGGGCGGCCCCGGTCGGTTGCTGGACACCGACCTTTCCGCGACGCTCCAGGCCGACCGGCTGATCCGCGTGGATGGGCCGGAGCCGTTCGCGCTGCACCTCGAATTCCAGTCGTCGAGCCGGCTCGGGGTGCCGGCGCGGATGCTGCGGTACAACGTGGCGGCGGCGGCGGCGAACGAGTTGCCGGTGGCGTCGGTACTGGTGCTGCTGCGGCCGGCGGCGGCAGCGTCGGACCAGCACGGCGTGCTGGAGGTGTCGGCGGCCGGTGCCGCACCGCACCTGACGTTCCGGTACGCGGTGCTGCGGGTGTGGCTGGAGCCGATGGACACGTTCCTGCATGCCGGCCCCGGTCTGGTGCCGCTAGCCGTGCTGACGAACGAGGCGGCGGCCGACACGACCGCCGCATTCGGGCGGGTCGGCGACCGGTTGCGGCAGCCGGACATCTCGGGTAACGTAGCAGGGGTGCTGGCCGGGCTGACGGCCGTGCTTTGTGGGATGCGGTACGACGACGACATCGTGCGGGAGGCCGAACGGATGATCGAGGACATTCTGCAAGATTCGCGGACGTTCCAGCGGTGGCAAAAGGAGGGCGAGGCCCTCGGCCTTGCCCGCGGCAAGGCCGAGGGCAAGGCCGAGGGCAAGGCCGAGGGCAAGGCCGAGGGTGAACTCACCGAGGCCAGGCGGTTCGTGACCCGGGCTGGTACCCGCCGGTTCGGCGCGCCAACGGCCGCCGCCGTAACCGCGCTCGCCGCCGTCGCCGACCGCGACCGACTTGAACGGATGTTCGACGCCACCGAAACCGCCGCCGGGTGGGACGACCTCCTTTCGACGCCGTAAGCCGGGCGGGCTTTCCCATCGGGGCGGTTTGGGCTACCCTTGACGACGCCACGCCCGCTCCCGAGGCGCCCGGATGTCGTCGTCGCTGCTCCTCCCGCTGTTCGCGCAAGCCGCCCCCAAGGCCGCCGGCACCCCCTGGGACCGGCCCGAACTCCTCACCGCCACCCTCGCCATCGCCGGCGCCCTCCTCGCCGGCGGCGTCGTCATCTACCTCGTCGACCGGTGGCGGAAGAGCGGCGCCGCAACCGCCGACGCCGCCGCCGAGCTGACCGGCTTCCGCGGCATGCTCGAGCGCGGCGAGATCACCGAGGAGGAGTACGCCCGCCTCCGCGGCAAGGCCGCCGCCAAGATGAAGGGCGCGCCGGCCGCCGAAACCACGAGTCCGACCGCCCTCGACACGGCGGCGTCGCCGCCCGCGCCGCCGACGCCGCCGGTGCCCGGCCCGCTCCCGGACGACTACTTCGACGACCCGCAACCCCCGCCCCGGCCGACGTAATCGCGCCGGCCGCCGCATCCGGCCCGCGGGGCAGAACCCGCAGGGTCGGGCCGTCGCCTCGGACCGATTGGAACAGTTATTCAGAACCCGTGTCGCGCCGGAAACACGCGGCGGTATGATTAGCCTGAAGTCGGGGGATTACCCCGACGCCCGAGCCCCGGCCCGCCGACCCGCGCGGCCGCCCCAACCCGCCCCCCGAACCCTGCCCTGGGGACCCCGCATGGCTGGTGACCGCACCCCCCCCGAGACCGGCGCCCGCAAGCCGCCGGGAACGGCCGGCCGGAACCGCAACGCCTACTGCTCGTTCTGCCGCCGCTCGCACCGCGACGTCGGCCCGCTCGTCGAAGGCCCCGGCGACGTGTACATCTGCGGCGAGTGCATCGAGCTCTGCCAGTCGATCATCGACCAGGAGAAGAAGCGCCGCGGCGGCCCCAAGCCGAGCAGCTCCAACACGCCGTCGCCGCGGTCCATCAAGGAGCGCCTCGACCAGTACGTGATCGGCCAGCAGCGCGCCAAGAAGGCGCTGTCGGTCGCCGTCCACAACCACTACAAGCGCCTCTCCCTCGGCGAGTCCGGCGTCAAGGACGTCGAGGTCGAGAAGAGCAACATCCTCCTCATCGGCCCGACCGGCAGCGGCAAGACGCTCCTGGCGCGCACCCTCGCCAAGGTGCTCGACGTGCCGTTCGCCATCGGCGACGCCACCACGCTGACCGAGGCCGGGTACGTCGGCGAGGACGTAGAGAACCTGATCCTCAAGCTGCTGCACGCGGCCGACTTCGACATCGAGGCGGCGCAGCGCGGCATCATCTACATCGACGAGATCGACAAGATCGCCAAGACCTCGCAGAACGTGTCGATCACCCGCGACGTGTCCGGCGAGGGCGTGCAGCAGGCGCTCTTGAAGATGCTCGAAGGCACCGTGAGTAACGTCCCTCCGCAGGGCGGGCGGAAGCACCCGGAGCAGCAGTACATCCAGGTGGACACGTCGAACATCCTGTTCATCTGCGGCGGCACGTTCGTGGGGCTGGACGACACGATCAGCCGGCGGCTGGGGCGGAAGTCGATCGGGTTCGGCGCGGTGAACGAGGGGCAGAAGGAGCGGAGCGTCGGCGAGCTGCTGGGCCAGGTGACGGCCGACGACCTGATCGAGTTCGGGATGATCCCCGAGTTCATCGGCCGGCTGCCGGTGCTGGCCCCGCTCGACCCGCTCGACGAGGAGGCGATGCTCCGCATCCTGACGGAGCCGAAGAACGCGCTGGTGCGGCAGTACCAGAAGCTGTTCGAGATGGAGGGTGCGGAGGTGGAGTTCGACCCGAAGTCGCTGACGGAGATCGCGCGGCTGGCGAAGGCGCGGGAGACGGGGGCGCGGGGTCTGCGGTCGATCGTGGAGGAGGTGATGATGGACGTGATGTACGAGCTGCCGGACCTGGAGCACAAGGGGAAGTACCTGATCACGGCGGACGTGGTGCGCGGCGAGCGGAAGCTGTTCGAGAAGAAGCCGGGCAAGAAGAGCGCGTGAGCCGCGGCCGGCACCTTACGACGATGCCCGGGGCCATCCCCGGGCGTTTTCGTTTCACCCGGGCTTCGGCGCGTCGGCCGGTCCGGCTTCGACGCGCGGCGGGCGGGGCGGGCCGAGCTTCCGCGCCGCCTGCCGCGCCAGCGCCACCAGCGACGCCCGCACCGCGGCCAGCGTCGGCGGGCCGCCGGCGCGCGGGATCAGCACCAGATCGACGCCCGTCGGCAGCTGGTCCTGCTCCAGCCGGAACGCCTCGCGGTACAGCCGCTTCACCCGGTTCCGCACCACCGCCCCGCCCACCTTCCGCGACACCGAACAGCCGAGCCGCGCGTGGCCCAGGCCGTTCTCCACCGCGTACACGACCAGCACGCCGTCCGCCGCCGACTTCCGACGGGCGTAGGCGCGGTCGAACGCCGCCGGCGACTTCAAGCGGTGAGACTGGGGAAACGATGGCATCACGGCACCTGGGGCACGGACCGACGCAGGGACGGCCGGCGGGGGCGCGGGGTTCGTGGCGAACGGACGGCGTCCGCCGGCTGGTCGGGACACCAGGCACCTGCCACCCCGACCAGCCGGCTGACGCCGGCCGTTCGCCTACCCCCACGCCACTCCCGCCCGCGGCGCCTGCGGGTTCCGCTCCGCGAACTCCGTGATCAGCTCCTGGCTGCGGTCGTCCACCGTCCCCGGCGGCACCGTCACCTTGAACACCAGGTACTGATCGCCGCCGGCCACGCCCTTGCCGCGCAGCCGTAGCTTCGCCCCGCCCGACGTGCCCGGCGGAACCTTCACCTCCAACCGCTCGCCCGTCACCGTCGGCACCTCGA
>Ga0190275_10001798_pt1 | contig 15735 bp, 12 predicted proteins | sample Popmic550T_FD_133745 | JGI IMG/M metagenome (GOLD analysis project Ga0190275, IMG submission 133745) | Populus adjacent soil microbial communities from riparian zone of Yellowstone River, Montana, USA - 550 T | ecosystem: Environmental > Terrestrial > Soil > Riparian zone > Trees stand | place...
CCCGAACACGCTGTTCGTGTCGGCCGGCGACGTCATCGGCGCGACGCCGCTCGTTTCGGCGATCTTCCACGACGAGCCGACGATCGAGGCCATGAACCTCATGGGCCTCGACTACAACGGCGTTGGCAACCACGAGTTCGACGAGGGTCCCGACGAGCTTACCCGGATGCAGGAGGGTGGCTGCCACCCACTCGAGGGCTGCTTCGCCGGCGACGGCTTCGAGGGCGCCGACTTCGAGTTCCTGGCCGCGAACGTGACCTACGAGGACACCGGCGAGACGATCTTCCCGCCGTTCGCGATCCATGAGTTCCCCGGGGTCGACGTTGCGATCGTCGGAATGACCCTCGAGGGAACACCGAGCATCGTAACCGCGGCCGCCACGGAGAACCTCGTCTTCCACGACGAGGCCGACTCCGTCAATGCCCTCGTTCCGGTCCTCAAGGAAGCCGGAATCGAGACGATTATCGTGCTCCTGCACGAGGGTGGCAGCGCCGGCATCGGGCTCAACGAGACCACGGTCAACTCGTGTGGTGGTTCGGGCCTGAACCCGCCGGTTCCCCCGAGTGGGCCGGTCGTCGACGTCATCAACCGATTTGACCGCGAGATCGACCTCGTGGTGACCGGCCACACGAACTGGGCGCTGAACTGCCCGGACTTCAACGGGACCGGGATCATGGTCACCGGTGCGGCTTCCGTCGGTCGGCTCGTCACCGACGTCGACCTCACGATCAGCCGGGCGACCAAGGAGGTCGTGAGTGCATCGATCAACAACGTGATCGTCAGGCGTGATGTCTTCGCGCCCGCGCCTGACCTCACGGCCCTCATCGACAAGTACGGCGAGATCGCGGCGCCGACTGAGAACCGGGTACTCGGCAACGCCCCGCTGGCGTTGACTCGGACCCAGAACGCGGCCGGGGAGTCGTCCCTGGGCGACATCATCGCCGACGCCCAACTGTGGGCGACCTCGGGGCCAGCCTGGCCACCGGCCAACGGCGCACCCGCGGTCATCTCGTTCATGAACAGTGGCGGCATCCGCGCCGACATCAACGCGGGCCCGATCACGTACGGTGAGACGTTCAGCGTGCAACCCTTCGCGAACGTGCTTGTCACGATGGACATGACCGGTGCCCAGATCGACGCATTGCTCGAACAACAGTTCACGGGCGGCAACGGGGTGCTCCAGATCCCGGCTTCGCTCACGTACGACCGCAACAACAGCCTGGCCCCCGGCAACCGGATCTCGAACGTCCGTATCGGCGGCGTCCCGATCGATGCGGCCACGACCTATCGTGTCACTGTCAACAACTTCCTCGCCGATGGCGGTGACAACTACACGGTCTTCAAGGAAGGAACCAACCGCTTCGTCGGTGAGATCGATCTCGACGCGTTCGCTCGATACATCGAGTTCCTTGGTACCGTCAATCCAGGTCCGCAGAACCGGATCACGATCGTCGGATAGCCTGACGACTCACAGAACAGCCGGCGGCCGGTCCGCAAGGGCCGGCCGTTCGATTCGCCGTAGGATCGGGGGGTGACTCCGCAGCTTCAGGCGACCCTCAAGCGACTGCCCGACCGACCCGGCGTCTACCTGCTCAAGGACGAGCGCGGCGACGTGCTGTACGTCGGCAAGGCGCAGAGCCTGCGCAGCCGGGTGCGTTCGTACTGGCAGAAGCAGGCGCCGCCGCGCGCCATGGGCGACATCCACCGGATCCGGGAAGTGATCGACCGCGTCGCCGACGTCGAGTACACGCTGACCGATTCGGTGTCCGAGGCCCTGCTGCTCGAGTCGAACCTGATCAAGCGGTTCCGTCCGCGGTTCAACGTCCGGCTCAAGGACGACAAGAGCTACCCGTACATCAAGATCACGCTCGCCGACGACTTCCCGCGCATCGAGCGAACGCGCAAGCTCGTGAACGACGGTTCGCGCTACTTTGGGCCGTACGCATCCGCGTCGTCGGTGGACGAATCGATGAACCTCGTCCGGCGGCTGTTCCCGTTCCGGACCTGCACGATCGACATGCGTGACGGCCAGCGTGCGCTCCAGCGGCCGTGCCTCCTCTACCACATCAAGCGCTGCCAGGGCCCGTGCATCGAGGCCATCTCGAAGGCCGACTACCGGGCGGACATCGAGCAGGTCGAGCTGTTCCTGGAGGGTCGCCAGGAGGTCGTCGTTCGGGCGCTTCGGCGCGAGATGGCCGCCGCGGCCGACCAGACCGAGTACGAACGCGCGGGCGTGCTGCGCGACAAGATCAGGGCCATCGAGCGGACGATGGAGAGCCAGAAGATGGCCGCCTTCGCGCGCACCGAGCTCGACCTGTTCGGGATGGCGCGCCAGGACGGTCAGGCCGCGACCCAGCTGTTCGCCATCCGGAACGGGAAGCTGATCGGGCGGGACGTCTACCTGGTGGACGCCACCCGGGAGACGGCCGACGAGGAGGTACTCGGCAGCTTCCTCGCGCAGTACTACGCGCGCGCGAGCTCCATTCCCCGCGAGGTGTACGTGCCCTTCCTGCCGCAGGATGCCGCCGACATCGAGGCGTTCCTGACCGACAAGCGCGGGAGCCACGTCCGCCTCCACGTCCCGCAGCGCGGGGAGCGCCGTGAGCTCATGGCGCTCGCGGCACGGAACGCAGGGGAGACGCTGGCGCGTGAACAGGCACGCTGGCTCGCCGACCAGGGCAAGACGCTGGCCGCCCTCGAGCAGCTGGCCGAGGCCCTCAACCTTCCCGGCCCGCCAATGCGCATCGAGTGCTACGACATCTCGAACTTCCAGGGCGCCGAGTCGGTCGGGAGCATGGTCGTGTTCGAGGAGGGCAAGCCGCGCAGCGGTGAGTACCGGCGCTTCCGGATCAAGGGCGTCCAGGGACCGAACGACTTCGCCAGCCACCAGGAGGTCCTGCGCCGCCGCTTCCGGCTCACCAAGACGGGCGACGAGGGAAGCGACGAGGAGCGCCGCTGGGCGATGCCCGACATCGTCATCGTCGACGGGGGCAAGGGCCAGGTCAGCGCCGCCAAGGAGGTCCTCGACGAGCTCGGGCTGCACGACCTGCCGCTGGCCGGTCTCGCGAAGGAGCGCGAGGAGCTGTTCCTGCCCGGCCGCTCGGATCCGATTCTCCTGCCGCCGACGTCGTCCGCGTTGTACCTGGTGCAGCGGCTCCGCGACGAGGCGCACCGCTTCGCGATCACCTATCACCGCGACCTGCGCGCGAAGCGCTCGGTACGGTCCGCGTTCGACGATCTTCCCGGCGTCGGGCCGAAGCGCAAGCGCGAGCTGCTCAAGGTGTTCGGATCGGTGAAGCGGGTCCGCGACGCGCCGGTGGAGCAGATCGCCGCCGTGCCCGGGATCTCGCGAGCCCTCGCGGAGCGGATCAAGGCCACGCTCGAGGCGTAGACCCGGGCTCGGGCGGTCCGGGTGGGTTCCGTGTAACATCCCGCTTCGTGCGTAGAGCCGGACCGATCCTCATCGTCCTCATCGGGCTTGCAGCCCTGTTCATCGACTTCTTCCCCAACGCCGCCATCCCCGGCGGTGACCCCGACGCAGGCGGTTGGCGCGAGCTCCAGACGAAGCTCGGCCTCGACCTCGAGGGCGGGCTCCGCGTCGAGTACCTGGCGCAGGAGGTCGACGGCGTGAAGCCGGATGCCGGAGCGCTGGGCGTGATCCGCGACATCGTGGAGGACCGCGTGAACACGACCGGCGTGTCGGAGCCGGTCGTGCAAACGCAGGGCGCGGACCGGATCGTCGTGGAGCTCCCGGGCGTGACCAACCCCGACGCGATCCGCCGGCTGGTGGGCCAGACCGGACGGCTCGACTTCGTTCCGCTCGGGTCGACGCAGATGACCGAGGGCCAGGCCATCGACCTCGAGACCTTCCCGCCGCTGTTCCCCGGCAGCGAGGTGTCGAGCGCCTCGATCGGCCAGGACCAGACGGGCGGGTTGACCGTCAACTTCCAGCTGAAGGACAACGGCGCGACGCTGTTCGGCGACTACACGCGCGACCACATCGGCGAGTACTTCGCGATCGTCCTCGACGGCAAGGTCGTGTCTGCGCCGCGGATCAACTCGTCGATCCCCGGCGGCCAGGTGCAGATCGAGGCCGGCGGGGTCGGCGGGTTCCCGGTCAACGAAGCCAATAACCTCGTCACGGTCCTGAAGTTCGGCTCGCTGCCATTCCCGATCGTCGAGCTGTCGAGCGAGCAGATCAGCGCCACGCTCGGCGAGCGCTTCCTTAACCAGTCCCTGCTGGCAGGCGCGATCGGCATCGGGCTCGTGATGCTGTTCATGCTCGTCTACTACCGGCTGCCTGGCCTGGTCGCGAGCTTCGCGCTCCTCTATTACGGGATCGTGGTCCTCGCGATCTTCCGGCTCGTTCCGGTGACGCTGACGCTGGCCGGGATCGCCGGCTTCGTGCTCTCGATCGGCATGGCGGTGGACGCCAACATCCTGATCTTCGAACGGATGAAGGAGGAGCTCCGGGCAGGCAAGGCCCTGCCTTCCGCCGTGGAGGCCGGCTTCAACCGGGCATGGAACTCGATCCTCGACTCGAACGTGTCGAGCCTCATCACCGCGACGATCCTGTACCTGTTCGGGACGTCGACGATCCGCGGGTTCGCGCTCGTCCTGATCATCGGCGTGCTCGTCTCGATGTTCAGCGCGATCGTCGTGACGCGCAGCATCATGCGAGTCGTCGTCCGTCAGCCGTGGGCCCGGAGGGCAAGCTTGTACGGCCTGCGCGAGGGTGAGTTCGTGGCGATGGGAGCCACCCGGCCGACCAGCCGGCGAGAGGCGCGCGCGCGTGTATGACATCATCGGCAAGCGCCGCTGGCTGTACGTCTTCTCGCTCATCATCACGATCCCCGGTCTGGTCCTGATCCTGCTGACGCCGTTCACCAATCTCGGCCTGCAGTTCTCGATCGACTACACGGGCGGCACCCGCTGGGTGATCCGCTTCGAGGATCGCTCGGTGACTCCCGAGCAGGTGAGGGCCGTGTTCGACGAGAACGGCCTCAGGGCATCGGTCATCCAGGAGTCCGACGGCTACCTCGAGATCCGCACGGAGCAGGTCGTGGGCCTGCGTGAGGCGCCCGCGCCATCGCTGTCACCCTCGGCCAGTCCCGGCGCGTCCCCGGCCGCCTCGGCCAGCCCCGATGTCTCGGCGTCGCCCGCTGCCTCCGCCTCGCCCGGCACATCGGCGTCGCCGTCGCCGACTGCGCCCACGGGCAACACCGAGATCCCGACCGACGGGCAGCTCGGTGAGATCGCCACGACCCTCCAGGACCGCTACGGCGAGATCGATAGCCAGACCGCCCTCACGTCGATCGGCGCAGTCGTGAGCAGTGACCTGATCCGCGACACGCTGATCCTGATCGCCGCCGGATCCCTCGGGATCATGCTCTGGATGACCTACCGATTCCGCGACATCCGGTTCGGGGCGACGGCGCTGATCTCGCTCCTCCACGACGTGCTCGTGGTCGTTGGCTTCTTCGCGCTGCTCGGAACGTTCGCCGGCGTCCAGATCGACGCGCTGTTCGTGACCGCGATGCTGACCGTCATCGGCTTCAGCGTCCACGACACGATCGTGGTCTATGACCGCGTCCGCGAGAACCGCGCCCGCCACGCGGGCGAGCCGTTCGACGAGATCGTGAACCATTCGATCCTGCAGACGATCGGCCGCTCGATCACGACCAGCATGACGGTCGTGATCACGTTGCTCGCCCTGCTCCTGTTCGGCGGTGCCGCGATCAACAACTTCATCATCGCGCTGCTCATCGGGATCGTATCGGGGACGTACTCGTCGATCTTCGTGGCCTCGCCGCTCCTCGTCGACTGGCATCTCTGGGAGGATCGACGGCACGACCGAGCCGCAGCGGCGAGGGGCCCGCGCGTTCGGCGTGCGACGCCTTGACGGCCGGGTCCCCGGCCAGTAGAGCCGCGGTGCAGCGTTCCGTGGCATCCTGACCGGGTGGTTGAACCCCGCTACCGCTGGGCGTTCCCGGCGGTCGTCCCCCTTGACGCGGACCTGCTCGACGCTGCCCAACGGCACGCCCTGTCACCCCGGGTCGCCGGCATCCTCGCCGCACGTGGCGTGGCCGGTTCCGCCGAGCTCGACGCCTGGTTTGCCGAACCGGAGGCAGGCCTTCACGACCCGTCGTTGCTGCCCGACGCAGGGGTCGCACGAGCGCGGATCGTGCGAGCGCGGGACGCCGGCGAGCGCGTCCTCGTGTTCGGTGATTTCGACGCCGACGGCCTGACCGGGCTGGCGATCCTCGTCATCGCGCTGCGCCGCTTCGGGATCGACGCAATGCCGTACGTGCCGAGCCGCCTCGAGGAGGGCCACGGCCTGTCGCTCGCTGCGCTCGACGCGGCCGCTGCCGCCGGCGCCGGCCTGATCGTGACCGTCGACTGCGGGTCGACGAGCACGGCCGAGGTCGCCGAGGCCGGCCGGCGGGGGCTGGACGTGATCGTGACCGACCACCATCGCGTGCCGGCCGTTCTGCCCGACGCGCTCGCGCTCGTGAACCCGCATCGGGCCGACAGCGTCTACCCGGATCAGCGGCTGGCGGGGAGCGGTGTGGCGTTCAAGCTGGCCTGCCTGATCCTCGACGGGGAACCGGGCGGCCGGGCGGCGGCGCTGGCCCTGACGGACCTCGCGACGATCGGCACGGTCGCCGACGTCGCCCCGATCGTCGGCGAGAACCGCGCGATCGCCCGGCTGGGGCTCGCTGCGATGCGGCGCGGGCCGCGACCCGGGCTGGCCGCACTGCTGGAGCGTTCCGGGCTCGCGGTCGATGCGGTCGATCTCGAAGCCGTCGCATTCACGATCGCTCCCCGGCTCAACGCCGCCGGGCGGGTGGGGGAGGCCGCGGAGGCGGCCCGCCTGTTGCTGGCCGAGGATCCGGCCGAGGCGGCCCAGCGTGCCGAGGCACTCGAGACCGCCAATACGACGCGGCGTGACCTCATGAAGACGGCCGTCGCCGAGGCGCGGGCGTTGCTCGAGGGCGCGCCTGATGCGCCGGCCACGCTCGTCCACGGTCCGTGGTCCGTCGGGATCGTCGGGCTCGTCGCCGCACGCCTCGCCGAGGACCGCGGCCAGCCGGCGGTCGTCGGGGCCGAGCTGGGTGACGTGATCCGCGCGTCGTGCCGCAGCGACGGCTCGCTCGACCTCGGCGCGACGCTCGAGGCGTGCGCCGACCTGTTCCAGCGCTACGGCGGCCACGCCGGCGCGGCCGGCTTCGAGCTCCCGGCGGACCGCTGGGGCGAGTTCGTGGACCGCTTCACGGGCCTCGCCGCCAACGCGGCGCCCCGGGATCCGCGTTCGGTGCTGCATCTCGATCTCGCACTGCCGGCGCTCGACGTCGACTACGCGCTGCATCGCGATCTCGCGCGCCTCGCGCCGTGCGGGCCGGGCAACCCGGAGCCGCTCGTGGCCGTCCTCGGGCTGACGGCGACCCGCGTGCGCGCGGCAACCGGCGGTCACAGCCAGCTGACCCTGAAGCGGCGGCTGGACGTCCTCGATGGCATCGCGTTCGGACGGTCGGACATCGCGGAAGTCGTCCGCGAGGGCGATCGCCTGGACGTCGTGGCACGGCTGACCAGCCGGCGGTTCGGGGGGTACGAGTCGCTCCAACTGGACATCCGTGACGTGGCGTCGTCAGGTTCCCACACCGAGGCCGCGGTTCTGCTGGGCACCGAGGCGGCATCGCTCGCAGCTGCGCCGGCATGACCCGCCCGGTCCGCGCCGATCCTCCGCGCGCCGGCGACCCGTACGGGACGGGAATCGTCGGATCGCTCCTGGCCCCAGGCCTGGCGATCGTCGGCCTACTGATCGTCGCGATCGTCACCATCAACCTGCTCAACGGCGAGCTTCCGTTCGGCATCGGTCAAACGCCTGGCGGCAACGGCGGAACAGGGAGCGACGGGCCGGATCGTACGCCCGCCCCGTCGAACGTCGTGGTCGTCCCCGAGACGCCCGAGGACGAGCCGCCGTTCAGCGGGGCGATCACCTATGCCAAAGCCGGCAACATCTGGGTCCAGACGCCGGACGGAGCGACCCAGCTGACCGACAGTTCCGACGGGTACGACTCGATGCCGTCGTGGTCACCCGACGGGGAGTACATCTACTACATCCAGACCAAGCGCTCTCGCGGCTTCTGGCCGGTGAACGGACGGCCCGGCACGTACGACATGGAGGTCCCCCACCTCATGCGCGTGCGCGTCGATCGCAGCGCTCCGCCGGAGGACCTGGAGTCGGGCCGCTTCCGCGACGGCAACCTGACGTGGTTCTCTTGGATGCGCCAGCCGGTCGTGTCGCCGAGCGGCAGGACCGTCGCCATGGTCACGGACCAGCCGCGGCCCGACGAGCGCGATGTCGTCGTCCAGTTCTACAGCCTCGAGAACGGCAAGTTCAGCCGGCCCGACCTGCCGGTGACGTCACCGCTCGGGCACCAGGATCCTGCCTGGCGGCCGGACGGCCAGTTCCTCGCGTTCGTTCGGAATGGGCGCGAGGGCGCGACCGGCGCCCCGGTGATCTATCGGTACGACGTCAAGGAGAAGGCGTCACGGCCGTTGACGTCTGCGGGTTACATCGAGCCGTCGTACTCGCCTGACGGGAAATACCTCGCGGCAACGCGCCAGAGCACGATCGGGACGGATGTGGTGATCCTCGACGGTCGCACCGGGACGGAGTTGTTGCGGGTGACCAACGACGGGCGCTCGTGGGGTCCGAAGTGGTCGCCGGCCGGTGACGGGATCGCGTTCCTCGGCATCGACGGCCAAAGCGTCGACCTCCACCTGGCGAAGCTCGGCGGCACGCCCGGGGCGTGGACGGTCGACGAGGTCTTGCCACTGACCGACGTGTCCGGCCTGGAAGCGGCGTCGAAGCCCGACTGGTACATCCCCGCGGAGGAGTTGCCGGCGGCTTCGCCGTCACCGGCCCAGTGACCGGCGCGTACCTCGACCGGCTGGCGGCCCGCTCCGCGGCGTCGAGGACGGTGCTCTGCCTTGGGCTCGACCCCGACCCCGAGGCACTCCCCGATGGCTTCTCCCGGGATCTGGCCGGCGTCGAGCGCTTCGCCGCGCTGCTCCTCGAGGCGGCCCTGCCGCACGCCGCCGCGGTCAAACCCAACCTCGCGTTCTTCGAGGCCTTCGGGTCGCCGGGGATGGCCGTTCTCGAACGTCTGCGCGCCGCGATCCCGGACGACGTCCCGGTCGTCGCGGACGCAAAACGCGGCGACATCGGTTCGACCGCCGCGCGGCAGGCGACGGCGCTGTTCGACGTGCTTGCCGCCGACGCGGTCACGGTGAACCCGTACCTCGGCGAGGAGGCCATCGCACCGCTTCTGGCGCGAGCCGATCGATTTGCGTACGTCCTCTGCCGGACGTCGAACCCTGGCGCCGGCGAGGTGCAGGGTCTCCGGGTCAATGCGGACGCTGCCACGGGCGCACCGAAGGAGCCACTCCACGCGCGGATCGCGCGTCGCGCGGCCGGCTGGGGGCCGGGCGGCACCGTCGGGCTGGTGGTCGGGGCGACCGCTCCCGATGAGCTGCGGGCCATCCGCGCGATCGCTCCCGGACTCGCGTTCCTCGTGCCGGGCGTCGGCGCCCAGGGTGGGGAGGTCGAGCCGGTTCTCGAGGCCGGGCAGGCGTCCGCCCCGCCGGCCGGCGGGCGTCCCGGCGGCGGTCTGCTAGTGAACGTGTCGCGGGCCATCGCAGGCGCTGCGTCGAGCGCCGGCGGTGGCGTCCCGAGCGACCCGCTGGAGCGCGTCGCGGCGGCCGCCCGCGAGTGGGCCGGCAGGCTCCCTGTGCTACCCTAGCCGCCGCAGGGGAGGCGGCCGTTGCGAGCGTGCGCCGCACGGTCCCGCCGTTCCCGAGCTCAGGAGAACGACACAGCATGCCGATTGGAGCACCCGAGCTGATCATCATCCTGGTGATCGCCCTGCTCATCCTCGGCCCGGGCAAGCTGCCCGAGGTGGGGGCATCGCTCGGCAAGACGATCCGCGAGTTCCGCAAGGCCTCCACCGACATCCAGGATTCGGTCAAGGTCGACACGTCGCCGCTGCCGGCGAGCCAGCAGGAACCGCAGGCGCCGAGCCAGTCGACGGTGGTCCCGCCGGTTGCCCCAGTAGGCCCGGTCACGTCGGTCGAGACGCCGGCCGCCGAGCCACCGGAGCGGGGCACGGCAGCGAACCCGCCGACGACCGAGACCGTCGCGTCGGGTGCGGCCTCGAACGCTGATCCCGCCCCGCGCGCCGACTAGGTCGCACGTCCCGGCAGCCCATGGCTGACGCCGACGCACTGCGTGACGTCGGCGCCTCCGGGCGCCCGTCCAGCGAGCCGCCCCCACCGGGTCCCGGGTCTGCCACGCCCGCCGACGACCCCGCAGTCATGACGCTCGTCGACCACCTCAGCGAACTGCGCTGGCGGCTGTTCAAGTCCCTCCTCGCGATCGCGGTCGCCGGGGCACTCGGGTTTGTCGTCAGCGGTGAAGTCGTCGCGATCCTCGCAGCGCCGATCCCTGGCGACGAGCCGCTGTTCTTTACGGGCCTCGGTGACGCGTTCGCGATCCGGCTGAAGATCGCGTTCGTCATCGGCGTCATCCTTGCGATGCCGGTTCTGCTCTACCAGGGGTGGGCATTCATCGCGCCCGGCCTGACCGCCGCGGAGCGGCGCGCGGCCCGACCATGGATCCCGCTCGCGCTGTTCTTCTTCGCGCTGGGCGTGTCGATCGCCTACATCGTGCTGCCGTTCGCTGCGTCGTTCCTGCTCGGCTTCACGACTCCCGACCTGCAGCCGCTGATCACGGCCGGCTCGTACTTCGAGTTCGTGACGACGATGTTCCTGGCGTTCGGGCTCGTCATGGAGTTTCCGATCGTGCTGTACGGCTTGTCGCGCGTCGGCATCGCCACCTCGGCCAGACTCGCCGCATCGCGCCGTTACGTGATCCTGGCGATCGCGATCTTTGCCGCGGTCGTCACGCCCGGCGGCGACCTCGTCAGCCCGCTGACGTTGGGCATCACGATGTTCGTCCTGTTCGAGCTGACCGTCTTCGTGATCAAGCGCACCGGCAAGTGACGAGCGAGCCACAGCCGGCCACGGAACCGGCCGTCCGCCCGACCGCTCACGAGCAGGATGTCGTCATCCTCAGCGGCCTGTCGGGTGGCGGCAAGACCGCCGCCTCGAAGCTCTTCGAGGACCTCGGCTACACCGTCGTCGACAACCTGCCGGCCGAGCTGCTGCCCGAGCTCGCCGACCTCGTCGCGTCGGATCGACAGCGGTTCGCGCGTGTCGCGATCGTCGTCGACGTACGCGCCGGCGACGCACCGATCGCGCTCGCCTCGATGCGCGGTGCGCTGGAGGGTCGCGGGGTGCGCCCGCGGGTTGTGTTCCTCGAGGCTCGCGAGGACGTGCTGATCCGGCGCTTCTCGGAGACGCGCCACCGCCACCCGCTCGCCGACGACCGCGGGATCGCCAGCTCGATCCTCGAGGAACGCCGGCGGCTTGAGCCGATCCGTGCCGATGCCGACGTCGTCGTGGATACCTCGGACCTGTCGCTGCGCGAGCTCCGCGAGCGGCTGTTCTCGCAGCTCGGAACGGTGAGCCGGCCCGACCAGCTGGCGATCCAGCTGATCAGCTTCGGCTACAAGTACGGACTGCCGCTCGAGGCCGACCTCGTGTTCGACGTCCGCTTCATGCAGAACCCCTTCTACGTCCCGGAGCTGCGCCGGCTGTCCGGGCTGACCGACCCGGTCCGTGAGTATGTCCTCGCGCAGGAGGTGGCCGGACGCTTCCTGGACATGATCAAGGAATTCCTCGACTTCGCTGTGCCTGCCTACATCGCCGAGGGCAAGTCGCGCCTGACCGTGGCCCTGGGCTGCACCGGTGGCTTCCACCGCTCCATCGTGATGGCCGAGGAGCTCGCGACCTGGCTGCGCGAGCGGGACTACGGTCCGGTCGCGGTCTTCCACCGGGAGCTCGAACGGACGTGAACCTGCGGCGCTGGCTGACCCCGGGGATCGGCATCAAGCGCTGGATGCTGCTCGTCTTCGTGGGCCTCCTGTTGCTGGCGCTGGCGTTCGCGTATGCCTTCCGCCAGGCCACGCGCGAGCTGAAGCCGGGTGGGATCAGCGAAACGCTGATCGACCTCCTGACCTTGAGCTTTCTGCCGGCCCCGGCCAGGGTCTTCGTGGTCGCGGGCATCGGCCTCGCCTGCGTGGCGGTCGGCGCGGTGATGGTCATCCGGGCATTCATGAACCCGTTCCGCTCTGACGATGGACGCCAGCCGCTGGTCGAGGTCATCTACCAGAAGCGCTTCCTGGACCGCGGGCCCCGGATCGTGACGATCGGCGGCGGGACCGGGCTGTCAACGTTGCTGCGCGGGCTCAAGGAGCACACGAGCCACCTCACGGCGGTCGTCACCGTTGCCGACGACGGCGGTTCGTCCGGGGTGCTCCGAAGTGAGCTCGGGATCCCGCCCGTCGGCGACATCCGCAACTGCATCGCGGCGCTCGCCGACTCCGAGACGATGATGGACCGCGTGCTCCAATACCGGTTCCCGGACGAGGGATCGGGCGGGGACGGTCAGGGACTCGCCGGGCACGCCATGGGCAACCTGCTGATCGCGGCCATGACGGCGGTCGAGAACGGCGATTTCGAGGAGGGTGTCCGGCGGATCAACCGGATCCTCGCGGTGCGCGGGCAGGTCGTGCCGGTGTCAGCTACGCCGCTGACGCTGCACGCGCGGCTGCAGGACGGGCAGGAGGTCGAGGGCCAGTCGACGATCATGCGCACCTCCGGCATCGAACGCGTCTGGCTCAGCCCCGACGACGTCCTGCCGTCCGACGACGCGCTCGAGGCGATCGCCGATGCCGAACTGATCGTCCTCGGGCCGGGCAGCCTGTTCACGAGCCTCCTGCCCAGCCTGCTGATCCCGGGCATCCGCGACGCGGTGGCCGTCGCGCCGGGCCCGAAGGTCTACGTGTGCAACGTCGCGACGCAGGCAGGCGAGACGACCGGCTTCCACCTGGCAGCCCACCTCGAGGCCCTCATCGCACACACGCAGCCCGGTCTCGTGGATGTCGTGCTGGCGAACACGCACTTCGATGCACGCATCCCGGACGACTGGACCGCCCAGCCCGTCGGCCTGCGCTGGCCGCCGCAGCTCGAGCCGGTGCCGCGGCTCGTGCTCGAGCATGTCGTCGATCCCGAGAACGCCCACCACCACGACCCCGAGCGGCTCGCAGCGGCGCTCATCGCGATCCTCGAACGTGAAACGCGGCTGCGGCGTCGCACCGTCGGCCGGGCCGCCAGCCGGACGGCGTGACATGACGCGCTCCGAACGGGATCTCGTCGTCGCGCTGCGGTCCGAGCTCGCCGGCATCGATCCGGCGCGGCCGTGTGACCGCCTCGCCGAGGCGGCCGGGCTGGGCGACGACGCCTGGAACCGGGAACCCGCGGTGACGCGCCTCGCGGTCCGCCTCGAACGGCGGTCCGCTGAGCGAGCGATCGCCGGGGGCGCGCCACCGTTCGACTGGGACGTGGCAGCCGACCACTGCCGGTGGGCATGGCTGCGCGGCCGCTTCCTCGCGCGAGGCTCGCTCAGCCTGGCCAACGGCCGGACGCACCTCGAGTTCATCGTCGCCCCCGAAGAGGCGCCGGAGCTCGCTGATCGCCTCGCCGAGCTGGGGCTGCCGGCCGCCTGGCGCCTTCGCCGCGGCCGGGGTGTCGTGACGTGGAAGAGCGGCGAGGCGGTGGGGACGTTTCTGCGCCGTATCGGGGCCGGTGCTGCGCTGCTCGAGCTCGAGGCACGGCAGGTCTCGCGCGCGCTCCGGGGCGAGCTGAACCGGGTGCTGAACGCCGAGTCGGCGAACCTCCAGCGGGCGGTCACAGCCGCGGGCCGGCAGCTCGATGCGATCGATCGGCTCGAGGCCGACGGACGGCTCGCCGGCCAGCCGCGGCTGGTCCGCGCGGTCGCCGCGGCGCGCCGGGAGACGCCCGAGGCGACGCTCGCCGAGCTGGCCAGCCGCCTGGATCTTCACCGGTCCGCCGTCCAGCGCGCGCTGGAGCGTCTCGAGCGGCTTGCCAGTCATGACACGGAAGGGGCCGATGGGCCCTTGTCGCCGACGCCCGTCGCTCTGGCATGATCGGCGCCATGCGTGACGTGATCGTGGCCGCGAACTGGAAGATGAACACCACACCGGCCGACGCCGCCGAGCTCGCCCGGACGATCGTCAGCCGGACCAGGGAGGCGGGTGTCATCCGGGTCATCTGCCCGCCCTACGTGTGCCTTGCTGCAGTCGGGGAGGCTGTGGCCGACGAGGACCCGCCGGTCGCCGTCGGCGCACAGAACGTGCACCACGAACTGGCGGGGGCGTACACCGGCGAGATCTCGGCCCCGATGCTGGCGTCACTCGCGACGTGGGTCATCATCGGCCACTCGGAGCGGCGGCGCGACGCGGGTGAGACCGACGAGCTGATCGGCCGCAAGCTGGGACGAGCCGTGGGCGCCGGCCTCCGCCCGATCCTGTGCGTCGGCGAGCAGCTCGCCGACCGCGAGGCCGGCCGGGCGACCGACGTCGTCGACGAACAGCTGGCGGGTGCGCTCGAGGACCACGAGCCGACCGCGCTGGCGGACGCCGGCCTCGTCATCGCCTACGAGCCGGTGTGGGCGATCGGCACGGGGCGCAACGCGCGCGGCTCGGACGCCTCGGAGATGGCGGACGCGATCCGGTCGACGCTCGAACACCACGGCTGGGGCAGCCGGACCGCGGGCGTGCCGGTGCTCTACGGGGGGAGCGTCACGTCCGCGAACATCGACGAGTTCTTCTCGGAGCCGGCGATCGACGGCGCGCTGGTCGGCGGCGCGTCGCTCAAGCCCGACGAGATGGCCGGGATCGTGGCCCGAGCCGGGATGACCGCCCGCGCCCGCGGTGCGGCACGGTGACTCCGCCAGCCACCGGGGATGGAACGCGGCCGCGGCCGATCGTGCTCGTCGTGCTCGACGGGTTCGGCATCGGGCCGGACCCTTCGGTCGATGCGATCCGAGCGGCCGACATGCCGGCCTGGCGTGGGCTCCTGGAGCACTGGCCCAACGCGGTCCTGCGTGCATCCGAGGACGCGGTCGGTCTGCCTGCCGGACAGATGGGCAACTCGGAGGTTGGCCACCTCAACCTCGGTGCGGGGAAACCGGTCCTTCAGGATCTCCCGCGGATCGATGCCGCGATCGCTGACGGCAGCTTCAACGAGCGCCCCGCGCTCCTGGAGGCTTGCCGGCGGGCCGCGGCTGACGACCGGCGGCTCCACATTGTCAGCCTGATCGGCCCCGGCGGCGTTCATGCCAACGACCGCCACCTCGTCGCCCTCGTGGGGCTCGCCGCCCGTGAGGGCGTTCGGCACGTGCGGATCCACGCGCTCCTAGACGGCCGCGATACGCCGCCGTCCTCGGCGCTGGGGTTCGTCGCCGACATCGAGCGCCGACTGGCGGCCACTCATCCCGATGCGCGGATCGCATCGATCGGCGGGCGCTACTGGGGGATGGACCGCGACACCCGCTGGGAGCGAACGGAGCGCGGCTACGACGCGATCGTCCACGGCGAGGGGCGGCACGCACGGTCGGCCGTCGAAGCGATCGAGGAAGCGAACGCGCGCGGCGAGACCGACGAGTTCGTCGACCCGACCGTCATCGACGGCGTCGACGGCCGTGTCCGCGACGGCGACGCGATCGTCCATGCCAACTTCCGCGCC
>Ga0190275_10001799_pt1 | contig 15732 bp, 18 predicted proteins | sample Popmic550T_FD_133745 | JGI IMG/M metagenome (GOLD analysis project Ga0190275, IMG submission 133745) | Populus adjacent soil microbial communities from riparian zone of Yellowstone River, Montana, USA - 550 T | ecosystem: Environmental > Terrestrial > Soil > Riparian zone > Trees stand | place...
ATCGAGGTCACGCCCGCCGGCAAGTCGACGAAGCGGCTGTCGCTGATGTCGGGCGGCGAGAAGTCGCTCGTCGCGCTCGCGTTCATGTTCGCCGTCTTCCTCGCCCGCCCGTGCCCGTTCTACGTCCTCGACGAGGTCGAGGCAGCGCTCGACGACCTCAACATTGACCGCTTCCTGCAGCTCGTCCGTCGCTACTCGGACCGCGCGCAGTTCATCGTCGTGACCCACCAGAAGCGCACGATGGACGCGGCCGACCGCATCTACGGGGTCAGCATGGGTGGCGACGGCATCTCACGTGTGGTCTCGCGCCAGCTCAGCGGGACGGGGCAGACCCTGTTCGAGCAGGCCGATCCCGCGCAGCCCGCCGCCGAGACCGGCGCGGCAGCCGGCGCCGCATAGGGTTCACGCGCGATGGCGCGTGACTGGAACGACCTCTTCGTAGTCGGCGGCGAGCCGATCGCCCGCGCGAGCGAGGAGACGCAGGCGAGCGCCGAGCAGCCCCGCCGCGGCTTCTTCAAGCGGCTGCGCGAGAACATGTCGAAGACGCGCGAGGCGCTCGGGGCCGAGCTGCAGGCGACGATGTTCGAGCGGCTCGACGACGAGGCCTTCGAGCGCCTCGAGGAGGCGCTGATTTACGCCGACGTCGGCGCGCCGACGACGGCCGCGATCGTCGAGCGGCTCGAGGGCGAGGCGGCCTCCGGGACGCTCGAGAGCGGGGAGGACCTCACGCGCAGGCTGCGCGAGCTGCTCGCCGAGACCGCCCGCGTCGAGGGCGACACGATCGACCTCGCAGCCAAGCCGACGGTGATCCTGATGGTCGGCGTCAACGGCACCGGCAAGACGACGACGATCGGCAAGATCGCCTGGCACCTCCAGCGCGAGCTCGGCCAGTCGGTGCTGCTCGCCGCCGGCGACACCTTCCGCGCCGCGGCCGCCGAGCAGCTCGAGGTCTGGGCCGAGCGCGCCGGCTGCGACATCGTCCGCGGCGCTGAGGGATCCGACCCCGGCGCTGTGATGTTCGACGCGATCGGGTCGGCCACCGCGCGCGGCCACGACGTCGTCCTCTGCGACACCGCCGGCCGCCTGCACACCCAGCAGCACCTGATGGACGAGCTGCGCAAGGTCCGCAAGGTGATCGCCGCCAAGCTCCCTGGCGCGCCGCACCACACGCTGCTGACGATCGACGCGACGACCGGTCAGAACGGCCTGCGCCAGGCGCTGCTGTTCCGCGAGGCGGTCGACCTCGACGGGATCGTCCTGACCAAGCTCGACGGCACCGCCAAGGGCGGGATCGCGCTGGCGATCGCCCAGGAGCTCAGCGTGCCCGTGCAGCTGATCGGGATCGGCGAGGGGATCGAGGACCTGCGTCCCTTCGACGCCGACGACTTCGCCGCGGCGATCCTGGAGTAAGGACGTGTACTCCGGACGCGTGGTCACGCGTCGCCGGAGATAGGATCAGCCCATGTCCGCATGGGTCGTCTGGATGATCGTCGCAGGTGCCCTCGCGGTCGGCGAGATCGTCTCGCTGTCCTTCTTCATGGGGCCGATCGCGATCGCCGCGGTCCTCGCCGCGGTCGCCGCGCTCGCGGGCGCCGGGACGGCGCTCCAGATGGTCGTGTTCATCGTCGCCTCGGCTGCCTCGCTTGCCGTGCTGCGACCGATCGCGCGCCGCCACCTCCGCACACCGGCCAAGATCCGCACCGGCACCGCCGCGCTCGTCGGCTCGCGCGCGGTGGCGCTCGAGCGGATCGACGGCAGCGGCGGGACGGTCAAGCTGGCGGGCGAGGTCTGGTCCGCGCGGACCTACGATGACGACGAGGTGATCGAGCCCGGCGCGCGCGTGCAGGTGATGCAGATCGAGGGCGCCACGGCGCTCGTAACGGATGGAATGGGCTAGGAGGCCGATGTGGCGACGCTGATAGTGCTTGGAGTGATCGCGCTGGTCGTGCTCGTCACGGTCGCGCAGGGAGTCCGGATCGTGCCGCAGGCGCGCGCGGGCATTGTCGAGCGGCTCGGCCGCTACAGCCGCACGCTCGACGCCGGGCTCGCGCTGATCGTGCCGTTCGTCGATCGCGTCAAGCCGCTGATCGACCTTCGCGAGCAGGTCGTCTCGTTCCCGCCGCAGCCCGTGATCACCGAGGACAACCTCGTGATCAACATCGACACGGTCATCTACTTCCAGGTCACCGACCCGAAGGCGGCGACCTACGAGATTGCGGACTACATCGCGGCGATCGAGCAGCTGACCGTCACGACGCTGCGCAACGTGATCGGCGGCATGACGCTCGAGGACACGCTGACGTCGCGCGACAAGGTCTCCGGCGCGTTGCGGATCGTCCTCGACGAGGCGACCGGGCGCTGGGGCATCCGCGTCAACCGCGTCGAGCTCAAGGCGGTCGACCCGCCGGCCTCGATCCAGGAGGCGATGGAGAAGCAGATGCGCGCCGAGCGCGACCGCCGCGCCGCGATCCTGACGGCAGAGGGCTACAAGCAGTCGCAGATCCTCAGCGCAGAGGGCGAGAAGCAAAGCGCGATCCTGCGCGCCGAGGGCCAGCGGGAGGCGCAGATCCTCGAGGCCCAGGGCGAGGCGCAGGCGATCGAGACCGTCTTCGACGCGATCCACCGCGGCGACGCCGACGAGAAGCTGCTCGCCTACCAGTACCTTCAGAAGCTGCCCGAGATCGCCGACGGCGAGGCGAGCAAGCTCTGGATCATCCCGAGCGAGTTCACGCAAGCGCTCGGGCGGCTCGGCTCGGTGCTCGAGCCGGGCGAGCCCAAGGCGGACTCCAAGCCGCCGGAGCCGCCGCGGCCGGTCTAGGTCGATGGAGCTCGACGACCGGCAGCGCGGCGCCCTCGAGGCGATCTGCGACACGATCTGTCCCGAGGCCGACGGACTGCCGACCGCGACCGAGCTCGGCGTCCCCGACGCGCTGCTCGAGGCGATCGACCGCAACCCGCGCGAGCCCGAGCGCAAGCAGCTCGCGCAGCTGCTGTCGCTGTGGGACACGCCGCTGCTGACGGCGCTCGGCGGGGGAGGGCTCAAGCGCTTCACCGAGCTGCCGCGCGACGCGCGCGAGCGGGTGCTGCTGTCGTGGTGCGACTCGCGCCTGCCCCAGCGCCGCGCCGCCTTCCAGGCGCTGCGCAAGGGCGCGCTGCTCTTCTACTGGATGCTCTCGATGCCCGACGGCTCCCGCCACCCGGGCTGGGACGACATTGGCTATCCCGGCCCGCTCGGCCCGAACGAGGGTGCGCCGCCGAAGGCGCTCGCGCCGCTGTCGATCGACCGTGACACGACGCTCGACTGCGACGTCGTCATCGTCGGCTCCGGCGCCGGCGGCGGGACCGCGGCAGGCGTGCTCGCAGCGGCCGGCCTCGACGTCGTCGTGCTCGAGGCCGGCGGCTACTACGACGACGAGGACTTCGACGGCTCGGAGCTGACCGGTATCCGCAAGCTCTACGCGGGCGCCCCGACCTCGAGCCCCGACCAGAGCGTCGCGCTGCTCGCCGGGTCCTGCCTCGGCGGCGGCACGGTCATCAACTACTCGACCTCCTTCCGCACCCCCGACGCGGTTCGCGAGGAGTGGGCCGACCACGGCGTCCACGCCTTCCGCGACCGGGAATACGGCGACAGCCTCGACGCGGTCTGCGACCGGCTCGGAGTCAACCAGGAGCACTCGAGCCCATCCGCGCGCGACCGCACGATGCGCGACGGCTGCATGGCGCTCGGCTGGCACGTCGACGCGATCTCGCGCAACGTCCGCGGCTGCGACCAGGGCGAGACCTGCGGCTACTGCCCGTTCGGCTGCCGCCTCGGCGCGAAGCAGTCGACGGTCAAGACCTGGCTCGCGGACGCCGCCGGCGCCGGCACGCGCATCCTCGTCGGTACGCGCGCCGACAAGGTGATCATCGAGAGCGGTGCCGCCCGCGGCGTCGAGGCGCGCACGGACGCCGGCCACCGCGTCACGATCCGCTCGCGGGCCGTCGTCGCCGCCTGCGGCTCGATCCAGACGCCGGCGCTGCTGCGGCGCTCCGGCCTCGCCAACGCGAACATCGGCCGCCACCTGCACCTCCATCCCGTGACCGTCGTCTGGGCGCTGTTCGACGACGAGCTGCGGCCCTGGGAGGGCACGATGCAGGCGCTCTACTCCGACGAGCACGCCGACCTCGACGGCAAGGGGCACGGCGTCAAGTACGAGACCGCCGCGCTGCACCCACACGTCAACATCGGCTTCTGGCCCTGGCGCAGCTCGCGCCAGCACCACGAGCTGATGCGCACGACGCCCAACCTCGGCGGCATCGGCGCGCTGCTGCGCGACCGCGACTCCGGCGAGGTCCGCGTGCGCCGCGACGGCCAGCCGGTCGTCCGCTACAAGCTGTCCGACTTCGACCGCGGCAACCTCCGCACCGGCTTCGACGGCGCCGCCCAGATCCTCGAGGCCGCCGGCGCCAAGCGGATCTTCAGCTCGCACTCCGCCTGGGTCTCCTACGACCCCGGCGTCGACGGCGACCGCGCGCGCTTCATGCGCGACGCCGACCGCTGCGGCTGGGGCCCCGGCCAGTGCTCACTCGTCTCCTTCCACATCATGGGCACCGCCCGGATGGGCAGCACGCCCTCGACCTCCGTCTGCACTCCCGCCGGCGAGACCTGGGACGCCCGCGACCTCGTCGTTTGCGACGCCTCCGCCTTCCCGAGCGCCTCGGGCGTCAACCCGATGGTCTCGATCGAGGCGATCGCACACATGAATTCTCGTGCGCTCGCCGCACGCCTGTCCTGAGCGCTTGCAAGCGCGCACGGGGGTGAGGGCACGCTAGCCTGCGGGCGGTGTTCGACACGTTGGCAGAGCGGCTCCAGGGAGCCCTTGGAGACGTAACGAAGCGGGGCGCCTTGACCGAGGAGGACATCGGCAAGGCGATGCGCCAGGTGCGGCTCGCGCTGCTCGAGGCGGACGTCAACTTCAAGGTCGTCAAGGAGTTCACGTCGGCGGTCAAGGAGCGCGCGACCGGCACCGACGTGCTCGAGTCGCTCAACCCGGGCCAGCAGGTCGTCAAGGTCGTGGCGGACGAGCTGACCGACCTGATGGGGGGCTCGGGGCGGGAGCTGGTCTTCTCCAAGAGCGGGCCGACGGTGATCCTGATGGCCGGCCTCCAGGGCTCGGGCAAGACGACCGCCTGCGGCAAGCTCGCGCGGCAGCTCAAGGAGGAGAAGGGGCTCGACGTCGCGCTCGCGGCCTGCGACCTCCAGCGCCCGGCGGCGGTCGACCAGCTGATCAAGGTCGGCGGCCAGGCCGGCGCGACGGTCTACGAGCAGGGCACCGGCCGCGATCCCGTCGACGTCGCAGAGTGGGCGCTCGGGCAGGCGAAGGCGGACCGCCGCGACGTGTTGATCGTCGATACGGCCGGCCGCCTCCATGTCGACGCCGAGCTGATGGACCAGCTCGCGCAGGTCAAGCAGCGGACCAAGCCGCACGACGTGCTGCTGGTCGTCGACGCGATGACCGGCCAGGACGCCGTCAACGTCGCCGAGAGCTTCGCCGACGCAACCTCCTTCGACGGCGTCGTGCTGACCAAGCTCGATGGCGACGCCCGCGGCGGCGCGGCGCTGTCGGTCAAGGCGATCACCGGCAAGCCGATCCTCTACGCCTCGACCGGCGAGAAGCTCGACGCGTTCGAGCGCTTCCACCCGGACCGGATGGCGCAGCGGATCCTCGGCATGGGCGACGTGATGACGCTGATCGAGAAGGCCGAGCAGCAGATCGACGAGCGCCAGGCCCAGGAGCTCGAGCGCAAGATCCGCAAGAACCAGTTCACGCTCGACGACTTCCTCGACCAGATGCAGCAGGTGCGCAGCATGGGGCCGCTGCAGAACATCCTCAAGATGCTGCCCGGAGTCGGCCAGCAGCTCGGCGCGCTCAAGGTGGACGACCGCGAGCTCGACCGCCTCCAGGCGATCATCACCTCGATGACCCCGAGCGAGCGCGCGAACCCGAAGATCATCAACGGGTCGCGGCGCAAACGGATCGCCGCGGGCTCGGGCACCAACGTCCAGGCGGTCTCCCAGCTGATCAAGCAGTTCTCCCAGATGCAGAAGGTCATGCGCCAGATGGCGAGCGGAAAGACGCCCTCGCTGGCGCAGATCGCCTCGGGCCGCTAACGTTCCCCGGCCCGCTCGACCCCGATGGAAGCGAACTGAAACCTTGGCAGTAAGAGTCAGGCTGACTCGCGTCGGCTCAAAGAAGAACCCGATCTGGCGTGTCGTCGTCGCCGACGGCCGCTCGCCGCGCGACGGTCGCTCGATCGAGACGATCGGCCACTACAACCCGCAGACGCAGCCTTCGCGGATCGTTATCGACCGCGAGCGCCTCCAGCACTGGCTCGACCGCGGCGCTCAGCCGAGCAACACGGTCCGCAAGCTGATGCGCGCCGAGAACACCGGCTTCGAGATTCCCAAGTCCGCGGCGCCGACTCCGGCCGCGAAGCCGGCGAAGCCCGTCGAGGCGGAGGCCGCGCCCGACGCCGAGGCGCCTGCCGAGGCTCCCGCTGCAGAGGCTGGCACCGACGCGGAGGCTCCGGCCGAGGAGGCTGCCGAGCCGGAGGCGAGCGCCGACGCGGACGCCCCAGCCGACGCGCCGGAGGCCGTCGCCGACGCTCCTGCCGAGCCGGAGCCCGAGGCCGAGGCTGCCGCCGACGCGCCCGCCGAGGGCGACGCCGGCGAGAGCGCCTAGCTCGATCGCGTGGAGGAGCTGCTCGCCTATCTGGCTCGCGGCCTCGTCGACGACCCCGACTCGGTGACCGTCGACTCCTTCGAAGAGGAAGACGGCACGATCGTCCTCGAGCTGCACGCACCACAAGACGAAGCCGGCCGCCTGATCGGCCGCCGCGGCCGCACGATCTCCGCCCTGCGCACGGTGCTCAAGGCCAGCGCCACACGCCGCAACCAGCGCGTGCTGGTCGACGTCGTCGACAGCTGAGGCCCGTGGCGGAGGACGCGCGACTGGTCACGGCCGGCGTGGTCGGGAGGTCGCACGGCCTCGACGGCAGCTTCCACGTGGAGCGTCCGATGCAGCCGCTGGAGGCCGGGGCGGTCGTGAACGTGGCCGGGGCGCAGCGGCGCGTCGAGCGGTCCGCCGGTACCGAGCAGCGGCCGCTGATCCGTCTCGAGGGCGTCGCCACCCGCGAGGCGGCCGCCGAGCTGCGCGGCGAGCTGCTGCTCGTCGAGGACACGCTCGGCAGCGACGAGTGGCTCGCCGAGGACCTCGTCGGCTGCCGCGTCGAAGGGCTCGGAGTCGTGACGCGCGTCATCGACTCGCCGTCCTGCGACCTGCTCGAGCTCGAGGGCGGCCAGCTCGTCCCGCTGATCTCGGACGCTGTCGCGCGCGTCGACGTCGAGGGGCGGACGATCGAGGTCCACCGCCGCTTCCTGCGGCTCGAGGAGGGAGAGCCGGGATGAGGATCGACGTGTTCACGCTCTTCCCGAGCTGGTTCGACTGGTTCACGGGCCAGCGCCATGTGGCCAACGCGCTGGCGCTCGGTCACCGCGTCGAGGCCGTCGACCTGCGCGCCACGACGCCGCTGAATGCCGGCCAGGTCGACGACACGCCCTATGGTGGCGGCGCCGGGATGGTCGTCCGCGTCGACGTCGTCGAGGCTGCGCTGCGCGCCCGCTGGGATGGCGACCCCGTCGAGCAGCGCGGAAGCCGACGGGTAGTCGCGCTCTCCGCCGGCGGTCGCCAGTTCGACGAGGCGCTCGCCGCCGAGCTCGCCGGCGAGGAAGAGGTCGCCCTGCTCTGCGGCCGCTACGAGGGCTTCGACGAGCGCGTCCACGAGCACCTCGCCACCGACGTCGTCTCGATCGGCCCCTACGTCCTCGCCGGCGGCGAGCTGGCGGCGATGGTCGTCTGCGACGCCGTCCTGCGCAAGCTCCCGGGCGCGCTCGGGCACGCCGACAGCGCCGTCGAGGAGTCGTTCTCGGAGGCGCTGGGCGGCGCGCCCGAGTATCCGCACTACACACGGCCGGCCAAGTGGCGCGGCCACGGCGTGCCGGACGTGCTCGTATCCGGCGACCACGCGAAGGTCGACGAGTGGCGCCGGGAGCAGAGCCGGCGCCGGCTCCGCTAGCATTCGCCGCCGCGCGAGGCCGCCTCGATGGACCTCGCGCCTTTTCATGCCATGAGCGGAGTCATCGACACCATCGAGCGCAGCCAGCTGCGCCGGATCCCCAAGTTCCAGGCGGGCGATCGTCTGCGCGTCCACTTCCAGGTCGTCGAGGGCAACCGCCGCCGCACCCAGGTCTTCGAGGGCGTCGTGATCAAGCGCCAGGGCAGCGGCGCACGCGAGACGTTCACCGTCCGCAAGCAGTCCTTCGGCGTCGGCGTCGAGCGCACGTTCCCCGTCCACTCGCCGAAGATCGAGCAGATCGAGGTCGCCGCCCGCGGCGACGTGCGGCGCGCGAAGCTCTACTACCTCCGCGACCGCGTCGGTCGCAGCGCCCGCGTCCGCGAGCGCCGCTTCGGTCGCGACGACGACGAGATGATCGAGGGAGCGATGCCGCCGTCGGACGCGGACATGCCCACGGTGGACGAGGTCGCGGTCGAGCTCGCGGCAGACACCGCCCAGGCTCCGCCGGACGCCGACGCCACCGAGGCTCCTGCGGTCGACGCCGGCAAGGACGCTTCCGCCGACGCGGCAGAGAACGCTGGCGCCCCAGACGAGGCGGCAGAGCCGGCAGCTGAGAGCTCCGCGGACGAGGCCCCCGAGGCCGACGCCGAGCAGGCTCCCGAGTCCGGCGACAAGCCGGACGCCTAGCGGCCCGGCGAGGTGGCCAAGACCTCAAAGCAGAGCACCGGCGGCTCGCTCATCGAGCTGGTCGTCATCGTCGCCGTCGCACTCGGCGTCGCGCTCGGAATCCAGGCCTTCCTCGTCAAGCCGTTCCGCATCCCGAGCGAGTCGATGGTGCCGACGCTCGAGATCGGCCAGCGCGTGCTCGTCGACCGCATCAGCCTGCGCTTCAGCGATCCCGAGCGCGGGGACGTGATGGTCTTCAAGCCGCCGCAGGGGGCCGACGACAACATGTGCGGCGTCAGCCACCCGGCCGACCAGGGCTGCCCGCGGTCGACGCCCGGCAAGTCGGACACCAACTTCATCAAGCGGGTCGTCGCGGTCGGCGGCGACCGGATCACGATCCGGGCCGGCCGAGTTGTTCTCAACGGCAAGCTCCAGAAGGAGCCCTTCATCCGCCCCGACGCCCAATGCGGCATCTGCAACCTGCCAGAGCCGATCGTCATCCCGAAGGGCCAGTACTACATGATGGGCGACAACCGAGGCGCAAGTGCGGACAGCCGCGAGTGGGGTCCGGTGCCGAAGGACAACATGATCGGCAAGGGCTTCGCGACCTACTGGCCGCCGTCCAAATGGGGCGGCCTCTAACCACGTGCCGCGGAGGGGCACTCCCTCCGAGGACGGGCCTATGATCGGCCGCGACGTGGATGCGGCTGCCGAGCTACCGGAGGACGTGGGCGACTCGAGTCCGAAGGCCGCTCCCGGTGGGCGCGCCGCGCGGCGGCGCAGGAAGCGTGCACATACGGGACGGCGGCTGTTCGCCTTCGACCGCGACCTCGGCGTGCGCTTCGTCGCCGGCGCGGATGAGGCCGGGCGGGGGTGCCTCGCCGGGCCGCTCGTCGCGGCGGCGGCGCTGTTCGACCTCGAGCGGCTGACGCTCGCGGATCGGCGGACGCTCTCGCGCCTGAACGACTCCAAGCAGCACAGCGAAGAGGCGCGCGAGGAGCTGTACCCGCTCGTGATGCGCGCCTGCGCACGGACCGCAGTGGTCTCGCGCTGCGTGCGCGGCATCGACTCGCGCGGGCTGCACGTGACGAACCTCGCTGCCCTGCGCGCGGCGCTGTTGCGCGTCGCGCGGCCGGGAACGGTCTGCCTCGTCGACGGTTTCGGAGTGCCCGAGTTCGGCTACGAGCAGCGCGCGGTGGTCGACGGCGACTGCCGCAGCGCCGCGATCGCCGCCGCGTCGGTCCTGGCGAAGGTCACGCGCGACCGCTACATGCGCCGCGCCGCCGAGCGCCATCCCGAGTGGGACTTCTCCGCTCACGTCGGCTACTCGACGCCCGAGCACCGCGAGGCGATCGCGGCGCACGGGGTCTCACCGCTGCACCGCCTCTCCTTCAATTCCATGGCCTACCAGCAGTTGCAGCTCGGCTAGAACGCGTCCTCGACGTGGTCGAGGAGGAGTAGTCGTCCAGAGCGGTCGACGGTGATGCCGATCGCGTCGAAGCGGATCCAGGGTGCGCGGCGGCCGTCCTGGTCGCGGGTGCGCAGCCACTCGGAGCCGAGCCGGCGTAGGCGCCGGCGCTTCTGCGGGCCGATTGCGTCGAGCGGACCGGCCGGGCCGGCGCTGGAGCCGGCGACGCGTGTCTTGACCTCGCAGAAGACGAGGCAGCGCTCGCCGCGCGCGACGATGTCGATCTCGCCCAGGCGGCCGCAGCGGGCGTTGCGCTCGAGCGCGGTAGCCGGCGCGCTCGAGGTGCACCGCGGCGAGCTGCTCGCCGTGGGAGCCAAGGCGGATGCGGGGGTTGCCGGGCGTCATCGCTCGGACGCTAGGCGGGCGGGGGTGACGCGCGGGTTCGCTCCGGACGGCACGAGCGACGGACGTGGGCGTAGGCCAGTACCGAACCGTCACACCCGTTTCCCGCGCCGTGCAGATGCCCACCTAGCGTGCCCCCGGTGCTCGCAAGCGTCCCCACATTCGCGCTCGAAGGTGTCGACGCTCGTGAGGTCACGGTCGAGGTCGACGTCCGCCAGGGGCTGCCGGTCTTCACGGTCGTCGGACTGCCTGACACTGCCGTGCGCGAGGCACGCGAGCGGGTTCGCGCCGCGCTGCTCAACTCGGAGCTCGAGTTCCCGCTTCAGCGCCTGACGGTGAATCTGGCACCAGCATGGGTGCGCAAGGCCGGTGCCAGCTTCGACCTTGCGATCGCGGTCGGCGTGCTGGCGGCGAGCGGCCAGATCCCGGCCGCGGCGCTTCGCGGCTGCGCCGTTTCGGGCGAGCTGTCGCTTGGCGGCGCGCTGCGGCCGATTCGTGGCGCGCTGTCGATCGCGATCGGCTGCCGAGACGCGGGGTTCGAGCGGCTCGTCGTGGCGTCGGAGATCGCTCCAGAGGCGGCGCTCGTCGAGGGGATCGAGGTCTGCGCCGTGCCGAACCTGAGCCGGCTCGTCTACCTACTCCACGGGCGCTGGAGGCCCGATCCCCCGCTTCCGCCGTCGCGGGACGAGCCGTTCGCCGCGCGTGAGCTGCCGGACCTCGCCGACGTTCGCGGTCAGGCGGACGCCCGCCGGGCACTCGAGATCGTCGCCGCGGGCGGTCACGGCCTGTTGATGGTCGGCCCGCCCGGTGCCGGCAAGACGATGCTCGCCCGCCGCCTGCCGGGCATCCTGCCCCCGCCGACGCGCGACGAGGCGCTCGAGATAACGCGCGTCCAGAGCGTCGCTGGAATCGGCGCGGGACGACCGGCCACCGAGAGGCCGTTCAGGGCGCCGCACCACACGATCTCGGCGCCGGGCCTCGTCGGAGGCGGCTCCCGGCCGCGGCCTGGGGAGATGACGCTCGCTCACCGCGGCGTGCTCTTCCTCGACGAGCTGCCCGAGTTCTCACGCCAGGCGCTCGAGGCGCTGCGTCAGCCGCTCGAGAGCGGCGCCGTCGAGATCACGCGCGGCCAGGTGTCGCTGAGCTTCCCGACCCGCGTGCTGCTCGTCGCCGCCGCCAACCCGTGTCCCTGCGGCGTCGGCGGAGAGCGCTGCGAATGCGGCACGATCGCCCGCGAGCGCTACCGGGCGCGGCTGACCGGACCGCTGATCGACCGCGTCGACCTCGTCTGCCAGCTCGCGCCCGTCGCGGCCGCTTCGCTCGCGCCGGGGGTGGCGGCGAGCGAGGGCTCGGCGACCGTCCGGGCCAGGGTGATCACGGCCCGCGAGCGCCAGGCCGTTCGGCTTGCCGAGGCCGCCAGGAGCCCCAGCGCCGCGCGGGACACGCCGGCGGCCGTTCCGAGCTGCAACGCCGAGCTCGGCTCACGTGCGACGCGAGAGCTCGCGGCGCTCGACCGGCGTGCGTCGCGTCCGCTCGGCGAGGCTCTCGACGCCGGCGTCCTGACCGGCCGAGGCCACGACCGCGTCCTGCGCGTGGCGCGCACGATCGCCGATCTCGCGGGCGCCGATCGCATCGCCCGTGAGCATGTCGACGAGGCGCTTGGTTACCGCGCCACCGGCGCGGGCCGGGTGACGGCATGAGCGCCTCGTGTTGTGACGCCTGCCTGCGCCGGGGCTATCTCGTCGGGCTGCTCGCCGGCAGGATCGCGGGCCTGCTCGATCGGCCCGGGTGCCGGCCGGGAGGGCTGCTGGCGCTCGAGGACGCCGAGCTCGCGATGGCCGTGGGCGGGGAGGGGACGGACGAGGCGATCAACTTCCTCGGCCGCTTCGAGCCGCGCCGCGCGCGTGCTGACCTGCGGCACGCGGAGGTTGCGGCGATATGTCGCCATCACGACGGCTATCCGGCGCTGTTGCGCGACCTCGGCGATCCGCCGGCGACGCTCTTCTGCTGCGGGCGGGTGGAGCTGCTCGCCGCCGTCGACGAGGAGCCGGCGGTCACGATCGTCGGCACGCGCGATGCGTCTCCCTACGGTCTCGACGTCGCCCACGATCTCGCTCGCGGGCTCGCAGCCGCCGGTGTGACGACCGTCAGTGGGATGGCGCTAGGGATCGACGCGGCCGCGCACAGGGGCGCGCTCGGGGCGCGCGGCGCCACCGTGGCGGTGCTGGCCGGCGGCCCCGACGTCGCCTATCCGCGCCGCCATCGCGACCTCCACCGCCAGATTCGCGAGAGCGGGCTCGTGGTCTCCGAGCTACCTCCGGGCCAGCGCCCCTACCGCTGGAGCTTCCCGGCGCGCAACCGGCTGATGGCGGCGCTCGCACGGATGACGATCGTCGTCGAGGCGGGCGAGTCGTCGGGCACGCTGATCACGGCCGAGGTCGCCCAGGACCTCGGCCGCATCCTCGCGGCCGTGCCCGGCCGCGTCACGGCCCGGGTCGCAGCCGGCAGCAACCGCCTGCTGCGCGAGGGCGCACCGGTGATCAGGGGCGCCTCGGACGCTCTCGACGAGCTGTTCGGCGTCGGCGCGCACGTGCCGGTGCCGCTGTCGCCCGCCGACGTCGACCCGCTCCAGCGCCGGCTGCTCGATGCGGTCGAGGCGGGCCTCGACGTCGATGCCATCTGCGAGTTCGCCGGCGTACCGGTCAACGAAGGGCGCGCCGCGCTCGCGCGGCTGGAGACACGCGGCCTGGTGCGGCGCGACGGGTTGTTCGGCTGGGAACCGGCGAGGACACGCCGATGAGTGCCATGCCGGCGCCTATGCTGCGCGGTCGATGACCGATCCGTCTCCGCCCCGCCTGCTCTCGATCGCCGGATCGGACTCCGGCGGCGGCGCCGGCATCCAGGCCGACCTCAAGGCCTTCGCGCGCTGCGGGGCGCACGGGATGACCGCGATCACGGCGATCACGGCCCAGAGCACGGTCGCGGTCAGCGGCGTCTATCCGGTGGCTCCGGAGGCGATCGTCGCTCAGGTTCGTGCGGTGGTCGACGACATCGGCGTCGATGGCGTCAAGGTCGGGATGCTCGGAGGCGCCGAGACGATCGCGGCGGTGGCGGAGGCGCTCGACCTCGTCGGCGACGCTCCGGTCGTCGTCGACCCGGTGATGGTCGCCGAGAGCGGCGCGACGCTGCTCGAGCCCGAGGCGCGCGAGGCGCTGCGTACGTGGATCCTGCCGCGCGCGACGGTGTTGACCCCGAACCTGCCCGAGGCGCGCGTGCTTGCCGGCGCCGACGAGGAGGCGGGCCCTGAGGAGCTCGCGCGCGCCGTGCACGCGCTCGGACCGGGAGCCGTGGTGGTGACCGGGGGGCATGGCGAGCGCACGACCGGACGCGGGGACTGGATCGCCGACGTCTTCTTCGACGGGACCCAGCTCGTCGAGATCCCCGGCGACCGCTATCCCGGGGGCGCCTCGCACGGCTCGGGCTGCACCCACTCCGCGGCGCTCGCGACCGGATTGGCGCGCGGCCTGGCGCCGCTCGAGGCCGCCGAGCAGGCGCGCGAGGTCGCCGCGGCGGCCGTGCGCGACGGACTGCGCGGCATCGGGGCCGGCGCCGGCCCGGTGGACGTCTTCGGCCTGGCCGCGCGCACGCGCGACTGAACGCGCGGATCTCCAGGCCATCCAGCCGCCGAGCGACCCGGCGGGGCGGCAACTGCGCTTTGGCATAATCGAGCTGAGCCTGGGCATCGCCTCTGAGGTGCCTTCGAGGTTCGCGACCAGGAGAACGAGATCAAGTTCCTACGCATGAAGCCAGGTCACGGCGAGGTCCTCCTGGCGGAGGGCGACCCCGACGTGCGCGTTGACGAGGAGCTGCTGATCGAGGAGTTCCGCCGCCAGCTCGACGAAGGCATGTGGGCGGCCGTCCCGACCGAGCGGCCCGGCAGCGGCCGGCGCGAGGCGCAGATGGTCCGCGACTACTCCGAGATCCCGCCCGAGGCGGAGCGAGTGATCTTCTTCCCGCGGGCCTCGGGAGGCTGAGGGCGCCGTGCTCGTGCTGCTCGTCACCGGCCTCGTCGCGCTCGCGCTCGCTGCCTTCCTGCTCGCCCGGGCCGCGGCCGGCAAGACGATCGCGGCACGCCGTCGCCGACGCGTCCAGCACCCGCCGCTCGCCTTCGACCCCGGACGCGAACGGCGTGCCGAGCAGCGTGCGCGCCAGCTCCTGCGCTCGTGCGTCAACGACCACGAGTGGGCGATGTACCGCGACCTCGGCTTCATCCGCGTCGACGGGCGCCGGCTCCCCGACGCCGCCGGCGAGGGCGGAGCCGCTCCCTACGCCTACCTGATCTACCCGCACAAGCCGATCGTCGCCTACGTGCCCCGCAACGGCCGGCTGCTGAGCGAGTACTGCGTCGAGTTCCCCGACCTCACGGGCGGCCATACCCGCCTGCCCGCCTCCGACGACGTGCTCGCCAAGTGGATGGCGCTGACCTCCGACGAGGCGCGCGTGATCGGGCGCGCGAACATGCACCTCGTGGGTCGCCAGCACGACCCCGCCCGCCTCCGCCGCGACATCTGGCGGCTGTCGGAGTGGGAACGCGTCGGCGCCGGGCGCCTCGGGGCACGCGCCGCGTGAGTCGCGACCTCCGCGAGCGCAGCCGGGCCCAGCTCGACGGCCCGGACCGGGCCGCAGCGCGCGCATACCTGAAGGGCATCGGCTACGACGACGAGGCGCTGCGGCGCCCGATCGTCGGGATTGCCAACACCTGGACCGAGGTGATGCCGTGCAACTTCCACCTGCGCCGGCTCGCCGAGCGCGTCAAGGACGGCGTGCGCGCCGCCGGCGGCACGCCGATGGAGGTCAACACGATCGCCGTCTCGGACGGGATCACGATGGGCACCGAGGGCATGAAGACCTCGCTCGTGAGCCGCGAGGTGATCGCCGACTCGATCGAGCTCGTCGCTCGCGGCCACCTGTTCGACGCCGTCGTCGCGCTCTCGGGCTGCGACAAGACGATCCCCGGCTGCGTGATGGCGCTCGCGCGGCTCGACCTGCCAAGCGTGATGCTCTACGGCGGCTCGATCGCCCCGGGCCGGTTCCGCGGTGAGGACGTGACGATCCAGGAGGTCTTCGAGGCCGTTGGCGCC
>Ga0190275_10001800_pt1 | contig 15718 bp, 8 predicted proteins | sample Popmic550T_FD_133745 | JGI IMG/M metagenome (GOLD analysis project Ga0190275, IMG submission 133745) | Populus adjacent soil microbial communities from riparian zone of Yellowstone River, Montana, USA - 550 T | ecosystem: Environmental > Terrestrial > Soil > Riparian zone > Trees stand | place...
CAGGGTGTGCGGCGGGGCCCACGGTGCGCTCCCTCCCTCAACCCCACCCGGCGAGTCCCCCTCCACCGGTGCTGCTCGTCCACGGCTTCCATGACACCGCGAGCGGCCTGGGCCCGATGAAGGAACACCTGGAGCGCGCCGGCTGGCCCGTGGTGCGCACTGCCTCGCTGGAGCCCAATGACGGGAGCGTGGGCGTGCCGGACCTGGCCCGTCAGGTGGCTCGGGCGGCCGAGGCGCTGCGTGCGGAGACAGGAGCGACCCGGATCGACGTGGTCGGGTTCAGCATGGGAGCGCTGGTGACGCGCTTCTGGCTGCAGATGCTGGGCGGGCGGGACCAGGTCCGGCGCTTTGTCTCCATCTCCGGGCCGCACGCGGGCACGATGATGGCCTACCTGCAGCCGGGCGAGGGAGTGAAGCAGATGCGGCCGCGCAGCCGGCTCCTGCGCACGCTGGCCCGGGATCCCGCCCCCTTTGGAAAGGTCGAGGTCTACGCCTTCTGGACGCCCCTGGACATCATCATCGTCCCGGCCGTCAGCTCGCGGCTGCCCGGCGCCACAGAGCGCACCTTCCCCGTGCTCCTGCACCACTGGATGCGCGATGACGCCCGCGTGATCGGCGAGCTGATCGAGGTGCTCGGAGCCCCGGAAGCTCCCCGGTGAGCCCGCGCCTCACACCGTCTGGGCGAGCCGCTCGGCGGACACGCGCAGGGTGACCACGTCCGCATCCTCCTTCAGCCAGCGGAAGATCGTCGCGAGCCGCTCCAGCTTCCGAGCCGAGGACACGCGCAGATCGCGCTGCTGGCGGACCAGCTCCGGGGGAATCCCATCGGCGGCATCCAGCACGTCCACGCCGTGCAGCTCGAAGTTGAAGAGCGCATCGCCTCGGCATGCGCGCCACGCGGCACGGACTGCGGGCAGCGGCAGCGTCGTCGCGAAGGTGCCGATGAAGGGAAAGCGCAGGCCCGGCGTCACCGTCATGGGCAGCTCCAGCACCGCCCCCTTGCCCCGCCGGTAGGGCTGAGCGGGATCGGGCCGGTACGGCGTACGTGGCGCCAGCAGGACCCGGGGATTGTCCAATATCGAACGAGACGGGCGGCCGGCCAGGGCGAGCGCGCCCATCACCGCGGCCTTGGCCCCGTAGTACGGCAGGGCCGGGAAGGTGGACGATCCATAGAGGTAGCCGCGCTCGGCCGTGGCCGCGTAGAGGGCGGCGTTGAGCGTGTACCCGGGAGCCCGGAAGCCCACCGGCCGCGTGCCCGTGGCGGCGAAGATGGCCTCCTCACCGCGCACCAGCTCCTCGCGCATGGAGTCCGGAGCCCGCCGCGTCAGGGCGTAGTCGTGCGAGAAGCTGTGGTTTCCCACCTCGATTCCCGAGGCATGAGCCGCCTTGAGCGCGGCCGCGGCCCCGGCGTCCGCCAGATCCTCGCCAATGGCGAAGAACGTCCCGGGCGCGCCCACGGCCCGCAGCAGCTCCTGGAAGCGGGGCACGGCGGTGGCGTACACGAGCCCTCGGGCGCGTGAGTCCAGCACCGACTCGGGCAGGCTGTGGATACGGCAGTAGTGCTGCAGCGAATCGAGGTCGACCGAGATGGACGCCAGCCGGAGAGCCACGGCGCGCCCCTCAGGTGCCTCGGATGCGGATGACGTAGAAGAGCTTGCTCACGTTCTTCAGCACGTTGGGCACCCGCCTGAAGAGGTGGATGGAGGGCTGGCGCTTCTCGTGGAGCTGGATGGGGATCTCCATCACCCTCAGGCCCTCGCGCCACGCGCGGATGACGAACTCGCTGGCGAACACGTCCATGTCCACCACGCACTTGGCGATGACGGGCATGAGCGCCTCGCGCCGGAACGCCTTCAGCCCGTGCGTGTCCGTGCCCCGGAAGCCCAGCGTCACCTTCAGCAGCTTGTTGTGGACCCGCGTGGCCACGCGCCGCACGATCGGCCGCTGATCACTGGCCCCCTTGGCGGCCTTGGAGCCCACGACCATGTCCGCCTCGCCGCGCTCCAGCCGAGGCAACGCCGACGCGTAGAAGGTCAGATCGCACAGGTCGATCTCATCGCACACCACGAAGGTGCCACGGGCCTCGAGGATGCCGGCCTTGAGCGCGAAGCCATAGTTGGGCCGCTCCGAGTGGAACCACCGCAGGCGCGGGTTCTGGGCGCACATCTGCTCGAGCAGCTGGGGGGTCGCGTCTCGCGAGCCGTTCTCCGCGAAGATGACCTCGTAGTCCCAGCCGTGGGCGTCCAGGCCCTGGCACAGCTCCGCCGCCGCCGAGCCGATGATGGACTCCTCGTTGTAGACGGGGATGACGATCGAGAGGTACGGAGCGGCCATGGTCGAGGGCGGACGCACGGAGGCGGAGGCTCTGGACCTACCACGCCGGCCGCCGACCGTCGACAACAGTCGTTGCGCCACCTCCAGGGGTCACCGCCCGTTGAGGACCCGAGCGCTGGCGCGGCCACCGAGGATGGCATCCTCCATGGAGGAATACTCCCACTGCCCGTAGCGCCCGGCCGTCAGAATGCGGGCGTGCTCCAGGAAGCGGAGGATCTCCGCCTTCGCCGCGCCGTACGCATCGTCATAGAGGACGTAGGCGTGGGGGATCTCTCGGGCCTGGGAGAAGAGCAGCTCGTCCGCGGAGTGGATCATCTGCGAGCGCACCAGGTCCTCCACCGCGTCCTGCTCGCACTGGGCCGGGGACAGCTCGCCGTGGTGGCTGTACTCCACATAGAAAGTCGCGGTGTTCGGCGTCGCCAGCGGCGCGTATACGGCGGACGGCGAGCCGATGCGGTACGTCTTGAACTCGAGCTCCGGCAAGTAGATCCAGTGCCAGGGCTGCCGGTTCTCCCCTCGGGCGGCCACACAGACGTAGGTGACGGTGGTGGCCCGCAGGCGGCCGGCGGCGGCGCGCACCTCGTCCGGTACCCCGGAGGCACCTCGAGCGAGCAGGCCCACCAGATGGGGCAGTGAGATTGTAGAGAGGATCTCCGAGTAGCCGAGCGCGCGCCCGTCCGAGAGCGTCACCCGGCGGGCCTTCCAGTCGATGGCGGTGGGCTCGGTGCGCACGCTCACCTCGCCGCCCTTCAGGTGGCGCAGCATGGCGCGGGCCAGGCTCTCGATGCCGCCCTCGCGCGGGTAGAGGAACGAGGCGTTGTAGCCAAGCGCATCGCTGCCCGCCCCGAGCGCCCCGTCCACGACTTCTTTCAGCGTGGGCCGAGGCACGAAGCGCCCCACCCATGCGGCCGACAGCTCCCGCGGGTGCACCGTCCACAGCTTCTGGTTGTAGGGCACCATGAAGTTCTTCGCGAAGCCCTCCCCCATATAGCGGAGGATGAACTCCTCGAAGTTGCGCGGCTCACGCTCTCGCAGCTCGCGGCCCTTATCGCCGTAGATGGCCTCCACGTAGCCCATCAGGTTCTCCGCCACGACCTCTGGCGGCAGCCCGTGGGTGTTCACCTGGTATGGGAAGCGGGTGAAGACGCCTCGCGAGAAGATGCCCGCCTTGCGCTGGATGCTCACCAGCTGTCCTGGCAGCCAGAGAGTGTTCACCAGTTCTCGAATCTCGGGATCCCTCAGGTGGAGCCAGTGGCCGGTGGGGTCGAAGGAGCACCCTTCGATGAGCTCGGTCTTGATGAGGCCGCCAACCCGGTCCGTCTTCTCGATCAGGTGCCAGGGCCGCTGGAGGAAGTGGGCGGCGGACAGGCCCGCCAGGCCCGCGCCCAGGATGAGGGTGGGATCCATGCGCCCTGGGGTCTACCACCTCCTGCTCAGGGGTGGGGCGCTCGCGTAGGCCCGTTCTCCCACGGGCGGACGGCCCCCTGCCCCCTCGCCTGGGCCCCAAGGGCAGGCGAGAGCACAGCCGTACGCGTTCTTTCCGCCCCGGAAACGCCTCTGATAGCTTGCGGGGCTCGCGACGGCCCGCTCGCGGGCGCTTGCGCCAGCAGGTCTCTGTAAGGAATCCCATGAAAGTCTCGTGCCCGACTTGCCAGACGAACTACAACATCGATGACAAGCGGATCCCGCCGGGTGGCGCGAAGCTGAAGTGCGCCAAGTGCCAGAACACCTTCCCCATCCGGCCTCTCTCGGAGAGCCTGGCCACTCCGGTCGCCATCCCGCTGCCAGGGGCTGCCGCGCCACAGTCGGCTGCCATTCCGCTGCCGGGCTCTGCCGCGCCGCAGTCGGCTGCCATTCCGCTGCCGGGGGCTGCAGCACCGCAGTCTGCCGCCATCCCGCTGCCGGGCTCTGCCGCACCGCAGTCTGCAGCCATTCCGCTGCCGGGCTCTGCCGCGCCTCAGTACGCCGCCATCCCCCTGCCTCCCGCGCCGCAGTCCGCCGCCATTCCGCTGCCCCCGCCCCCCGCGTCCGATCCGTTCGGGGCCGTCGGCGACGGCGCGGACTACGGGTGGGACGACAACGAGTCCACGCGCGTCGTGGCCCTCTCCTCGCTTCCGAGCGCCGCGTTCCGAGATCCACCGCCGGAGCCGCCGCCGGAGCCTGCCTACAGCACGCAGGAGGTGCCCGGCACCGCCCGGGACTTCGACTTCGCCGACACTCCCGTGGAGGACTCCTTCGGCCAGCAGCAGGGCACCATGGGGGGGCACACCAACCCGTACGCCTCCTACGATCCAGGCCTCGACACGCAGGCCGCCATCCCGCTGCCGGGCTCTGCTGATCCGCAGCAGGCCTACGACCTGTCCGGGGACCCGATGGCCGAGGGACAGGCCTTCCCCATGGACGGCGCAGGCGATCCGAACGATCCCTTTGCCCTGCCGCCTCCCCCCTCCGAGTACGAAACCCAGCAGGCCTACACCGAGGTGAGCGCGCCGCCCACGGAGGACCCGTTCGCCCTGCCGCCCCCGCCCACCGCCGAGGAGCAGGATCCGTTCGCCCTGCCGCCCCTGCCCACGGCCGAGGAGCAGGATCCCTTCGCCCTGCCGCCTCCGCCCGAGGGTGAGCCTCAGGAGGGCGCCTACGCTGCACCTTCCATGGACCAGGGGTACTCCCTGCCCGAGATGCAGTCGCTCGCCCCGGAGGAACAGCCTGCAGTTGCGGCCTTCTCCTTCCCACCGCCGCCCTCGGCCGGCTCCCCTGACTCGGATCCGTTTGCGGTGGACCTCTCAGAGCCACCGCCTTCGGCGCCTGCGCCCGACCTCCAGCTCGACTTCAACGCGTCGCCTCCGGCGGGCGAGCCCGTCAACGTCGGCACGGACTTCGGGGACATCAGCTTCAACGATCCCCCTCCTCCGGGCGGCGGCTATAACTCGGCCGACGCGCTCGAGTTCGACCCGACGGCCCCGTCGAGGTCCTCGGCCGGGGACGACCTCGAGGTGGATCTCTCCGCGCCCCTCCCGCCTCCGCCCGCCGCGGGGAACGCGGATGGCCTGGAGATGCTCAGCTTCATCGACGATGCCGCCAAGGACAGCGGCGCCAAGGCCGCCAAGGTGAAGCGCTTCAACGTGCGCCGCCGCTCGGGCAAGGTCTTCGGCCCGTTCGAGGAAGGCGTCATCGTGAAGATGCTCGAGGAGGGCCAGCTCCTGGGCAACGAGGACGTCTCCACGGACTCGGACAACTGGACGCCCATCGGCACGGTGGCCTCCTTCGGCGCCGCCATCCAGAAGCTGATGGAGGGCCCTTCCTCGAAGACGGGTCTGCCCGCCGTGGCCCCGGGCGAGCCCGCCAAGGTGGAGCAGGCCCCGGCGGCCAGCCCCAGCGCCAACCTCGACCGGATGCAGCAGCTCTACGAGGGGCGCATGGCCAGCATCGCGGTCGTGGACCGCTCGGGCGTCTACGAGAAGTGGCGCAAGCGCATGCCGTTCCTCATCGCCGGCGGCGTCGTCACCGTCCTGCTCCTCATCGGCGGCAGCTTCGGCTTCACGAAGTACGGCGCCTTCGGCTTGCGCAAGCTCTTCCCGGCCCGCGTCGCGGCCGGCTCGCCCGCCGCCGCGGACGTGGAGACCGCACGCAAGGCGCTCACGCAGGACACCTTCCGCAGCTACCAGCAGGCGCGGGATCTCACTGCCAAGGTGCTCGCCACCAAGGAGTACCCCGAGGTGCGCGCGCTCTGGTGCCAGTCCATCTACTACCTCCAGCGCCGCTACGCCGCCACCGACGCGAAGGACTTCTCCCGCTGCCAGGAGGCCCGCGAGGCCCTGGAGCTGCTTGGGAGCAAGAACGTGGAGGCGCTCAAGGCCTTCGCGGGCTACGCCCTGACGCGGCGCCAGGCGGACGAGATGCTCGAGCCCCTGAGGGATGCCTACAGCCGTGAGTCCAACGCCAACGACGTGGAGCTCGCCTTCCTCATGGCCGAGACCCAGGCCCTCAAGCGCCAGGACAAGGAGGCCCTGGCCACCCTCGACAAGGTGCTCAAGGTCCGCAAGGACTCGGCCAAGGCCCACCACATGATGGGCAACCTCCACCGCGACGCCGGCCGCGCCGAGGAGGCCGCCAAGTCCTACGATGCGGCCCTCCAGGCAGATCCCACCCACGTCATCTCCGCGGTCGAGCTGGCCGCCGTGCAGCTGCTGCTGCTCAAGGGAGATCCGGCCAAGGGCCTGGAGGCCGTGGAGAAGGCGCTGGACGAGAAGGCCCTGGCGGAGCTGGGGCCCGCGGAGATCGCCCGCGCCAAGAGCCTCAAGGGCGTGGCGCTGGCCGCGCAGTTCAAGTTCAAGGAGGCCGAGGCCGAGCTGAAGGATGCCGTGTCAAAGGACCCGAGCTCCTCCTTCATCAAGGCCCAGCTGGCGCGGGCGGTGCGCGCCAACCGCGACTACGTCCAGGCCCTGCCGCTCTATGAGGCCCTGGCCAAGGAGGATCCCGCCACGCTCGAGTACACGGAGGGCTACATCTCCTCGCTGCTGACGCTGGGGAAGATGGGCGACGCGGTGAAGGCCGTGGAGGCCGCCAACGCGCGCTTCACCAACGACGCGCGCATCGCCCTGCTCTTCGGCCGCATCGACGACGCGCGGGACCAGATCGCCGCCGCGGAGGGCCACTACCTGCGTGCCCTCAAGGCGGACCCCAACCTCTTCGAGGCCAACCTCCACCTGGGCCGTTTCTACCTGCGCCTGCGTCGCAACGCGGACGCGCGCGCCCAGCTCGAGGAGGCCGCGAAGAAGGCGCCAGAGGACGCCGGTGTGCGCGCCGGCATGGGCGAGCTGGCCCTCACGGAGCAAAAGGTGGACCTGGCCCAGCAGGAGTTCGAGAAGTCCGCCCAGCTCAACCCCAGCCTGGCCGAGGCCTACCTGGGCCTGTCCCGCGTGGCGCTGCTCAACGGCGATCTGGAGAAGGCCAACCTCAACGCCAACAAGGCCCTGGAGCTGGATCCGCACCTGCTCAAGGACGGGCGCCTCCAGCGCGGCACGGTGCTGTGGCGCCTGGGCAAGCTCGACGAGGCCGTGGTCGAGCTGGAGAAGGCCAAGGAGGAGGATCCCCGCTCGGTCTCCATCCCCATCACCCTGGGCGCGGTGCTCTACGAGAAGGGGGACTTCCCCAACGCGGAGAAGAACCTCAGCCTCGCGCTCACCCGCGAGCCCTCCAACCACGAGGCGCTCTACTTCCTGGCCCTCGTCAAGGCGAAGCGCTCCGAGTACACCGGCGCCATCGAGCAGATGCGGCTCGCGGTGGACAAGGCCCCCAACCGGCCGGACTACCACTACGCCCTGGGCGACATCTACAAGAAGGACGAGCGCTTCGCCGAGGCCATCGACGAGTGGAAGAAGGCGATCGAGCTGGATCCGAAGAACGCGGACGCCTACGAGGCGCTTGGCCACGTGTACCTGGAGACCGGCAAGATCGAGGACGCCATCAAGTCCCTGGAGTCCGCCCTCACCGTGGACCCCAAGCGCAAGCGCGTGCTCGGCGGCATTGGGGACGCGTTCTTCAGCGCCGGCCGGTGGGACGAGGCCGTCCGGCGCTATGAGAAGGCGCTCAAGGAGGCGCCTGAGCTCACGTACGTCTATTACAAGATCGGCCGCTCCTGGTCGGAGCGCGAGCAGCACACCCGGGCCATCGACTGGTACAAGAAGGCCATTGTCGCCGAGCCGAACAACCCGGATGCCTACTACTACCTGGGCTTCTCCTATAAGGACCGGTTCAAGAAGAAGGAGGCCGCCGCGGCGTTCCGGAAGTACCTGGAGCTCAAGCCCAAGGCCGACGACAAGGGTGAGATCGAGGACGAGATCGCCGCCCTCGAGTAGTCCCTGAGCCCCGCCCGCGACGTCTGCTTCCCGGCGTCGCGGGTCAGGTCCAGCTTGCCGTGCCCGTCGGGGGTGGCTACAAGGCCCCCATGCTGGATCTCCGTCACGTCGCCCAGAACTTCGATGCGGTCGTCGCCCGGCTGAAGACCCGGGGCGGCAACCTGGACCTTGGCACCTTCCAGAAGCTGTTCACCGAGCGACGCGAGCTCTACGTCGCCATGGAGGGGCTGTCGGCGCGCCGCAACACCGCCAATGACGAGATGAAGAAGAAGGCGAAGGAGGACCCCGCCGCCCTCGAGGCGCTGCGAGGCGATCTCCGCGCCGTCTCCCAGGAGATCAAGGAGAAGGAGGCCCGCCTCAAGGACGTTGAAGAGGAGATCCACCGCATCCTGCTGCTGATCCCCAATGTCCCTCACGAGACGGTGCCCGTAGGCGCCAGCGAGCAGGACAACCAGGTGGTCCGCACCTGGGGCGAGAAGCCGGACTTCCTCTTTACGCCCAAGCAGCACTTCGAGATCGGCGAGAAGCTGGGCATGCTGGACTTCGAGCGGGCCGCCAAGGTGTCCGGCAGCCGCTTCACCTTCTACAAGGCAGCCCTGGCGCGGCTGGAACGAGCGCTCGTCGCCTTCATGATCGATGTGCACACCCAGAAGGGCTACACGGAGCTGCTGCCGCCCTACCTGGTGCTGCGCGAGACGATGATGGGCACCGGGCAGCTGCCCAAGTTCGAGGAGGACGCCTTCAAGACGAGCGGCGATCCCGAGCGCTTCCTCATCCCCACCGCCGAGGTGCCCGTCACCAACTACCACGCGGACGAGATCCTCGAGGGGGGCCAGCTGCCGGTGAAGTACTGCGCCTTCAGCCCCTGCTTCCGGGCCGAGGCGGGCGCGGCCGGCAAGGACACCCGCGGGCTCATCCGCCAGCACCAGTTCCACAAGGTGGAGCTGGTGAAGTTCGCCACGCCGGACACCAGCCTCCAGGAGCTGGAGGGCATGACGGATGACGCCACCGACATCCTCCGCCGCCTGGGGCTGCACCACCGCGTGGTGCTGCTGTGCACCGGAGACATGGGCTTCGCCTCGCGGAAGACGTACGACATCGAGGTCTGGCTGCCAGGCCAGGGCACGTACCGGGAGATCTCCTCGTGCTCGGACTGCGGCGACTTCCAGGCCCGCCGGGCGAAGATCCGCTTCCGCGCCCAGAAGGGGGACAAGCCCCAGCTGCTCCACACCCTCAACGGCAGTGGCCTGGCCGTGGGCCGGACGAGCATTGCCATCCTCGAGAACTACCAGCGCGAGGACGGAAGCGTGGCGATCCCGGAGGCGTTGGTGCCGTACATGGGGGGGATGCGGGAGATCCGGCCACTGTGAGGCACTACCCCATTGCAATGGAATGCGGATGAGGTAGAAGGGCGGCCCCGCGCACCATGGCGGGCCGCGCGGCGTGTAGTGGAGGAGTGGCCGAGCGGCTGAAGGCAGCGGTCTTGAAAACCGCAGAGGGTGAAAGCCCTCCGTAGGTTCGAATCCTACCTCCTCCGAATTTCAGGCCTTGTCGTAAGCAGTTCTTTGACAGAGAAACGTTGGAGAGATGGCCGAGAGGCTGAAGGCACAGGTTTGCTAAACCTGCATACTGGAAACGGTATCGAGGGTTCGAATCCCTCTCTCTCCGCCACTTATCATCAGGTCGCAAGTCGCAGCGTTGGAAGACACGCTCCCTTAGCTCAGCTGGATAGAGCGTCGGACTACGAATCCGAAGGCCGGAGGTTCGAATCCTCCAGGGAGCGCCACTTTCCCTGCCGCTTCTCTCCATGAGTGAAGACGAAGCTTTCATGCAGCAGGCGCTCACGCTGGCGCGGGAAGCAGAGGCACTCGGAGAGGTCCCCGTAGGCGCGGTGGCCGTGCACGACGGCAGAGTCGTCGGCACGGGCTTCAACCGCCGCGAGGTGGACCGCAACCCCCTGGCTCATGCCGAGCTGCTGGCGCTGGATGCGGCGGCCAAGGCACTGGGGGTCTGGCGGCTCACGGGTGTGACGCTGTACGTGACGCTGGAGCCGTGCGCCATGTGTGCCGGCGCGCTGGTGCAGGGCCGGGTGACACGGCTGGTGTTCGGGACGATGGATCCCAAGGCCGGAGCGGTGGGCTCGCTCTACAACCTGGCCGAAGAGCCGCGGCACAACCACCGGCTCCAGGTGACAAGTGGCATCCTGGCGGAGGAGAGCCGCCTGCTTCTCAAGAGCTTCTTCGAGCGCCTGCGCGACAAGAAGCGTGAAAAGTGAATACTGGAGAGCTGGCCGAGTGGTCGAAGGCACCTGACTCGAAATCAGGCGTACCGGTAACGGTACCGTAGGTTCGAATCCTACGCTCTCCGCTTGTAGCAGGGCCCTGGAGAGGTGGCCGAGCGGTTGAAGGCACACGCCTGGAACGCGTGCATACCTTAACGGGTATCGTGGGTTCGAATCCCACCCTCTCCGTAGGTGTTATTTTTGTGGTCGGGACAACGTGGGGACGTGAACCCCGCCAGGTCCGGAAGGAAGCAACGGTAGCGCACCTTCGCGTGTGTCCCGGCCGTTTCTTTAGAAGTGAAGAGCCGATGCCCTCCTGGGGTATCGGCTCTTTGCTTTTGCGGGTGAGCGGGCCTGGGCTCCCTGCCTCGCCTGCCTCAGTCGCGGGCGAGCATCGTCTCGCGGCCCACCTGCCCCACCACGCGGAAGCCGGCGGCCTGGAGCTCTGGGAGGGCCCGGCCCCCGAAGGTGACGGCGCGGTTGAAGGTGGAATCACGCATGGCGTGCTGGAAGGCCTGATCGTGGGGCCAGTCGCAGGTGAGCCAGGGGATGTTCTTGCCGATGTAGAAGAAGCCCCCCGCGCCCCAGAGCCCCTCGTTGACGATGAGCAGGCCCGAGGCGCGCTCGTCCCTCGTGGCGGCGACAATGGCGCGGAACTGGTCCCCGCGGAGATCGTGCGGCGGGTAGAAGCTGGCGGCTACCACGGTGGAGGACAGCGACACGAATGAGATCACCGAGCGGACCCTCGCGGCCCTGGCTGTATCCATGAGCCATGCCGCCAGGGCTGGGGCAGCTGCGAGCAGCAGCAGCACGAGTGCCGGATAGAGGAAGCGCTCCTCCTTGTGCGGCGTGGCGGTCACCGCCAGCCCGTAGGCCACCGCGCAGAACAGCGGCAGGGAGACGGCGCGGCGGCGGCGCAGGGCGGCGTAGCCCAGCGGCACTGTCAGCCAGAACCAGAGGGGGAGCGCGGTGAGGAGCACTGGCACGTAGAAGCTGGGTGGGTTCGCGCCGAACTGCCTTGCCGCCTCACCCGAGAGGACGTTGAAGCGCAGGTAGGCGATGAAGGAGTGGAAGGGCGTGCCCCAGGTGGCCCAGTCGAGCGCGCCCAGGCCCAGCGCCGCGCCGAGCCCACCCAGGCAGGTGAAGGCCAGCACCCGCCACCGCCTCGCCAGAACGAGCCACACCAGCGCCGCGGCGACGAAGACGGCCGAGCCGTAGCGCGCCACCACCGCCAGCCCCAGCGCCAGCCCGCCGAGCAGCCCGGCACGCTCCAGGCGCTCCTTCCGATCGAGGGCCTCCATCCCCACCACGAGGAACGCCGCGGAGAAGGACTCGCTCATCGTCCGGCCCGCGAAGAAGAGCACCGGCCCATAGAGCCCCACGAGCAGGGTGGCATACAGGCCTGCCACGGTCCCGAGCCGGCGCGCGCAGAACCGGTACGCGGCGAGCAGCATCCAGCCGTGCAGCGCCGCCTGAGGCAGCGCGATGAGGGCCCGGTAGGCCTGGGGGTGGGTGATGCCCAGCAGGTTCGCCAGGCGCAGCATCCCCGAGACGACGAGGGGCGCCGCCCAGTTGCGCAGCCCGTCCCGCCACTCCCAGGCGAGCACGCCGTAGCCATGAACGCGATGCCAGGCTGGCTCGAGCACCTGGTACACCTCGTCGGGATGGATGCGGCCCAGCTGCGCCACGGCAATCACGGTGGGCACCAGCGCCACGACTGTCATCCAGGCAAGGTCTATCCAGGACAGGGCCCAGGATGAAGGCTCGGCACCCTCTGTCTCCTTCAGGGGAGGCTGGGGAGAGGCCGGAGTGGGGGAAGGCTGCGGAGCTGAGGCGGACATCGGACGGGCGCGACTCTCCCCGCCCCAGCGTCCGCGCGCAAGTCACGCGGAGTTTGTCCGCCTGCCCTCGGCTCGGCTAAGAGCAGTCAACGCGGAGGGGGCACCATGCCAGACGTCATCATCGTGGGTGCAGGCCACAACGGCCTCGTTGCTGCAGCACTGCTCGCGCGCCGGGGCCTCAAGGTCACCGTGCTCGAGGACAAGGCGATGGTAGGCGGTGCGAGCAAGACGGAGTACCCGTTCCGCTCCGCGCCGAAGCTGGGCGTCTCCACCGGAGCCTACCTGCTGGGACTCATGCCTCCGGAGCTCATGCAAGAGCTGGAGCTGGAGCTCCCCCTCAAGCGCCGGGATCCGCACTACTTCCTGCCCACCCTGGACGAGCGCTACCTCCTGTTCGGCTCGAACGAGCAGGAGATGAAGCGCCAGTTCCTCGCCTTCTTCTCCGAGGCCGACTGGAAGGCCAACCAGGCCATGAATGCCGAGCTGGCCGCCATTCGCGACGACCTGGCCCCGGCGTGGCTCCTGCCGCCGCTCTCCCTCGAGGAGACCGCGGAGCGCTACATCCGCGCGGACCTGCGTAGCCACTTCCTCCGGCTCTGCCGCGGCTCGCCCCGCCAGTACCTGGAGCGTTTCGGCTTCGAGTCGGACCTGCTCAAGGCCATGTACGCCGTCACCGACGCCTTCTCGGGCGCGGACGTGGAGTACGACACGCCTGGCGCGGGCATGAACCTGCTGGCCCACAACATGTGCCGGCTGCCCGGCAGCGGCGGCACGTGGATGATCGTCGGCGGCGGCATGGGCACCGTCACCCAGCAGCTTGCGAAGCTCGTCCAACGGCACGGCGGGACGATCCGCACCGGGGCAAAAGTCGCCTCCATCCGCACGGACCGGGGCGTGGTGAAGGGTGTGGTGCTGGAGGGCGGTGAGGAGCTCTCCGCCAACGTGGTCGTCTCCAACGCGGACCCGTTCCGCACCCTGAAGCTGGTGGAGGCCTCGGCCATCCCCGCGGACTACCGCCAGCGCGTGGACGCCATGGCCACCCCGGGCACCACCCTCAAGGTGAACCTGTGCCTCAAGGGCCTGCCTACCTTCACCTGCCTGCCCGAGGACCGAGGCCAGTTCGGCCCCACCATCCACCTGCTGCCCCAGGAGGACGTGCTCGAGTCCCTGGCGAAGTCCTACGCGGACACCAAGGCCGGTAAGCTCGCCGAGTTCCCCTCCATCGAGTGGTACTTCCACACCCCCATCGATCCCACCCTGCGGGATGACCAGGGACACCACAACTCCGCCCTCTTCGTGCAGTGGGTGCCCTACCAGCCCAAGGGCTCGTCCTGGGAGAAGGAGGAGGCGCGCTACGTCCAGCACCTGCTCTCCATCTGCGACCGCTTCGCCCCGGGCACCAGCGATCTCGTGGTGGAGACCTTCGCGCTGCCCCCGCCCAAGATCGAGTCACACTTCGGCATTACCCACGGCCATATCCAACACGTGGACAACAAGCTCGGCTTCAACGAGCGGCTGCCCTACGAGACGCCTGTCCAGGGGCTCTACTTCTGCAGCGCCGGGTGCCACCCTGGCGGCGGCGTCATCGGCGCCTCCGGGCACAACGCCGCGGGAGTGGTGCTCAAGGCGCTGGGACGCTGAGCGACCGCCCAAGCCTCAGACTCAACGCGCGACCGCGCACAACGTTCGGCGTTATGCTCCTCCGCCATGTCTGCCATCTCCCTGCCCGAACAGGCCCGCGTCGTCGTCATCGGCGGCGGGATCATCGGCTGCTCCGTCGCCTACCACCTGGCCCACATGGGCTGCAAAGAGGTCGTGCTCCTCGAGCGGGATCGCCTCACCTCGGGGACCACCTGGCACGCCGCCGGGCTCATGGTCACCTTCGGCTCCACGTCCGAGACCTCGACGGAGATGCGCAAGTACACGCGCGATCTCTACAGCCGGCTGGAGGCGGAGACCGGCCTGTCGACTGGGTTCAAGCCGATCGGCTTCATCGAGATCGCCACCGACGCTGATCGCCTGGAGGAGTACCGCCGGGTCGCGGCCTTCAACCGCTACTGCGGGGTGGACGTACACGAGATCGGCCCAAGCCATGTGAGGGAGCTCTTCCCGCTCGCGCGCACCGACGACATCCTCGCCGGGTTCTACGTCAAGGAGGACGGCCGCGCCGATCCGATTGGCGCGACGATGGCCCTGGCCAAGGGCGCGCGCATGCAAGGCGTCAAGATCATCGAGGGCGTCCCCGTCACGGGCCTGCTCAAGCAGCGCCATGCCGTCACCGGAGTCACTACGCCTTATGGCGACATCCAGGCCGAGTACGTCGTCAACTGCGCCGGCGCCTGGGCCCGGCAGCTCGGCGAGAAGTCAGGCGTGAACATCCCGCTCCAGGCCGCCGAGCACTACTACCTCATCACCGAAAAAATCCCCGGCATCTCGAACACCTGGCCGGTGATCGAGGACCCCGCCTCGCACGGCTACTACCGTGAAGAGGTGGGCGGTCTCATGATCGGCCTCTTCGAGCCGATCTGCGCGCCCTGGAAGGTGGGAGGCATCCCCGAGGATTTCTCTTTCGGGGAGATCTCTCCCGACTGGGATCGCATGGGCCCCTACGTGGAGAAGGCCATGTCACGCGTGCCGATCTCGCTGGAGACGGGCGTGCGAAAGTTCTTCTGCGGCCCTGAGAGCTTCACCCCGGACCTGCAGCCCATCGTTGGAGAATCGCCCGAGCTCAAGAACTACTTCGTCGCCGCGGGGATGAACTCCATCGGCATCTTGACCGGCGGCGGACTCGGGCGGGTGATGGCCAACTGGATCCTGACGGGGAAGCCCGGCGTCGACATCACCGGCTTCAACATCGATCGCCTGCACACCTATCAGTCGAACCCGGAGTACCGCCGCACGCGCACCGTCGAGTCGCTCGGCATGGTCTACCAGTGCCACTATCCCACGCGCTCGATGATGACCGCTCGCGGCGCCAAGCGCTCGGCGGTGCATGATCGCCTTGCCGCCCGCGGCGCCTACTTCAGGGACGTGAGCGGCTGGGAGAGCCCCGACTGGTACGGCGAGCCCGGCACCACGCCGGATGCCGGGCCGCTCTCCTTCGGCAGGCAGCGGTGGTTTCCCCACTGGGCCGCGGAGCACAAGGCGACGCGCGAGGGCGTCATCCTCATGGACATGTCATTCATGGCCAAGTTCCTCGTGCAGGGACGCGACGCCGGGCGCCTGCTCAACCACCTGTCTGGCAACAATGTGAATGGGCCTTCCGGGGTCATCACCTACACCCAGTGGCTCAACGAAGGCGGGACGATCGAAGCCGATCTGACGGTCACCAAGCTCGACGACGAGCGCTACTGGGTGGTGGCGTCGGACACCGCGCATCGCCACGTCGAGACCTGGATGCGGCG
>Ga0190275_10001801_pt1 | contig 15713 bp, 14 predicted proteins | sample Popmic550T_FD_133745 | JGI IMG/M metagenome (GOLD analysis project Ga0190275, IMG submission 133745) | Populus adjacent soil microbial communities from riparian zone of Yellowstone River, Montana, USA - 550 T | ecosystem: Environmental > Terrestrial > Soil > Riparian zone > Trees stand | place...
AAACCGTAGATGACGCTGTCCGAGTAGTGATAGCCGGAGCAGCCGTCCCAGCCCGTGAGGCGCGTGTCGGGGCTGAGCTGCATCATGCCGAACGGCACCGTCGCGCCGGGGTACGTGTGGCCGTGTCCGCCCGTGCCGACGAAAGGATCAACGTAGCGGGCGAACCTCTGCTGCGCCGCCGCCAGCGGGGCGAGAGCTAACAGAAGACAGAAAGCCAACAGCGGCCCCGTGGCACTAGCGCCCAAAGTATGCTTGTTCATGTACGCATACCTTTCATCTTTTTCTTCACACCGAAGTCGGGGGCAGCGTTCTCAAAAACGCTTCTTGTTATTCGTCATCTCTAATCCGGCTTAAAATAACATGCCTCCGTGCCCGCTTCATTAGACTACTTCGAGCCGGGTGGCATAAAACATAACCGATGATGGCAGGCGAAACAGATGATTACGCGACCGACGCGCGCACGGTCGTCGGACTCGGCGAGCTGATCTGGGACATGTTCCCCGAAGGGAGAAGCATGGGCGGCGCGCCGTCCAACTTCGCCTACCAGTCGAGGCTGCTTGGCAACCGCTCGGTCGTCGCCAGTCGCGTCGGTGACGACGAGCTGGGGCGCGAAGCACTCGGAGTTCTTGGCCGCGCGGGCGTCGAGGCCGGTTACGTTCAGGTTGACTCCAAGCATCCGACCGGGACGGTCGAGGTCGAGATCGGCGAGCGCGGGGAGCCGCGCTTTACAGTGAACCCGAATTCGGCTTGGGACTATCTGGAGTTGAGTCCTCGTCTGGCGGAGCTTGCGCGGCAGGCGGACGCCGTATGCTTCGGCACACTCGGACAACGGCACCCGCGCGCGCGGGGGACGATTCTCTCCTTCGTCGGGCTGACCCCTCCCGGCGCGCTGCGCCTCTTCGACGTTAACCTAAGGCACTCGTTCTTCTCAGCCGACATGCTCGTGAAGTCTCTCGAACTGGCGAGCATCGTCAAGTTCAACAGCGACGAGTTGTCGGTCGCCGCCGGCATGCTGGGGCTTCACGCTTCAAGCGAAGAGGAGTTGAGCCGACGTCTCATCGCGCAGTACGACCTAGACCTAGTGGCAATCACAAGGGGCGAAAAAGGGAGCCTCCTGCTTACGGAAGGGCGCAGGGTCGAGCATTTGGGTCAAAGGGTAAAGGTGGCCGACACCATCGGCTGCGGGGATGCGTTCGCGGCGGCTCTGGCGCACTGCCTGCTGCGAGGTCTTTCTCTGGAGACGGCGAGCGAAGCGGCGAACCGTTTGGGAGCGTGGGTAGCGACGCAGTCGGGGGCGACGCCCCGGGCCACGCCGCAGATGATCGAGGAGATACTTGGCGGACTGTAGGTCTGACGAATTGGGAGCGGACGGCGCGCGATGATCTCAAGGCTCTGGTATATGAACGCTGATTTCGAGACCGAGCTGGCCGCGCCCGCCGGCTCCTACCGCCGCCGCCATTTTTTCGATACTCTGAATCGCCGCCTCGCCGCGCACCTTCTGTGGCTGGCCCGTCCGGGTGACGCGCTTTTACTGGACGAGCCGTGGTCTGAAGAACTTCGCTCGGAAGCTCTCCGCCGCGATGTCGAGCTAGTCTCTCCGTCTAAGCCGGAGCATCAAAGCGCTCGCATCTTTACGCCGTGGGGCTGGACGCCGAGCGCCGCGGCTACCGGCGCAGAGGTCGGCGCAATCGTGCAGGCGCTTCCCTTCGAGATCGTAGTGCGCGTCAACTCGAAGCTCTGGAGCCACGCGCTCGAGGTCGAGTTAGGGACGGCGCAACGTGGGGCCGCCCTCGCCGCCACCTTTGAAGAATTGAAAGAGGCCGTCGCGCGCGAATGCCCCGGGCCGAATGATAAGTGGGTCGTCAAAAGTCCTCACGGCTTTGCGGCCCGCGACCGCGTGCTTGGGAGAGGTCCACTCTTAGGTGAGCCTCAAGCCAAGTGGGCGCGCGCGCGAATGGCGCGCGGGGAGACTCTAATCTTTCAGCCGTGGCTCGAAGTCATTCGCGAGTACGGGGTCGCGTTGGAGATTTCTCAGGACGGATCGTTTGAGTTTCAAGGCGTCAGCGACCTGCGGACGAACGGCGCGGGCACGGGCACGGGCTACGTCCTCGGACGCCCGCCCAGCCCCGAACGCATGACGGAGCTTGAGCGCATCGCTTCGCTGGTCAGCCAGCGCCTCTTTCGGGAGGGATATTACGGGCCGGTCGGCATAGACGCGCTTGAGCACGCGGGCGGACTTCACCCCCTTCTGGAAATCAATGCCCGCTACACAATGGGCTTCGTCGCATTGGCCGTCGAGCGCAGTCTCAAACCTTCCGCACCGATTTTCTGGAGCACAAAGTAAAGCTGCATTTGGAGCGACTGCCTCAAACTAGAGCAATTTTCAGTTGAGTGTAGGTTAAGTAGGACTCACCGCCGCAGGCGCAGAGAACGCAGAGGGGGCGCAGAGACTTGTGTGCTGCTCAACACCTCTGCGCTTGCTCTGCGTTCTCTGCGCCTCTGCGGTGAACTATCTCTCACCTTACACCCAACTGAAAATTGCCCTATGCCGCACTCCTGACGAGCGAAACCGGGATCAACTTGCGCGCGGCTTCATGTCCGGCGACGACGCGCGCCAGTCTTTCAACGCCCTCAACAATCTTCCGCGGCGGCTGGTTGGAAAAATTCAAACGCATAAAGTTGCGCTCTTTTCGACCGGCAAAAAAGGAGTCGCCGGGGATGAAAGCCACTCCCTGCCGCATTGATTCGCGCAACAGTTCCGCGGCGCGTACTTGCGTCGCCAACTCGACCCACACGAACATGCCGCCTTCGGGCTGCGTCCAACGGGCCGAGGCGGGGAAACTACGCTCAAGTGCATTCAGCATGACGCGGCAACGCTCGTCGTAGATGCGACAGATTCGCGCGACGTGTTGCTCGAAGGGATTGCGCGTCAGGTACAGATGCGCGGCCCGCTGCGCCACTCCGTTAGTGTGCAGATCGGTGGCCTGCTTAGCCAGAGACAACATCAGGCTCGTCTCTCGGTCTGCGACTATCCAGCCGAGTCGCAAGCCGGGCGAGACGGTTTTCGAGAACGTGCCGATGTATATGACCAGCCCCGACTCGTCCAGAGCCTTCAGAGGCAGGAGCGCTTGGCCGCGATAGCGCAGCTCGCCGTAGGCGTCGTCCTCGACGATTCTCACGCCGTAACGCTGCGCCAGTCGAACCAGTCTCAGACGCCGCTCAAGGCTGAGTGTTCGACCCGTCGGGTTCTGAAAATTGGGCACGACGTAAATCATCTTGATGTCCGGATGCTGTCTCAGTTTGCGCTCGACATCATCAACATCCAGTCCCTCCTCGTCCGTCGCAGCCGAGATAATCTCTGCTTCAAAGACCGAGAAGGTTTGTAAGGCCGCTAAGTAGGTGGGCCGCTCGACCAACACTTTGTCTCCCGGATTAAGTAGCACCTTGGCGATGAGATCAAGCCCCTGTTGTGAGCCGCTGCTTATCAGGACATCGGCGGCCTCCGCTCTCACCCCCTTCGCCGTCATGCGCTCGGCGATGAATTGCCGTAGAGGGAGGTAGCCTTCGGTGTTGGAATATTGTAAGGCCGCCGCTCCGTCTTCGGCGATGACATCGCCGAAGGCTTGCGCCAGCTCCTTCGGCGAGAAGCATTCGGGCGCCGGTAGACCCGCCGCGAAGGAGATGACGTTTCCCGCCTCGATGAGCTTGTAAAGCTCACGCACTTGTGAAACCTCCACGGAATCAAAACGCCGCGCGAATCTCGGCAGGGTGGCGTACGGAATGACGTTGGCGGGGGCGGTCATCATAATCATCTCCTTTCGGGTTGATTCATCGTTTGAGACTCATTGACGCACTACTTCAGCCGCACATGCGGGGGCATCGCCCAGCGCGACATCGCCCCAACGCATCACGACGGCACTCGCGCTCGAGACCGAGCCGATGCTGTAGAGCATGACCAAATCACCCTTCTTGATTTTCCCCTCGGACGCCGCGTGGTAGAGATTCACTGCGGGCAGTGCGGGGCCGACGTTGGCGTAAAGCGAGTGGCGGCAGATCGTGCGCGCCGGGTCAATGCCGAGTGCGCGGGCCGCGTACTTTGCATACCAGGGCACGGGCGTGTTGAAAACGAAAAAGTCTATGTCACCGAGTGCGACGCCGGCGGCCTTCGCGGCCCCCTTGCAACATTGCAGGATTGATGTGTGGTTGTTCTCGCGCAACTGTTTGCTCGTGTTCTTTCCCGCGAGCATACGAAGTCTCGGCTGGCCGTTCGGCTCGCTGACCAAATCGTAGCGAAACGCGCCGCATGTCTCAGCCGTGTGAATGCTTTTTGCGCCCAAAATGCCTTCGCCCTGTGGAACTTTGCCGATAACGAATGCGCCCGCCGCATCGGCAAGAAACCAAGAGAGCGTGTCGTCCTCGTCCGCGTGTCGCGAGTAGTTGCAGGAGACGACCACAAGCGCGTTTCGGTATTCGCCGGCGCGCACCAGAGTTGATGCCAGATGAATCGCTTGCACCGCGCTAGAGCACATTGATTCGAGGTTGAAAGCGTTGCCTCGCAGACCGAGTTCGGCGCTGAGAAAGGGCGCGTTGCCGGGGCCGACCTGTTCGGGCAGGACGGAGCTGACGATCAGGAGTTCGACATCCTGCGGCGTCATCTTCGCCGCGGCCAGAGCGGCCCGCGCGGCGCGCGTCTCAAGCAGCAGAGATGTCTCGCCGGGGGCCAGCAGCCGTCGCTCGACGGTGCCGCGAAAGGGGTCTTTCAGATAAGGCTCCATCTCCTGATCGAAGAGATGTGTGTTGGCGCTCGGCTCGACGGGCGAGAAAATTCGAGACAGGATTTTTTGCTCAGCCGCGTCAACTATCTCAGGGTACTTGGCCCGGTAATAGTCATTGGTTCTGACAATGCCCGGTAGGCTGATGGCGACGGCGCGTATTCCCGCGGAAGTTAACGACATGTCTCCACTCCTCTCCTGCTCAGCTCTCCTGTTTCGCTTATCCGAGTTGCCTCTTAGCAACTCAGCTTAATAACCCTTCAAGCGCGCTCCCCGAAGCCGTCAATCTTTTTGCCCTTCACGCCCTGTGCGAGCAGGCTGCGAACGCGACCGCCAAAAGGGGGAACGCTCGTCGTGTCCATTCGCACATCAACGACGAACGGGACGGGGGATGACATTGCGAGCGCCAGCGCCGCCTCTAACTCGGTTTCGTGCTCGACCGCGACGCCGTCAGCGCCCATCGCGCGCGCGATAGAGACGAAGTCCGCGCGAGGGATTTGCATGTCCCAACCCTCATACCCGTGCAAGCGCATGCCGTGGTCAATCATGCCGTAGCCCGAATCGTTAAGTACGATCCACACGGCGGGAGCGCCGTAATGCACGGCGGTGCTGATCTCATTGTTCATCAGCATCGCGCCGTCCCCGGCGATGGCTACAGCCTTGCCCCCGCGCCCGATAGCAGCGCCCAAGACGCCCGTCACGGCGTGTCCCATCGAACCGAAGCCGGTGCTGACGCGGTATCTTCCCGGCTCATCAAAACGCAGCGAGTGCGTTCCCCACGCGAAGGCGTTGCCAGCCTCAGTCATCACGACCGAGTCGCTGCCTTCGACCACCACGCGCTGTATCGCGTCCATCAACACCGCGTGACGAACTGCCCCGCTGTCGCGTTGTGTGGTTCTTTCGACCGACGGCTTTGGCAGCTTCGGCGCGGCCTCTGAAGCCGTGCGCGACGGCAGCGCATCAAGCATGGCGCTCACGAACGACTCGACTTCGGACTGGACTGGCAGCGTCTCGGCATCCGGGTAGGCCGCACCGAAAACCGTCTCATCAATGTCAACGTGAATGAAGCCTTTGGCGGGCACTAATTCGTGGCTCCAGAATGAAGTGAATTCCCCAAGGCGCGAACCGAGCACCAGAATCCTATCGGGCCGAAATTCCCGCATGTAGTCGAGCACGGAATCGTGCCCGCCGAATCCGGTGCTGCCTATAAACTGTGGGTGAGTTTCGGGGAAGATACCTTTGGCGCGCGGCGAGCACATGACGGCAGCGCCGGTTTTCTCGGCCAACTCACGAACCGCTCCGGCAGCGCCGCGCGCACCGAAACCGAGCCAGATGGCGAAACGCTCTTCGCCGAGTATCGCGGCGCAACGCGCCAAAGTCTCCGCCTCGGCTTCGTTGGCGCGCGGCCTCTCGTAGATGGCAGGCAGACTGCTTGTGCTAGTGCTGGTCTGTACTATCGTCGGGATGCTGACGTGCGCCACGAAACCGCCGGGCCGCGCAAGCCCCTCAAACAATTGCGCCGCGACTTCGGGCAACTGCTCCGCGCTCTCCAAACGCACCGCGTAATGAAACAGTGGCCCCGCGGCGAACAGCTCGGTGGGCATCGTTCTATCCGAGGTCTCCTGAAAGGCCCAACGACCGATCTGCGACGTGGGTGTGGCCGCGGAAACGAAGATGAGCTTCGCCCCCTCCCAGCGCGCCGCGAACAGTCCGGTCAGTGCGTTCGTAATGCCCGGCCCTGAAGTCGAGAAGATGACCGCCGGTCGCCCCGAAGCGAAGTAATACTCGGTCGCGGCGAAAACCGAGCCGGCCTCGTGACGGCAGTGAATTATCTCGACATCGCTATGCCGGAGCGAGTTGTAAAGTCCGGCCACCGCGCCGCCACAAAGTCCGAAAGCCGTTCTGACACCCAAGTCCGAGAGCACACTTACCACCTCGTCGGCAACCGTCAGCGGCTGGCTCACTGCAAACTGCGGAGGCGTGCTCAAGACCAATTCATGCTCTGCCGTTGCACTGATCTCCATGCGCCTCTCCTTTTTGAACCTGATCTTCCGACTAACGCTTGCCCCGCCGCCTCCCTTATGCCCGCTCGTCTCAAATCGCCCAAGCACAAAATAGATGAACCGGGAGGGGCCAGTCACCACCTAAACAGGTAGTGAAATTTCGGCATCGGCTAATGATAAAAAAGTTCGAGTGTGGAGTTAGAAATGATCTGATGCCCGTCCGGCGGAAGGCAAAAAGTTCAAACAGTGTCCAGCATAGTGAGTATTACCAAAAGGCCGCCCGACTCAGGAGTCGGGCGGCCTTTTCTCATCCTTCGCTTTGGATTGAAAGACAGTGATGCTGTCTTTCAATCCGCAATCCGCACACCCGGTCGCTCCCGCTACTGACCTGCTCGCATGAACACTGCCGGGGTCGTGTTCGCGGTCGTGCGCGCGGGCTGGACGCCGCCGCGCAAGGCGACCTGCCCCTGCCGCGAAAAGTTAATTGACTCGCCTAAAATTCGCACGGCCTCCTGTCCGGCGTGGAAGCCCGTCGAGTTCTCCGCTTCGACGAAGTCGAGGTAGAACTGCGCCTTGCGCTGGAAGTCGCGCGCCTGCTTTAGCTCCTCGTCGGTGCGTCCGGCGTCGCGCGCAGCTTTGATGTCGCCGATGAGCTGGATGAGCGCGTCTATCGCAAGGTTTCGCATGCGGAAGGTTCGGCCCTGAATCGTCTCCACGCGCAAGCGCAACTCTTCTTCCGCCCACTTGTGGCAGGTCTGGCACGCGTTGTTGATGTTCAGCAGAGGCGAGCGGACGTGGTGGTCGCTCACTTTGAGCGCGCCGACGCGCGTGTAGGGCATGTGGCAGTCGGCGCACGCTACCCCAGAGCGCGCGTGTATGCCCTGATTCCACATCTCGAACTCGGGGTGCTGCGCTTTAAGCACGGGCGCGCCCGACTCGGCGTGCTGCCAGTCTTTGTGCCCGACCTCGTCGTAGTAGGCCATGATCTGATCTATCTTCAGCCCCTTGAGCCACGGGTACGTCAGACGCTTCTCCGGCCCCTTGAAATAGTATTCGACGTGGCACTGGCCGCAGACGAAGGCGCGCATCTCCTGCCGCGTCGCCTGCGCGTTCACGTCGTATGCGCCTTTGCGCCCCGACGCGCGCCAACGCTCGACGCTCGGCATCTGCGGCACGGGGTCGTCCGAAGAGGCGAGCGCGCGTATGCCCTCGACGAAGCCGGGGCGCGTCACGCGCAACTGCATCGTCTGCGAGTCGTGACAGTCGAGGCACGTGACGGGATGGCTGACGAGTTTGCGCGCCTCGCCGAACTTCATCTGGTTCATCAGCTCAAACCCGCGCATTAAATCACCGCCGCCGAGCTTCTTGTAGGGCACGTAGACCGAGCCGTGGCAGTGTATGCAAGTGCCCGGCTGCTGCGTCACCTGCTGGCGCTCCGTGAACGTCTGGTCGTCGAGCATGTATGCGTGGCCGCGCTCCTCGCGGAAGTCTTTCGAGAAGGCGTAGCCGGCCCACATAACTTTGAGGCGCGGGTCTTCTTCGAGGCGCGACTGCGCGACGAAGGAGCGCGGGTCGGCCTGCGTTGGTGTGCGCGGCTCGGCCTCGCTCCCGCCGTACTTCGTGCGCTGTTGGTCAACGGTGCGCCTGTATGCGTCGTATTGCAGAGGGAAGTTCTTGCCCCAAACCGCAGGGTCTTCCGTCTCGTCCGTTAGCTCGACGACGCGGTAGAAGGGGTTGCGCGCCTCCTGCTTGCGCTCCATGATGTTGACGAGCAGCGCGACGCCCGCCACAACCGCGACCGCCGCGACGAGCGCTGCGAGGATGAAGAGCTTGACGCCCCTGCGCTTGCGGCCCGGCGCTGCCGCCGGACTCACGGCATCTTCCTTTTCATTCTCAGACATAAACTTTAACCCTCATGTTTCGCCGAAGCGGCGGCCCGTGCTTTCAGTGCATGTGCCCGACGTTTCGGTGACAGCGTATGCACGAGAGCGCCGCTTCGTCGCCGGCCTCGCCGCCGCCCGCGTGCGCGTCAATCGCGCTCGTGATCTCCTCGTGGCACTTGCGGCAAGCCTGCTCCGTGACGCGACGGTTGCGCTCCGTTATCCGTATCGGCTCGTGGAATGTGTTCGTTGTGAAGTAGTACGAGTGCCAGAAGCCGTTCGACGCCTTCGTGTAGTACTTGCCGAACGTGCCGGGCGGCGTGTGGCAGTCGTTGCAGACGGCGACCGAGCGGTGCGAGGACTTGAGCCAGCCGCTGTACTGCTCCTGCATGATGTGGCAGTTGGCGCACGCGCCGGGGTCGTTCGTGAGGTAGGAGTAGCCCTTGGCGTAGATGAAGGTGAAGCCCCCGATGCCGACGGCGGCGCCGAACGCGATGCCGATGACGATGCCTTGCAGCGTCGGCACGCTCAGAAGTTTTTTTCGCCAGCCCACTCGCTCGTTAGACACAACTCTACCGACTTCGACTCGAAGTCGCCTCTGTTTTCGGATTGTTCGGACGAGCTGCGGCCAAATATATCACGCCCAGCGCGCGGAGGCTTTTACCTTTTTATTCGATTCCGGTTTCGACGGCGTTGCTTCGCCGGCCTCGCTTCTCTCTTCCGGCACTCGCTCCGATGCGTCCTCGCACGCGTTAGACCTTAGTCGCGTTTTGATACCGGTTACACTCATCTGCAAACGGCTATAAATCGGCAAAGCAGAATCACTTTTCGTCAACACGCGCACGCTGGGCCGTGCCGTTCGCCCGCGAAGCCTCTGGCGAGGACGGCGTTCGCGGTAAGCTCACACGCGATGCGTGTCCGCGCGCCACTGCCGGATGGCCTTTTTTATGTCGGCGGCCTTTTGCAGTTCTTTGCTTAGCACGCGCGCTATCAGTTCCGCCAGCTCTTCGTCGGACGCGAAGCGCAGCGCGATGATCTGGCCGCGAGTCAGCTCGGCGCTGCGCGCGGCGAGGTCTGCGGGCAAAAGTCGCTGGTAACGAAGCTGCTCTTCCAGTCGGATGATTCTGTCCTGCGCGCGCAAGGGGTTGATGCGCGCGAGAAAGGCAAGCACTAGCAGCGCGACGGAGACGAGCGCCCACTCGGCTTCGTTCCAACCCGGCGCACGGAAGAGTTGGACGAGCGACCAAAACACGTTCAGCAACAGCACGGGCACGACGAAGAAGTGAAAGGGCGCGTGCCAGCGCGTGTGGTTGGCGTAAGTCTGGGGAGTTGCGGCCATCTGGGTTTCCTCCTTTGGAAATTTCAAATCGGTTTTCGCGCCGTCAACGCGCGCCGCACCTGCGCGCGCACGCTCTGTTAGAGCGCGCTCGACCCGGAGCGCACGACGCCTGTCGCGGAAGGTTTCGGCGGCTCCGGCGTGAAATCCTCGCCGGGGTTGACGAACTGGTCGCGCTCGAACTTGTACTGCTTGTCGTAGAGCTGCTTGTAACGCCCGCCGGCAGCGATAAGCTCTTCGTGCGTGCCGCGCTCGACTATCTCGCCCGCTTCGAGCACGAGAATCTGATCGGCGCTGCGAATCGTCGAGAGCCTGTGCGCGATGACGAAGGTCGTGCGCCCGCGCCGGAGCGAGCGCAGGCCGTCTTGAATCAAAGCCTCGCTCTCGCTGTCGAGGCTCGACGTTGCTTCGTCGAGTATCAGAAGCTTCGGGTCTGCGAGTATTGCGCGCGCGATGGCGATGCGCTGTCGCTGGCCTCCCGAAAGTTTCACGCCGCGCTCGCCGACGATTGTGTCGTACTTCTGCTCGAAGCCTTCGATGAACTCTTCGCAGTGCGCGATGCGGCTGACGGCCCTGATCTCCTCGCGCGTGGCGCGCGGTTTGGAGAAGGCGATGTTCTCGGCAATCGTCCCGTCGAACAGAAAGTTGTCCTGCATGACGACGCCGAGGTACGAGCGGAAGTCGCGCAGCCGAAGGGTCTGCAAATCTTTGCCGTCAACCCTGACCGTGCCCGCGAGCGGCTGGTTGAAGTTCATCACGAGACTGATGAGCGTGCTTTTGCCCGAACCGCTTGAGCCGACGAGCGCGGTCGTAGAGCCTGCCGGGGCTTTGAAGGAGACTCCCTTTAGAACCGGCGCGTCCGCGTTGTACTCGAAGCTCACGCTGTCGAACTCGACCTCGCCCTGAACGAAAGGGAGCGGCGCGCGCCGCGCGTCCTCTTCGTCCTCGGTCGCCATGCTCAGAACCTCGCGTATGCGTTCGAGTCCCGCGAAGGCTTCGGTTATCTGCGTCCCTATCGCCGCGAACTGGATGAGCGGCATCGCCATCAGGCCCGTGAACAGAACGTACATGAACAGGTCGCCGAGCGTCATCGCGCCCGACACGACCGAACGCCCGCCGACCAGAATCATCACGACGCCGACCGCGCCGATGACGAGCGAAGAGAAAGCGGTCGTGGCGGAGACGCCCGTCATTGATTTCGCGATGTTGCGGAACAGCTTGTGCGCGCCGCGCGCGAACGTAAGCTCCTCGCGCTTCTCAGCCGTGTAGGCTTTGACGATGCGTATGCCGCCCAGAGATTCCGCCAAACGCCCCGTGAGCTGCGCCGTTATCTCGCCTCGCTCGCGGAACAGCGGACGCAGGCGCGTGAACGCGAAAGAGAGCGCGCCGCCGAAGGCCGCGAGCACGAGTATCGTGATCGAGGTCAGACGCCAGTTGAGCCAGAACAGAACGCACAGCGCGACAACCGCCGTGATGAAGCTGCCCGCGAGCTGCACGAGGCCCGTGCCGACCAGATTGCGTATGCCCTCGGCGTCGTTCATTATCCGCGAGATGAGCTTGCCGGTCTGCGTCGAGTCGAAGTAGCTGACGGGCAGGCGCGCGATCTGCGCCTGCACCTTCTTACGCATCTCCGTTATGGCGCGCTGCGCCGCGACGCCCAAGACCTGCGACAGGCTGAAGGACGTGACGGCCTGCACGAGCGTCGCCGCGCCCGCCGCGAGCGCAATCCGCCAGAGCAAATCCGTGCGCCCCTTGCCGATCACCTCGTCAATCAGATACTTGGTCGAAGCCGGCAGCACGAGCCCCATGGCCTGATTCGTGACCATCAGCACCGCGCCCAACGCAAGTCGCCTGCGGTGCGCCCAAATCAACTCACGCGCGTCGGCCCACGCGACAGACCAGCGTATTTTCTTCCGTTCTTGTTCAGCCATTACTCTCTCTTTCGCGGTCATCACTCTGCGAGCGAGGGCGCGACTAGCTTGTGCCAACCGTCGCCCTCGACGACCGACTTCAGCCAGTAGCTGTAGCGCGACGGCTCGTCGCGCAGCTCGCGCCGCAGCTCGTCCATGTCTATCCACTTCCACTCTTCGACCTCGGACGGGTCGGGCGCGGGCGAGCCTTCCAGCTCGCCGACGAAGACGTGGTCGTACTCGTGCTCGACGAGGGCGTTGTCTAACTCGGCGCGGTAGACGAAGCCGAACGCCTCGCGCAGCTCGCAAGCGACGTTCATCTCTTCGCGCAGACGCCTGTGCGCGGCTGCCGCCGTCTCTTCGCCGGGGCGTGGGTGGCCGCAGCACGTGTTCGACCAAAGGCCGCCGGAGTGATACTTCTCTCGCGCGCGCCGCTGCAACAGAAGCCGCCCGGCGCGGTCGAAGATGAACACCGAGAACGCGCGGTGCAAAGCCCCTTCGACGTGCGCGCGCAGCTTATCGCTCGCGCCCAGCTCGCGGTCTTGCTCGTCAACGAGTATCACTTGTTCGTCAGCAGCCATCCGTCCTGATTCCTCCGTCCGATCTCTCATAACTCAACGCCCTGCCGCGTCCGCGAGTTTTTCACGGATGAGTCGCTTCAAGTCGTCCGTCGTCCGGCAGGCGTTGATCGCATCGGCGTTGATCCAGAGCTTCAGTCTTTCGCCTTCCCTTTTGAAGATGGCAGGCAGCGGCACGCCCGTAACGCCGTGTAGCCCGGTCAACTCGTCTGCGTGCAAAAACTCCAAGGGCACGTCGAGCGTTTCGAGAAATCGCTTCCAGTCCTTACGCATCCCGAACGCGGAGTGCGTGAGCGCGCAGAGATTGCATTGATAAGTCTGCGGCGAGAGGGCTTTGTGCGCGATGTCGGCCAGCGCGTTGAAGAGACCGCTGTCGGCGTTGTAGACGAAGACAAGGGCGGAATTTGATTGGCCGACTCTTTTAGTCATTTCGAGATGTTTGCTGCCGGTCGTAGCCGGATTTAATTTAGCGCCACGGATGTCTTCAGGCTCGCCCGATTGTATATGCTAGAGTGCTGTCTATAAAATCACGGTTCGATTCGCAGCATGCCATAGCCGAGTAATGTGTGCGCCAACCGCCGAAGCGGTTGAAGGCTTTTCGTCAAGCGTCGAGGGGTGCTTTATGAAGGAACGTCGTGTGCCGTCGTGGTTGAGCGCGTCGCTCGTGGCCGGTGCGTTCGGGCTTCTGTGGTTGGCTGAGCGTCGCCGCCCGCTCAGGCGCACAGTCGAGCCTAAGGGCACGCGCGAGGCGCGCAATCTCGCCGTGGCCGTCGCCGGGGCGGCGGCGCTTCAATTAGTCGAGCGGCCAGTCGTCGAGCCGCTCACGAAGCTTGTGGAGAGGCGCGGGTGGGGCCTAGTCAAGCTCGCGCGGCTTCCGCTTTGGATGGAGACGGCGCTGGCCGTCGTCCTTCTGGATTACACGCTTTACTTGTGGCACGTGCTGACGCACCGAGTTCCCTTCCTATGGCGTTTCCACGTCGCGCACCACGTTGACCTCGATCTGGACGCCTCGACCGCGCTGCGCTTTCACTTCGGCGAGCTTTCGATCTCGACCCTCTGGCGCGCGGCGCAGGTCGCGTTGATAGGCGTCTCGCCGCTCTCGCTCTCCGTGTGGCAGACGCTTCTTCTGCTCTCGGTTCTGTTCCACCACTCGAACGTGCGCTTGCCCTTCGAGATCGAGCGCAAGCTGAACCTTCTCGTCGTCACGCCGCGCATGCACGGCATACATCATTCCATCGTTCGCGAAGAGACGGACTCGAACTGGTCGAGCGGGCTGACCGTTTGGGACTGGCTGCACGGAACGCTCCGACTGAACGTGCCGCAGGACGAGATCACAATCGGCGTGCCCGCGTACCGCCGGGCCGAAGAGGTCACGCTCGCGGAAGTTCTCAAGATGCCTTTCGTCGAGCAGCGCCCGACGTGGACTCTGCCCGGAGATGGGCGACCCGCGCGCGCGGCTCTGCCCGTCGCCAAAAATCACTTGCTGCCTTGATACTATAAGAGAATGAGCGTAGAGCAATTTTCAGTTGAGTGCAGTGAGAGAGGCAGTTCACCGCCGCAGGCGCAGAGGACGCAGAGTTCGCGCAGAGGTTGAGTTACACACAAGTCTCTGCGCCCCCTCCGCGTCCTCTGCGCCTCTGCGGTGAGTCCTATTCACATTACACTCAAGTGAAAAGCGATACAGAAGAAGCGGGGCGACCGTCGCTTTCGATAATCATCCCGGCCTTAAACGAGGCGCATTCAATCGGCGCGACGCTCGACGCCGTAAGGGCGTTGCGCGGGAGCGTCGAGGTGATCGTCGTTGACGGCGGGAGCGTTGACGCGACTGTCGAAATCTCGTGCGGGCGCGGCGCGCGCGTCGTCGAGTGCGGGCGTGGGCGCGGGCTTCAGATGCACGCGGGGGCTTGCGCCGCGCGCGGCCAAGTCTTCTGGTTTCTGCACGCGGACACTTTTCCTCCGCACGGCGCGGCGGAGATGATCGCCGAAGCTTTGAGCGACGCGCGAGTTGTCGGCGGCAACTTCCGCGTGCTGTTCGGCGGAGGACGCGCGGCGGCGCGCTTTCTGACGTGGCTCTACCCGCGCTTGCGAATGCTCGGACTGTGCTACGGCGACTCCGGCATCTTCGTGCGGCGCGAAATATACGAGCGCATCGGCGGCTTCAAGCCTTTCCCCATCTTCGAGGATTTGGATTTGGTGCGGCGGCTCAGGCGCGCGGGCCGCATGGCGCACGTGCGGGCGACGGTCGTCACCTCTTCGAGACGTTTTGAAGGCCGCAGCTTCGCGCTCACCTTCGCGCGCTGGTCTGTGCTGCAAACCCTCTACTGGCTCGGCGTACACCCGCGCAGGCTCGGACGCATGTATGAGGGGAAATGATGAATGCGGAATGATGAATGATGAATGAAAGGCAGGCTGTCTTAATTCATCATTCCGCATTCATCATTTCCCCCGCAGCCATTGATAAGTGGCGGGCGCACGCAGTCGCGCTTCTTCGTCTGCGGAGAGTTCGGCGCGCAGGCGTTGCAGATCGGAGGGCGTGTCCACGTCGTACCAGAGCGGGAGTTCGAGCAGTCGCAGGCCAAGCCGCGCGGCGTTGCGAGCCGTCTGTGCGTAGGCTTCGGAAGTGCTCCAAGCGATATGTCGGAAGATGCCGCGCGCATGTATTCGCAGGCCGACGAGATAGAAGCCGCCGTCTTCCGTCGGCCCCAGCGCGATGTCGGACTCGGCGGCTGCGAGCGAACGGATTGCCGTGGCGATGAAGACGGGCGGAAGCGTCGGGCTGTCCGCGCCGATGAAGACGAGCGGGCCGAAGCCCATTTCAAAAGCCTGAACGGTGATCGCTTCGAGTCGCTCTCCGAGGTCTCGACCGCGCTGCTCCAACCAGTGCAGGCCGTTCGGTAGAGATGCTTCGAGCATGTCGCGCCCGTCCGAGGGGGCGTAAGCGATGATGACTTCGCTCGCCACCCGGCTCGCGCTGTTTACGGCGTCCTGCGCCAAACACACGGCGAGCGCGGCGGCGTCCGCGTCCGACAGAGCCGGTGTGAGGCGAGTTTTGACGAAGCCCGCGCGCGGGACTTTTATCATGACGATTACGGCGGGACGCGACATAGAAATTGCGGATTTCGGATTGCGGAATGCGGATTTAGTAGAAGCGATGATACTATTTCTTCAATCCGCATTCCGCAATCCGAAATCCGCAATAGAGAGGAATCGTAAATGGCATACTACGAGGAAAAC
>Ga0190275_10001802_pt1 | contig 15710 bp, 9 predicted proteins | sample Popmic550T_FD_133745 | JGI IMG/M metagenome (GOLD analysis project Ga0190275, IMG submission 133745) | Populus adjacent soil microbial communities from riparian zone of Yellowstone River, Montana, USA - 550 T | ecosystem: Environmental > Terrestrial > Soil > Riparian zone > Trees stand | place...
CACCGACCACATGCGCATCGCCATCGACTACAGGATCCTGGCCGTCGGTCGCCGGCAGATGACCCGCGGCATGCCCCGGTTCACCCAGCAACAGCTGCGCAACGTGCTCGCCCTCGACCCCGACAACGAGTACCTGCTGCTCGCCCGGGAGGGCGACGACCTGTCGCTTATCGACCGCGACATCGCCGCCGCCCACAACGTGTCGGTCTGCCATCCGCCGGGCTGGTCGGCGTCCGAGCCGGGGGGCTTCACCACCATGCTCCGCCGCTCGTCCGAGCTGCAGGACTGGCTGGTGGCCCAGGACGTGGGGCTCTACCACGCCACCACCCCGTTCCTGATGGTCGACCCCTACCTGGTCGACTTCGACGCCTGCCCCATGGTGGCCACGTTCTACGACGCCATCCCCCACATCTTCTCCTCGCGCTACCTGGCCGAGTACCCCCGCGACGTCTACCGGTGCTGCCAGGCGACGGCCATGCGCGCCACCCGGCTGCTGGCGATCTCGGAGTCGGCCCGGCACGACGCCAGCGCCTACATGGGCTTCCCCCGGGACCGAATCGACATCGTCAGCCCCGTCGCCGACGCCTGCTTCCGTCCCCTCGACGCGGCGGCCGCGGGACGGGCGCTCGGTCCTCTCCGGGAGCGCGGTGTCCGGATTCCTGAGAAATTCGTGCTGACCGTCAGCTCGATCCACCACACCAAGAACGCGGAGACCCTGCTCGCGGCCTACGCCCGGCTCGACGACCGGCTGCGGGTGCGGTTCCCGCTCTTGTTCTGCTGCAACCTGAACGAGCCGGAGAAAGCCCACGTCCGGCGCCTCGCCGAGGGTCTCGGCATCGCCGACGACGTGATCGTCACCGGGGTGGTCACCGACGCCGAGCTGGCCGCCCTCTACAACGTGGCCACCGTGGTCGTCCACCCGTCCCGCTACGAGGGCTTCGGCCTCCCGGTGCTGGAGGCCATGCGCTGCGGGACCCCGGTGATCACCACCACCGCGTCGTCGTTGCCCGAGGTGGCGGGCGGCGCGGCCGTGCTCGTCGACCCCGAGAACCCGTCGGAGATGGGCGGGGCCCTGGCTTCCCTGCTGGAGGATCCCGCCCGGAGGGCCGACATGGCCGCCGCCGGGCTGGTCAACGCGGCCCGGTACACCGGCCCCGCCCTGGGCCAGGCGACGCTCGCCGGGTACGCCCGCGCCGTCGCCCCGGCCGCCGTCGACGAGGGCCAACCGCCCCGCCTGCGCCTGGCGCTGTGGGCGCCCCTTCCCCCCGAGCAGACGGGGATCGCCGACTACAGCGTCGAGCTGCTGTCGGGCCTGGCCCGCCACGTCGACGTCGAGGTCTTCGTCAACGAGGGCTTCCTGCCGTCGATCGACCTCATGACCCGCTACCCCGTCCACGACTACCGGGCCTTCGAGCGGCGGCGCGACCAGGCCGGGTTCGACGCCGTGATCTACCAGGTGGGCACCTCCTTCTTCCACCTGTACATGAACGACGCCATGCAGCGGTTTCCCGGCATCGTGGTCCTCCACGACCTGTCGTGGAGCCACCTGCTCTACGCCTTCGCCGAGCTCAAGGGCGACATGGACAGCTTCCGCTCGGAGCTGGTCGAGCTGGAGGGCGACCTGGCCCTGCGCTGTTTCGACGCCATCCGGGAGGAGGGCCCGGCATCATTGCAGCAGGAGTTCCTCGACGCCTTCCCCATGCTGGGTCGTATCGTGTCCGCCAGCCACGCGGTTGTCGTCCCGTTCGACGGCGCCCGGCGGGAGGTGGAGGCCCGGTACCCCGACGCCCGGGTCCGCACCGTCGTCATGGGCGTGGCCGATCCCTACACCGGACCCGCGTGGCGGGACTGGGCCCTCGCCCGGCGGGCGCTCGGCCTGGCGAGCGACGCCTACGTGATCGGCGTGTTCGGGATCGTGCACCGCACCAAGCAGCTGGAGGTGGTGATCGGGGCCATGCCGGCGGTCGTGGCGCAGCACCCGGGCGCCACCCTGATCGTGGTCGGGCGGGCGCTCGAACGCCGGTACCAGTCCTCGCTCGAGGACCTCGCCCGCGATCTCGGTGTGGAGGGCTCGGTCCGTTTCCTGGGCGAGGTCGACCGCGGCCGCTTCGACGGCGCCCTGGTGGCGTGCGACGTGATCGTCAACCTGCGGGCGTCGAAGATCACCCACCTGTCGGCCACGCTCATGCGGGCCGTCGCCGCGGGCAAGCCGGTGATCACCAGCGACGTGCCAGGATGGGACTTCCTGCCGGCCGACGGCTGCGTGCGTCTACCCTCCGGCGGAGCCGACGCGGCCGACCAAGGTTCGGAGCTGGCGGCCCAGCTGTGCCGGCTGGGCGGCGACCTTGACCTGCGTCGGCGCATGGGGGAGGCCTCCCGCCGGTACTTCGAGCAGGAGGCGACGATCGAGGTCATGGCCCGGCGATACCTGGAGGTGGTGGAGGACGTGCGGCAGATGGCGAGAGCGTGAACTTCAACAAGGTCTGCCAGCTGGAGGACTTCGCCGATCCCGAGCTGGTGGCGGTGATCCGCGACGTCTGCGCCCACAAGGCGGCCCACTTCCCGGCCGGCTTCCCCGCCGGCTACGAGGCCCGCAAGGACTGGGAGGTGGCCATGAGCGTGCGCGCCCTCCGCCACTTCGGCGCCCTCCGGCCCGACGCCGTGATCCTGGGCGTGGCCGCCGGCACGGAGGACACGATCTTCTACCTCACCCGCCACGCCCGGCAGGTGTTCGTCACCGACCGCTACCTGGGGGCCGGCGCCTGGAGCCGGCTCGCACCCATGGCCATGCTGGTCGAGCCCGGCTTCCTGGCCCCCTTCGACTTCGACCCCAATCGCCTCGTCGTCCAGCACATGGACGGGCGGGCCCTGCGGTACCCCGACGAGACCTTCGACGCGGTGTTCTCGTCGGGGTCGATCGAGCACTTCGGGGAGTTGCTCGACGTGGCCCACGCCGCCTACGAGATGGGCCGGGTCCTCAAGCCGGGCGGCATCCTGGCGCTCTCCACCGAGTTCCGGATCAGCGGACCGCCCGGGGGCATCGGGTGGCCGGGCGACGCCCTGCTGCTCTCGGCCGAGAACCTCCAGCGCTACGTGGTGGACGCCAGTGGGTTGGAGGCCGTCGACGACCTGGACACGATGCTGTCGGAGGTCACTCTCGGCACCGTCCGCGACATCCAGACGGCGGTGCAGGACCACGACCGGCGCCTGGCCGGTGTGGCCGGGCGGGGGGTCCCTGAGTACGCCCACTGGGACTTCCCCCACATCGTGATGAGCCACGGTGGCTACGAGTTCGGATCCGTCCACCTCACGCTGCGGCGGCCGGCGGTGTGGCCCTCGACCGCCAACGAGTGGGCCCGCCCGCCCCAGAAGACGCTCGACTCCATCGCCGCCTTCAACGCCGGAGTGCTGGCCGCGGGCGACCCCGGGGAGCCGGCCGAGGCCGGCGGGGACGGCGAGTCGGCGCCGGTGCTCGAGCTGGTCCCGACGGCAGTCAACGACGACGGCGACACCGAGGCCGAGACCGAGGGCGAGGGCGAGGTCGTCGAACCGGCTCCCACCGCGCCGCCCGTCGAAGGGTCGTGGGACGAGCAGCGCGCGGCCGTGGCGACGCTCGTGGAGGTGGCCACCTGGTACCGCCAGGCGGCCGGGGCCCATCTCGGCGGCGTCCTCGGCCTGGGGGACCAGTCCCGCGACCAGCTGGTGGGTGTCGCCCGCGACACCGCCGAGGTCGACCGCCTCCTGGCCGCGACCGATCGGGTGCGCGTCGACCTCGCCCACCGGGCGCCGCCGGCCCCGGTCGCCGACCGCGGCCACGGCCCCGGCCCCGGCCCCGACCGGTCGAACTGGAAGTGGTGCCGAGCCGACCTCGGGGGCGGGCACGAGGTGGTGGTGGTGGTCGACGCCTCCAGCCCCGACCCGATCACCTTGGCCCTGGTCCACGGCGAACCCCCACTGTCCCGGCCCCTCGTCGACCTCATGCTCGACCTCACCCAGCCCGGGCACCTCGTCGTCGACCTGGGCGCCCACGTCGGCACCTTCGCCCTGGCCGCGGCCGGCGCCGGTCGGCGAGCGGTCGCGGTCGAGGCCTCGCCCGCCAACGCCGCCCTCCTGCGGGCCAGTGCCGCCGCCAACCGCTTCTGGGGCCTGCGGGTCGTCAACGCCGCGGTCGGCGACACGCCCGGAACGGTCGACTTCTGGTCGCGCGGCCCCTGGGGGCACGTGGCCACCGCAGCCGACGGGACCCCGTCCGACACCGTGCTCTCGGTGACCGCCGACGAGCTGCTGATCGAGCTCGGGCACCCCACCGCCCACCTGGTCAAGATGGACGTCGAGGGGTGCGAGGTGGCTACTCTGCGGGGCATGCGCCGTCTGCTCGAGCCGGACGACGCGCCCGCGGTGATCTTCGAGTCCAACGGCCACACCCTCGCCCTCTTCGGCGAGACCCCCGAAGGGCTGGTGCAGGCCCTCGACGAGCTGGGTTACACCAGTTACCAGGTCGACCCGCCCCGGCTGGTTCGCATCGAGCCAGGGGTGATGCAGCCGGAGACGCTGGTCGACTGCCTGGCCGTCAAGCGGCGCCCGGAGTCACTGGGAAGATGGCGCTTCGCCCCCCCCTTCACGCTCGACGAGCGGGTGGCCCGGATGCGGGCCGACTGCCAGACACCGAATCCCGACCACCGGGCCTACATGGCCCGCCGGCTGCAGGAAGCGAGCCCCGACGTGCAGCAGCATCCCGACATGGCCACCACCCTGGCCGCCCTGGCCGACGACCCGGCCGACGAGGTGCGCCGGGCCGCGGCCTGGCTGCGTCCGGCGTGAAGCCTCCCCCGACCAAGGCCGACGACCCCCGCCTCGACGGCTGGTACCACACGATCGAGCTGGGGAAGGGCCTCATCTCCCGCGGCCACTTCGACCACCGGTCGGTCGTCGACTGCTACGGCCTGCCCAAGTCGATGGCGGGCATGACCGCCCTCGACGTCGGCACCGGCGACGGCTTCTTCGCCTTCGAGATGGAGCGGCGGGGCGCCGAGCGGGTCACGGCCATCGACGTGGCCCGGGTGGGTGATTGCGACTGGCTGCCCCGGATGCGAACACGCATCGGCGCCTTCGACGACATCACCACCTGGCCCGACCACTTTCGGATGGCCCACGCCATGCGCCGGTCGAAGGTCGACTACCGGTTCTGCAGCGTCTACGACCTGTCGCCCTACACCGTCGGCACGTTCGACGTGGTGTTCTGCGGCTCCCTGCTGCTTCACCTGCAGAACCCGCTGCTGGCCCTGCACAACATCCGCTCCGTCACCAAGGAGATGGCCGTCATCGAGACCGCCCTCGACATCGACGGCGAGGCCTCCATGCCGGAGAAGCCCACCCTCACCTTCGGGGCCCCGGGACCCGAGCAGGAGGTCGGCGACACCAACGTGTTCTGGCTGATGAGCACCACCGGTCTCCGGCGCATGCTGCAGTACGCCGACTTTGCCGTCACCGAGCCCCAGGGCATCTTCGACCTGCCGCCGGCCGGGCCGCGGGCCACCAGCGTGGTGGCCTACCCACACTCCCGCCCCACCTAGGGCGGCGGACGTCACCTGGAGTCAGGCGCCGATTCCGCCCAGCCTCCGTCGCACCGCCATCGCGATGCGGGCCGGGCGGGTGACCAGGCGGGCCGCGCCGGGGTGGCCGTCGGCCAGCTGGGACAGGCGGCGGGCGACCCCCATGGCCGCGGGCGACACGCCATCGAACAGGGCGTGGGCGGCCTCGGCCCGGGCCTGGAGCTCGATCAACGCCTGGCACAGCGGCTCGTAGCTCTCCCGGACGGCGGCGACGCCGCCGGCCATCTCTTCGTAGCGGGCCCGGCTGCTTGCCAGCGACCGCTGCAGCCGCTCGAATTCCGCCTGCAGCATGCTCATCTGGGGCTCGGCCGCCTGGTAGGCGGCGAGGAGCTCCTCATACTGCGCGGCGAGGGTCTGGTTCAGGGCCCGGGCCGCGATCAGGTGCTTCTGGCTCACGTCGAACCCGTGGCGGAGGTCCTCGAGGGGCTTGTGGTAGAGGTACGGGATGTAGTCGTCGAGGATGTTAACCGGCGTCCGCATGGACTCCAGCAGCTGCACGTCCTCGATCCGCACGTACCAGCGGTTCAGCCCGTCGAACGCGGCAAACAGGTAGTCGGCGTCGAGCAGGATGGACTCCCAGGCGTCGTGGCTCGGGACCGTGGTCATGGGCTCGGTGGCCTCCACCAGCACCACCCGCGGCCGCCACTGTTTCCAGTCGGCCCCCAGCAGCACCTGGCCCTCGTGACCCTCGACGTCGACGGACAGGAAGTCGATCTCACCCTCGACGTGTTCCTTGCACACCTGGGCCAGCGTCAGCACCTCCACCTCCCGCTCGGCGAAGGGGATCCCCGCCTCCCGCTGGTGGTGGGCGGCGCCGGGTGAGAATGTCGAGCATCCCGTCCCCGGGGCCTCGAAGAGGGTCAGCGTGCCTGGCTTGTCGGACAGTCCCACCGCCAGGTTCACGTCGCGGGGACGAGCGGCCAGCAGCGCCGCGAACGGCTCCGCCGCCGGCTCGACGTTGACGCCCCGCCAGCCCTGGTCGTAGAAGTGCTTGGTGACCGACCCCTGGACCGGGTCGTGGGCCCCGACATCGACGTAAAAGCCCTTCAAGCCTCTCGGAAACAGGCGGTCGAGGAGGACGTCCTCACCGTTCTGGGCGTACGAAACCATCCTCACGGGAACACCACCGGGCCTATTTGAGCCTCACCGACGGGCAGCGTCAATCCGACCTACCATCGCCCGGTGGGACAACGGAGCAACTTCACGGCGCCGGTTCGCGCCGGTTGGCGCAGGTGAACAAGTCGATTTCGATCTTCGGCCGCCAGTTCGAGGTGGCCGGCAGCCCGATCGACGACTACTACCTGAGCCTCCGCCACGGCATGGAGCTCGACGTGGTCGACTCCGTCCTCACCGGCATCCGGCCCTACGTGGCCGACGACGCCGTCTGCCTCGACATCGGGGCCAACATCGGCCTGTACACCATGGCCCTGGCCCGCCTCGCGCCCAACGGCTCGGTGTACGCGTTCGAGCCGGCTCCGGCGACGTTCGAGTTCCTGCGCACGAACATCGAGCTCAACGGGCTCGGCCACGCCGAGGCCGTCCTGGCCGCGGTGGTCGACGTCACCGGCACGGTCGAGTTCCAAGACATCCCGTTCTTCACCGCCGGCAGCTTCGCGGTAGTGGGCGAGCCCTTCCTCACCAGCGACGTTCTGGGCTCGTTCTGCATCAAGACGCCGAGCATCACCGTCGACCAGTTCATGGCCGACAAGGGCCTCGAACGGCTCGACTTCGTGAAGGTCGACGTCGAGGGCGGGGAGATCTCGGTGCTCGACGGGGCCCGCCAGACCCTGGCCGAGCATCGGCCCGTCGTCGTCCTGGAGTTCAACAGCTTCGGGATGACCTTCCACAACGCGGTGCTGCCCCAGCGGGCCCTCGCGCGGATTCTCGACACGTTCCCCCACGTGTACGTCATGGACCGCACCGACGGGAGCCTGTCCTGCCTGGAGACGCCCAAGGAGGCGTACGAACTCCTCTACGAGAACGGGATCCACGGCCCCGCCGACAACCTGCTCTGCTCGTTCGACGACCTCGAGGTGGAGGCGCGCTACGGAAGACTGGTCTCGCGGAAGTCGGCGGCCAACGCCGGCACGCGGGTGGAGGCCATGCAGCGCACCGTCTCCTGGCGGATCACCGCCCCCCTGCGGCGCACCCGCGAGCGGGTCGACCTCAACCCCCGCACCCGGGCCCTCACCGACCGCATGCGGGCCGCCATCCTCCTACGGGGCGGGCGGGGCGGCGGAGCCTGACGCTCACCCGGCGGTCCTCGACCGCCTGCTCCACCGCATGAGCGGCCGCTCGACCGCATAGTAGCTGGCGGCGGCGAGCGCCACCGTCACCGCCAACGTCGCCGCGGTGAGGCTGACCCAGGGGTTGCCGGGCAGCCACGTGTTGGCCCCGTGGTCGGCCAGGTAGAACATCACCGGCAGATGCCACAGGAAGATCCCGTAGGAGACCAGGCCCAGCCACCCGAGCACCCGGTTCCCCAGCACCCGGCCCGGCACCCCGGTACCCGGGCGGAGGGTGACGGCCGGGAGCAGCAGGAGGAGGGCGACCAGGCCCAGCCCCAGGTGCTCGACCACGTGCTGGGAGCGGTTGAGGCTGGCGGAGGCGGCCGTGGCCGGCAGGAGGCGGAGCGACAACAGGCAGAACAGGGCCACCGCCGCCGCCCACGCCAGCGCGTCGAGCCCCGCCGGCAGCGGTCGCCGGCGGACAGGGCGGTCGCCCGCACCACGTCGCTCGTTGGCGACCGACACCACGGCCACCGCCATGCCGACGGAGAACCAGGCGAAGTTGGCGACGACGGTGCTGTACATCCATCCCAGCGACGGTCGGCCGAGCAGCCACAGGCGGAGCCCGAGCGAAGCCCCGGCCAGGGCGGCGAGCACCCACAGGTCCGTCCCGAGGCGGGCCCGCGCCGCGGATCCTCCGCTCCGTCGGCCCGGCAGTCGGGCCAGCACCGCCGCGTAGACCGGCAGGAGGACGTAGAACGCGACCTCCACCGAGAGGCTCCACGTGGGGGCGATGCCGCAGCCCTGCACCGTCTGGATGCAGTCCACCCCCGATTGGTAGATCGGATAGGGCTGCAGCAGCCCGTAGTAGGCCCACCAGTTGCGGGAGAAGACGCCCGCCAACCCGGGGAAGATCGCCAGGGCGGTGAGGGCCAGCCAGTAGGCGGGGGCGATGCGCAGGAAGCGTCGCCGGGCGTAGCCGGTCCAGCTCGGCTGCCGGAGGCCGGCCGCCCGGGCTGCGACGTACGGCCGGTAGAGGAGGAAGCCGGAGATGAGGAAGAAGAGCGTCACCCCCACGTTCAGGTGGGCCATGAGTCCCTTGAACGACGACGTGAAGATGGCGCCCGACACGAAGGAGGTGTGGGTCAGCACCACCGCCAGGGCGGCCACCGCCCGCAGGCTGTCGACGTGGGGGAACCGGGGCCGGAGGCTGTCGCCGGTCGATCGGCCAGCCGACTCGCCGGTCGACTCGCCGGTCGACTCGCCGGGCTCGGCCGCCGACTCGGGGCCGCCCAGCTCGGGCGGGGGCATCCTCACTGCCGCTCCAGGACGAGGAGGAGGCGGAAGCCGGCGTACCGGGCGAGACGGGGCTCCAGGCGCGACTCGAGCCGCAGCAGCGGCCCCACCGCCGACCGGGGCACCAGGCACCAGCGGCGGAAACCGCCCGACAGCGGGTAGGCGAACAGGCTGAGCTGGCTCGAGTGCACCACCCGCAGACCGGGGAACCGGCCCTCGAGGCGGGCCCGGTCCCGGCCCGCGAGAAGCGTGGGGATGGCCTGGTTGGAGTCCATCGGATGCTTGTCGACGGACACCGTGCCGTCGGCCAGGGGGTCGGCGTCGAGGTTCACCGGCTCGGGATGGCCCAGCTTGAACACCACCCAGCTGACGGCCGTTATGGCCGGCTCCACCAGCACCACCCGGCCCCCGGGACGGAGCGCCCGCTGGGCCTCGCCCAGGAACCGGGCCGGCCACTCGAGGTGGTGCAGGACGTCGACACCGACCACCGCGTCGAGGCTGGCGTCGGCGAACGGCAGGGCCTGGGCGTCGGCGACCAGGTCGAGTCGACCGCCGGCCACCACGTCGGTGGCCACGACCGCGGGGAAGTGGTCCTTGAGGTTGCCCGAACCGGCGCCGATCTCCACGATCACCGGGTCACGGTCGGGGCGCTCGGGGGGGCACCACGCCCGCAGCCGCCGGTAGTAGTCGCCGTAGACGGCCCGTAGCGCGGGCTTGGCCTCCCAGACCTCCCGGAACTCGGCGGGCGTGAGCGCCCGCTCCCGGCCCAAAGTTCTCGGGCCCAAGGTGCTAGGTCGCCGGCGGGGCGGACGCCCGGGATTCGTCGGCCGCCCCGCCCCCGGCGGCCTCGGCCACCTTCAGCCGCTGGTAGGCCACCACCACCATCCGGGCCAGCAGCCACCCGTGCCGGAACCGGGAGATCTGGGTCGACCCGTACTGGCGGGCCCGGTAGCGCACCGGGATCTCGACGATCCGCAGGTTGAGCTTGGCCGCCCCGAAGATGAGGTCGAAGTCGCCGAACGGGTCGAAGTCGCCGAAGTAGCTCCGGCCGGCGTCGATCTTGCGGTAGTTGGCGGCCGACAGGGCCTTGGTGCCGCACAGGGTGTCGGTGATGCGCTGGTTGAGGAGCCAGCTGAACAGCCAGGAGAACACCTTGTTGGCGGCCATGTTGAGCATCTGCATGGCGTCGTCCTCCATGGCGTAGACGAGGCGCGTCCCCATGACGAGCTCGCCCTTGCCCCCGGCCAGGGCCTCGTAGAACTTGGGGAGGTCCTCCGGAGGCGTGGTGAGGTCGGCGTCGAGGATCATGAGCAGGTCGCCCCGGGCGATCCGGAAGCCCTTCCGGATGGCGTCGGCCTTCCCGACCCCGTCCTGATGGGCGAGCTTGATGTCGAGCTCGGGGTGCTCGCCGATCACCTTCTCGACCGCGGCCACGGTGCCGTCCTGGCTGTGGCCCTCGACGAAGAGGATCTCCATGTCGTCGGCGAACCGGGGGATCCGCTCCACCGCGGGGGCGATGTTTCCCTCCTCGTTGCGGCACGGGACGACCACCGTGACCGACGGCGACGGGGGAAGGGGGTGACCGAGCGGCCGGGCCACCGCGTAGCTGCGCAGGCCCAGCTTGGACAGCCCCGGGAGGGGTGCGAGGAAACGGTTGGCGAGCGGCCCCAGACCCCACAGCCGTTTGGGGACGATCTGGCGATAGTCGGTGCGGACCACCTCGAAGTCCTGCAGGGCCAGGATGCCGGCCAGATCGGCGGCCGACAGCCAGTTGTGCTCCGTCTGGGGCATCTGCTGGCGTAGCCAGCGGGCGACCTTGAGCGCCGGCGACCACACCCGGGAGTAGTAGGCGATCACCACCCGGGTCTCGGCGTGGCAGAGGCGGTGGAGCTGGCCCAGGGCGGTGGCGCAGTCCTCCAGCGACCCCACCGTGTCGGACAGCAGGACGACGTCGAACGGACCGGGCAGGCCCTCGAGCACGGCCGGATCCTCGAGGTCGCCCACGATGAACTCGAGGTTGGGGAACTCGGTGTCGGGGTGGCGGCGGCGGGCTTCCTCCACCATCCGGGGGCTGAGGTCGACACCGACGCCGCGACCAGGACGGAGAGAGGCGAGGAGCCGGCCGGTGCCGCACCCCAGGTCCAGAACCCTCACCCCGGGGGGCACCAGGAACCGGGTGTACCGGTAGTCCTCGTCGTAGTAGTAGGAGTTGCGCTCGATCCACGTCTCGCGCTCGGCGGCCAGGGCGTCGGCCTCGTCCCGGATGCGCCGCTTGCGGGTGGACTCGCTCGAGGGGGATGCGGTCATCAGGGCGCCATCATGACGGAGCCAGGGCGCGGCCGCGGAACAGGTCGACGAGATCGGGGTAGATGGCGAAGGTGGCGTCGGTTTCCGGATCGTGGACGACCTCGCCGCACAGGTAGAGCGGCGACGTCCCGGGTGCCGGGACCAGCCCGTCGAGGACGGCGAAGCGGTCGGTGCCGGCGGCGGTGAGCCCGTGGATGAGGGTCCAGGGCGGCACCATCCCGACGAAGTGCTTGCCCGGCTGGGGCAGGAAGAGGGGCAGGTAGGCGGTGAAGGTGCCGGCGGCCACCTCCCCGATCGCCAGGCCGTCGGCCGTCAGGTCGGCGCCGATCGGCTCGTCGACCACCTGCACCGCCACCCCCCCGAACAGGGGCTCGGCGGCCCTGCCGTCGGGGCAGGTGCGGACGGGGGCGGCAGGGCGGTCGACCAGGGCGATGGCCATGGGCGTGCCCACGAAGATGACCCCCACGAGAACGGCCCCCGCCACCAGCGGCGCCACCGCCTCCCGGGAGGGGAACGCCCTGGTGAGGGCGGCGCCGACACCGGCCAGGTGCCGGGCGGGTGCCGCCGGGGCAGTGACGGGGGTGACGCGCTCGGGCGCGGGAGGGATCTCCTCGGCCGGGGGCGACGGACGTCGTACCCGGCTCAAGACGGCGGCGGCCAGGGCCAGGGGGAGGGCGGCGAACGGGGCGGTGGCGGCGAAGACGCGCACCGTGTCGACGCCGAGGACGGGGGCGCAGAACGCGGTCGCCCCCACCGCCAGCAGGGCCAGCACCGAGTGGGCCTCCCCCACCCGCCCGCGGGTCCCGACCACCACGAAGGCGACGAACGCGCCCACCAGCAGCGCCGGCGCCACCCACCGGGGCGGGGTGTTGCTGGGCACGAAGCTGACCACGATGGGGATGACCACGGCCATGGAGGCGAACAGCCCCACGTCGATGGCCAGGTACCGGAAGCGGCTGCGCCGGGCCCGGAGGACCAGCGCGGCGACCGTCGCCAGGGCCCCGGCGACCATCAGCGGCCGATGGCGGTGGACCGGGACGTCGAGCAGCACCTCCTGTTTGGCGATCCGGAGGTAGTTGAGCTCGCTCTGCACCGCCGTGCGCAGGAAACGGCCCGGGTGGGCCAGGACCTCCTCCCGGGCCCGGGCGTTGACCAGCCGGTTGCGGTCGGCGTCGGCCATCTTCCACGTCTCGGGGTAGTCGTTCAGGATGGCGTGCCACGCCGGGTGCACCAGGTCCCAGCTAGGGAGGCCCTTCGCCATCCCGTAGACGAGGAACCCGCCGTTGCCCATCACGTTGTCGGCGTCGCCACCGAGGCCGGCGAGGGCGGCGTAGTTCAGGCTCGTGCCGACCACGACCGCGACCGCGCAGGCGCCCAGCAGCCGCCAGTCGTAGCGGCCCGACCGGCGCAGGTGGTAGGCCAGCCAGAGCGGGAGGAGCATCGGCAGGACGAGCACGCCGGAGCGGGCGTCGAGGGCCAGGGTGAGCAGCAGGATCCCGCCCACCGCAGCCCACCGGTTCCGGGTCGTGACCGCGCTCCACAGGGCGGCCAGGGCCAGGGCGCCGAAGGTGACGCCGAGGGGCTCGGTCATCGGCGTCGGCCCGTAGACCCGGGCGAAGCCGAAGATGCCGACGAACAGGGCCAGGCCGGCGACCGGCCCGAGGTCCCGCGCCACCGCCCGCACCGCCAGCCACGTCGCCGCCCCCATGGCCAGCGCGCCGAGGAGGAGCGCCAGCCGGAGGTCGAGATGGGTGACCGCCAGGCGCACGCCGAGGAACATGGCGTTCAGCGGACGGCGGGAGTTGTAGAAGTCGAGGTCGCCGAAGAACAGGAGCCGCTCGGCCCCGCCGAAGTAGATGTGGGGGTCGGAGTAGGGCACCCCGCCGCCGATCATCCCCCACCAGTAGCCGGTGTGCCACGCCGAGAACAGGGGGAGGCAGAAGGCGCCCATGCTCCCGACCAGGCCCGCCGGGCCCAGCCACCGCCGGAGCCCGGGGGGCGGGAGCAGGCGGCCGGGGGCGACCCGGCGGCGCACGACCACGAGCAGGATGAGAGCGCCGAGGCCCAGGTAGAGGTACTTGACCAGGCGGACATCGAGCCACGCCGCCGCCTCCCGCACCCCGGGCGACACCCACGCCGACCACAAGGCCACGACCAGGGCGCCGGCCACCACCGCCGCCGGCAGGGAGTGCCGGCTTCGGGCGCCTCGGCGCCCGCCTCCGTCCGCAGGCCGGTCGACGGCAGGATCGGACGGGGCCATCGCCGCCCCGGCGCCGGAGGAGGGACCTCCGGGGGGCGAGAACGTACGACTCACGGCCTCACCCGTCGACCATGGGCGGACCGGGTCAGACCCGGCGGGCCTCGGCGACGTCGCGGTTGGCCAGGTACCAGTCGACCGTCGCCCGGAGGCCTTCACGCATGGCGGTGGAGGCCTGGAATCCGAAGAGCTTGCGAGCCAGGGAGCAGTCGAGCTGGCGACGGGGCTGGCCGTCGGGCTGGCTGGGGTTCCACCGCAACCTGCCGTCGAAGCCGACCGTCTCCGCGATCAGCTCGGCCAGCCGCCGCACCGGCAGCTCCTCGCCCGAGCCCAGGTTCACCGGCTCCTCCCCGTTGTACTGCTCGGCGCCGTCGACGATCCCCCGGGCCGCGTCGGCCACGTAGAGGAACTCGCGGGATGCGGCGCCCGTACCCCACACCTCGATCTCGTCCCGGCCCGCCTCCCGGGCGTCGACGCACTTCTTGATCAGGGCCGGGATCACGTGGGAGACCTCGGGGTGGAACTTGTCGCCCGGGCCGTAGAGGTTGGTGGGCATCAGGTAGATGACGTTCTGGCCCCATTGGGCCCGGTTGGCCTGGGCCTGCACCAGCAGCGCCTTCTTGGCCACGCCGTAGGGGGCGTTGGTCTCCTCCGGGTACCCGTCCCAGAGGGAGGCCTCCTGGAACGGCACCGGCGTGATCTTGGGATACGAGCAGATGCTGCCGACGACGACCGTCTTCGGGGTCTCGGAACGAAGGGCCTGATCGATGACGTAGGTGCCCATGAGGAGGTTGCTGAGGTACAGGTCGGCCGGATAGCGCCGGTTGGCGCCGATCCCGCCCACCCGGGCCGCGAGGTGGATGACCATGCGAGGGCGATGGGCATCGAACATGGCCGCGACCGCGTCCGGCCGGGTGAGGTCGAAGTCGGCCGACGTGGGCGCCACCACCGGCCCGATGCCGCGGCCGGCCAGCTCCTGGAGGACGGCTCGGCCGACGAACCCCGCGCCCCCGGTGACCAGCACCGGGCCGCTGTCCTGCATGCGTCCGACCACGCATCGACACTAGTACGTCGGGATTCGGACCCGTCAGGGGCCGGAACCGGCGATCATGATGGCGATGGAGCCCCGCCTGGCCGAGCTGGCCGCCCACCTGCCGGGACCCCTCACGGTCGTCGACGTGGGATGTCGCTGGGGACCGCAGGCGTGGTGGGTGGAGCTGCCCGGGGTGCGGGTGATCGGCTTCGACCCCGACGAGGACGAGTGCCGCCGGCTGGCCGAGGCGGCGGGCGGCACCGCCGACGCCAGGTTCGTGCCGGTCGCCCTGGGCGCCCGCGCCGGCCCCGCCCGTCTCCACCTCACCCAGGAGCCGGCGTGCTCGTCGCTCTACCCTCCCGACGTGAGCCTGGTGGACACCCGGCCCGCCCTCGTCGTCATCACGCCCGTCGGCCACGCCGAGGTCGAGCTGCAGACCCTCGACGGCTGGTCCGAACGCGACGGCGTCGACCGCGTCGACCACCTCAAGCTCGACACCCAGGGCTCCGAGCTCGACATCCTGCGGGGGGCGGAGCGCACGCTGGGATCGGTGCGGGTGGTGGAGGTCGAAGTCGAGTTCAACCCCATCTACCAGGGCCAACCGCTGTTCGCCGACGTCGACCGGTACCTCCGCGACCGGGGCTTCGTCCTGTGGCGCCTGGCCCACCTGGCCCACTACAGCCTGCCGGGCGGCATCTCCCGGTTCGAGACCGACGACACCCACCACTTCGACGTCGACCACCCCGTCACCGTGGCCGGGACCGGCGGCCAGCTCTACTGGGCCGACGCCTTCTACGTCCGCCGGGAGCTGGCCTTCCCCCCGGACTCGATCCCGTGGGAGACGGCGCTGGGCGACGCCGTGCTGACCGGGGCGCTGGGCTTCTGGGACCTGGCCCACCAGTCGGCGGCCCGGGCGGCGGGGGCCCGACCGGCGGTGGCGGCCGCCTTGGAGCACTTCATCCGGGCCACCGCACCCG
>Ga0190275_10001803_pt1 | contig 15710 bp, 12 predicted proteins | sample Popmic550T_FD_133745 | JGI IMG/M metagenome (GOLD analysis project Ga0190275, IMG submission 133745) | Populus adjacent soil microbial communities from riparian zone of Yellowstone River, Montana, USA - 550 T | ecosystem: Environmental > Terrestrial > Soil > Riparian zone > Trees stand | place...
CCAGGGCTCGGCGCCGAAGATGCCGACCTTCAGCGAGGTCGTGCGCGGGTCGATGCCCTGGCGTACCAGCTCTTCCACGATCACCTGCATGTAGCTCGGCGTCACCATGATGATGTCGGGCTTCAGGTCCTGGATCAGTTGCACCTGCTTCTCGGTCTGGCCGCCCGACATCGGGATCACGGTGCAGCCCGCCCGCTCGGCGCCATAGTGCGCGCCCAGCCCGCCGGTGAAGAGGCCATAGCCGTAGGCCACCTGGACGATGTCGCCCGGCCGGCCGCCGCTCGCCACGATGCTGCGCGCGCAAACATCGGCCCAGGTGCGGATATCGAGCTTGGTGTAGCCGACGACCGTCGGCTTGCCGGTCGTGCCCGACGAAGCATGAATGCGGACCACCTTGTCCATCGGCACCGCGAACATCCCGTAGGGATAGTTGGCCCGCAGGTCCTCTTTCGACGTCAACGGAAACTTGCGCAGGTCCGACAGGTCCTTCAGGTCATCGGGATGCGCGCCCGCCGCATCGAACGATGTCCTGTAGTGCGCCACGTTGTCGTACGCGTGTTTGAGCGACCACTTCATCCGCCGCAACTGCAAGCTTGAGATCTCGTCGCGCGATGCGATCTCGATCGGGTTCAGGTCTTTCTTGTCGGGCGTGAAATCCGCAGAGCGTTTCGAAGGCATTGTCTCTCCCGGTCATTCCGGGGCACCGCGAAGCGGTAAGCCCGGAATCCATAACCACGAACAGTGCGATTATGGACAAGCCTGTGGTTATGGATCCCGGACAGCCGCCCGCAGCCAAGTATACGCAGGCTGCATAAATTTGCCTGCTTTCGGCTTCCGGGATGACACGAGTTACATCTTCCGCTGCTGCGCGTTCCAGTGCTTTTCGAGATTGGCGATCAGCGCCGGCGAGAAATGGCAGTAGGCCTGTTCGCGCGCATAGACCGCTAGGTAGCGGCGGAACTGGTCGAGCGGCTCCTGCGCGACGCGGAACGCGCGGCGGTTGCCGGCCGCGCTGACGACGCCACTGTCGGTAAAGCTCGCAATCACGCGATCGAGCGCCGCATCCATCTCGGCCGGCGGCACGATTTCGTCGCAAATCATGCGCCCCTCCGGCGTGTCGCAATCGAGCCGCCGGCCCGACATGATCGCCTGGCGCGCGATCTTGTCTCCGGTGAAGCGCCACATCCGCATGTTGGCGGCGCCCGGAATGATGCCCTCCTTGCGCGCCGGCAGCGTCATGTAGGCGTTGCTCGCCGCCACCACGTAATCCATCGTGAGCAGGTACTGGCAGCCGCCACCGATCGCGAAATGCTCGACCGCTGCGATCCAGGGCTTCTCGATGGTGCTGCCATAGACCTCGTCCGGATCGGCATCGGGCCGCGCGAGGCCGCGCATCATTTTGTTCACGAAGCCCATCTCGCGCGTCACGTACCACATGTACGAAATCTTGCCGTTGTAGATGTGGGTCAGGTTGATGCCGGTCGAGAACACGCGTTCGCCTTCGTATTTCGGATTGTCGACCACATCGCCGCGCAGCACGCACAGCTCGCTCTTGGGATCGAGGATCGCGAGATCGACGCAGATCTCGGTCTGCTGCAATGTCGCCTCGTCTTCCGCATTGAGATAGCGCGGATTGTGCATGAGCACGGTCGCGGCCTTGCCCTGCCGCATCACCGAGGCGGTGCCGAGGTCGACCGCGCCGCGCGCGGTGAATTCATCGAGCCGCGCGAGCGACTCAGGTCGCGGCAGCAGCATCGCGTGGCAGAAATGCGTGCCGGTGTCGGGGCGCGCCAGGACATGCGCGAAGAAGATGCCCTGATCGACCTCGATGCCGTCCTTGTCGCGCTGCATCTTGTCGCCTTGCGCATAGACCTGCGCGCGCGTCGGGGTCAGGCCGGGCACGAGCGCGGCCGCCTCATAGGCGAGCACATCAGCACGCACGAATGTCGTTTGATCTTTCGTCAACGCCGCATAAACCGCCCCTGCATGGCGCAGCATGAAGGCCTCGCGGCTCTCGCGGCCGGTACGCAGGATCGTCCCGGCGGCGCGCACCTGATCGGCCGTGCGCTTTTGCTTTTCGGGCAACCCTTCGAGCAACGCATGACCAGCGCGCCAGAACGCGGAGTGTGCGTCCGCGTCGCGCTGAAACTCGCCGCTGATCCGCGGCCGCGTTCCGGCCCATGACGCGACGGCGTCGGTGGCAATCTGCATGCGCTTCTCTCCCGGGGAAACAATACTTGGTCATCGTAGGGCGGGCAAAGGAGCGACGCGACGTGCCCGCCACTACTCGTAACGGCGGGCACGCTTCGCTTTGCCCGCCCCACGGAGGAGAGTTACGCCACGGTCTTCTCCGGCCACCTGCACAGATCGTTGATCACGCACTTTTCGCACAGCGGCTTGCGCGCGATGCAGGTGTAGCGGCCGTGCAGGATCAGCCAGTGGTGCGCATGCAGCTTGTATTTGTCGGGCACGACCTTGTTGAGACCAAGCTCCACCTCGAACGGGGTGAGCCCCGGCGCCATGTTGGTGCGGTTGCCGACGCGAAAGATGTGCGTGTCGACCGCAATCGTCGGCTCGCCGAACGCCACGTTGAGCACGACGTTGGCGGTTTTGCGTCCGACGCCGGGCAACGCTTCCAGCGCCTCGCGATCGCGCGGCACCTCGCCGCCATGCTCGGCGACAAGCCGGCGCGAGAGCTCGACGACGTTCTTCGCCTTGTTGCGATAGAGCCCGATCGTCTTGATGAAGTCGCGTACGCGCTCCTCGCCGAGCGCGGTCATCTTCTCCGGCGCGTCGGCCGCGGCGAAGAGCGCGGGCGTTGCCTTGTTGACGCCGGCATCGGTTGCCTGCGCGGAGAGCACGACCGCGACCAGCAGCGTGTAGGGATTGACTGATTGCAGTTCCGTGGTCGGCGCGGGGCTTGCCTTCTTGAAACGGCGGAAGGCTTCCTCCACTTCGGCCGGCGACCACGGCTTGGGTTTCCCGGCCTTCCGCGATTTCTTTTTCGGTGCCGGGGTCGTCTTGCGCGCCATGAAGCCGGTATAATCGAGAGATGAGCGAGAGCAACGACCTTAAGGCCCCGCAGCCCGAGCCCGCACTGTTTTCCGCGCTGCTGACCCCGCATCGCTCGCTGAGCAGCACGGGCTTTCTGGTGGTCATTGGCCTGATTGCCGGGCTGAGCTTCATGGCCGGCATCATGTTTCTTCTTCTCGGCGCATGGCCGGTGATGCCGTTCCTCGGGCTCGACGTGGTGCTGATCTACTGGGCCTTCCGGGCCAACTACCGCGCCGCTGCGGCCTACGAGGAGGTGACGGTCACGCCCTCCGAGCTGCACGTGAAGAAAGTCAGCGCGCGCGGCAAGGTGGCCGAGTGGTCGCTCAATCCGGTGTGGGTAAGGCTCGAGCGCGAGACGCATGAGGAATTCGGCCTGATGCGGCTGTTTCTGGTCTCGCAAGGGCGCAAGCTCGCCATCGCTGGCTTTCTTGGCCCCGCCGAAAAGGAGAGTTTTGCCAAGGCGTTAGGGGACGCTATCGGCGAAGCGAAACGCGGCCCGACACGCAATTCCTGACGCGGAAATCGGGTGGTTCTGGCACTCTCAGGGCACTAGGTAGCAGGCATGGACATGACACCGGAGACCGCCATGTTGTCCCCCGACCGCCTGCCCGATTTTAGCATCCTGATGCGCGCCAACGACGACTACGCGGTCGTGCGCCGCGCGATTGCCTACATCTCGGAGAACTGGCGCGCCCAGCCCGAAGTCGAGCAGGTCGCGCATGCCGTCGGCGTGACGCCGGACGAACTGCATCACTTGTTCCGCCGCTGGGCCGGACTGACGCCGAAAGCCTTCTTGCAGGCGATCACGCTCGATGCGGCGCGCAAGCTGTTGCGCGACTCGGCAAGCGTGCTCGACGCGACCTATGAGGTCGGGCTCTCCGGCCCGGGCCGGCTGCACGACCTGTTCGTCACCCACGAGGCGATGTCGCCGGGCGAATGGAAATCCGGCGGCGAGGGGCTGACGATCTCGTACGGCTTCCACCCCTCCCCCTTCGGCATTGCGCTTGTGATGGCGACACCGCGCGGACTCGCGGGTCTCGCCTTCGGCGATCCGGGCGAGGAAAAGGCGATGCTCGCCGACATGCGCTCCCGGTGGGTGAAGGCGAATTACACCGAGGACACGTCGATCACCCGGCCCCTTGCCGCTCGCATCTTCGATGCCAAGCTGTGGCGCCCGGACCGGCCGCTGCGGATCATCATGATCGGCACCGACTTCGAGGTGCGCGTGTGGGAGACGCTGCTCGGCATTCCGATGGGCAAGTGCTCGACCTACTCGGACATCGCCAGCAAGATCGGCCGCCCGAAAGCCTCGCGCGCGGTTGGCGCCGCGGTCGGCAAGAACCCGCTCTCGTTCGTGGTGCCGTGTCATCGCGTGCTCGGCCGCTCCGGCGACATCACGGGCTATCACTGGGGGCTGACCCGCAAGCGCGCGATGCTCGGCTGGGAAGCGGGGCGGGTGGCGGCGGCTTAGCTATCCCTCCCCGCGAGCTCAGTGCGTTCCCTCCCCCCTTGAGGGGGAGGGCTAGGGAGGGGGGTCGGAGTTTGTCGCAACGATCGTGCCCCACGGATGACCCCCACCCCTAACCCCTCCCCGCAAGGGGGAGGGGAACAGAGCGGAGCGATTTGCTCGCTCAAATCTTCTTCCAGAAAAACACCGTGTCGCAAAACCCGCCCTGTGGCCACATCGCGTAGTCCGGAACAACCCCGACACGCTGCCAGCCCGTGCGCACGTAAAGCCGTTCGGCTTCAGCGCCTGCCGTATCCAGCACCAGCAGTGTGCGGCCGCGCGCCTTCGCTTCCGCTTCGGCGCGCTCCATCAGCATCGCGCCGATACCGCGGCTGCGCGCCGCGCGGTGCACCAGCAGCTTCTTGATGTCGCCACGGTGCGGCTGGTTCGGCGGCATGTCGAGACCGAGCTGCACGGTGCCGACGATGCGTCCATCGAGCCTGGCCACGACCAGCACCGTCTCGCCGCGCGCGGCCGAAGCGATCACCTTCTCGAAGAACTTCGCCGCGTCGTCGCGGGAAAACGGCAGCATGAAGCTGACGCTCGCGCCGCCTTCGACGCAGTCGACGAGCACGTCGGCGAGCTCATCGATCGCGGCCTGCGCGGCCGCGGCATCGAGGACCAGAATCTCGGGCTTTGCGTTCATGTCTCAAACATGCCAGTTCGTGCGCAAAGATACACGCCCGGCGCGTGGCGCCTGGCAAATTGCTGATCCGCGAGAGACTCCGAAATGCCGACACACCGTCCCGTGATGCTTGTCATCCTCGATGGCTGGGGCTGGCGCGAGGAACGGGCCGACAACGCGGTCCTCCAGGCCCGCACGCCGACCTTCGACCGCCTCTGGGCGACGTGTCCGCACGCGCTGCTCCACACCTCCGGCAACGATGTGGGCCTGCCGCCCGGGCAGATGGGCAATTCGGAAGTCGGGCACCTCAACATCGGCGCGGGACGCGTCGTGATGCAGGAATTGCCGCGGATCGATCATGCGATCGAAAGCGGGGAGTTGGCGAAGAACCCCGCGCTGGGCCGGTTCATCGAAAAGCTGAAGCAGACCGGGGGCACGTGTCACCTGATGGGGCTCGTGTCGCCCGGCGGCGTGCACTCGCATCAGAACCAAGCCGTCGCGCTCGCGAAGATACTCAGCGGCGCCGGCATCCCGGTTGCCTTCCACGCCTTCATGGATGGCCGCGACACGCCGCCCCGCGCGGGTGCGGACTACATGGCGCGGCTTGTCGCAGATCTGCCGGCGCCGGTGCGCATCGCAACCGTCACCGGCCGCTACTACGCGATGGATCGCGACAATCGCTGGGAACGCGTCGCGAAGGCCTACGAGGCCGTGGTCGGCGGCACGGGCGCGCCATTCGCCGATCCGGCCGCCGCAATCGCCGACGCGTACAGGCAGGACGTGACCGACGAGTTCATCCTGCCCGCCGTGATCGGCTCCTATCTGGGCATGCGCGACAATGACGGCGTGCTCTGCTTCAACTTCCGCGCCGACCGCGTGCGCGAACTGCTCGGCGCAATCCTCGATCCGACGTTTTCCGGCTTCCAGCGCACGCGCACCGTCAAGATCGCAGCGGCGGTCGGCATGACCGAGTACAGCGAACAGCTGAACGCGTTCCTGCAGGCGCTTTTCCCGCCGCAGTCGCTGTCGAACATCCTCGGCGAGATCGTTGCGCGCGCGGGACGCACGCAGGTGCGCATGGCCGAGACCGAGAAGTATCCGCACGTCACGTACTTCCTCAACGGCGGCCGCGAGGAGAAATACACTGGCGAGGACCGCATCATGGTCCCCTCGCCGAAGGTCGCGACCTACGACCTTCAGCCCGAGATGTCCGCGCCGGAGCTGACCGGCAAGGCCGTCGCGGCGATCGATTCCGGGAAATACGACCTGATCGTGCTCAACTTCGCCAATCCCGACATGGTCGGTCACACCGGAAGTCTGCCAGCGGCAATCAAGGCTGTCGAAACGGTCGACACCGGACTCGGCAAGATCGCGGACGCGATCCAGCGCCGGAATGGCGCGCTGCTGGTCACGGCGGATCACGGCAACTGCGAGCTGATGCGCGATCCGGTCACGGGAGGGCCGCATACGGCTCACACCACCAATCCGGTGCCGGTCGTGCTTGTCAGTGACGAGAAGGTATCGCTCGCCGAGGGCCGCCTCGCCGATATCGCGCCGACCCTGCTGGAGCTGATGGACTTGCCGAAGCCAGCCGATATGACAGGCACGTCGCTGCTGAAGCGCTAGTCCCGCAACCCCAGCACATCCAGCATGTTGTAAAGCCCCGGCTGCTTGCCGCGAATCCACAGCGCGGCCTTCAGCGCGCCGCGTGCGAAAATCATGCGGTCGGTCGCCTTGTGAGTCAGCTCGATGCGCTCATCCGCGCCAGCGAAGATCACGCTGTGCTCGCCCGCGACATTGCCGCCGCGCAAGCTGGCGAAGCCGATGGTGCCCGGTTTGCGTGCGCCGGTGTGACCGTCGCGCCCGCGCTCGCTCTGCGTCTTGAGGTCGATCTTGCGGCCCTCTGCGGCGGCTTCGCCGAACAGCAGCGCGGTGCCGGAGGGCGCATCGATCTTCCTGTTGTGATGCATCTCGACGATCTCGATATCGAACTCCTCGCCGAGCGCCGCCGCGACTTGTCTCGTCATCACCGCGAGCAGATTGACGCCGAGGCTCATGTTGCCGGACTTCATGATCGCGGTCTTCTTCGCGGCTTCCGCAATCTTCGCGTCATCGGCGGCCGAGCAGCCGGTAGTGCCGATGATGTGTGCGAGATGCGTTTCGGCGGCGAGCGCGGCGAGCTTCACGGTCGCGGCAGGAACCGTGAAATCGAGGATCGCGTCCGCCGCAACCGTGAGCGGGCGAACTTCGCTCGTCACCAGCACGCGGTTCGGCGGCAAACCGGCGAGCACGCCGGAGTCCTGGCCGACGTGCGGCGATCCCTCGCCTTCGGTCGCGCCGGTGAGCGCAAGACCGGGCGTCTCGCCGATCGCTTTCACCAGCGCCCGCCCCATGCGCCCGCCGGCGCCGGCCACGATCAGCCGCATGTCGGCCATGTGTCTCTCCCTACGCGCGGGTATAGCGGAAGCAGTAGGGCGGGCAAAGGAGCGCAGCGACGTGCCCGCCTAACCAATGGCGGGCACGCTTCGCCTAGCCCGCCCTACAAGTCAGGGCTGCGGGCCGTCGTAGCCCTCGATGATCACGATATCGGCGGTCGAGTGCGGCTGCCGTACCTTGATGTTCGCCTGGTATTCGGGCGAGTTGTAGCAGGCGAGCGCAGCCGCATAGTCGGGGAATTCGATCACCACATTGCGCGATCGCGCGGCCCCTTCCGGGGCCTCGAACTTGCCGCCACGCACCACGAAGCGGCCGCCGAATTTCTTGAAGATCGCGGCGTTGTTGTTCGCGTATGGCTGATAGCCCTCAAGGTTCTTCACATCGACGCGCCCGATCCAGTAGCCCTTCGCCATTCGTTCCTCCGTCATCACCGGGCCGCCGCGCAGCGGCGAGACCCGGTGATCTCGATAGAAATTTCTCCAGTCTGCGTCCCTTATCGGGATCGCCGGGTCAAGCCCGGCGATGGACGAGCGGAGTGGGTTAGATTCTGACCCGGCTCAGCACCAGCGCGCCCACCGCGAAGAACACCACCAGCACCGCCATGCCGGCGCGCTGGCTGGCGAAGATCGTCGTGACAAGCCCGACCAGCAGCGGGCCCGAGAACGACGTGACCTTTCCGGAGAGCGCGAACAGCCCGAAGAACTGCGTGATCCTGCCGGCGGGCGCGAGACGCACCAACAGCGTGCGCGCGGCGGCTTGCAGCGGCCCGGCCGCGAGCCCGATGAACAATCCGATCGCGATGAAAAACCGCTCGGGCGTGGAGGCAAACAGGGCACCGCCGGTCACCGGCGGCGTGGCCGGCACGACGAACAGGATATGATCGCGCCCGGTCGAGAGGATCGCGGCTGTCGCGACGAGCAGGATCAGCAGGCTGCCGAGCATCACGCGCTTGGGCCCAACGCGGTCGTCGAGCTTGCCGCCCACATAGGCGCCGATGGCCGCCGTCGTGACCAGCAGGATGCCGAACAAGCCAATCTGGATCGTGGTCCAGCCGAACGTTCCCGCCGCATAGATGCCGCCGAACGCAAACAGCGCGAGCAGCGCATCGGCGCAGATCATCTGCGCCAGCAGAAAGACCGCCACGTTGCGGTGCTCGGGCAGCCGCCGCAGCGTTTCACCGAGCATGCGCAGGCCGTGCGACACCGCCTCGCGGAGCGGGAGGCCGGCGGGGCGGTCGGGCGTAAACAGGAACAGTGGCAGGATGAACACCACCAGCCACACCGCGCTCAGCGGACCGACTGCGCGGTCGCCTTCGCGCAGCGCGGGATCGAGCCCGAACAGTGGCGGCATGCCGAGCAGTGTCTTGCCGGTCTGCGGATTGGCGGCGAGGAAGCCGAGCACGAGGATCAGCGTGATGAGCCCCCCGACATAGCCGACGGCCCACCCTGTGCCGGAGAGCCGCCCAAGCCGCTCCGGCGGCACCAGCGATGGCATCATCGCATTGGTGAACACACCGGCGAACTCGACGCCGACGACGCCGATCGCATAGGCCGCGAGCACGATCGCAATCACCGACGCATCGCCCGGCCTGCCGAGCCAGAGCAGCGACGAGCCCACAACGACCAGCGCGGCGAATGCCGCAATCCACGGCTTGCGCCGCCCGGACGCGTCCGCGATGGAGCCGAGCACGGGCGAGAGCAGCGCGACCGCGAAGCCCGCGGCCGCAGTGGCGAAGCCCCACAGCGCCTGCCCGCGCACCGGATCGGGCGCGATCGCCGAGGCGAAGTACGGCGCGTAGACAAAGGTGATGATCAGGGTGAAGAACGGCTGCGCCGCCCAGTCGAACAGCACCCAGCCGACAATGGCGCGGCGGGGAATCACCACTGTCATCGTCCGCGAAGGCGGACGATCCGGTAAACGCCGACCGTCATGTGTGGCAGCATTCTACGCACCAGCAATGCCCGGATAGAGGTCGTCCCAGTTTGGGTTCTTCTCCTCGATCAACCGAATTTCCATTGCCGATTCCATTTCTTCAATCGCTTCTCGCGCTGAATGGCAGTTTCGATGTCGTCATATTGTTCGCAGTAGACGAGTTTGACCACATCGTACTGCTTCGTAAAGCCAAGCACGAATTTGGACTTGTGCTCGAACACACGGCGAATGAGATCGTTGGTTACGCCGATGTAGAGCTTACCGCGGATTCTGCTTGCAAGAACGTAGACGTAGTAACTCACGACAGCGACTCGATAACCAGGGCCGGTGTTTACTGGGTCCCCGCCTTCGCGGGGACGACACCTGAGTTAGTGCTTCGCCAGATCCCCTAACAAGCTCGCCGCGACCGAGAGCTTGGAGATCGTCAGCCCCGAACTCGCAATCCCGTGCACCGCCGCGCGGATGCGCTCGACCTCGCCGGCGCGGGGCGAAACCCACGCCTCGACGGCCTCCGGCCCGGCGACGCCGTTCCCGACCATCTCGGCCGTGAGCCGCCGCTCGGACTCTTCGATCGAGTCGAGCGCGCGGTCGAGCGCGAGCCGGTCGAAATAGTCGGTGACCTGGATGCCGCGCGCCGCATTGGCGATGCGGTCGACCTGGAAGAATGCGCCGGCCGCGTAATAGGTCGCCGCAACATCCTGCAACGATTTGCCGGTGCGGTCGGCGACGGAGACGATGTCGGGCGCGGCAGCGAGTGCTCGAAGCTGCGCAAGCTTGCTTGCGAGATCTTCGGGCACGCCGGCGTTCACAAACTGAGTCGTACGCTCAGCCAGGACACGCGCGGCATCCGGCGGCAGCACATTGTTCAGCGCGTCCGTCACCTGCTCGATGCCGGCGCGATAGTGCTCGACCACGTCCGCGAGCCCCTTCGAGACGTCGACGTTGCGCACGAACCACACGATGCGGTCGATCAGCAGATCTTCAATCGCGGCGTAGAGATCGAGCTGCAGCTTGCCGGAGACCTTGTTGTCGAGCGCATCGATCGCGCCGTTCAGCGCGATCATGTCGTAGCTGTTGCGCACCACGAAGAACGCCGCCGCGATCGTTGGCGCCGACGCGCCGGTCTGGTCGCCGATGCGCACCGCGAATGACGGTCCGCCGCGGTTGATCATCGAATTGGTGAGCTGGGTCGAGATGATCTCACGCCGCAGGCGATGGTGCTCCAGCGCGTCCGGATAACGCTCGACCAGTTCCTTGGGGAAATAGCGCGAGAGCTCGCGCCCGAGATACGGGTCGTCCGGCACGCTCGACTCGAGCAGGTCGCCGTAGAGCGTGAGCTTCGCATAGGCGAGCAGCACGGCGAGTTCCGGCCGCGTCAGCCCCTGCCCGCGCTTTCTGCGTTCGCTGATTTCAGAATCGTCCGGCAGGAATTCGACCATGCGATCGAGAAGGCCGCGCTGCTCCAGAACCTGCATCAGGCGCTGCTGGAACCCGAGATCCTCCAGCCCGCGCCGCTGCGACAGCGAGAGCGCCAGCGTCTGCTGGTAGTTGTTGCGCAACACCAACCGCCCGACCTCGTCGGTCATCTCGACGAGAAGCTTGTCGCGCGCTTCGAGCGAGAGCCGGTCATCCTGCATCACCGGCGTCAGCGCGATCTTGATGTTGACCTCGACGTCGGAGGTGTTGACGCCGGCCGAGTTGTCGATCGCGTCGGTGTTGAGCCGCACGCTGCGCATTGCGGCTTCGATGCGGCCCTTCTGAGTGACGCCGAGATTGGCGCCCTCGCCGATCACCTTGCAGCGAAGCATTGCGCCCGTGACGCGGATCGGGTCGTTGACGCGGTCGCCGACCTGATCGTCGGTTTCGGTTGCGGCGCGAATATAGGTCCCGATGCCGCCGAACCAGAGGAGATCGGTGTTGAGCTTGAGGATCGCGGTCATCGCCTGCTGCGGCGTGACCTTCTCGGCAAGCCCGAGCAGCGCCTGCGCCTCGGCGCTGAGCGTGATTTCCTTCGCCTTGCGCGAATAGATGCCACCGCCCGCCGAGAGGTAATCCTTGTTGTAGTCCTGCCAACTCGAGCGCGAGAGATCGAACAGCCGCTGGCGTTCGCTGAAGCTGCGTTCCGGATCTGGCGCGGGATCGATGAAGATGTCGCGATGATCGAACGCCGCCACGAGCTTGATGGTTTGCTCGCGCAGCATGCCGTTGCCGAACACGTCGCCCGACATGTCGCCGACGCCCGCGACCGTGAACGGCGTCGTGGCGATGTCGACGTCCATCTCGCGGAAATGCCGGCGCACCGCTTCCCACGCGCCTCGCGCGGTGATGCCCATCTTCTTGTGGTCGTAGCCAGCGGAGCCGCCTGAGGCGAAAGCATCGCCGAGCCAGAAGCCATGTTCGATCGCGATGCGGTTCGCGGTGTCCGAGAAGGTCGCGGTGCCCTTGTCGGCCGCGACCACCAGATAAGGATCGTCGTTGTCGTAGCGGATCACGTTCTCGGGCGGGATGACGCCATCGGCGCCGAGATCGTCGCTGACGTCGAGCAGGCTCGAGATGAACACCGTGTAGGCCGCGGTTCCCTCGGCCTGGATTGCCTCGCGCGGGCCCGCCGGCAACTGCTTCGGCACGAAGCCGCCCTTGGCGCCGACCGGCACGATCACGGCGTTCTTCACCTGCTGCGCCTTGACGAGGCCAAGCACCTCGGTGCGGAAGTCCTGCGGCCGGTCCGACCAACGGATGCCGCCGCGCGCGACCTTGCCGAAGCGCAGGTGCACGCCCTCGACGCGCGGCGAGTAGACGAAGATCTCATAGAGCGGCTTCGGCAGCGGCAGCCCGTCGATCCTGCGGCTGTCGAACTTGATCGCGATGGTCGGCTTCGGCTGGCCGTTTTCGGTCTGGTAGAAATTGGTGCGCAGCGCCGAGGCCACCGCGTTGACGAAGTGGCGCAGGATGCGGTCCTCGTCGAGACTTTCGACGGCGCCCAGCGCCGTCTCGATCGCCGCGACGAACTCCGCCTGCTTCGCGCCGCGCTCCTCGATGGAGAGTTCAAGCCGCGGATCGAAGCGGGTGTGGAACATCTGCGCGACCTGGGCGGCGATCTCCGGGTGCCGCCGCAGCGTGCCCCACATGTAATCCTGTGAGTAGGCGACGCGCACCTGGCGCAAATAGCGCGAGATGGTGCGGATGAGCGCGACATCGCGCCATTGCAGTCCGGCGCTGAGCACCAGCGCGTTGTAACCGTCGTTCTCGGCGCGCGCGCGCATCACCGCCATGAACGCGGCTTCGAGGCGCGCTTTCAGCGCTTCGATGTCGAATGCCGCACCGTCGGCGCGCTCCAGCAGCATGTCGTGGAGCCACACCTCTGCGGCTCCGGCCTCGTCCGGCTCGACCCGGTAAGTGCGCTCGTCGACCACCTTGAAGCCCATGTTCTCCAGCACGGGCACGCGCTCGGACAGCGCGATCGGCTTCTCGCGGCTCCAGACCTTGAGCCCCGCGCCGGCGTGAGCGCCCTCGCGGCGGCTGTAGAAGTCGGCGCCGAGCGGGCGGATCGGCGAAAGGCTTTCGACCAGCCGGATATCCGCGACCGTAGTCGCCGGCACATAGGCCTCTCGATAGGCGATGGGGAACGCGTCGCGATAGCGGCGGATCAGTTGCTGCGCCTTGATCGGCTCGTGCACCATCGTGAGCGCTTCGGCCAGCCCGTCGGTCCAGGTGCGCACCAGCGCCTCGACCTGGCTCTCAAGCGTCGGGCGATCGGGGCTCGGCGTCTCGCCGCCCAGGCGCGCAATGATGAAATGCACGCGCACCAGCGGGCCTTCGGTGAAAGATGGAAAGAACGCCGAAACCCTGCCCTTGTAGACACCGGCGAGATAGGTGCCGATGGCCGCGCGCGCCGCGGAGTCGTAGCGCTCGCGCGGCACGAACACCATGACGGAGACGAACCGGTCGAAGCGATCACGCCGCGCCAGCACGCGCACGCGCGGGCGCTCGTCGAGATGCATGATAGCGAGCACGAACTGGAACAGCGTGTCCTCGTCGATCTGGAACAGCTCGTCGCGCGAGTAATGCTCCAGCACGGCCGCAAACGCCTTGCCGGAATGGCTGTCCTGATCGAAGCCGGAGCGGCGCATCAGGTTGTCGACCTTGCGCCGAAGATACGGGATGGAGCGGGTCGAGCGCGTGTAAACCGTCGAGGTGAACAGGCCGACGATGCGGAATTCGCCGACAAGGTTGCCGTCGAGATCGAAGCGCTTCACCCCGATGTAGTCCATGTGCACACGCCGGTGCACGCGCGATTTCACGTTCGCCTTGGTGATGATGAGCTGCTTCGGCTCCTTCAGGAATTCCATGATCTCCGGCGTGAGCGAGACCAACTCGCTGCCGCGGCGGAGCACGTGGACGTCCGGCGATCGCAGGATGCCGAGCCCGCTGTCGGGAACGACCTCGTAGCCGCGCGCGTCGCCGGTCAGCGCGTACTCGCGCACGCCGAGAAAAGTGAAATTGTTGGCGACCAGCCATTCGAGAAACTGCGTCGCCTCGGCGATTTCCTCGACCGGCAGCGGCGGCGGATTGTTCTTGATCTCGGCGATGACCTCGCCGACGCGCGACATCATCGGCCGCCAGTCCTGCACGCAAAGGCGCACGTCGGCGAGCACGCCGCGGATCGCGTCGACGATCTGGTCTTGCCGCGCCTCGTCCTCGATGCGCTCCACATGGATGGAGATGAAACTCTCCCGCCGCGCGGCGCCGACCGCCGGGCCGTCGCCGCGGAAGCCGATCAGCGCGCCGGTCTGGTCGCGCTCGACCGTGAAGATCGGGTGCAGCACAAGCCGCACGTCCACGTTCTGCTGGGCGAGCTCAGCCATCACCGAGTCGAGCAGGAACGGCATGTCGTCATTGATCATCTCGATGATCGAGACAGAGCGGACGCGCTCCGCGCCCATCGGGCCGGGGCGCGACTCGAAGCGGATTTTCGGGACGCCGCTCTTGCGCTCCTGCAGGACTTGCCAGCCGGCTTCCGCGAGCTCCGCCAGCTCGCGCGCCTCGTAATGCACGAGATCTTCGGCCGGCACGCCTGCGAACATCAGCAGGGCAAAACTCTCCGGCAGGTCGCCGCGGGCGCTCTTGATGATGATCTGCGCCTGCTCGATCAACCGGCTGACGGCGCGATCCTCATCGCTGACGAATTGCCCCTGGATGTTCATGGGCGTCTCCCCGGCCAGATTCGCCGAATTTTTCTGGCCGCGACTCTCCCTGAATCGCACGGCGGCGTCGAGGAAAAAGGCTCTCCGCATGTTGCAGGCTCGTGATTTCGTGCGGCGCCCGAACGCTGTACGATGGGGACATCGTCTCGTGCGCAGGGAGCGGATCAAGTGGCTAGAAAAGCAAACAAATCCAACGTCGTAGCCTATCCGTCAAAGAAGCCCGCGCGTGCGGCCGAGAAAGGCGTGGGCTCCGGCGTGCCACGCCAGGACGACGCCCGTGTGATGGCGCTCGATCTGCCGCCCGGCACGCTCTCGCCCGCGATGCAGGCTTATTTCGACAAGTGCAACGAGAAACTCGGCTTCGTGCCGAACGTGCTGCTCGCGTACGCATTCGACAACGCGAAGCTCGAGGCCTTCGCGGCTTTCTACAACGACCTGATGCTCGCGCCTTCCGGCCTCTCGAAGCTCGAGCGCGAAATGATCGCGGTCGTCGTCTCGTCGCAGAACCGCTGCTACTACTGCCTCACCGCCCATGGCGCGGCAGTGCGCGTCTATTCGGGCGAGCCGGCGCTCGGCGAGCTGATGGCAATGAACTATCGCGCCGCGAAGCTCACCAGGAAGCAGCGCGCGATGCTCGATTTCTCCGTGAAGATGACGACGGAGTCTTCCGCGATCGAGGAAGAAGACCGCGAGGCGCTGCGCCGCGTCGGCTGGACCGATCGCGACATCTGGGACATCGCGGCGGTGGCCGGCTTCTTCAACATGTCGAACCGCATTGCGAGCGCGACCGACATGCGGCCGAATGCGGTGTATCACGGGCAGGGAAGATAGGGCTGCGGCCATGCTGCGGTCTCTCAAATCGCTCTCGATTGCGGCGGCTGCATTCGCGGCCGCCGTTTCCTTTGCGCCCGCCCAAACGGCTCCGCCCGCGCAGGCCCCGATCCTCACCAGC
>Ga0190275_10001804_pt1 | contig 15710 bp, 15 predicted proteins | sample Popmic550T_FD_133745 | JGI IMG/M metagenome (GOLD analysis project Ga0190275, IMG submission 133745) | Populus adjacent soil microbial communities from riparian zone of Yellowstone River, Montana, USA - 550 T | ecosystem: Environmental > Terrestrial > Soil > Riparian zone > Trees stand | place...
CCGTCGCCCAGCTGGCGAAGTCGGTGGTGAGCTACCCGCTCCACGGCTGGCGCGAAGCACTCGACCACGCCCACTCGGCTGGCCGCCTCGGCACCGTCAAGGTGGCCTTCGACCCAAGGAGCACCCGATGAGCAGACCCGGATTCGTGCTGGAGGTCGACGACCGCACGCCGCCTCTGGTGGTGCACGAGGGGCAAGGGTTCCGGCTGGAGGACTTCCCGCTCGGCACCCGCGTGGTCTATCCGCCCGAGTCGATGCTGACCGTGCCGGACGTCGAGGAGGCGATCCGCGACGCGCTGCTCAACCCGGTCGACTCAGAGCCGCTCCCGTCGCTGCTGCGGCCCGGCATGCGGCTGACGATCGCCTTCGACGACCTGTCACTGCCGCTGCCGACCATGAAGGCACCCGACATCCGGCAGCGGATCATCGAGCAGGTGCTCACGCTGGCCGCAGAAGCCGGCGTCGACGACGTCGAGCTGATCGCGGCGAACGCGCTCCACCGGCGGATGACGCCGGCCGAGCTCAAGCACATCGTGGGGGAGCGGGTGTTCCGGTCGTTCCACCCACAGGGCCTGCTGTACAACTTCGATGCCGAGGACCGCGACAACCTCGCCCACCTCGGGACCACCGACCAGGGCGAGGACGTCGAGATCAGCAAGCGGGCCGCGGAGTCGGACCTGCTGGTCTACGTCAACGTCAACCTGGTCGCGATGGACGGGGGGCACAAGTCGGTCGGGATCGGGCTGGCGTCGTACAAGAGCCTGCGCCACCACCACAACCCGCACACGATGGTCCGGTCCCACTCCTTCATGGACCACAAGAAGTCGCACCTGCACCACTCCGCGTGGCGGATGGGGCGGCTCATCAAGGACCACGTGAAGGTGTTCCAGATCGAGACCACGCTCGACAACCGGGTCTTCCCCTCGCCGTACGAGTTCCTCATGAAGCGTGAGTGGGAGTGGTCGGTGCGCGACCAGGCCTCGATGCTGGCGGTCCGCCGCGGGCTGTCGGTGGCGCCGCGTCGCGTGCGGCACAAGATGTTCCACGACATGCGGGCGCCGTACGGGCTGACCGGTGTCAACGCCGGCGAGGTCGAAGCGGTGCACGAGCGCACCATCGCTGCCGTCCATCGGCAGCAGCTGGTCGAGGTGCAGGGACAGAGCGACGTGCTCGTCATGGGCGTGCCGTACCTCGGCCCGTACAACGTGAACTCGACCATGAACCCGATCCTGGCGACCTGCATGGGGCTCGGCTACTACTTCAACTCCTACCGCGGCCAGCCGGTCGTGCGCCGCGGGGGAGCGGTGATCCTCTACCACCCGCTGAACGAAGGTTTCGACCAGCTGCGGCACCCGTCGTACGTCGACTTCTACGAGGAGGTCCTGGCCGAGACGACCGACCCGGCCGTGATCGGCGAGAAGTACGAGCAGCAGTTCGCGACCGACCCCTGGTACATCCACCTGTACCGCACGTCGCACGCCTACCACGGCGTCCACCCGTTCTACATGTGGTACTGGGCGGCGCACGCGATGGACCACGTCGACGACGTGATCTGGGTCGGCGGCGACCGCAAGGTCGCGTCGCGACTCGGGTTCCGGGCCGCCTCGACCCTGGCTGACGCGCTCGAGATGGCCTCCGACACCGTGGGCGCCTCCCCGTCGATCACCTACCTGCACAACCCGCCGCACCTGATCGCCGACGTGAAGGTGTGAGCCGCGTGGGTCCAGGCATGAACGTGGTCCGAGAGGGTGTCGAGGACGTCCGCAGGGTCGCCCGGGGCTGGCGCTGGGGTCGTCGGTCGCTGGTGCCGCGCTCCGCAGAGCCCTGGGTCGAGCCGGTAGAGCAGACCGTGTTCGGCACCGACTGGGCGCGCCGCCGCGCCGGCAGGGTGGCGCGGGAAGTCGCCCAGAAGGGCGGACTCGAGCCGGTCTTCCGGTCCCAGGTCCGGACCCGCGTCGAGGGTGTCGACGTCCTCTCGCGGATCGACGGCCCGGTCATCTTCGTGGCCAACCACGCGTCCCACCTCGACACGCCGCTGATCCTGCTCTCACTGCCCGACGAGTGGCGGCGTCGTACGGCGGTGGCCGCCGCGGCCGACTACTTCTTCGACACCTGGTGGCGGGCGGTCGGCTCGGCGCTGCTGTTCAACACGTTCCCGATCGACCGCCGCGGCGGTGCGATGTCGGCCACGCCCGGTGAGGTCCTGGCCGACGGCTGGAGTCTCGTGGTCTTCCCGGAAGGCACCCGCTCCCAGGACGGCTGGACCGGCCGCTTCCGGCTCGGTGCGGCCTACCTGGCGTGCGAGCACGGGATTCCGGTCGTCCCGATCGCCCACCGCGGGACGTTCGCCGCGATGCCTCGCGGGCAGAACTGGCCCAGCCCCGGCCGCCGCCAGCTCACGATCCGCTTCGGCGAACCGCTGCGCCCGGAACCAGACGAGTCGCCCCGCTCCTTCGCGCCCAAGATCCGCGATGCGGTCGCCTCCCTGCTCGACGAGGAGTCGAGCACCTGGTGGGAAGCCCGGCGACGCGCCGCGGCTGGCGCGATCCCGGACCCGTCCGGTCCTGATGTCGCCACCTGGCGTCGGGTCTGGGCGCAGTCCGCCTCACCGCAGGCGAACGGTTCTCGGCGCGCCGCCTGGCGTCGCTGACCCCCGTCCAGGGATTCCCCGCGCGCGGCCTAAGAGACGTCTCATGCCACCCTCATGATGGACTCACCGCCGGGCGGCATCGTCCTTCTCGAAGCACGGAACACCCATTGCATCGAGAGGAAACACCCGTCATGAAGCGCTCCACACTCAACCTCCCCGCAGCCGCCTTCGCCGGACTGGTGACGACCGGACTGTTGGCCCTGCCGATCTCCTCGGCGTTCGCCAGCGACGACGTCACGATCAAGCGGAACGACGACGACAGCGCCGAGCTGGTCATGGTCGCCGACGACGACGAGATGAACCCGGCCGGCGACACCAACTCCGGCGGCGACAACACCCGGTCCCGGAACACCAGCGGCGTGAACAGCAACGACGGCACCAACAGCCGCCACACGGCCGTCAGCCGCGACCGTGACCGCAGCCGCGGCGACCTGACCAAGGACTGGACCCGCGACGGTGGCGACAAGACCCGCGACCACTCGAAGAACAAGACCAACGACCGTTCGCGCAACGACACCCGCCGCTGATCCGGCCTAGGCTGCAGCACGTGAGCGAGTCCCACAGCTGGCACCTGGCCGAAGGTGACCGCATCACCCCCGAGCTGACCGTCCTGCGGCGGCTCGGGGGTGGCTACGCCTACGAGGTGTTCCTCGCTTTCGACGAGATCACCTACGTCGCCGTCGTGGTGAAGGTGGTCCGCCCCGACCAGGTGGGCGACGAGCACACCCTCCGGGGCCTGCGCCGGGAGGTCGAGGCGCTCGCCCTGGTCAACCACCCGGTGGTGGTCAAGGGACTGCGGTACGACCTCGAGAACGAGCGGCCCCACGTCGTGCTCCAGCACATCGAGGGGCCGCGCCTGTCGTCGCTGATCCGTCGGCACGGCCGACTCCAGGAGCAGCAGTACCTGCCGCTGGCGATCGAGGTCGCCGCAGCCCTCCACTACCTGCGTGGCGTCGACCTGCTCCACCTCGACATCAAGCCGAGCAACGTCATCATGGCTGCGCCGGCGCGGCTGATCGACCTGTCGATCGCTCGCACTCCGGAGCTCGCCGCCCGCGGCAAGCAGCTCGGCACTGACTACTACATGTCACCGGAGCAGGCGGACCCCGGCACCCACGGCGCCCCCACGTTCGCCAGCGACGTGTGGGGTCTCGGAGCGACGCTCTTCCATGCCGTGGCCGGCTACCGAGCCTTCGACACCGGCTCCGAGGACGCCGAGGAGCTGGCCGGCCGCTACCCGCAGCTGGTCGATGAGCCCTACGACCTGCCCGACCAGGTCCCCGGTCCGGTGCGCGAGATGATCGTGGCGTCCCTCCACCAGGACCCTGCCAAGCGCCCTCTGCCCTCGGAGATCGTCGACGCGTTCGAGCCGGTCCTCGCCGGCCTCCCCGCCCCCAAGCTCACCTTCAAGGTGCGCGGCTGACCCACGGGGTTGGTGTAGCGCTCGGAGCCGATGAGTGCGTTCTCATCACGGCCTCACGGCTGGCTCACCGAGGCCCGGAACACTCGTCCTCATCCGACGAACAGACGCACAGACAAGGAGCAGGACATGCGCACGATCACGCTCAGCGCGACCGCCGTCGCTGGCGTCGCCGCGGCCGGACTGTTGTCGCTGCCGATCACGTCAGCCGTGGCCGACGACGATGACGCTGCCAAGCGGGACGACGACGCCCCCGAGGTCAGCCTCGTCAACGATGGCGACGACGACCTCGACACCGACGACGGCAGCCGGGACCGGAGGACGGGCGGCGCCACCCACGGTGGCGACCCGAACAGCGGTGCGACCAACGCTGACGCGACGAACGGCGACGCGAGCAACGGCGACGCGACCAACCGCGACGCGACCAACCGCGACGGCACCAGCGTCGGCTCGACCAAGACCGCCGTCAACAACGCCGGTCCCTCCGACGATGGCACCAACGGCGGTGGCACCAACAGCGGTGGCACCGATGACGGTGCGAGCGCGGAGACGAGCAACAGCAACGGCTGATCCCAGGTCCGCCACCCCCGACCATCCCCCGGGTCGGGGGTGGTTTCACGTCCGCGGAGCTCAGGAGCTGAAGCGGTAGCCCATGCCGCGGACGGTGCTGATCGCGTCCGGGCCGAACTTCTTGCGCAGGTAACCGACGTACACGTCGACGACGTTCGATCCGGGATCGAAGTCCAACCCCCACACGTGGTCGAGGAGCTGTTCGCGCGAGAGCACCTGCCCGGCGTTCAGCATGAAGATCTCGGCGAGCATGAACTCGCGAGCGGAGAGGTCGAGCTCCTTGCCTCCGACGGTTGCCCGGCGGGTCCGGAGGTCGAGCCGCACGCCTCCGGCAGACAGCGAGTCGCGGACGCCGCCACCGTCTCCGTCATTCGCCTGCCGGAGTCGCAGCCGGACCCGGGCGAGGAGCTCGGCGAACCGGAACGGCTTGGGCATGTAGTCGTCCGCACCGCCCTCGAGCGCACTCACGGTGTCGGTCACCGAGTCGCGGGCCGTCAACACGATCACGGGCATCCGGGACCCTTGGGCACGCAGCTGGTCGAGCAGCTCGAACCCGTCGAGGCGGGGGAGCCCGATGTCGAGCACCATCAGGTCGTAGTCGCCGCTCAGCGCGTGGTCGAGACCCTCCCGTCCGTCGGCGACGACGGTGCTCGCGTGGCCCTCCGCGCGGAGGCCCTTGGACACGAACGACGCAATGCGTTGCTCGTCCTCGACGATCAGGATGCGGGCCATGGCACGTCCTGTCTGACCGGGAGTGTGATCACGAACCGAGCTCCGGGCGGGCCTTCGTCGGCGACGGTGACCTCACCGTGATGGGCGTGCGCGATCGCGGCGACGATGGAGAGGCCGAGACCGAAGCCCTCGTCCTCGGCCCGCACCACGCTGCGTCCGAAGCGTTCGAAGATGTGAGCCCGGTCCGCTGCGGGGACCCCGGGGCCGGTGTCGCGCACCCACAGCCGAACCGACCGCGCGTCGATCTCCGATCCGATCGCGATCGTGTCACCGGTGCTGGTGTGCTTCACGGCGTTGTCGGCGAGCTGCAGGACCGCCTGCGTGATCCGCTGCTCGTCCATGGAGGCGATCCCGTCGGCGGTCGCGTCGAGCTGCCAGTCCCGTTCGGCCAGGCCGCGCGCCTTCGAGAGCAGGGTGTGGGTCAGCCGCTCCACGCTCACCGGGGACATCGTCAGGAAGTCAGGGCGGTCCGACTTGGCCAGCAGGATCAGGTCACCGACCAGGCGTGCCATCCGGTCGATCTCGTCGAGCAGCAGCTCCCGAGTCTGGGCGACCTCCTCCTGATCGCCGGTCTCGAGCAGCTCGAGGTGGCCGCGGAGGACGGTCAGCGGGGTCTTGAGCTCGTGGCCCGCGTCGTCGAGGAACTGCCTCTGACTGACGAATGATGCCTCCAGCCGGGCGAGCATGTCGTTGAGGGTGCGGGTGAGCGCGGTGATGTCGTCGTTGCCCCGCTCGGGGATGCGCAGTGAGAGGTCGGTCTCGGAGATCGACTCCGCGGTCTGTCGCAGCGAGGTGAGCGGGGCCAGCAGCTGGCCGGCGCGCCAGATCGCCAGCAGCGTGATCAGGCCCAGGAAGGCGACCGTCACGACGGCGTAGGTCTGGATGGTGCGATTGAGCTCGCTGCGCTCGTCGTCGGCATAGTTGATGATCGTGAGTGCCCCGGAGCTGGAGGGGTCGAGACGGTTCCCGACGGGAACAACGGTGACCCACACCTCTTGGTACTCCGGGCTGTCGATCACGGCGGTGCCACCGGACTCCGAGAGCCTCGCCACGGTCTGCCGGTAGCCGGCCTCGGACAGGATCGCCGCGCCGTTCTGGTTCACGCTTGCTCCACTGAGCTCACCGTCGACGTAGGTCACCAGCATCTCGTCGTCGTCGGTGACGTTGCGCTCGAGATAGAGGGTGAGCAGACGGTCCACGCTGTCGAACGGTGCCGAGGTCTCAGGGTCGGCGCCGCCCTGCAACGCTCGGAGCTCTGCGATCTCTTGGTCGATCTGCTGGTTGAGGTCATTGTTGATCTGGGCGCTCTCCAGCACGTAGACGAGCAGCCCGGCCGCGGCCATGGCCGCGGCGGTGACCAGCGCGATCGTGGCCGCGATCTTGATCCGGACCGGGATCGGCGCCAGCCCCCCTCGCCTGGGAGCGGGTGCCGGTGGCGACGCCGGAACCGCGACGGCCTCAGTCGTCGCGGGACTCCCCGCCGTCGTCGGTGTCGTCATCGTTGTCATCGTCCCCGCCGTCCTCGTTGCCGTCCAGGTCGCGCGGTGCCGGCGTCACGACTTTGAACCCCCGGCCGTCCGTGCTGTCGTCGTCAGAGTCGTCGCCCGGTCCGTTGTCACCACGCGGAGCCCCCGGCCGGCCCTCGTCGGGGGCGCGGTCACCCAGCCCCTCCTGACCGGAGTCGTCGTCGACCTTGCCGATGATGACCGGGCGACTGCGGTCGGGGTCGACGTCGTCGGGCGCCGCCAGCACACCCGCCACGAACGCGACCAGCGGCAGCGTCAGCGCGGAGGCCAAGAAGGCCTTCGTCAACGAGGACATGCATCCAGCCTGACCCGGGGTCGTGGGGCCTGCATGAGGCACACATGAGAGGTCTCTCATGCATGCCAACGTCCGACCAACGTCGGCCGCCTAGGGTGGACGAGTCACTGATGAGGAGGAGCCCATGATCGTCCCCTTCAGCATCTCCGACTTCCTCGAGCGCGCCCGGGTGGTCTACGGCGAGCGGGTCGGTGTGATCGATGAGCCCGACCAGCCCGCACCCTCCCTCGGCGAGCTGCGCTACGACGAGGTCGCGCGGCTGGCCGCGCGGCAGGCCGCGCACCTCGACTCCCTGGGCATCGCACCGGGCGACCGGGTTGCCGTGGTGTCCCACAACAGCGCGCGACTGCTCACCTCGTTCTTCGGCGTGGCCGGGTACGGCCGGGTGCTGGTGCCGGTGAACTTCCGGCTGCGGCCCGACGAGGTGCGCTACATCGTCGAGCACGCGGGCGCGCGGGTGCTCTACGTCGACCCCGAGCTCGACGAGGCGCTCGGCGACGTGACCGCGGAGCATCGCTTCCTGCTGGGCGACGACGAGCACCTGTACGCCGACGAGGGCGCTCAGCCGGAGGCGTGGGAGGCCGACGAGAACGCGACGGCGACCATCAACTACACCTCCGGGACCACGGCTCGCCCCAAGGGCGTCCAGATCACCCACCGCAACATCTGGGTCAACGCCGTGACCTTCGGACTGCACGTGGGCGTCAGCGACCGCGACGTCTACCTCCACACCTTGCCCCAGTTCCACGCCAACGGCTGGGGGTTGCCGTTCACGATGGCCGGCCTCGGTGTGCCCCAGGTGATGCTCCGCAAGGTCGACGGGGCCGAGATCCTGCGTCGGGTCGAGCGGCACGGAGTGACCGTCATGGCCGCCGCCCCCGCGGTCGCCGCGGCGGTGCTCGAGGCCGCCCAGACCTGGGAAGGGGAGATTCCCGGTCGCGACCGGGTCCGCATCATCATGGCCGGCGCACCGCCGCCGACGAAGACCGTCGTCCGGGTGGAGGAGGAGCTCGGGTGGGAGTTCGTGCAGATCTACGGGCTGACCGAGACTTCGCCGCTGCTCACCGTCAACCGGTCCCGCTCGGAGTGGGACGACCTGTCCGGCGAGGAGCGGGCCCACCAGCTGGTCCGCGCCGGCGCGCCCGCGCTCGGCGTACGGCTCACGGTCGACGAGTCCGACGAGGGGGCCGGTGAGCTGCTCGCCCGCTCCAACGTGGTCCTGGAGGGCTACTGGGAGCAGCCGGAGGAGTCGGCGGCGGCGCTCCGCGACGGCTGGTTCCGCACGGGGGACGGCGCGGCGATCGGGGACGACGGGTACGTCACCATCCAGGACCGGAAGAAGGACGTCATCATCACCGGCGGCGAGAACGTGAGCAGCATCGAGGTCGAGGACGTGCTGTTCTCACACCCGGCGGTCGCCGAGGTCGCCGTGATCGGTGTGCCGAGCGAGAAGTGGGGCGAGACGATCAAGGCGCTCGTCGTCCTGGCGGAGGGCGAGCAGGTCACCGAGCAGGAGCTGATCGCCTGGTGCAAGGACAAGGCCGCGGGCTACAAGGCGCCGACCTCGGTGGAGTTCCGCGACGAGCTGGCCCGGACTGCCACCGGCAAGCTCCAGAAGTTCAAGCTCCGCGCGCAGTACTGGGAGGGCTACGAGCGGCAGGTCAACTGATCGCTCACCGTGGACAACTCATGTGGGTCGAACCGCCAGTCACTTCGACGGGGTCAACCCCAGACCTTCCACGCGATGGCCGCGACGATCAGGATGGCGATGACGGAGATCACGACGGACGCGGTGTCGATAGGTCTCCCTCCTTCGGTGAGAGTCGGGCATGGCTCGTGCTCTCCATGGTGGTTGACAACGCGCGGTGACCCAAGGGTGTCGCGCCGCGCCTCGCCGCCGTAGGCGCACCTCGATGGCCCCCACACCCGGGACGGCGGGCTCGGCGGGTGCACAAAGCACGGTGCGTCGCGCGCGCTGCGGATGACCGGAGCCGGGGGCGCCCGACCCCGCGGGCGACCGTCCGACCGGCGCCCACATCCTCCGCAGTCGTGCTGGTCGGCCGGCGCGTCAGCGGAGCTCCATCACCCGCTCGTCGTCCACCACCTCACCGGTCTCCACGAAGCCGAGGCTGGTGAAGAGGGTGCGGCTCGCGTCGTTGTCGGGGTGATAGGACATCCGGATCGCGCCGGGCTCGGCCCGGAGTCGCTCGACGAGGAGCTCCACGACCCGACGGCCGACTCCGCGTCCCTGGTGGGAGGCGTCCACGAGGAGGCCGCCGATCCACCGGGAGCCGTCGTCGGGATCGGTGCCGTACATGACGTGGGCGACGGCGACGCCGTCCTCGAAGGCGCCGAGGTTGTGCCAGGTGTCCTCGAGGGTGCCGAGCAGCAGGTAGCGGGCGGCGAGGGCCGGGACGAAGCGACGCTGGTCGTCGCGGGGTGCGAGGTCGGCGACAGCGCGCCAGTTGTCGGCCGTGACCGGCAGCAGAATCAGGTCCACGGTCGGCGATCGTAGGCGACCGGCGCCCGGTAGCCTCCGGGCTGTGCCGAGCCTGAAGGACGTCGTCGACCTGATCCACGGCTGGTACCCGCCCGCGACCGCGGACGCGTGGGACGCGGTGGGGCTCGTGGCGGGCGATCCCGAGGCTCCGGTCGGCAAGGTGCTCTGCGCCGTCGACCCGACCCTGGAGGTCGCGCGCGAGGCGACCGAGTGGGGCGCCGACCTGCTGCTCGTCCACCACCCGCTGTTCCTGACGCCGGTCCATGGCGTCGCGGCCACCACGCCCAAGGGCCGCACCCTGCACACCCTGCTCGGCGCCGGCTGCGCGCTGCTCACCGCACACACCAATGCCGACCAGGCCGTCGGTGGCGTCTCCGACGCGATGGCGGCAGCCCTCGGGTTGACCGATCTCGCGCCGCTTCTGCCCGCGCCGACGGGGCCGACGGACAAGCTGACGGTGTACGTCCCGCTACCGGAGGCCGGTCGGGTCCGGGACGCACTCGCCGAGGCGGGCGCGGGCCGGATCGGCGACTACGACCACGCGTCGTTCTCGACGCCCGGCGAGGGCCGGTTCCGTCCCCTCGACGGGGCCAGCCCGGCGATCGGCGAGGTCGGCCGGGTCGAGGTGGTCGATGAGGTCCGGGTCGAGGCGGTGCTGCCGCGACGGCTCCGTGCCGAGGTGGTCACGGCCCTGCTCGCGGTCCATCCCTACGAGGAGCCGGCGTACGACGTCGTGGAGCTCGCCGACCCCGGCGGTGCGGCCACGGGGACCGGCCGGATCGGCTCCGTAGCGCCGACCACCCTGCGCGCCTTCGCGCAGTCGGTCGCGGCCTCACTGCCCGAGACCGCGCACGGTGTCAGGGTCGCCGGTGACCCCGACCGGCCGGTCCGACGGGTAGCGCTGTGCGGTGGCGCCGGCGACTTCCTGCTCGACGCCGTGCTCGCCAGTACCGCCGACGTCTACGTCACCAGCGACCTGCGCCACCACCGGGCAGCGGAGTTCCTCGAGCACGGCGGGCCGGCGCTGGTCGACGTCGCCCACTGGGCAGCCGAGTGGACGTGGTTGCCTGTGGTCGCGGCGCGGCTGGCCCAGGCCCTGGACGATACGGTGGAGACGCGTGTGAGCACGCTGAACACCGACCCCTGGCAGTTCCGGACCGAGGAGCCACGCTGAAAGCCGACCCGTTCGCCCAACTGAGGCTGCTCGACCTCCAGGAGCTCGACGCGAAGGCGGATCAGCTGCGACACCAGCGGCGCACCCTGTCCGAGCTCGCCGAGATCCTGTCCCTCGAGCCGCAGCGCGCAGCCCTGGCGGGCCGGGTCCGTGAGGCCGAGCTGCAGGTGGAGGACCTCTCCGCCGAGCTGGCCAAGATCGACGCCGACGTGGAGTCGGGACGAACCCGGCGGACCCGCGACCAGGAGCGGGTCGACCAGGGCGTCATCAGCAGCCCCAAGGACCTGCAACGGATGCTCCACGAGCTCGAGTCGCTCGCCCGCCGGATCACCTCGCTGGAGGACCAGGAGCTCGAGGTGATGGAACGGCTCGAGATGGCGCAGCAGGAGCACGACTCGCTCGCCGCCCAGCTCGCGGCCGCCGACGACCGGCTGGCGACCCTGGTCAAGACGCGGGACGAGAGGTCGACCGTCCTCGACGAGCAGCTGCGCGACGTGGCCGCCGAACGCTCCCCGGTCGCCGAAGGACTGCCGTCCGACCTGCTCACGCTCTACGACAAGCTGCGTGAGAACAAGGGCGGCGTCGGCGCGGCGCCGCTGCGCGCCGGTGAGTGCGGCGGCTGCCGGCTCGCGCTGGACCCGGCCGAGCTGGCGTCGATCCGCGCCGCCGGTGTCGACGAGGTCATCCGCTGCGAGGAGTGCCAGCGGATCCTGGTCCGCACCTCCGAGAGCGGTCTGTGACCGAGTCGGCACCGGAGCCCACCACGGTGGTGCTCGTCCGGCACGGCGTCACGGAGTACACGACCGGGCGGCGCTTCTCCGGAGGGCTGGGCGGCCACAACCCGCCGCTCTCGGAGGAGGGCCGGGCCCAGATCGAGCTGGTCGCGGAGTGGCTCTCGCCGCTGCGCGATCGGGTCGCGGCCGTCGTCGCGTCACCCGTACGTCGGACCCGCGAGTCGGCCGACCTGCTCGGTGAGGCCTGGGGCGTGGCCGTCGTGGAGGAGCACGGCTTCGCCGAGATGGAGTTCGGCGCGTGGGAGGGCCTCACGTTCGACGAGGTCGGGGAGCAGCACCGCGACGATCTGCATGCGTGGTTCGAGTCGGTGGACGCCCTGCCCGGCGGCACCGGTGAGTCGTTCCGAGCGGTCGAGGAGCGGGTGCTCGGGGGCCTCGACCGGCTGCTCACGGCGTACCGCGGCGGGATGGTGGTGGTCGTCAGTCACGTCACCCCGATCAAGACCCTCGTCGCTCACGCCCTCGACGCGCCGGTGACGGCGCAGTTCCGGATGCAGCTCACGCCGGCGTCGGTCACGGTGCTGTCGTTCCGCGACCCCGACCAGCCGGGACCGCCGGCCGCTGTGCGGCTCTTCAACGCGCTGCCGCCGCCTCAGCCGGCGTTCGTCGACCACGGCGGCTGGTGACCTCACCCCCGGGTCAGACCTGGGTGACCACCACGTCGAGCCGCGTGCCTTGGGGGGTCGGCCCACCCGACTCGACCTGCCACCCGAGATCGCCCAGCAGCCGTGCCAGCGAGGCCGGCGTACGCGCGTCGCGGCCGTCCTCCAGCAGCGCCCGCACGATCCGACCCTTGGTCGCCTTGTTGAAGTGGCTGACCACGGAGCGTCGATCACCGGCCTCGTGGAGGACCCGCACGGTCGCAGTGCGACGGGCCAGGTCGGCCGGCGGGCGCCAGAAGGCGGCGTACGTCGTGGAGCGAAGGTCGACCAGCAGGCCGGAGCCGAGCGCCGTCCGGACCGCGTCGCCGAGAACGGGTCGCCACGCGCCGGCGACCGAACCGAGGCCGGGCAGCGTGGTGTCCCCGGACAGGCGGTACGCCGGGATCCGGTCGCCCGGCCGGACCAGCCCGAAGACCGACGAGGTGATCGCCACCCGGCGCGCGGCTCGCCGGCGGCCGGCCGCGGCGAGCGAGTCGAGGCCGAGCGCGTCGTACAGGACGCCGGTGTAGATCCGGTCCGCCCGCGCCGTGGGAGCCGTGGTCAGGGAGCGGTTGCGGTCGATCAGCTCGAGCTGGGTGTGGCCCACGCCGAGCAGGGCGGCGGCGTCGGGGCGCTCGCTCGCGGAGACCAGAGCCTCGACCAGGGTGCGGCGGGTCGCAGTCAGCGACAGGTGACCGAGCTCGTCGAGGGCCAGTGGCTTCCCGCGGGTCGGAGCGGTCTTGCCCTCGCTCGGCGGCAACAGGATCAGCACGCGGGCAAAGATAGGCTTCGGGCATGGCGAGCAGTCGAGTGGTCCGGGTCCGGGCGGCGCACGGAGCGGTGGCCGACCAGCTGGCGGACGGCGTCAGGGCGATCCAGGAGGAGCTGGCCGTCGCGCCGGCCTTCCCGGCCGATGTGGAGGAGGCGGCCGAGCAGGCTGCCGCCGCGCCGCGGCTGCCCGACCTCGACCGCACCGACCTCGAGCTCGTCACCATCGACCCGGCCGGAGCGCGGGACCTCGACCAGGCGCTCCATGTCGAGCGCGACGGCACCGGGTTCGTCGTCCACTACGCGATCGCGGACGTCGCCGCGTTCGTGGAGCCCGACGGTGTGATCGACGCCGAGGCGCACCGACGCGGCGAGACGCTCTACGGCGCCGAGTCGAAGGTGCCGCTCCACCCGCCGGTCATCTCGGAGGCCGCCGGGTCCTTGCTGCCCGACCAGGAGCGGCCGGCACTGCTCTGGACGATCCGGGTGGACGAGACCGGTGAGGGCACCGACGTCGAGGTGGAGCGGGCGCGGGTCCGGTCGCGCGAGCAGCTCGACTACGACACGGCTCAGCAGCGGATCGACGACGGCTCCGCCTCGGAGTCTCTGCAGCTGCTCAAGGCGGTCGGCGAGCTACGGCTGGCCCGGGAGGCCGCCCGCGGGGGCGTGTCGCTGCCACTCCCCGAGCAGGAGGTGGAGATCGACGGAGAGCACGTGTCGCTGCGATTCCGCTCGTTGCTCCCGGCCGAGCAGTGGAACGCCCAGATCTCGCTGCTGACCGGGTTCGCCGCCGCCTCACTGATGGTCTACGCCCGGGTCGGCATCCTGCGCACCCTCCCGGAGCCAGACCCGCGCGACATCAAGCGACTCCATCGCACCGCCCGCGCCCTCGGGATCGACTGGCCGGCCGAGCAGCTCTACCCGGACTTCATCCGCTCGCTCGACGCAGGCCGGCCCCAGCACGCCGCGATGATCGTTGCCTGCACCCGGTTGCTACGGGGGAGTGGGTACGTCGCGTTCGACGGCGAGGTCCCTGAGGACCCTGAGCACGCCGCGCTGGCGTCGGAGTACGCCCACGTCACCGCACCACTGCGGCGGCTGGGCGACCGCTACGCCGGCGAGGTGTGCCTGGCGCTGTGCGCGGGTGACGACGTCCCGGACTGGGTGCTCAAGAAGCTCCCCGGGCTGCCCGACACGCTGCGCGACTCGGCACAGCGCGGCAACCGCTACGAGGCCGCCGTGCTCGACCTCGTGGAGTCCCTGCTGCTCCAAGACCGGGTGGGGGAGTCGTTCCCTGCAGTCGTCGTCGAGATCGAGCGCGACGACCGTCGCAAGGGCACCGTGACGATCGAGGATCCTGCGATCGAGGCCCGCGTGACGGGGTCGTCCGACCTCCCGCTCGGTGAGGACGTGACCGTCACCCTGAAGGCGGCCGATCCGGCGCAACGCGCGGTCCGGTTCACCCTCCAATGACGCGTCGGAGTCCTGTCCCCAAGTAAAATCCGGGGCGCCTGGGAGACACGGGACAGGTGTGACTCGTAATGTGGAGCGGTCCCTACCCCCCCGGAGGACCCCCCCATGACGCGATTTTCGCGCGCCCGCAAGGCTGTCTGCTTCCCCGTGCTCGGCCTGGCGCTGCTCATCCCTGCCCTGACCATCACGCCCGCGACCTCGTCCAGTGCGTCAGCATCGGCGAGCGCGTCGAGCTCGGCGAGCGCCTCGGCCGTCACGCGAGGCTCCCTACGCATCGTCAACAAGTCCTATGTCGGCGGCCAGGGGATCACCTACGCCGGCAACCTGGGCGTCCGAGGCGTCCGGCGGATCCACCTCCAGACCAACATGCCCAACCAGGGCAGCAGCTGGAACAGCGTCGAGGGCAAGCGCTGGAGGACGAACCGCGACGGGAGCTTCCGGTTCACGACCCGGGCGCGGGCGATGTTCAACATCCGGGTGCGTGTGAAGTCCCGCGGGCACGCGACTCCGGCGGTCAACATGGTCGCTCGGTCGCAGGACCTGATGATCGACGCGCCGGCGCGGGTCGACGTCGGCGAGACCTTCACCCTTCAAGTCGACACGACGCCGACGCTCCGCTACCGGCCGGACCTGGTGGGTCTCCCGGTGTTCAAGGGCCGCGGCCTCACGCTGCAACAGCGCACGTCCACGGGCGGATGGCGCACCCTCGACACCTCGACCGTGGGAGACCACGGCAACGGGTCCTTCCGCGTGACTCCTGGCATCTCGGGTACCGCGATCTACCGCGTCCGCCAGGAGACGTGGACCAAGGGCATCAGCTGGATCGGGTGGTTCCCGTCGTTCCCGCTGGCAGTTCAGGTCGGGTACTCGGGATCGAGTGCGGCCCCTCGGACCTCAACCGCGCCGGCTCCGGTCGACGTCCAGGGCGGGATGACGGCACGCGCGGCCTCTGGCGGTACGGCTGCCCAGCGCTACAACTGGGCACCCTCCCGGTGGGACTTCGCTTGGGAGTTGGGTGAGTCGCTCACGAGCCGCCCGTACCGCGGGACGGATCGGCCCCTGCGCGGTTGGTGGGCAGACCGCTCGTACGGCAGCGGCCGGGTCGCCAAGCACAACGGCGGCATGGTCCTCGACAGCCAGCGCAACCGCGGCGGCCCGGGCGACTTCG
>Ga0190275_10001805_pt1 | contig 15701 bp, 8 predicted proteins | sample Popmic550T_FD_133745 | JGI IMG/M metagenome (GOLD analysis project Ga0190275, IMG submission 133745) | Populus adjacent soil microbial communities from riparian zone of Yellowstone River, Montana, USA - 550 T | ecosystem: Environmental > Terrestrial > Soil > Riparian zone > Trees stand | place...
CGGGACCGCCCGCGGACCGAACGCGACGAGCGCGAGCAGACCGGTCGCGTAGACGGACACCAGGGCCGATTTGACAAACACGCCGACGACCGCGGCGGCGAACGCGGCGCGGAGGTTCCCCCGGGCGTGCCACGCGAGGGCGTGGGCGATCAGCACCGCGTCGAGGGCGTGTGTGGGGCTCGTGTACCGCAGCGGCATCACCGCCACCGGCACGCCCGCGACGAGGAGCCACCGCGCCGCCGGCGGCAGTTCGACGGCGCGGCCGAAGCGGAGGAGCCCCAAGGCGAGGAGGCCGTTGCACGCGAACAGGAACAGGGTGTCGGCGGCGGCAGTGCGGCCGAGCGCGGCATACCAGGCGCGGTCGACGGCGACGCCGAGGAGGCCGTAGAAGTAGGCGAAGTCGCGGGTGGGGACGCGGCCGTCGTCGAGGAGGGCGTCGACGGCGAGGCCGAGGCCGGGGTCGCCGAACACGACCGCGCCGAGGGAGTGGACCTCCGGGAGCTGGCGGACGAAGTTGAGCGCCGCGAGGAGGAACACCACCACGCCGACGGTCGCCCAGCTCGTCGCGGCGGTGGGGCGGGATGAGGCGTGTGGCACCCGGTGACCCCGCGTTCGTGGTTCCCCCACTCCGCCGTCAGAGCATGTCATGAACGTCGTAGGTATGCTCGGTCGAAACCCTCGGTTTTAGCCCGGAGGGCGTCGGCGTGTAGCCCGGGGTGGAACCCCGGGCGGGCGACGGCGGAGTTCGAGGTGGGTGGCTCCCACCGGCCACGCCGCAGGCCGCCCGGGGTTCCACCCCGGGCTACACGCCGACGCCCTCCGGGCTAAATCCCGAGCCACCGTCCAGGCTTTCGACCGAGCATAGTACGCACACCCTCCGACGCGCCTCACCCGCCGCCTGACGGCGATCGGCTCGCCGCGAGGAACTACTTCTTCTCGCCCGCGTCCGGGTAGCGCAGCTTCCGGTCCGGGTCGGCGAACCGCGCATACACCGCGCCGCCACCGGCCCGCGCCGCGATCGTCACCGTGTGCTCGCCCGGCGCCAGCGTCACTTCGATCTCCACCTCGTCCGGCCGCACCCGCTCGCCCGAACCCTTGCCGATCCCCGCCGCCTTGCCGTCGATGCGCACCTCGAAGTCGGAACTCGCGCCGACCAGCAGCGTCAGCTTCAGGTTCTCGGGCGCCGTCACGCGCGCCTCCACGACGGCGGGCGCACCCTTCGTGTCCGGCAGCGGGATGCGGCCGTCCACGCCCACGCGAGCGGGGGCGCCGTTCACCTTCGCGTCGGTCAGGAACGGGTTCGCCATCAGGTAGCGGACGAGGTCGCGGAAGTCCTGCGGGGTCATGTTGTACCCCAGCCCCTCCGGCATCAGCGACCGCTCCACCGTCTGCAACGGGCCGTCCAGGTCGGCCTTGGCGATCGTCTTCAGCACGCCCTGTTCAAGCTTCAGCGTCACCGACTTCTCGTCCTCGGCGGCGAGCACGCCCTGCGACACGGTGCCGTCGAGCAGCCGCGCCGTCCGCAGGAAGTACGGGGCGCCGATGACGCGGTTGGGGTCGATCACGTTCGTCAGGATGTACTCGATGTCGCGGGCGGCGCCCTCCAGCGGCGGCCCCACCTCGGCGCCCTTGCCGTCGAACTTGTGGCACTTGCCGCAGTTGTTCTCGAACACCGCCCGGCCGCGGGCGAACGACGCCTGCTCGCCGACGAACGACGCCCGCGTCTTGTCGATGGTGGCGTTCAGCTCGACGGGCGTCGGCCGGGTGCGGCCCCACGCCTTCTCGATGAGGGCGTTCAGCTCGCGGTCGTTGAACGCCTGGATGCGCAGGATGGTGTTGTCGGTCACGGCGGCGCGATCGACGGTGCCGGCGCCCATCGCCGTCAGCAGCGCCTTCGCCCCCTCCTTCCGGCTCGCCAGCGTCGTCACCACGTCGGCGCGCACCTCGCGCGGAAAGCCCTTCCAGCCGGCGAGGAGGTCGGCGGGGAGCTTGGGGTTGTCGAAGCCGGCGAGCGCCCGCGCGGCCTCGGCGCGGAGCGGCACGGGGGCGCTCCCCTTCACCAGATCGAGCAGCAGCGGCGCGGCTTCCGGCGGCCGCAGCGCGCCGAGCTGGCGGACGGCCTCGGCGCGGGCGGCGGCGTCCATCTCGGCGTTCATCGCGGTGTCGAGCGCGCGGCGGATGGCGGCCGGGTCGCGGAAGCTGACCGCCAGCCTGTTCGCCAGCGGCACGATGCGCGGGTCGCGGCCGAGGTTGGCCTGGAGCGCGGCCCAACTCGGCGGCGGGGCGACGGTCCGGCCGGTGAGCCCGACGGCGAGCCCGTCGAGCGCCGCGACGCGGCTGTTCATGTCGCGCTGCGAAGCAACGAAGCGGACGCAGCGCTCCAGGTCGTCCGGCTGCCCGGTGGCGACGAGGCGGCGCATGACGCGCGGGATGATCTGGTCGCGGACGAGGGCGTTGGTCGGCGCCTGTTCGGTGAGCCACTTGAGTTCGGCGTCAACGGTCGGCGAGCGGCCCGCGTCAGCGGGCTGTACCTGAGCGGTACTGATGCCCTGAGGAACAGCCCGCTGACGCGGGCCGCCCGCCGCGGCTCGCGTCAGTTGCTTCTCGTAGGCGAGCCAGAGGAGGTGCGGAATCTGCGAGTCGTTGGCGTCCTCCGTGCGCTTCATCAGGGCGCGGAGGAGCGGCGTCACGTCGTGCTTCTCGCCGAGCCGAACGGCGGCGGATGCGAATTCTCGGCGGACGGTCGGGTCAGGCTCCTTTGCGGCCCAGTCGGTAGCCCCGGTAATCGCCGCGACGGCCTCGTCGTCCTTTAACCGCTCGCCGAACATCCGCGCCGCCAGAGCGCGGTAGCTCGCGTTCTTCTTCTTGGCGTCGAAACCCGGTGTGTCGCCGGCGACGACGATGTCATGAACGGCGGCGATTCGCATCCGGTACGCCACCCCGTTCTCGGGGTCGGCGTTCGTCGCGATCCGTGTCGCCAGGGCAACTTCGCCGTCGAAATCGTTTCCCTTGTACCGATCGGCAAGCAGCCTCATCGCGGTCCGCTGGCGGTAGGGGTTCGGGTCGTTCCACATCGCGCCAAGGTCGGCCGATGACTTCTTCCCCAGGTCCTCAGCCTTCTTCGTCTGCGTCCCCTTGAGCTGGATGCGGTAGACGCGGCCGCGCTCGTAGTCCCAGTCCTCGGCCTTCGCCTGGTGGCACGGGTTCTGGTCGTGCCAGTCGATCACGTAGATGTCGCCGTTCGGACCCCACCGCATGTTGATCGGCCGGAAGTTCTTGTCGCCGCTCACCAGGAAGTCGTCGCCCTCCGACGCCATGAAGCTGCTGCCGTTCGCCTTCAGGATGTTCTGCTTGATGCTGCACCCGTGGATGCTGCCGAACACGACGCTGTTGCGGTATTTTTCCGGCATGTGCGGCACGTCCAGTGAGATGAGGCCCGCGTGCGCCCAGCCGCTCTTCTTGTGGAACGTGTGGTCCGAAATCTCGTTGATCTGCCCGTAGGCGTGCGGGTTGTAGCTCGCCCCGGCCTGCCGCTTGTACGAGCCGCCCGGCACCATGTGGTACAGGTGCGGGATCACGCAGCACGCCAGGATGAACTGCCCGTCGGTGTTGCGCCAGTCCATGCCCCACGGGTTCGACGTGCCCTCGCTAAAAATCTCGAACGTCTTGCGCGTCGGGTGGTAGCGCCAGACGGCGGCGTTCATCCGCACCTCGGGGCCGTCGGCGGCCTTCACGTTGCTCTGGGTGAAGACGCCGTGCAGGCCGTACAGCCAGCCGTCCGGCCCCCACTGGAAGGTGTTCAGCGTCTCGTGGGTGTCCTGGCTGCCGAAGCCGCTCAGCAGCACGTCGAACTTCCCCGGTTTGTCGTTCTTGTTCTCGATGAACCACAGGTACGGCGGCGCCCCCACGAACACGCCGCCGTGACCCACCTCGATGCCGCTCGCCATGTCGAAGGCGCCGAGCCCCGCCTTCTTCCGCTCCTCGGTGACGGGGAAGTCTTTGCCCTCGGCGAAGACGGTGCGCTTGTCGGCGCGGCCGTCGCCGTCGGTGTCTTCGAGGATGACGATGCGGTCGCGCGGCGTCTTCTTGCCGGCCTTCGACGGGTACTCGAAGCACTCGACGCACCAGACGCGCCCCTTCTCGTCGATGGTGAAGGCGATGGGGTTGGCGAGCTGCGGTTCGCCGGCGAACAGCTTGGCCTCGAACTCGGGGAGCGTCTTGAGGCGGCTGGTGCTTTCCTCGGGCGAGAGGTACGGCTGGCCGGACGCCTTGCGGTTGTCGAAGCCGAACTCGCGCTGGGCGGTGGCGGTGCCGGCCGCGGCGAGGAGCGCGACGACGGCGGGGAGGAACCGGCGCATGGGATGTGTCCGCGGGGTGGGGCGTGGTGGGGTGAGGATACGCGGCGCGAAGTGCGGAGGCGAGCCGCCCGCCACGAGGCGGCGGGCGGCTCGGGGCTTGAGCCCGGAGGGCGCCTTCGCTAGCCCGGGGCGGAAGCCCCGGGCGGCCTCCGGGGTGCCACCAGGGAGCCACGCGGAACGGACACCGGTAAGTTCGGGAGCGACAGCGACCCGCGGGCGGCCTCCGGGGTGATACCAGGGAGCCACGCCCATCGGACACCGCAAACGCCGCCCGGGGTTTCCACCCCGGGCTAGCGAAGGCGCCCTCCGGGCTGAAGAGGGCGGTTGGGTTGTCAGGCCAACGCCCCGGGACGGGCTTGTTTCCGCGACCCTGTGGGGGGCGCGGCGGAAACAATGATTTTGCCCCGAACGACGCCCGGGGTCGGCTACTTCTTGCCCACCCACGCCTCGGCGCGGGTCGCGGCGGAGGTGGCGGCGTTGCGGACGGCCGGGTCGGTGGCGGTGCGGATGGTGTCGCGGAGGGTGGCGACCGCGCTCGGGCTGGCGACGCGCTTCTCGGCGAGCACGTCGGCCGCGGCGATGCGGACGCTCTGCTCGTACTGCTCGCCGAGGAGCGGTGCCGCGGCCCGCTCGGCGACCTCGCCGCCGATCTCGACCAGCGCCTTGGCCGCCGCCGTGGCCTCCAGCCCCGGCCGCTGCTGCATCCGCCCGGCGACCGCCGCCGCCACGCGGTCCGTCGGCCACTTCGGCAGCAGCCGCAGGGCCATCATCCGGGCGTCCGGGTTGTCGGAGCGGACGGCCGCGAGGCAACGGTCCAGCGCCTCGTCCGGCGCCCCCCACACGGCGAACGCCGCCAGCGCCACCACCTTCACCTCGGCGTCCGGGTGGTCGCACAGCGCCTTCGTTTCGGCGCGGAGTTCGTCGCGGTCGGCGGCCTCGGCCGAGTAGACGGCATCGGTGCGGGACAACTCGCGGAGGAGTTTGGCCAGCGCCGCGTAGCCGCGGGTGTCGCGGTGGTGGCGGAGTTGGTCCACCTTCCGCCGCTCGGCGAGGTTCACCTCCGGCGGCGCCTCGACGGCGACGGCGTCGGCGCCGGCCCACGCCCGTGTGTGCGGCATGATCCCCCCCGCCAGCAGCGCCACCCCGCTGACGACGACCCCGGTGCCGACGAACCGCAGCGGCCGGAAGCGGGCGTACTTCCACTGGCCGAGGTAGTACGCGGTGAGCGGCGGCACGGCGGCGAGGACGCCGCGCACCCAGTCGCGGCGGGCGGCCAGCCACACGACCCAGACGTACCCGGCGAACACCTGCGCGGCGCCGAGCACGAGCGCGGCGGTGCCGAAGTCGCGCGGGGTGAACAGCGTGACGGCCAGCAGGCCGACGGCGACGCCGGTGGTGAGGAGCCACAGGGCGGTGGACAGGTGCAGGTCGCGGCGCGGCTTCGGCGGCGGCTTCATCCGCGTGGCGAGCGCCGACGACAGCTGCACCGCCACGTCGAGCTGGGTGCGGCTGGCGACGGGTTCGGGGGTGCGGCGGGGCGGGGCGGGGGTGGCGGCGACGAGGCGCGGCCGCGGCGTGCCCTGCGACGGCGTGTCCCAGTCAGGCCGCGGGTGCCGGCCGGACGGCGATGCCTGCGGCGCGAACGGCTGGGCGCCCGCCGGCCGCGGCGCCGATCGCGCGGCGACGGCGGGTTCGGCCATGACGCTGGCCCGGCGCGGCAGCGCCCGCGGCGGCGGCGTCGGGAAGCGCGTCCGTTCCGGCGGCGGCGGCGTGGGTTCGGGCGTCGAAACGGCCGCAACCACCACCGGTGGCGGCGGTTCGGCCGGCGTCGGCTCCGGCGGCGGGGCCGGCATCACCACCGACGCGGGGGCCGGCGGCGGTTCCGTGAGGGCGGGGTCGGAGTGGCCGAGGAGCGCGTTCAGGGCCGACGACATGCCCGGCGGCACGGCCACGTCGAGGTCGAAATTGTCCGTGGGCGGGTCGCTGACGGGCGAGAGCAAATCCCCGGCGACGAGGGCGCCGAGCACGTCGTTATCGGCCTCGGCGCGGGGCACGAGCGTGGGCGGTGCGGCGTCGCCGACGGGGGGCGGGGTGCGAATGACGACCGTGGGCGAGGCGAGGAGCGGTTCGCCGCGCTCGTTCAGCCATTCGGTCTTATCCCCTGGGATGGTCAGGGGTTGGGAGCATTTCGAGCAGACGGTGGTCTTGCCGGCGCGGAGTTCGGGCGCGGACAGGAGCTTGGTGCAGTGTGGGCAGCGGTACCGGAACATCGCGGTCTCCGGGCGGGGCAGGCGGCTAATGGTCATCGGCCGCCCGGATGGTCGCACGTCAACGAAGGTTAGTTCACGCCGCCGGTGGGATTTGCTTCAGACTACCGGAAACCTCCAAACCACGTCAACGCACGCCTGCGACGCCGAAATGCAACACGAATGCCGAGGTGTCAGCAGCCGCTCAACCGTTCGGCGACCTGGTTGACCACCGCCTCCGGCCCGGCGAGGTCCACGGCCCAGGCGTCGCGGTAGATGGTCAGCTCGTCGGCCCCGCGCCGGAAGCGGGTCAGTCCGACGCCCAGCGGCGAGTCGTGCCAGGTGTCGTCGGCCACCCAGCCGAGTTCGCCCAGCACCGCCTGAAGCCGGGCGATGGCGTCGTGGTCGTCGGAGGCGCACACGTCGATCCGGGTCATTCCCATTCGATCGTCGCCGGCGGCTTGCTGCTGATGTCGTAGACCACCCGGTTGACGCCCTTCACCCGGTTGATGATCCCCGTCGCCACCCGCGCCAGCAGGTCTTCCGGCAGCCGCGACCAGTCGGCGGTCATGAAGTCGTCCGTCTGCACGCAGCGGATCGCCACCGTGTTCTCGTAGGTGCGGCCGTCGCCCATCACGCCGACCGACCGTACGGGCAAGAGCACCGCGAACGCTTGCGCCGTCTTGCGGTACCAGCCGCTCTTGTGCAGCTCCTCGATGAAAATGAGGTCGGCCTTCCGCAGCGTCGCCAACTTCTCCTCCGTCACCTCGCCCAGACACCGCACCGCGAGCCCGGGGCCGGGGAAGGGGTGCCGCCACACCACCTCGTCCGGCAGACCCAGGTCGGTGCCGAGCCGGCGCACCTCGTCCTTGAACAGGTCGCGCAGCGGCTCGACCAGCTCGAAGCCCAGCTCCGCCGGCAGGCCGCCGACGTTGTGGTGCAGCTTGATCGTCGCCGCCGGCCCGTCCTTCGACCCACCGCTCTCGATCACGTCGGGATAGAGCGTCCCCTGCGCCAGGAAGTGCGCGCCGGGGATCGACTTCGCCTCGTGCTTGAACACGTCGATGAACACCCGGCCGATGATCTTCCGCTTCTCCTGCGGGTCGGTGACACCCTTCAACTCGGTGAGGAAGCGTTCGCGGGCGTCCACGGCGTGCAGGTCGGCCTTGAACCAGTCGCGGAAGGTGTGCTTCACGACCTCCGTTTCGCCCTCGCGCATCAGACCGTTGTCGACGTAGATGCACGCCACCTGCGGGCCGATGGCCTTCAGCAAGAGCGCCGCGCACACGCTCGAATCGACGCCGCCGCTCAGGCCGCAGATGACGCGCTTGTTGCCGACTCGGGCACGAACCTCGTCGACGGTGCGGTCGATGAACGTCTGCATCTTCCAGAGTCCGCGGCAGCCGCAGGCGTCGATGAGGAAGTTGCGCAGCACCAGCCCGCCGTGCGGGGTGTGGCTGACCTCGGGGTGAAACTGGATGCCGTAGACCGGCCGCGTCCGGTGCCGCACCGCGGCGTAGGGGCAGGTGTCGGTGGTGGCGAGCGGGACGAAGTCGGCGGTCGCCAGGTTCTGTACCTGGTCGCCGTGGCTCATCCAGACGGTGGACTCGGGGGGGTAGCCGCGAAAGAGCACGTCCGGGTCGGTGACGGTGAGGGTGGCGCGGCCGTACTCGCGCGACTCGTCGGCCTCGACGGTGGCGCCGAGGGCGCGGCAGGCGAGCTGCATGCCGTAGCAGATGCCGAGGACGGGGATGCCGAGGTCGAAGATGGCGGGGTCGATCTGCGGTGCGCCGGGCTCGTACACGCTGGCGGGGCCGCCGCTGAGGATGATCCCCTTCGGGTTCAGCTCGCGGACGCGCTCCGCGGTGAGGTCGTGGCGGACGACCTGGCAGAAGACGTTCAACTCGCGGACGCGCCGGGCGATGAGCTGCCCGAACTGGGAGCCGAAGTCGAGGACCAGGACGAGTTCGTCGGTGGGGTCGGACGGCATGGGTTCCGGGGGGCTCGGGCGTACTGGGGTCGTGCGGGCGGTTGGTTCACGTCGTGAGGGGGCGAACCACCTACGAGGGAGACCGATTTCGCCACCGCGCTTGAGCGGCGGCGCGAACTTGTTCCCACGGTATCCCGCGGCTCGGGTCGGCATCGGCAAGCGCGATACGGCGGTCGAGCTCGGCCCGAAGTTCCGGGGAAATCGGCTCGTCGGTGTCGAACGTGGGCTCGGGTTCGTCCATCGTTATTGCCCCTTCCGGTCTGACCGGCTCTCCGACCGCTCATGGTGCGCGGTGATCGTATCGGCAATTTCTGTCTGGCCCCACAACCGGGCGTGGGCGACCGCGTCTCGATCCTTCATATTCTCGCCCGTGTACCGCACGGTCGCGTCGATCCCCCGGTCGAGGAGTAGCCGAACCACGTCGCGGTGCCCACCGTGGACGGCCGCGAACAACGGGTTCACGTGCGGCTCGTAGGTCTCCATCACCGCGCCGACGGAGAGGAGGTACTCGGTCACCCGCGTGTGCCCCTCACTCGCAGCGTCGTGGATCGGAGTCGCACCCGCGATCCCGCCTCGCGCGTTCACGTCCGCCCCGCGCCGGACGAGCCACTCCACCAAGTCAACCTGATCGCGTGCGGCCGCCACATGCATCCAGGTGCCAAACACGGTCATCGTGTGAAGCTGGCTCGGATCCGCGTCGATCAGGGCTTTTGCAGTCTCACAATCCCCGGCCTTGATCGCTTCGCGGATGCGTTTCTGATACGCCAGTGCCTCGTCCACAGCGGGCACCTCCCGGGGTTATCCCTTCTTGCCGAGTTCGGTCGCGCGCCTCGTCGCCGCCTCGACGGCGTCCATCAGCGCCGCCCGCACGCCGCCGCGCTCCAGCGCGTGCAACCCTGCGATCGTGGTGCCGCCGGGGCTTGCCACCGCGTCCTTCAGCGCCCCGGGGTGACGGCCTGTCTCCAGCACCATCTTCGCCGAGCCGAGCACCGTCTGCGCCGCCAGCGCCAGCGCCACGTCGCGCGGCAGCCCGGCCTTCACCCCGCCGTCGGCCAGCGCCTCGATCATCACGTACACGTAGGCCGGGCCGCTGCCGCTCAACCCCGTGACGGCGTCGAGCTGGCTCTCGCTCACCCGCACCGCCTTGCCGACGGCGCCGAACAGCTTGCCGACCACGTCCGCGTCCGGGCCGTCGGAGCGGGTGGCGTAGCCGCTGGCGCTGGCGCCGACCAGGCACGGCGTGTTCGGCATCACCCGCACCACCCGCGCCGCGTCGCCCAGGCCGGCCGACAGTTGCGCCAGCGTCACCCCGGCGGCGATGGAGACGACGAGGTGCCGCGGCGCCAGCGCCGGCCGGAGTTCCGCGAGCACCTCGGGAACGTACTGCGGCTTCACCGCGAGAACGAGCACGTCGCAGGCGGCGGCGACGGCGCTGTTCTGCGCGACGACGGCGATGCCGGTGGCGGCGGCGAACGTGTCGCGGGCGGTGGGGTAGGGGTCGGCGGCGCGGCAGCGCGGCAGGTCGAGGAGGCCGGCCGCGGCCCACCCGCCGGCGAGGGCGGTCGCCATCTGCCCGGCGCCGAGGAACCCGACCGCGAACGGACCGTCCATCGCGCCTCACCCGGGAGGGGAAAACGCCATTGTACCACCTCCGGCCGGGGAAACACTGGCACCGCCCCCCCGCCGCGGGTATATCTGGCGGGAACCTCCCGCCGACCCCGCCCGCCCCGGACCCGTCATGTCCCAAGCCGACCCGCCCCTTCCGGCCGCGCCCCGCACCGGATGGGCCAGCCTCCGTGACCTCAACGGCTACCAGTGGTTCGTGTTCATCGTCTGCTGCCTGGCCTGGGACATGGACTGCATGGACCAGCAGCTGTTCGCCCTCGCCCGCCGGCCGGCGATGGTCGAACTCGTCCCGAAGGTCACGGCCGACGACCCGCGGGTGGCCGCGCTCAAGGTCGAACTGGAACGTAAGGCGACCGAGCAGGGGAATAAGCAGCCGACCGTCGAGGACGCCCGGACGGCCGTCCACGACGCGGACATCGGCAGCGCGGCCGGGTGGGCGACCTCGTGGTTCCTCGTCGGGTGGGCCGTCGGCGGGATCGGGTTCGGCGTGCTCGGCGACCGGTGGGGGCGGGTCAAGACCCTCATGGTCACCATCCTCCTGTACGCTCTGTTCACCGGGCTGAGCTCCCTGTCGCACACCGTCTGGGAGTTCCACGCCTACCGCCTCCTCACCGGGCTCGGCGTCGGCGGGGTGTTCGCGGCGGCCGTCACCCTGCTGGCCGAGACCATGCCGGACCACACCCGGCCGTTCGTCATCGGGCTGTTCCAGGCGTCGTCGGTGCTCGGCAACTGCACCGCCGCCCTGCTCAGCATCTACTTCGGCCGGATGGTCTTCGACGGCACGTTCGACGGGCAGACGCTGTTCGGCTTCCCGCTCACCCCGTGGCGGCTGATGTTCCTGGTCGGCATCATCCCGGGGCTGCTGGTCGTCGTCATCCAGGCGCGACTGAAGGAGCCGGAGAAGTGGAAGCAGGCGATGGCCGCCGGCGGGGTGAAGAAGGCCGGGTCGTACACCGAGCTGCTCGGCGACAAGCGGTGGCGGGCGAACGCCGTGTTCGGGCTGATCCTGGCCCTGTCCGGCGTCATCGGCCTGTGGGGGATCGGGTTCTTCTCCTACGACCTGCAGCAGTACGTGTTCAAACCGATGTACGCCGCCGAGGCCGACGCCCTGGTGCAGGCCGGCGAGCTCGACGCGGCCCGGCGGGGCGCCTACGTCCAGTGGCAGACCACCCTCTGGGCCGGGCTCACGTCGCTGCTGCAGAACACCGGCGCGTTCTTCGGGATGCTGACGTTCAGCTACATCGCCTTCCGGTCGGGACGGCGGCCGGCGTTCGCGGTGGCGTTCGTGATCGCCGCCGCCAGCACCGCCCTGGTGTTCGGTGTGCTGAGCGAGCGGTGGCACATCTTCGTGCTGATCCCGCTCATGGGGTTCTGCCTCCTGTCGCTGTTCGGCGGGTACGCCATCTACTTCCCGGAGCTGTTCCCGACCCGGCTGCGGAGCACCGGCACGAGCTTCTGCTACAACGTCGGCCGGCTGCTGTCGGCCCCGGGGCCGGCAATGCTGGGGTTCCTCACCAGCTCGGTGTTCGCCAGCTACCCGGCCCCGCTCCCGCTGCGGTATGCCGGGATGGCGATGTGCAGCATCTTCGCGCTGGGCTTGATCGTGCTGCCGTTCCTCCCCGAGACGAAGGACCGGCCGCTGCCGGAGTAGCGCGTTTCGGCCGAAGTCAAGCCGCAAACCGGCCGGCTGCGACAGTTCGGTCGAGATTATTGTTTCCGCCGCCCCCCCCACCGGGTCGCGGAAACAAGTGTGTCGATCAATTCGACGACCGTGATCGATCGTGCTGGTTGTCGAATCCGTGGTGGCGAAAGGGGTTGCGTCCGATGCAGGTTCCCGAGTGGTTGTCGAAGCGCGGCGGCGTCCTCCAGCCGGGGGCGCAGACGTTCGTCACGTTCGTGACGCTCGGCGGCGCCCCGCAGTACAAGCTCGAAGTGCGGCCGGCCGGGGCCGCGTACACCTGCTACGTGCTGCAGTCGGTCAACGGCCGCCGCGTCGATGACGGGAAGGGGAGTTACGCCAACGCGGACGCCGCCGTCGCCGGGGGGCTCGAACAGCTGCGGGGGTCGCTCGGGTGGTAGTTTGTTTTGCCGCTTGCGGCGTTGCAGGGCATGCCCTGCATCGCCGCAAGCGGCAACTCCGGTTACCGGTTGTCTTCAAACAGGCCGCCGGCCGCGCCGGCCGGCAGCACGTACCGCGACAGGAAGAACCGCACCGCCTCCTCCCGCAGTAGCGCCCCGGTGTTCACCCGCACCGCCGGGTTCGCCACCGTCCCGCTGATCGTCAGCCGCACCGTCCGGTTCGACAGGTACTGCGTCACGTCCTGGATCAGCGCCACCGGCACCGGGCCGATCGTCGGCAGCCTCAGCCCCAGCAGCCGCAGGCCGCGCACGTCGGGGCCGATCTGACCCGTGTGCGCCACCACGTCCAGGTCCAGCCGGTTGTTCGACAGCGTGATGCTGCCGTCGGCGAACAGCTGCGTCGTCGGGTTCGCCAGCGCCAGCCGCTGCACCCGCAGCACGCCGCCGGACAGCGTGGCGCGCACGTCGCCGGTCTGGAACGCCCGGCCGGCGCCGACCGGGTTCAGGTACGGCACCGCCTGTCGCAGCAGCGGGATCTCCTGCGCCGACGCGCCGTTCAGCACCGCGATCAGGTTCCCCTTCAGGTCGGCGGCCGAGCGCACGTTCTGACCCGACACGTCGAACCGCCCCGTCAGTCGGCCGGTGCCGACGAACGAGTTCTCGCTGAGGCCGGGGGCGAGGGCGGCGACGGGCACGTCGAACATCTGCACCCGGCCGTTCACCTGCACGCCGGCGCCGACGCCCCAGTCGACGGTCACGGCCCCGGTGGTGCGGCCGGCGCCGGCCAGGGCGGTCGCCTCGCGCACGGTCAGCCGACCGCCCGCGGCCCCGGCCGTCACCTCGAACGGCACCCGCAGCCCCACCACGCCGGCGCCGCCGACGCTGCCGCGGTCGAGCGTCGCGGTGCCGGTCAGCCGGGCCGTCCGGCCGAAGCTGCCGCGCACCACCAGCGACACGTTCCCCTGCAGCGCCGCGCCCGCCTCGCCGAACGGGGCCAGCAGCTTCGTCGCGTTCGCCCGGTCGAGCGTCAGCGACAAGAAGTTGCGCCCCGGGTCGTCGTGCTTCACCCGCGCCCGGCCGCGGCTGATGCCGCCGGCCATGTACCCGCTCAGGTCGCGCAGCTCCAGCTGGCCGTCGTTCAGCAGCAGCACGGCGTCGAGGTCGTCGGCGGTGGCCTCGCCCCCCCAGCGCAGCCCGCGGATGCTCACCCGGCCGGCGCCGGACGACAGGTCGTTGTCGTAGTCGAACGTGACATCTACGCGCCCCTGGAGCGGCCGCAACCCCTCGACGCCGAGCGCCGAACCGAGGCGCGACAGGTCGAGGTTGCGCAGCCGGGCGGATCCGCGGGTGGCCTTCGGCGCCGGGTCCGCCTTCGCGCCGGGGTAGCGGCCCTTCACCTCGAACGTGCCGCCGAGCGTGTGCCCCTCTAGCGAGTACTCGAGGGCGCCGTTCCGGGCCGTCGCCTTGCCGACCAGCTTCTCCGCGGGGAAGCCCTGCACCGTCATCTTCGGGGCGGTCAGGTCCACGTCGAGGTTGCCGACGCGGGCGCCGTCCTTCGCCGGCGGGATGGTGCCGGCGACCTTCCCGGTCACGGCGCCGGTAACGCGGACGGGGAAGTCCGGCACGAAGGCGCGGGCCTGGGCGGCGTCGAAGTCCTTGAACGCCAGGTCGAACGACCCGCCGCGGTCGGCGGCGAGCGGGTAGTCGAGCTTGCCGTCCACGGTGCCGCCGAACAGGCCGGCCTTCAGCTGCGTGATGCGGAGGCGTTCGGGGTCGAGCTCCCAGCGCACGTCGAGGTGGTTGGTGGCGCTCTTGTTCAGCGTCAGGTCCGTGGCGGTGATGCGGCCGGACGAGTTGATGGCCGTCGGCGACAGGGTGCCGGTCAATCGCGCCTCGGCGTTCAAGGAGCCTTCGACGGGCACCGGCAGCTTCAACTCCGGCACGAGCTTCCGCAGGTCGGTGACGCTGGCGCCGGCGGCCTTCACCGTGGCGTCGACGGGGAACGTGCCCGTCAGCCCGAGCGTCCCCGCGGCGGTGACGGCGATCCCCTCGATCGTGGCGGCGCCGTCGGTGAGCGTGACGACGCCCTTGTCGATCTTCGCGGCGAACGACACGGCCCGCGCGGTGCGGTCGGCGACGGTCAGCTCGTCGCTGGTGAGCTTCGCCGACGCGGTCCAGGCGGTCGGGTCTTGCAGCTTCTCGAACGGCGCCTTGAAGTCGGCCTCTCCGGTCACGACGCCGCCGCCGGCGACGCCGAGGTCGGGCACGGCGGCGAGGACGGGGCCGAGCGGCAGCTTCGTGAGCGTGAGTTTGGCGGTGGCGTCGCCGGCAGGGCTGATGGCGGCCTTCGCGTTGCCCTTGACCTCGCCGACGCCGCCGGGGTGCGGCACCTTGGCGCGCAGCTCGCCGAGCGTGAGGACGCCGTTCTGGTAGTGCAGTTCGGCCGCGGCGTCCTGCACCGTCAGCCCCTCGAAGCGCAGTTCCGGCGACGAGATGGTGCCGGACAGCTTGTACGACGCGGCCGTGTTCGCCTCGCCGAGCGGCACGCCGAGCTTGGCCCGGAGCGTCACCTTGCCGGCGACCTTGTAGGGGATTTTGAGTTCGAGCTGCTCGATGAGCTGGGCGATGTCGATGTCGCGCAGGGAGAGCGTGGCCTCGACGGGCGTCTGGTCGGGGCGCTTCGGGGCGGGGGGTTGCAGGAGCGTCGCGGCGAGCAGGACGCGCTCGACGTCGCCCTTGGAGACAGGGGTGAACGATATTCCCGGCGAGCCGGGAGCGTGAGCGACCGGAGGCGGATCGAGATGCGTGGGCCTCCGGTCGCTCACGCTCCCGGCTCGCCGGGCTTCACCCTCTCCCCCCGGGGGAGAGGGTCGCGGCGAAGCACGCGGGATGAGGGGGCGGACCACCTTCGACTGCGCCCCGTCGCCTGCCCCCGCCTTCTCGGGCGGCGCCACCGTCGTCTCGCCGAGCTGGAAGTTCAGCCGCCGGCCGTCGCCGCCGAGCGTCACGCCGATGCGCCCCTTGCCGCCCAGGAAGCTCGGCAGCGCGATGTCGCCCGACCCGCCGCCGAACACCTGCGTCTCGCCGACCGCCGGCACCACGAGCTTCACCTTCGCCCGGCCGGTCAGGAAGCCGCTCTCCAGGCTCAACTTGCCCGGCAGCCCGCCGCCGAGGTTCTTCAGGCCCCACTTCTCCGGCAGGTCCTTCACCGCCAGCCGCTCCACCTCCACCACGATCGGGTCGGCCACCGACGGCTCGGGGGCGTAGTCGTACTTCGCGGCCACGCGCACCACGCCGCCGGCGAGCTTCCCCGTCGCCGCCGGCCGGCCGTCAGAGCCGCCGATCTCCACCTTGCCGGCGTGGACGCGCAGCACGCCCACCACCTCCTGGATGGTCACGTCC
>Ga0190275_10001806_pt1 | contig 15701 bp, 14 predicted proteins | sample Popmic550T_FD_133745 | JGI IMG/M metagenome (GOLD analysis project Ga0190275, IMG submission 133745) | Populus adjacent soil microbial communities from riparian zone of Yellowstone River, Montana, USA - 550 T | ecosystem: Environmental > Terrestrial > Soil > Riparian zone > Trees stand | place...
CAGGCACACAGCACGGACGCCGGCCGAACCTCGCGTTGCGGCGTCCGGTGGAACGCTGGTAGCTGCCGTACTGTCCGGCCATGACCAGGCTGCCGGACTTTCGCCTCGAGACCTACTTTTCCCGGTGGGAATTTGCGGCGCGCCATCATCTGACCGCTTCCGACGCGCAGACACTCACCCTCGGTGAACTCCTCGAACTGGCCGATCGCGATGATCGGGCCGCCTGGGAAACGATGTCCTTCGGGTACACGGAGACATTCGGTGATCCTGCTCTGCGGCAGGCAATAAGTGAGATGTATTCCACGGCGACCGCGGATGATGTCATCTGTTTCGCCGGCGCGGAAGAGGCGCTGTTCCTGGCCATGCAGGTGCTGCTCGATCGCGACGACCATGCCATCGTCATCACGCCGAATTATCAGGCCGCGGAAACGGTGCCGCTGTCGATCTGCCAGGTCACCGGGGTCGCCCTCGACCCGGCTGACGATTGGCGCCTCGATATCGGCCGGGTTATTGCACAGATCCGGCCGAACACCAGGGTCATCTCGGTCAATTTCCCGAACAACCCCACCGGAAAGCTGCTGCCGGTCGAGGATTTCGGCCGGCTGGCGCGGGTGTGCGATGACCGGGGAATTCATCTCTTCAGCGACGAGGTCTATCGCGGCCTGGAAACCGACCCGACCCGGACGTTGCCGCAGGCGGCCGACCTTTCACCACTGGCGCTGTCGCTGAATGTCACTTCGAAGGCGCTAGGACTGCCGGGCCTTCGGATCGGCTGGCTCACCTGCCGGGACCGGGAGGTCAGATCCCGGTTGGAACGGGCCAAGCACTACACCACCATCTGCAATGCGGCACCTAGCGAGATCCTGGCGCGGATCGCGATCAAGGCCCGGGACCGAATTCTGCGGCGGAACCGGGCCATCATTGCCGCCAACCTGCCGCTCGTCGATGACTTCTTCACAGAATTCGATGAATTGTTTCGCTGGCAGCCGCCGGATGGAGGTTGTGTTGCCTATCCGCGCTACCTGGGCGCCGACGGTGTCGAGGATTTCTGCCGTCGGCTGGTCAATGAGGCCGGGGTGCTACTCCTGCCGGCCAGCATCTACCGTTCCGAACTCACCGAAACTCCGGCCGACCGGTTTCGGATCGGCGTCGGCAGGATGAACCCCGAACCCGGTCTGGAGGCGTTCGGCCACTGGGTCCGGAAGAAATCCTGACCCACTCCGGGGATCGAACAGCAGACATCCCGAGCCAGCTGGGCTGGTCTCGGGATGCCGGCTAGTGATATGAGGGCAGTTAGCGAAGGACTGCGTTGCCCTTGGTGATGCCGTTCCACCATTTCGCCAGGCCGTAATAGCTACCCGCGCCAATGACGGCCAACACGATCGCCGACAGTGCGTAGATCAGGTGGTAGTCGACGAAGGGGTTGCTGGAACCATTCGCTGCGCCGGTGGAGGTGAACTGCGCCAACGGCCATTCCGCCGCCCACATCAGCACCATCATCAGGCTCGCCGCCGCGGCCGCAAGCCGTAGTGCGACACCGGCAATCAGGGCGACGCCGACCGCCAGCAGGCCGACCATGAACAGCAGGTCCGCCCACCAGGTGCCGGCGATCGAGTTGAAAACCGACTGCAGTGGCCCGACCTCGACCCGGCTCAGAAAGCCATTGGTGGGGGAGCCACCGGAGAGCCAGGACCTTTCGGCCGCCGTCGAATAGCCCAGTCCAAATGTCTTGTCCAGAAAGGCCCAGAGAAAGACAAAGCCGAGCGCGATCCTCAGGGCGGCAATTCCAATGCCGCCGAGTCTGCCCACGGTCTGCGTGCTGGAAACGACGCCGGGCGCCGGCGACCGTTCGGCAATGATGGGACTGGACATGGCCTGCTCCTTACGTCGATCTCAACTACTTGACATGTTGATCATGGCAAGCTGCGGGGTGCGTCACGAGGGTCGAAGGTCCCGACTTCGACGGGCCATGGGCCCCCGAGCTTTCCGGCACTCATTGCGCGGCAGAAACGAATTCCCGGGTCCGATGGGTGACAGCCGATTCGTCACGCCCGACGATGACCACCGGGCAACCGGCGTTTTTCAGGCAGCTGGCCGCCACCTTGCCTTGGGTGAAATCCCGCAGATCGGTACGGCCGTGTGCGCCGAGCACGAGCATTGAAGCGCCGGTGGCAATGTCGGTGAGCACTGAGGCTGGGCGGCCGCGCCGGCTCGTCTGGGTGACGCGCGGCGGGCGGGGAAGCGTTCGCAATGCCGCCGCCACCTCGTTCTGGAGCATGCATACCGAGCCGCGGTGCAGCTCGTCCGGGGATCCGAACAGGATGTCGCTGACCTGATGCGGCTGCCAGCAGTGCACGACCTCGGCGCTGCCGCCGACGCTGGCCGCCTCGCGCAATGCCCAATGCAGCGCGGCCAGACTCTCGACCGATCCATCAATCCCCACGACAATGTGCGGCGCTGCGTGCTCGATCATGACGACTCCTCAAGTCGGTGCCAGGAATTGCTCGTGCCAGCACGGTAGGTCTGCGCTGGCAATGGTTGAAGAGGCGAAGGTCCCGATCTGACGAGGTACTCGGCGAGCTCAGGTCTCGATGGCCGCAAGCGGAAGTAGTGTCATTTCCGGGCCGGTTGGCCAATCGTCGTGGAGGAGATGGCTGTGCTCACGGTATTTCTGGTTGACGACCACGAAGTGGTTCGGCGCGGCGTTGGCGACCTGCTCGATGAGGAGGAGGACCTCACAGTCATCGGCCAGGCCGGCACGGTCGCCGAGGCATTGGCGCGAATCCCTGCCCTCCGGCCGAATGTCGCCGTGCTCGACGTGCGCTTGCCCGACGGAAATGGTGTGGAATTGTGCCGGGAATTGCGCTCCAAGTTGCCTGATATCAATTGCCTGATCCTGACCTCATACACCGACGAGCAGGCGATGATGGATGCCATCCTGGCCGGCGCCGGCGGATATGTGATCAAGGACATCAAGGGCATGGACCTGGTGTCCGCGGTTCGCACGGTGGGCGCCGGGCGCTCGTTGCTCGATACCAGAGCAGCGGCCACCCTGATGTCCAAGATCCGTGCCGATGCGGCAAAACCCGGTCCGCTGGCGGCGCTGACCGACCAGGAACGCGTCGTGCTGGATCTGATCGGCGAGGGGCTGACCAACCGGCAGATCGCCGAGCGAATGTTTCTTGCCGAGAAAACCGTCAAGAATTATGTTTCTGGTGTGTTGTCCAAGCTGGGCATGCAACGCCGGACCCAGGTCGCCGTCCTTGCGACAGAACTCCGCGACCAACGCAACAGGTGAGATCAGTGCAGACACAGCAGGGCCTGCGGCCATAACCCCCCGCCGATCAACTCCCGGACAGCAACTCGAACCGCAGGCTGGCTCAACACCGCCGGAACGGGCCGTGCTGCGACCCCGTTGACGGTGGCGGTCAGCAAAGCCCGCTGCATGGCCTGCCCGGCCTGGAGCCGGGCAACGGGGCTATCCAGCACGGTGCCGATGACCACGCTTGACCCGCAGGTCGGCTGCCCGGAGGTTGGCTCCATCGTGGGCGGCAAGGCGCCGGCAGGGATCATCGCGGCCCAGCCATGCTCGACTTTCGCCGCTCGCTGGAACAGCCCCAACAGATTGTCCGGCAGCGCCGTCCTGGCCGGTGCTGGACTGGCCGAGTAAGCGACCGTTGTCCCTCCCGCGCCGAGCAGGACAATGCCCGCGGCTATCAGCCGATCCGCTGAGGTGATCACGCGCAGGCCCTGCGGTCGAACGATCGCCAGCAGGTTCGGCCGTTCCGGATCTGGTAGCAGTCGAACTGCCGGGTGCAGGCCGAGCACGCGGATGAGCAGCCGGACATTCAGCAGCGATGCGCCTGAGGTCAACGACAACTCGCGATGCCGATGATCGGTCGGCGGCGGAAGGATGCCATGCAGCTCGAATGTGGTTGCTGTCGGGCGCCACCACAGGACATCGCCGTGCGGCCAGCCCGCAACCGCAGTCGACTCGGCCAGCAGCGCATCGATGGCCGCCGGCGCCATCAGTCCCATCGGCAGGGTAGCGACAGTCAATTGAATCTCCCGTCTCACGGACCCAGATGCACCAGGCCGCGAACGTGTCGGCACTGCCCTCTACTCTGCGTCGCCGCGGGACGGCCGGACAGAGCAGAAGGTCCCTGATCGGCCGCTGGCGGCCAGTCGGGTCCGAGCGAATGACGACAGCCTCGACCGTGCAGCTAGATTTGCCAGATGGCCCGATCAGTTGTTGCCGTGAAGCAGGCCTGACAAGTGCGGTTCAGCACACACTTCCCGCCGCCCGGCGCCGCGCGGCATCCTCGCGGCCGATACGACCGCGCGGAAGCTGGGCGGCTGGCGTGACGGATGAAAAGAGTGCACCCGCGGCGATCGGCGCAGCTGATGGCGCCGGCTGGCGGGCAGGTCTGTCCGGGTTGGACCAGTCGCTATCCGAGGCGAGGTTGGCAGGTCTGCTGACCGAAGTGCAGGACCGGGTGCAGGAAATCCTACTGGGCAGCCGGAGCCGGACCGATGCGTTGCTGGAAGCGGTGCTGGCAGTCTCATCGGGCCTGGAGTTGGATGCCACCCTTAGGCAGATCGTGCAGGCGGCCATCACCCTGGTGGACGCGAAATACGGTGCACTGGGGGTTCTCGGCCCCGGCGGCATGCTCACCCAATTCGTGTACATCGGGATTGATGACCAGACCCGGAAACTGATCGGTCCGTTGCCCACCGGTCGCGGTGTTCTCGGCGCCGTCATCGAGGAGGCAAAGCCGCTTCGACTGGACGATATTTCGCGTCATCCCATGTCGATTGGTTTTCCGCCGAACCACCCGCCGATGCGGACCTTCCTTGGCGTGCCGGTGCGGGCCAGGGATGAGGTTTTCGGGCGGCTCTACCTGACCGAGAAGAACAATGGCGAGGCGTTCAGCCAGGACGATCAGGTCGTGCTGCAGGCCCTGGCCGGTGCGGCCGGTATTGCCATCGACAATTCCCGACTCTACGAGGCGGCCCGCCGCCGGCAGCACTGGCTGGAGGCGACCGGTGAGGTCACTGCCGAGCTGCTTGCCGGCACCGACGCCAGGGAGGCGCTGCATCTGATCGCCCAGCGAGCGCTGGAATTGACACGTGCCGATTACACGCTCATCGCCTTACCGGCCGATCCGAAGGCGGCACCGCAGGACGTTACGGAATTGCTGGTGGCGGTCTGTGTCGGGCTCGATTCCGACGGGATGACCGGCCACCTCGTCCCGGTAACTGGATCCACGATGGGCGCCGTGTTCACCGACCACCTGCCCCGAAATGTATCTCGACTCGCATTCGACCTTTCGGCGGAATTCGGGCCGGCGCTGGCGTTGCCTCTGGGCAATGGCGACCGGATCAGCGGTGTGTTGCTGACCGTCCGGCTGCCCGGATCCCCGGTGTTCGACGAGCAGGAATTGCAACTGGTGTCGACATTCGCCGACCAGGCCGCACTCGCCCTGCAGCGCGCCGAGACCCAACTGGCGCAACGGGAGTTGGAGGTGCTGGCCGACCGCGACCGGATCGCCAGGGATCTGCACGACCACGTCATCCAGCGGTTGTTCGCGATCGGCCTCGGCTTGCAGAGCACCCACCGCCGGGAACAATCGCCGGAGCAGGCCATCAGGCTCGACGATCACATCGATCAGCTACATGAAGTCATCCAAGAGATCCGCACGGCGATCTTCGACCTACAGGCCGGGCCGGCGCAAACCCCACAATTGCGGGCGGCATTGCATGACTTGATCACCGAAGTCACCAGTGAGTCGCCCATGCGCACGACGGTCCGGATGTCTGGCCCGCTGGACGTCGTGCCGCCCGGGCTGGCTCAGCACGCCCAGGCGGTCGTTCGCGAAGCGGTCAGCAATGCCGTCCGGCATTCCCAGGGCCGCGAGGTGGTGATCACTGTCTCCGTTGCTGACGACCTGGTGATCGACATCAGTGACGACGGAATCGGCCTACCGGAAACCGTTGCCAGAAGCGGGCTACACAACCTGGCGCAGCGGGCAGCGGACTGCGGCGGGCGCTGCACCGTCACCCGAGGTGCGTCCGGCGGAACCAAGTTGATCTGGTCGGCGCCCCTGCCCTGACCTGAGCCGCGCGTTTCCCGGGCGGACGCCGCAGCCGTCAGGCCGGTGAACCTGGCCGGACGACGACGACCGGGCTCGGGCTGTGGGTGATCAACGCGACACTTGTCGAGCCCAACAACAATTGCCCGCCGGCCATGCCGGTGTGCCCGTGACTGCCGACCACGGTCAGTTGAGCGGTGCGGGACGACTCGAGTAGCGCCGGTGTTGGGCGGCCGTGGATGACGACCTGCTGTACGACCACATCGGGGAATGCCGCCGACCACGGCATGATCGCCTGGGCCAGGAAGTGTCGCTGCTCGGTCGCCAACCAGGTGGAGTCGACGATGCCCTCGGGAAAGTAGGGCAGGTCGCCGACGATGACCGGGTCGGTCCAACAATGCACGGCCACCAGCGGCACGCCGCGAATCGAGGCGGAATCGAAGGCAAAGCGCAGTGCTGCGTTGCTGGTCGATGAACCATCGACCCCCACGACGACCGGACCGTTGGGGGCACTTTGCGCACCCGGATGAATTACGACCACCGGACCCGGATTGGTGGTGGCAATACCGACGGTGACTGAACCAAGCGCCGAAACGACCCGGTTGGCGCCGCGCGCACCGACGACGGTCAGCTGGGAAGTCGCGGAGGCGTGCCGGAGCACGGTGGCGGGATCGCCGTAGCTCATCCGAGTATCGATGTCGAGCGCTGGATGGTCCAGTCGGAGTGCGTGGGCGGTGTCAGCCAGCAGGGCCTCGCCATCTTCCCGCAGCTGGGGTAGCAGATTGGCGGGGTAGGGGTTGGAACCGGAATACCCGGCCGGCGGCAGCGAGTAGGCGTGCACGAGGAGCAGCGAGCCGCCGCGGCGAACAGCTTCGGCGGCAGCCCAATCGGCGGCGCGCCGGGAGCAGCCAGAGGTATCGAGGCCGGCGATGACGACGAACTGCCTGCCCGCGCGAGCGGGAGTTGTCGCACCGAGCCTAAGTGTCTCCTGTGTTGTCATCGCTGCGTCCTCCACCTGCTGTCGGCTGTTCCTGCTCACTCTCGCGGCCTGCGGTGTGGGCCGATAGGGACCAAGGACCTGTTCTTGCCAGTCTTTTGCCTGGCAAACTCGTTTGCTCTGTCGACACCACCTCGCTCCTGGGTGAAGGCAGTCAGGGTGTACCAACCGCTCCACCCGCCAGTAGGAAATTGTTTTGGTTTGGCTCCGGCGATAGCCGGGCATCGGATATAGATTCGAAAACACAAAGATGCTTTACCAAGCAAACTGAAGGCGGGATCAAGTGATGGCTGACCAGTCCGACAGTGTTGGCTCGCACCCGGCGGCCCCCGACGTCTCCCGTGCGCACAACGATCTGGTCGGGCAACCGCACGACCCAGCGGTCGAAGGTCCGATTGCTCAGGCGGAAGCAGTGGCCGAGGAAATCAGCTCCGAAGAGCGGCCGATGGGCAGCTTGGGCCGCAGATTTAACTGGCGCTCCCCTTTTTTCGTCGGGATGTCGGCAACCGCTGGTGTTGCGGTCACGGTTGCGGCGATCTACCTGTTCCTGTCCGCGGGCAATGTGATCGTGTTGATCGGGGTGGCGCTCTTTCTCGCGGTCGGGATGGAACCGGCGGTGTCCTGGCTAGTCACCCGCAAAGTTCCGCGCTGGGCAGCGGTGTTGACGGTGCTGTTGGTGATCGTGCTGACCATCGGGGCCTTCATCGCCGCCGCTGTGCCTGCGTTGGTCGCCCAGGGCGAGCAATTGGTTGCCAGTGCTCCACAGTTCCTGCAGGAGGCGCAGGACAAGAATTCTTTTATCGGTCAGCTGAATGAGCAGTTCCAGTTGCAGGACAAGTTGACGGCCATTCTGTCCACATCGAGTTCCGGCATCGTGGACGGGGTGCTCGGCGCCGGGGAAGCGGTGTTCGGCGCTCTCGCGGACACCTTGGTGGTTTTCGTCCTGACCGCTTATTTCCTGGCCGACCTGCCGCGGATCAGGAGCATGTTCTACCGGTTGGTATTTCATTCTCGCCGGCCCAGGGCGATCCTCATCGGCGACGACATCCTGGCGAAGGTCGGCGGCTACGTTCTTGGCAATCTGGTGATCTCGGTGATCGCCGGTGTGCTGACCTTCATCTGGTTGGTTGCCTTCGGGGTTCCCTACGCATTCCTGCTGGGGATCCTCGTCGCCTTGCTGGACCTGGTCCCGGTGGTCGGATCGACCGTTGCCGGGATCATTGTCGCCGCGGTCGCGCTCAGTGTTTCGCTGCCGGTGTGCCTGCTGACCATCGCGTTCTTCATCGTGTACCGGTTTGTCGAGGACTATTTCCTGGTTCCGAAGATCATCGGCAAGGCCGTCGAGGTTCCCGCTCTGGTGACCGTGGTCGCAGTCCTGGTCGGCGGCGCACTACTGGGCATCGTCGGGGCCTTGGTAGCCATCCCGGTGAGTGCGGCGCTGCTGCTGATTGCCCGTGAGGTGCTGTTTCCCAGACTCGATCAAGCCTGAAGTCGGCCTGCTTGCAACCTGCGGCAGCGCTTGCTCCGTCCTCCTTTTTACAGACGTCACCCAGGGAGGAACTATGAGGAAGTCACCCACCATGATTGTCAGTGCGATGGTCGCCGTGCTGGTGATTGCCGGTTGCTCCGGAACTGCGGAGAGCACTGCGGAGCAGTCCGCGGAAACATCAATGGCAACGGCCGCTGACGTCCCGGCGGTTGCGTCGGCAGAACCGGCACCGGCGAACGTGCCGGCTGATTCGGCACCGGCCGTCGGTGCGGCTGAACCGGCAGCGGCGGCCGCGCCGGCTGATGCGGCAACGCGGGTCAATAAGGTGGCCCCCGCTGCCCCGGCCGTCATCGCTGCGACCGACCCCACCAAGCGGCTGATCACGGCGCAGGGCGTCGGATCGGTGACCGGCACCCCCGATGTGCTGACCATCAGCCTCGGCGTAGAGACCAACTCCGCGTCGGCGCAGACCGCCATGGACGACAACAACCGCCTGGCCACCGAGACCATCGCCATCATCAAGGCCAGCGGTGTCGCGGACGCCGACCTGCAGACCAGCCAGTTGTCCGTCAGCCCGACCTACGACGACAAGAACACGATCACCGGTTACCAGGTCAGCAACATGGTGACCGCACAACTGCGCAACATCAGTGGCGCCGGCGCGTTGATCGACGCCGTCGGAAGGGCCGCCGGGGACGCGGTTCGCGTCCAGCAACTGAGCTTCTCGATCGACAACGACAGCGATCTGCGGGCCGCGGCGCGAGCAGCGGCCGTCCAGCAGGCCCAGGCGCAGGCCAAGCAATTGGCCGACGCGGCCGGTGTCGCCCTCGGGCCCGTCGATTCCATCAGTGAAGCTGCCGGCTCCAGCCCGATCACCTACGCGGCGCCGATGGCAGCGGACTCGGCAGCGGGCGCGCCGATCCAGGCCGGCAGCCAGGAACTCTCCATCGTCGTCCAGGTTGTCTACCAGATCGGCTAGTGGCACTTGACCAAGGAGAAGTCGCCTCGAATACAGCAGGACGCGGGGAGGGTGCGGCGGGGTCGCGTCAGCAGCAGGTCAGCCTTGTGGCTGCCAGCCAAGTGCCGGCCCGAGCCTGGTGGCGATATCGGTGAGGATCTGAATGTAGTCGGCGGGCTCGAAATTGAACGGCAGCGCGAAGGCGACCTCGTCGATCTGTTGGAAGCCGACGTGTGCGTAGAGCCGTTCGGCGATTTCGTCGGAGGTTCCAACGTAATCGACCTCGAACATCATCCGGGCCGGTCCTTGCGGTGTAGCGGTCCGTGGCAGCCGGGCCTGCGCGTAGGCCACGTATTTGGCGCGCTGCTCAGCCGAGGCGCTGTCGGTCGGTATCACGACCAGGCCCTGGGAAACTCTGGCTGCAGCGCCGTCGGGGTGATGGGCCCGGAATGTTTCGATATGCGAACGCTGGATATCGGCAAAGTTCTCGGCTTCCTCCGCCCGGACGACGCTGCTGGCCAACAGATTCATCCGATGCTTGCCGGCCCATTGCGCGGACCGCACGCTGGCGCCGCCATACCACAACCGATCCGCCAGGCCGGGGGATTGTGGCTGGACACGGTCGGAGAACACCTCGATGCCTTCGGCCCCGCTGAACTCGGTCACCGGCTCGCCGCGAATGAAACGCAGCAGCCGCAGCACCCGCTCGTAACTGAAATCTTCGACCTCAGCGGTATCCGGGTAGAGCGCCTGCTTGACCCGGTCGAAGTGCATCGGCGGACCAACACTGATCCCGGGATTGAGCCGGCCACCGGATAGCAGGTCAACAGTGGCGAGATCCTCTGCCAGTCGCAGTGGGTTCTCCCAGCTCAGTGGGATGACTGCCGTCCCGAGCTCGATGCGGCTGGTCCGCTGCGACGCCGCGGCCAGAATGGCAACTGGTGAGGAGATGCCGTATTGCAGATGACGATTGCGGACCCAGGCGCTGTCGAAGCCCAACTGCTCGCCGAGCTCGATGACCTCCAACGTCGACCGGTGCCCGGGCGCAGGGTCGGCGCCATCGAACACTCCGATCGTCAGAAAGCCCAGCTTCTGGAGCGGCTTCGTCGGCACCGGCATGGCACACCTCCGCTGGATCGATGCTGGCCAGGTGAGCATTGTGCCCCGTCCGGGCGAAGCGGTTTCGAGGTGGGGCGAGCGCGAACCGCGCTGACTGTCCCACCCACCTGCTACCCCTGCCAGCCGGTCCGGTAGTTGTACAACCAATCGTTTCTGCTGCTGTTCGCCGCATGCCGCAGGAACATCGGCATCATGGCGTCCCGGATCGCCACGCCCACACGGCTCTTGGTCACCCGCTTCCGGGAATCGATCATCCTGGCGTACTTGACGATCTTCTCGGCCCGCGGTTGCCGCTCGCGTTGATAGGCGGCGAACGCCGCCGAGCACCCCGGCTCGTCGCGCAGGCATCGGGCCAGCACTGCGGCGTCCTCCAATGCCAGCGATGCCCCCTGTCCCGCGCTGGGGCTGACGGCATGCACCGCGTCACCGACTGCGACAACCCGTCCCCGGCTCCACCGCGGGACGTGTGGCAGGGCATAGCTTGGATAGCCCTGCAACGGGTACTCACTGGCAGCCAATATCTGCGGCACCGGGTACGGATCGGCGGAATGCAGGTCAGTGAGTAGCGCGAGCCAATCCCGTTGCTGGCTAGGCGATGTCGAACCGGTGGATGGTTCCGGCTCGGTCACATTCGCAAACCAGTACACCGTCCCGTCGGCCCGCACCAGGTAGCCGAAGAACGATCGCGAGCCAAACACGAAGTGTTGGGTGTCCAGGGTGGCCGACAGGCCGGGAACGCGGGAAAAGCCGCCCAGTCCGACGAGGCCGGTGTAGGTCGGCGCGGGTGCGTGGGGGTCGATGAAGCTGCGGGTGGGGGAGCCGATGCCGTCACAGCCGATCAGGACGTCCGCGGAAACCTGTCGGCCGTCCGCGAATTTCGCCGATACCCCGTCGTCCTGCTCGGTGATCGACAGCAGCCGGCAGCCGTAATTGATGGGTATGCCGGAGGCCAGCGCGCCGTCCCGGATCACCCGGTGCAGCCAGTCGCGCCGGACTATGACGCTGCCTCGCTCCGGTTCCCCGGCTGGTCCGTTGGGCACCGCGCCGAGCTGCTTTCCGGTGCCACTCCACATGACCATCCGCGGTGCGCGGTGGCCGTCGGTGAGCAACCGGCCCTGCAGCCCCAACGACTCCAGCACGGCAAGACCGTTGGTACCGACATTGAGGAACAACCCCAGATACTTGTCCGGCCGCGGCTGCGCCTCATAGATCTCGGCGTCCCAGCCGGCTCGATGCAGGAATTGCGCGACGGCCGGACCGGCGACGCCGCTTCCGATGACGATGGCGCGTGGCATTTGACCCTCCTGTTGGATAGCGTGAGGTCGAACTAGTGGACTGCGAGACTCTCGAATCCAGAGTCTCTCGAATGTAGAGAGAATATGCCCATGCCCGCAGAGGTGTCAACGCGTGTGGCAGCCATCGATCGGATGGCGGAGGTGATGCGCGACTTCATGGCCATGGCCGTCCTCTTCCAGGACGCCGTGGCCAGGTCGGCCGGCCTGAACAGCACCGATCTGCAAACGGTGAGCCTGTTACTCAGCCAAGGCCCGGCGACACCCGGCGACCTGGCCCAACGCACCGGGCTCACCGCGGGTGGTGCGATCACAGCCGTGATCGATCGTCTCGAAAAGGCCGGTTACGTCCTCCGCGCACGGGATCAGGGCGACCGCCGGCGAGTGATCGTCACCGCGAACTTTGCCCGGGTCGCAGACCAGGTAGGCCCCATTTATCAGCGTGTCGGCGAGAGATGGGCCGCCTATCTCGACACCCTCACCGATGAACAAATCGAGTTCGCCAACGACCTGCTGACCAGGGCAGCGGAGGTCAACCGGGACGAGATAGCGCACCTGCGCGGCACGGTCCTAGGCAGTCCCGCGGATAGCGAATCGGCCGGAATGCAATAGCACATAATGCGCGGCAACATCCCTGAGTTTGGTGTTCGTCATTTGCGATTTCACTCGCAGCAGGTCGAAGGCAGTGTCCGCGGACACCCGATGCGCTGCCATGAGCATGCCCTTGGCCTGCTCGATGATTGCCCGCGCTTCGGCCACCTTCCGTAGCAGGGCGAGTTCGTCGTCGAACTGGCCGGCCAAGTCCGGTGTCTGGTGCAGTTCCTCCGGGTATAGGGCCGGCTCACCGTCCTTCCCACCGGACCTGATCGGCTCCATGAGCGCCCTCGCAGGCGACAACACAGTGAGCAGGTTGCAGGCGGCAGTGACGTCCTGGACTTGAGGCACGGCATCTAGCAGCGCCTGGCCGCTGCTGTTTGCGTTCATCTGCTGCCTCTCCCCTGAGCGCTCATCGATCTGCCGAATAACCGCGTGGCTGTGGGCGTAAGAAATGCGGACCCTTAACGTCGCTATGCACATCAGTATGAGCCACGACTGGGCCGAACGGTGAAAAGACCACCTGATCGATCTAGGCACGAGAGGAAATGTTGGGTCCTTAGCGGTCCTCTCTGGTCCTGGCGGCCTCGCCGATCTGTCTCCGGAGGATCTGTACCGCCGAGCCAAAACCCCACGCGGTCAGCAGAAAACCGTAGAAGACGATGATCGACCCAGTGGAGATCAGCCCACGAGCGGCGCCCAGACCTGTCAGGATGGCCAGGATTCCCAGCAATGACGCTGACCAGGCGAACGCAGCCCGCCGCCGCTCCCACCGCTGCACCGCAGCCGTACCAATACTCACCGCAAAGCGGGGATCCGTTGCCCGATTGAATGTCTCGAGCTCGTCCAGTCGATCCTGCTCGTCATCGGATAACGCCATCTGGAGAACCTTCCGGGATTTGGCACGGCACACGCCTGCCACCCGGGGTCTGGGGGAAACATTTCGCGACGATCGGGACGGTGAACCAAACCAAACGGCGCTACAGCGCAGGCTACCGCCGATTCCGGTCAGCTGCCTGCGTGCGTACGGCCGGCTTGCCGCCGTACCGATTCGGCCTACCTCGCGGTCAGTCGCTGTCCAGTAGCGGGTGCACGAGCAGCGCTCGACCCTGGTAGCCGTTCAGTTGCAGGGCAAAGCTGTGCACGTCATTGACGACCCCGACCTCGGTGCCGTCGAACGCATCTGTCACCAGCGACCCGGGCGGCAGCAAAGCCGAATACACGGTGCCGTCGACCTGATCTGCGGAGAAATTCAACACCGTGATCTGCTGCTGGGCCTGCGCGGTCTCATTGACCATCACCAGCAGCCCGCGATGGGATACCTCGGGCACATCCAGCAAGGTGCCAGATGCAATTCCATAGTATTTCCGAACTGTCAGAATTCGACTCAGTTCACGGGCGAAGGACGTTGGATCGGCCAACTGCTCCGGCAGTGTGCCGTACAGACTTCTGGCCTTGGGCATACCCGCCGCCGAGACCGATGCGGTGGGGTTGACGCCCATCAGGTCGTGCGCGCTGCGGTGGATCCACCTGGTGTCGCCGCCGACGATCAGCTGCGCCACCTGCGACCGATCAATCGTCACCATTCCGCACAGATCCCAGCCGGACAACGCAAAAACGCCCGGCTGTAGGGCGTTGTACATCGCCAGCAGCAGATGCATCTGCTTGATCTGAGCGACCTGCTCATCGGTTGCCAGCGCCGGATCGGGGATTCGCAAGGCCGCCGCAATGACGGTGGCCGTCGTACAGGCAATGCCGTTCGTGGTGAAGATCAGGTTGTACGGGGTGTCCGGTCCGGTCAGCTTGTCCCGCAAAGTCTGCCGAACGGTTTCGGCCAGGTCGAGACCGATCAGCGATTCACCCGCCAGCTGATAGAGGTCGTCCTTGTGCTTGGTGGCGAAGTGCACCAGTTCGTAGGTGAGCTCGTCATGGTTCTGCATGGCGTGCACCAGCGACGCCTGATCAACCCCAACGCGCATCGACTCCCGCAGCGTCAACCGGAGGAACTCGGTGTCCTGGGTGACCAACGCGTGCTGGTAACCGGGCCGGGTGATGAAGTCGTAAGACAGATCCGGGCCGACGTCACCGGTCGCCTTGATGTCGTCTATCGTCAAGTTCAATTCCTGGAAGGTGAAGCCGCCGACCTTGCGCACCATGCTGCCGATGAGCTGGTTGGCCGCCTCCGATAGCGGATGTCCTTCCGACCACGCCGGGGACTCCTCGGCGCTCTTCTCCACACCGAGAAAACCGTTGGCGTCCAGCCGCAATCCACCGGAACCAAGGTCCACCAGGGAATGCAGAGCGTCCCCGATGACCAACCGCATCCCGGAAAATGTGGGATCGAGCCAGTTGATGGACGGCTGGCCGGCCTTGAAGTAATGCAGGTACACCCACCGCCGGATTTTGCCTTTGGTGTCCACCACGGGACGGGTTGCGCTCCAGTTGGTTTCCTTTACCCCGGGCTCGTAGAAGATCACCCTTTGCAGCTGACCGATGATGTAACCAGCGCCCTGCAAAGCCTTTTCGGTCTGCTCGTCGATATTGACCGAATCCTGGCCGGCGGGCACATCCGGCAGCAGATCCCAGTCGGACTCCGGGATATCGACCATGTGGTAGATGCCCGGGTAATCCCGATGGTTCATTTCGGCCAACCGGAAGTCGGCGCCCTTTCCGGTGTGGCCGGGAACGATGTCGTCGATGACGGTGCCGCCATGGGCAGCCGCGACCGCGCACATCGATCGGAATTCTTCCTCGGTGCCGAAGAGGGGGTCGATGGCCATGCTGATCCGGTCGAAGTGACCGTCCACGCTGGGCGTCGAGTCCCACCCGTCGAGCCCGCCGGCGCGCTTCACCGGGCCGGTGTGGATGGCGTCGATACCGATCTGTTCGAATGCCGCCCACATCTCGTCGTTGCCCAGCGCGGCCAGGAAGGATTCGCCGGGTGCGGTGATGAACGAGAGCGGGTAGGCGGTGAACCACACGGACGCTTTCTCGACCGCCGCGCGGGGGTTCGGGTGTGCATAGGGGTTCTGCCACATCCCAGCCTGTCCGGACAGCTGCCGGCCGATCGTGTTGGCGTCGCTGAGCATCGACAGATCCTCGAGCCAATCGACATACGCCCGATTGCGCCCGTCGGCGGCGAACGGCGGCGCCTCATTGG
>Ga0190275_10001807_pt1 | contig 15692 bp, 9 predicted proteins | sample Popmic550T_FD_133745 | JGI IMG/M metagenome (GOLD analysis project Ga0190275, IMG submission 133745) | Populus adjacent soil microbial communities from riparian zone of Yellowstone River, Montana, USA - 550 T | ecosystem: Environmental > Terrestrial > Soil > Riparian zone > Trees stand | place...
AGAGCGCCACCGCGTGTGTGTCCGCGCCCGCTCGTGCCGTGGTCGTGCGGTCCTCCATTGATTTGCGTGAGCCCGTCAGCAGCCCGCGGGCGAGAGGGGACCAGGGAATCACGCCGATGCCCTCCGCCTCGCACAGCGGCAGCATCTCGCGCTCCTCCTCCCGGTACACCAGGTTGTAGTGGTTCTGCATCGACACGAAGCGCGCCCAGCCCTGGCGCTCGGACAGGCTCAGCGCCCGCGCGAACTGCCACGCGGACATGGAGCTGGCGCCGATGTAGCGGACCTTGCCCTGCCGCACGAGCTGGTCCAGCCCCGCCAGCGTCTCCTCCACGGGCGTGTTCGGGTCCAGCCGGTGGATCTGGTACAGGTCGATCGTCTCCACGCCCAGCCGCTTCAGGCTCGCCTCGCAGCCCTGGACGATGTGCTTGCGCGACAGCCCGCTCATGTTGGGCCCGTCGCTCATGCTGAAGAAGACCTTGGTGGCCAGCACCACCTCCTCCATCCGCGCGTACCGCTTCAGCGCCCGGCCGGTGATCTCCTCGCTCACCCCCACCGAGTACATGTCCGCCGTGTCGAAGAAGTTGATGCCGCTCTCCACCGCCTTGCGGAAAAACGGCTGGGCGGCCTCCTCGTCCAGAATCCACGGGCGCCACGAGGGGCTGCCGTAGCTCATGCACCCCAGGCAGATGCGGGACACCTTCAGGCCGGTACGCCCCAGGGACGTGTACTTCATCGGTGGGCTCCTCTCAGGCACGCGTGAGCGCGCGGAACATGCGGCAAAGACCTCTACGCCACGCGGGTGTGTGCACCCAACCTGCAAGTTGTTCAAGGCTTGAACAATCTGCCCACCTGCTGAGCGACAGGCCCCTGAGCAGCTCCGGTCATGCACCGTGAATCAGCGGTTTGAGCGGGAAGACCTCAGGCACGCTCTTCGCAGAGGGAGGAGTCATTCAGGCCACATCCCCCGGCCTTCGAGGCAAGGAGCAGATCCCATGACGACGCGAATCGGAAATGGCGGCGCAGCGGTCAACACGGGTTCCCCCCAGCAGGTGGAGGAGCGCAGGCCGGTGCTGGCATTCCCTTTCTCCCAGCCCCAGGCGAAGAAGACGGAGTTTCGTGACCGCTTCGAGTCCCAGGGCGCCCGGCATACCCCGTTCCAGGCCTCGGTGACTCCGCCTCGGGCGGACCTGAAGACGGTGTCGCTGGCCGAGCTGGTGCGCACCGGCGGCGCGTCAGTCCCGTCGACGGGGCAGGCCGAGAAGCTGGTGAAGGAGGCCTACGCCGAGGTGATGATGCGCGAGCCGGATGCGGACGGCGCGCAGATGTACAAGGAGAAGGCCCTGGAGTTGGCGCGCAATGGCGCCAGCGAGGACGAGATCCGCGGCTTCCTCGAGCAGGAGCTGGCCAGCTCTCCCGAGGGCCAGGTCATCGCCGCTGTCAACCAGCAGTTCCAGTCAGAGCTGGGCCGCACGCCCGAGACCAAGGGCCACTGGCACGAGCAGGCGCTCGAGTGGCAGGGCCAGGGCTCGTCCATGGAAGAGATCAACCAGCGCATCAACAGCGCGCTGCATGACAGCCCTGAGCGCGTGCTCCAGCACCCCCAGGAGTTCCTCGACAAGACGTACCAGCGGCTCCTGGGCCGGGGCGTGGACAGCGAGGGAGTGGCCACCTTCGGCGCCAAGATGAAGGAGATGAACGAGGCGGGCGCGTCCTTCGAGGACATCCAGAAGGCCATCGAGCAGGACGTCATGGCCAGCCCCGAGTACCAGACGCGCCAGGCGCAGCAGGCCAGCTCGACCCCCGGCACCAGCGGCTCCACTCCGGCCGACCTCAAGGGCATCACCCCCTCGCAGATCACCGACGCGGCAGGCTTCTCCGATCAGTGGTCGCTGTGCGGCCCCATCGCCGCGGTGGCCGCGAGCCGGGCCACGGGCAAGCCCGTCTCGCTGGAGCAGGCGCGCAGCGTCGCCCTCCAGGGTGGCAACTACACGCCGGGCGATGGCATGCACGGCGCCGAGTCCGAGGTGCGCCTCCTGAAGGACCTGGGCATCCCGTCGCACACGGAGACGCCGGTCAACTGGGACAAGGTGAAGGAGCAGCTGCAGGCGGGCAAGCCGGTCATCATCAGCACGCCCGCGCACTACTTCGTCATCGAGGGCTACAACGAGAAGACGGGCAAGTTCGACTGCGGCAACTCGGCGCTCGCCATGAAGGCCAGCGGCGGCACCCAGACCGAGCTGTCGCCCTCCGAGCTCGCCAGCTGGGGCGGCGGTACGCCCACGGCCATCATCCTCGACTGATCGCCGCGCCCACCAACGACAACGGGCAGGCCCCGGAAGGAGCCTGCCCGCGTCTGCTTCAACAGCGGATGAGCTGCTGCTCGACTAGGCCTTGGCCCGGATCTCCGGCGAGGGGTCCGTCGTGGAGCCCGCCAGCGGCGTCGCCGGCTGCTCGCCACCCGGCGGCGTGCCCGCCGAGCTCTTGAACGGCGTGGTCTCCAGCGCCGCCACCAGCACCTCGTCCATCTTCGTGGCGAAGATGAACTCCAGCTCCTTCTTCGCCTGATCCGGCACGTCCACCAGATCCTTGCGGCAGCGCTCGGGCAGGATCACCCGCTTGATGCCGGCGCGGTGAGCCGCGAGCACCTTCTCCTTGATGCCGCCCACCGGCAGCACCAGGCCGCGCAGGGTGGCCTCGCCCGTCATCGCCGTGTCGCTGCGCACCCGGATGCCCGTCAGCAGGCTGGTGAGCGCCGTGAGGATGGTGACGCCGGCCGAGGGGCCGTCCTTCGGGATGGAGCCCGCGGGGAAGTGCAGGTGCAGGTCCGTCTTCTCGAGGAAGTTCGGATTGATGCCCAGCGCCTCCGCCTTGCTGCGCAGGTAGCTGAGGGCCGCCGTGGCGCTCTCCTTCATCACGTCGCCGAGCTGGCCGGTGAGCGTCATGCCGCCCTTGCCCGCCATCTTCGTCGCCTCGATGAAGAGCAGATCGCCGCCGGCCGCCGTCCACGCGAGCCCTGTGGCCACGCCCGGAACCTCCGTGCGCTCCGCCACCTCGGAGTAGAACGTCTCGGGCCCGAGGATCTCTTTGACTCGCTCGGCGTTGATCGTCTGCTTGTCCATCTTCCCGCCGGCCACCTCCACCGCCACCGCGCGGCAGATGTCCGCGATGCGGCGCTCGAGGCTACGCACACCGGCCTCACGCGTGTACGACGTCGTGAGCGTCAGCAGCGCGTCGTCCTGGATCTCGATGTGGTCCGGGCTCAGCCCGTGCTCCTTGAGCTGCTTGGGCACCAGGTGGATCCGGCCGATGCTCTGCTTCTCCTCGAACGTGTAGCCGCTCAGCTCGATGATCTCCATGCGGTCACGGAGCGGCCCAGGGACAGGATCCAGCTGGTTCGCCGTGGCGATGAACATGACCTTGGAGAGATCGAACGCCACGTCCAGGTAGTGGTCGCTGAAGCTGTTGTTCTGCTCCGGATCCAGCACCTCGAGGAGCGCCGCGCTCGGGTCGCCGCGGAAGTCCGCGCCGAGCTTGTCGATCTCGTCCAGCATCATGACCGGGTTCTTCGTGCCGGCCTTCTTCATGCTCTGGATGAAGCGGCCGGGGAGCGCGCCGACGTAGGTGCGCCGGTGGCCACGGATCTCCGCCTCGTCCCGCACGCCGCCCAGCGACAGGCGGACGAACTTGCGGCCGGTGGCCCGGGCGACGCTCTGGCCGAGCGACGTCTTGCCCACGCCCGGAGGACCGACCAGGCAGAGGATGGGGCCGCGCATGTCGTTCTTCAGCTTGCGCACCGCCAGGTACTCCAGGATGCGCTTCTTCACCTTCTTGATGCCGAAGTGGTCCTTGTCCAGCACCTGCCGCGCGTTCTCGATGTCCAGGTTGTCCTCGGACATCTTCGACCAGGGCAGATCCGCGATCCAGTCCAGGTACGTGCGCGCGACGGTGTACTCGCTGGAGGCCGCCGGGATCGTCTTCAGGCGGTTGAGCTCCTTCTGCGCCACCTTCTCCACGTCCGGAGGCAGGCCCGCCTTCTTCAGGCGCTCCTGGAGCTCGTCCAGCTCCTCCTCCTCCTCGCCCATCTCGCCGAGCTCTTCCTTGATCGCCTTCAGCTGCTGGCGCAGGTAGTACTCGCGCTGCGTCTTCGACATCTCGCCCTTCACGGCGGAGTCGATCTTGTTGGAGAGCTTGAGGATCTCGCGCTTGCGGTTGAGCAGCTCCAGCACGAGCTTCATGCGCGCCTTGAGGTCCACCGTCTCCAGGACGGCCTGCTTCTCCTCGATGGGCACGTCCACGTTGGCGGCGATCAGATCCGCCAGGTGGCCCGGGTGGGTAATCGATTCGACCAGCTCGGTGGCCGCCGCGGGCAGCTCCGGCATCAGCTCGATCACCTCACGGGCGAGCTTCTTCAGGTTGATGCCCAGCGCCTCCACCTCGACGTTCTCCGCCGAAGTCTTGTCCTCCACGGCCTCCACGCGGGCCTTGAGGTAGGGGGCCTCCTGGACCAGCTCCACCACGCGGAAGCGCGCCAGGCCCTGGACGACGAGCGAGTAGTTGTCCTCGCCCATCTTCAGCAGCTTCACGATGCGGGCCACGGTCCCCATGGTGTAGAGGTCCGTCGAGCCGGGATCCTCCTCCTCGGCCCGCCGCTGCGTCACGACGCCGATCACCTGGTCGTCACGCACCGCATCCTTGATGAGCGCGATGGTCTTCTGACGACCGACCGCCAGAGGGAGCACACCGCCTGGGAAGAACACGGAGTTCCGCAGGGGCAGGATGGGCAGCACCTGCGGGATGTCCTCCTTGTTGATAAGGCCCGGGGGCGCCATGGCCGTCGGCATGGCGCTGGCGGCGGAGCCTTTCTTCTTCTCGTCAGACATTCGTTCGACCCTCTAAGCGCCCGACCGGATGTCGGGCTGTTGATTACAAGCTATTCTTCTGTGCCAGTTGACCCAACGTAGCAACCAAAACGCTCATGGCAAACGCGGCGTTCATTTTTCCGGAGAGGTGTTTGCCTGCCAGACGGTTGTCGCGAAGCTAGGGAAGGTGGGGCATGCTGGACCCCTGACTTCATCAATCTCTAGTGCGGCGCGTCCAGGCGCGTTGCATATACGGGAGGGAACCCCCATGAGGGTCCGAAGGCCTGCTCGTTCCATGCTCTTGGCCGCCGCCCTCGGGTGGGGTGTGGCCTGCAGCTCGCCCGTGGACCAGCCCGGCTCCACCGTCCCTGGCAAGTGCCAGGCGGACGCCCCCATCATCGCCGCCCAGAAGACGGACGTGCTCTTCGTCATCGACAACTCCGGCTCCATGGGCGAGGAGCAGGCCGGCATCGCCACGGAGCTGCCGGCCTTCGTGTCCGAGCTGCGCCAGGGGGGCGGGTTGGCGCAGGACTTCCGAGTGGGTGTGATCACGACCTCCGTCTATCGGCGGTCGTTCATCAATAACCGCGACGACTATCGCGAGTACCCAGAAGAGGCTGGACATCTGAGGCCTGTTCCCACGGCAGGCGGGAGTACGAGCGCCGAGCGCTACATCGAGGGCTCGGATCCGGATCTGTTGGCCAAGTTCAGCCGGTTGGTGGTGCAAGGGACGAACGGCAGCGGCCAGGAGACGCCCTTCGAGGCGGTGCGGCTGGCGGTGGCCTCTTCCATGGCCTCCACGCCGCTGGAGCAGGGAGGCAACGGGGGCTTCCTTCGAGATGGGGCGCGGCTGCTGGTGGTGGTCGTCACGGATGAGGAGGACTGCAGCACCCAGGCGCGCCCGCCGCCGGTGATCCTCACCGAGGACACCTCGAAGGATCTGTGCTCGGAGCAGGCCTCGTCGCTCACGTCCGTGGAGGAGTACTTCGACATCTTCCAGGGGCTGCGGGATGGCACGGGGGCATCGCGAGAAGTGCTGTGGGCGACAATCGGCCCGGTGGCGCTGAGCGACAAGCGGGCCGAGCTGGTGAAGGACGTGACGCCGCAGGGGACGTTCGTGCGCAACGTGGAGTGTCCGACATCGTACGGTCCTGGCTACCGGCACCGGGCCATGTCGGAGCGCTTCGACAGCCAGCTGCGGAACCTGGACTCCATCTGCAAGCCGAGCTACCGCGAGACGCTGGTGGCCATCGCGGAGCTGGCGGCCGTGTCGCAGAGCATCGAGGTGATGAACCTGCCGGATCCGCGGCTGGCGCGGGTGGATCTGACGCGCGCGGATGGCTCTGTGACGACGTGCAGCGTGGCGGGAGGCAGCCTGCGCTATGACGCCTCGGGTGAGGACCGGCCCGCGCGCCTCTTCTTCCTGGGCGACTGCTTGCGCCGACCCGATGACACGATGATCGAGGTGAAGCTGTTCTGCGCGGGGTAGGCAGCTCCCTTCGCGCACAGATGAGGCTGTCGCGCCCGAGGCCGAGAAATCGGCCTCCGCGTGATCATTCCGAGGTGAGAGCTCCTGAGCCCGTCTTCGGCCGGAGAGTGGCCGGGTGAACGAGGCCTCCGAGTCTGTCCTTCGCGCAGATCCAGCCTGGGAGGTTGGGTGGGAGGGTTCAGGGCCAGTGATCCCGCGAGGATCGCGGAGGCTCCCACCGCATAAACGCGACCGCCGCACCAGGTCCTTCGTGTCGTCTGTCAGATCCGTGAGCATACTGAACGAGCGTGTAGATCTGCTCGGCCTCGGAGACGAAGTGATGAGCGCGATGGCGGACCAGCGATCGGGAGCAGTGGTGGAGCAGCTGCGGGAGCGGATCCGCCAGCTCCAGGCCGCGCCTCGGAGCTACCTGGCCACGCTGCGCACCGGGGTGGAAGAGGTGGATGCGCTGCTGCCTTCCGGCGGGTTCCCGCTGGGGCAGGCAGTGGAGCTGTGCGGTGAGGCGGCCTCGGGGCGCACCAGCCTGGCGCTGCGCGCGGTGGCTGCCGCGCACCGGGAGCACCGGCTGTGCGCCTGGGTGGATGGACCGAAGGAGCTCTATCCTCCGGCCGCCGCGGCCATGGGCGTGGATCTGTCCCGGCTGCTGATCATCCGCCCCAAGGAGCCGTCCCAGCTCGCGTGGACGGCGGTGCAGCTCGCCCGGAGCGGCGCGTTCGCGTGCGTGGTGCTGGATCTCAACCAGGGCCTCGCGGCGGGCGCCTCGGGTGGGAGGTCCTCCGGCGTGCGGCTGTCCCTGGCCGAGGGGAAGAAGCTCGCGGACGCGGCCTTCCGCGGCGGGAGCCTGCTGCTGCTGCTGTCCTCTCCGAGCGCACCCGCTGACGGTGTGACGCGCATGCGGACCGAGTCCCTGGGGCCGGAAGGCCTCTCGGTGGAGGTGGTGCGCAGTCGCCAGGGCGGGTTGGGGACGCGGGCCGAGCTGCCGTGGAGCTCGCTCTACCCGGCGCTGGGGCCCGAGGGTGAGGAGTCCGTGCTGCTCGCGGGAGAGCTGCCGACAGGCAAGGAGCTCGTCCCGGACTTCTATCGAGGGCGCTCCTGGGAGCAGCGCAATGGGTGTGGAATCCTGGGCCAGCGCCCGGGGCGTGATGCAGGGATGCCTTCCATGGGGTCCGTCTTGAAGACGGGCACGGCGCCGCGCTGAGGCAGGAGGAGGCAGGAGGGGCTCATGCGGCTGGGGTATCTGCACTTCTCGCGCTTCCCGGCGCAGCGCAAGGTCATCGAAGTGCCCGCGCTGGCAGGAAAGCCCTTCGTGTTGGAGGAGGAGGTGCGGAGCGCCCGGCGGGTGGCCTTCGCCTCGACGAGCGCCCTGAAGGCCGGAGTCCGCCCGGGGATGACGCTGACGGCCGCGACGGCCTTGGAGCCCTCGCTCCAGCACTTCCCCTACAAGACCGAGGACGAGCTGCGGGCCTTGGCGTCGCTGGGCGAGGCGCTGATGTGTGTCGCGCCGGGCTTCCAGCTCTCCGCGCCGGAGGGGATGTGGTTCGACGCGAGTGCGGCGCACCTCTTCGGAGGTGAGGAGGGGCTGTGCCTGCGGGCGCTGGAGGTCTGCTCGGGCCATGGCTACCGGGGCAGGGCGGTGGTGGCCTCGGAGCCGTTCACCGCCAGCGCGCTGGCACGCCACGGCACGCGGCCCGTGCTGGTGGTGCCGGAGGGCGGGAGTGCCCGGGCGCTGGCGCCTCTGCCCCTCGTGGCACTGGAGGGCCGGGAGCGTGAGGCGTTCGCTGCACTCGGGCTCGGCACGCTGGGAGAGGTGGCGGCGCTGCCCGCGGGTGCGGTGGCGGCGCGGGGAGGCGCGGCGGGCCTGCGCGCGCACACGCTGTGCAGTGGAGGGGATGACACGCCCTTCGTCGCGGCGGTGCTGGAGGAGGTGCTCGAGGAGCGGATGACGCTGGACTGGCCCGCGGAGTCCTTCGAGCCTCTGCAGTTCGCGCTGAAGACGCTGCTGGATCGGCTCTGTGCGCGGCTGGCCGGACGGCGTCGCGCGGCGGTGCGGCTGAAGTTCCTGCTGAGGCTGGATCCCAGCGGACAGGTGGAGCTGCCGCTCACGCTGGCCCGGCCCACGGCGCGCGCGAAGCTGCTGCTGGATCTGGCGCGGCACCAGCTCTCGGATCTGCGCGTGGAGAACCCGGTGGCGGGGATCTCGGTGCGGGTGGAGGAGCACAACGAGGATCGGGGCCAGCAGCTGGCGCTGGGCGACACGCCGGAGGGGGATGCGGCGCTGGAGGTGGTGCTGTCGCGGCTGGTCACGACGCTGGGCGAGGAGTCGCTCTTCTCCGCCTCGCTGGAGGCGGTCCACCGCCCCGAGCAGGCCTACGCGGCGCAGGCCTTCCGTCCTCCCGCCTCCACGCGAGGCATGGCGGGCGAGCTGCTGCCGGACGAGGAGGTGGAGGTGCCGGTGGAAGAGGCGCTGAAGGAGCGCCCCTCGCGGCTGCTGGAGCAGCCGGCCACGCTGGACGCCGAGGTGACGGAGACTGGGGAGCTGCTCGCGGCGTGGCTCCTGGGCAAGCGGCGCCGGGTCATGGCGATGGCCGGCCCGGAGCGCCTGGGCGGCGAGTGGTGGGCCAAGGAGCCCTACAGCCGGGACTACTACCGGGTCCACTTCGAGGGGATGGGCCCGGCCTGGGTCTTCCGGGATGCGCGGGACGGCCGCTTCTACCTCCAGGGCCTCTTCGACTAAGAGTGCGTTACAGGTGGGTCCGGTCAATTCTTCGAGAGGCGCTCACTCGTCCTATGAGGCGGGGGCCTTCATCGCCGCCTTCACCTTCTCGCGCAGCGCCTGCTTGCGCTGCTTGAACTGCTCCTTCTGTGCGTCCGTGAGCTGGCCCCCGCTGGACTGGCGCTGAGCCTGGAAGGCGTCGCGCAGCTGGCGGGCCTCGGCCTTGAACTGATCCGCCTGGGCCTGCGTCAGCCGGCCCTTCGCCACCGCGCGATCCAGCCGGTGCTCCATGCGCGCCAGCTTGCGGAACATCCTCCCTTCCTTGCCGCCGTGGCACTCGCCCGCAGGGTGCTTCTGGCCGTCGGGGAGGGCCTCCTGGGCAGCCAGAGTGGGAGCAGCGAGCAGCAGCGAAGCGAGGGTGGTGGACAGCACGGCGATCTTGAAGCGCATGGGTTGGATCTCCTCGGGTTTGTCAAGAGAACCCCGGAGCCGCCTCGAGGTTAATTCGCACGTGGCCGATAGCTGACGGACGAGGTCTTCGGGAAAAAGCCGCTGGTCGTCTATCCCCCGAAGTACCTGAGAGGTGTCCACATGAAGAAGCTCATCGTGAACCTGGCTGCCATCAACCTCATCGCCTGCGGTGGTGCCGAGCTGGAGTCCCAGCCGACCCCTGAGGAACTCGGGGTGGATGTGGGGCAGCTGGCAATGATGGCGGATGCGAACGGCAAGATCCCGGGGCACTACATCGTCCGCCTGAAGGATGACGCGGATCCCGATCAGGTGAAGATGGCTCATGGGCTGGCCACGAACTTCCGGTACCGCGCCGCGTTCAAGGGCTTCGCGGGCGCCATCTCGGACGAGCGGCTCGCGGCGCTGAAGGCGGACCCGCGCGTGCTCTACATCGAGCAGGACCAGGTGGTCAGCCTCACTGCTCAGACCATCCCGTACGGCATCAGCAACACCGCTGCCACGACCAGCTCCACGCTGGCGGGTAACGGCTCGGGGGCCGTCTCCGGGCCGACCGTCTTCGTCATCGACACCGGTATCGCCAGCCACGCGGACCTCAACAAGGTAGGCCACGTGAACTACGCCGGTGGCAAGAACGACGACTGCCACGGCCACGGCACGCACGTGGCGGGCACCGTGGGTGCCAAGGACGACACCAACACCGTGGTGGGCATGGCTCCTGGCGTGGCGCTGTTCGGCGTGAAGGTGCTGAGCTGCTCCGGCTCCGGCACCAACTCCGGCGTCATCGCTGGCATGGACTTCGTGGCGGGCCACTCGGCCGCGGGCAAGGTCGCCAACATGTCGCTGGGCGGCGGCTTCAGCCAGGCGGTGAATGACGCGGCGAGGAATATGGTGAACAACAATGTGGCGGTGGCGGTAGCCGCGGGCAACGACGGCGCGGACGCCTCGACCAAGTCGCCCGCCAGCGAGCCCTCCGTGCTCACCGTGGCGGCCCATGACTCGAGCAACGTCAACGCCTCATGGAGCAACTTCGGCTCCCTCATCGACCTGTCGGCGCCGGGCGTGAGTGTGCTCTCCACCGCGAGGGGCGGCGGCACTGCCACCATGAGCGGCACCTCGATGGCCTCGCCGCACGTGGCGGGCGCGCTGGCGCTGTACCGCGCGAACAACCCGTCTGCCTCGGGCACCCAGGCCATGAGCGCTGTGAAGAGCAATACCTCGGGCACCAGTTCGCGCGGCTTCGGCCGCCTCTACGTCGGCAACTGGTAGTTCGCCACCTGGTGCTTCCGGGCTGACAGAGTCGCAGTCTCTCGGCGCCCCCTCTCATCTCAGCGTGGGAGGGGGCGTCGTCCTTTCCGTTGTGGAACCAGGCCTCAGAGCGAGTACTTCAGCCCGATCAGCACCGTGCGCGGCGCGTTGGGCCGGGCGCCGTAAGGTCGGCGTGAGACAATGACCTGCTCGTTCAGCAGGTTGCGCGCGCTGAGGTAGACCTCGGCCTCCTTCGCGAAGCTCCAGCTCGCATTCAGGTCGAACGTCAGGAGGGCACCTGTCTTCTTGCCAGGCTCCACCTCACCCTGGCCTGCCTCCTCGCGCATGGAGTCAACGAAGCTCGCGCTCAGGTGGAGGCCCCCGCGCGCCGACTCCACGCCCGCGGAGGCGAAGAGCTGGTGCCTCGGCACGTAGGGCATCTCGTCCCCTGCGCGCACCAGGCCGTACTGCGGGTCCTCCGAGCGGAAGTCCTCGAGCAGCCGCGTCTGGGTGAATGTGTAGGAAAGCGAGGCCGGGAACGTCACTCCGCCGCCCGGCCGGAACGTCTTCTCCGCGAAGGCCTCCAGGCCCACGATGCGAGCCGCGCCGGCGTCCACCTGGCGATCCAGGTTCTCGTTCAGGCAGCCGTTGGAGAAGGTGCAGACATCCGTCAGGTTCGAGTAGGCGTTGAGGAAGCCCACCACCTCGAAGCGCTCGCCGCTGCGTGTCCACCGGGCGCCGCCCTCGAAGTTCACGCTCTTCTCAGGGAGCACCGCCTCAGGCTGGCCCGGCGCGGGCGGCGAGAAGCCACGGTACACCCCGGCGAACAGGCCCAGGGCCCGCGTGAGCGAGCCGTAGACGCCCAGGCCCGGCAGGATCACCTCGAGGGCTCCATCCTGGCGCGTCCCGGAGAGGTGGTTCACGGACTGCGAGCGCAGCAGCTCGAGCCGGACACCGGGTGTCACCACCAGTCGGCCCCACGTCACCGCGTCGGTCAGATGCAGCGCCACCGCGTGCGTCGAGTCGCGGTTGTTGGCGGTGGTGGCCGTGGGGCCGCCCTCCGGGACGAGCTCGCCGGCCACCATCCGAAAGCCATCCTCCGTGTGGTGCCTCTTGATGCTGTCGAAGTGGTAGCGCGCCCCAGCCTCCACGTTGTGGCTCAAGGGCCCCGTCGTCGTGGTCCACCGCGCCACGCTCTGGAGGCCCTGCGAAACGAAGGCGCGGTTGTTGGGGCCGATCAGGAGCGTCTCTCCGGATGTCGTGCTGTCGAGCTGCCCGGTGAGGACGCCGTAGTAGATGGCGTTGCGCGCGCTCGTGGGATCCGCGAGCACGCTGGCGATGTCGATCCCCTGGAAGCGGTTCACCTTGCGCCAGGTGCGGTGGTAGTCGTGCCGGTAGGCCTGCGTCGTCACCGCCAACGTGCCAGACTCGAACTGGTGGCTGAGGACCACCTGGGTGCGGTGGTTCTCCATGCGATCCAGGCGGCTCACGGCATAGCGGCGCACCGGGTTCGCCTGGAAGTCCTCGTCGCTCAGGCCCAGGTACGACTCGTTCGACACCTCATCCGAGTAGCCGAGCTTGAGCTGGAGGCTGTGGCGGGACGGGCCGCCCACATCGAGCCGGTGGCGTGCCTTCAGCATCCACTCGTTGCGGCGGAACCCCGTGTGGCCGTCTCCGTCCAGCTCCTTGAAGCCATTGCTCCGCAGGTGCAGCCCCTCCACCAGGAACCCTGAGCGCTCGGTGCTCGCCCCGTAGTGGCCGTGGAGCTTGCCGTACAGATCCTGGCCCGTGCCCACGTCCACACCGAAGTCCTCCTCGGCGGGGATGTCCCGGGTGATGAGCTCCACGGAGCCACCCACCGTCTGCGGGCCGTGCTGGATGGCCGCGGGCCCCTTGAGGATGCGCACGCTCTGCATGCGGGTCATCAGAGGGAAGTAGTAGGCCGCCGGAGCGGAGTAGGGGGCCGGGCCGAAGAGGACACCATCCTCCAGGAGCGTCACCTTCTTGCTGCGATCGGGGTTCACTCCGCGCAGGCCTACGTTGGGCCGCAGGCCGAACCCATCCTCACCGCGGGTATAGACGCCGGGGACGGACTGCAGGATCGCGTGCGGATCGTCCTGCTCGTAGCGCTGCAGCTTGCTCGACTTGACGATGTGGACCGAGCCGCTCGTCTTCGCCTCGGAGGTCCCCACGACCACGCTCTCGAACTTCGGCGGACTCGGCTCGGTGGGGGCGGCCGGGGCAGGCTCGGTCGCGGGCAGCGCCGCCTCAGGGGTGGGGCTCGGCTGCTCGGCGGGTGAGAGCCCCTCTGAGGGGGCGGAGCTCGTCCCCTCCGGCGTGGAGGTTGGGGGCAGGGTCTCCGGTGAAGGAGTGGGCACGGGTGAGGAGGGCGCTGGAGGGGCTGGCGCCGCAGGCTCACTCGCCTTCGAGGGCCCGGGCGGCGCCTGATTGGTCGGCGGAGGGGTGGACAGGGACTCCCCAGTCCCGGACGGCGCGGCGAGCCCTGGCTCCGCCGATTGAGCAGCCGCCCCTGTCGCGACGGCGAAGCAGATCGCCGCGACCACCCACATCCGTGCATGCATTGCGTACTTCTCCTTCAACGCGAGGCGCCTCCATGTCCTTCCGTCGTGCGCTTGTCAATGCCGCCCGTGTCCCAAGGCGGCGCGGCGCCAGGAGCCAGCGGAAGGGGGCCCTGGGCCCGCACTCCGTTCTGACTCCTGGCGCCAGTCACCGTGGCCAGGCCTACTTCTTCTCCACGGTGCCGGCGATCACCACCTTGCCGTCAGACTGGATGATGACGGCGCGCGCCATCTCCTCGAGGCCTGCCTGGACGACGTTGTGTGTCGCAACTCCCCCAGTACCGAAGGTCGTGTCCCGCGTGCCATCCGCGTTGAAGCGCGCCACGATCATGCGGTTGTCACCGCCCTCCGTGAGATAGCCCGCCGCATACGCCTTGCCCGCCGAGTCGAACGCGACGGCCCAGAAGCGATCGTTCGCGCTCTCGGAGATCGGGACGGGCTGGACGAAGTCGGTGCCGCTGCCGCCGCCGACGGGCAGCAGGAGCAGGAGCGCGTCGTCGTCCTGGCCGCCGCCGGTCAGGTAGCCCGCCGCGGCGACCCGATCGCCAGCCGGGGAGACGGCGGCACCGAAGAACGCCTCCTCGGGGCGGCCAAAGCTGAAGAGCTTGTAGCCATCCGTGGAGAAGGTCGTGTCCCGGGCTCCGTCCACGGTGAGCATCAACACCATGGCATCAACGTTCTGCGCGCCCGGAGTGCCGCTGCCCACCATGAACACGCGATCATCCGGCAGGACGACCAGGTTGCGCCCGCGATCGTTGTCACCCACCACGTCCAGCAAGAAGGTGCCGTTGGTGCCCCAGCTGGTGTCGAGCTGGCCGGCGCTGGTGTAGCGGAAGGAGACCAGGTCCACCTGGCCCGAGGGGGCGGTGCGGCCGTAGCCAGTCGTCACGTACTTGCCGGACTGGGTCTGGTGGCCCACGGCGTACGCCTCGGCCATGCCCCACTCGGTGTTGAGGGGATCGGCGGGCTGGAGCGGCATGGAGTTCACCACGCCCTTCGAGCCGAAGGTGGTGTCAGCCTTTCCGTCGTCGTTCAGCCGCGTCAGCACCACCCGGTTGGACGCCTGCGTCCCCACTCCCGTGGGCTGGGAGGTGTACCCCGAGGACACGATCTTCCCGTCGGGCTGGACGATGCCATTGCGCGCGTTGTCGCCCAGGTTGGAGAGGTTGAGGGTGCTGAAGCCGTTGGTGCCAAACGCCGTGTCGACCGCGCCACTCGCGGAGAGCCGGACGACGACCCGATCGACGTCGAGGCGATCGGTGCCCTTGCTGTGGCCGAACAGGACGATGCGATCCGTGCTGTCACGCGCAGCGCTCCACAGGGTCTCGCGCGCACTCGCAGTGCCAGGACCTACGTCCACGAGCGTGACACCGCCGCTGCCGAAGGAGGTATCCAGCGTGCCGTTCGTGTTGAAGCGCACGGCCGCGAACGCGGTATCCGGGGGGGGCTGAACCCCGCCATCCGTCCCGCCGTCCGGGATGTCTTGGCCACCGTCATTGCCGGGAGGATCATCGATAATCTCCGGGTCATCCCCGCAGCCGCCCGCAAGTGTCACCGCGAGCGCGAGCACCGCCGCGCCCATCAGTGTGGCCCCGAAGCCCGGCAACTCCGACTCGTTCCTCATGGTCTACCCCTCCTGTAGGGTTGAGAACAGAATTGAAAACGATAATCGTTATCAAAAAAGCGGCAGCTACCCTACCGTTCTTGAGAATGCTTGTCATTTCCAAAATCGCTTGATAGGGCTGCGCCATGCCACGAATCCGCTTCGAGACGTCCCCTCGCGCGTGCGTGCTCGTGCTCGCCGCGCTCACGTGTCTGGGTGCCTGCAAGGAGGAAGGGGGCGGGCCGGATGACGGGAAGCCGCCCGTGGCGGAGACCGCGCGCAAGGAGCTGCTGAGCGCCGTCGGGGCGTGCGTGCAGACGAACGCGAGGACCTTTCAGGCGGCGGCGGTGGAGCTGGAGTCGGCGGCGGTGGCCCTGGCCGCGAGCTCCGAGTCTGGCAAGCGCGAGGCCGCGCGCATGGCGTTCCACCGGGCGATGGATGCGTGGCAGGTGCTCGAGGCCATGCAGCTCGGGCCCGCGGCACCGCGGAGCCTGCCGGGTGGCGCGGAGCTGCGGGACCACATCTACTCCTGGCCCCTCGTCAGCCGGTGTGCCATCGAGGAGCAGATCGTCTCCCGCGGCTACGAGTCGCCAGACTTTCCGACCATGCTCGTGACCCGCCGTGGGCTCTACGCGGTGGAGTACCTGCTGTTCTACGAGGGGGGCGACACGGTCTGCCCGGCGAGCGCACCCATCGTGTCCGGGGGGACCTGGGCGGCGCTCTCGGCGGAGGA